>Ga0116229_10008815_pt1 | contig 15567 bp, 16 predicted proteins | sample S1TSphgellanicum_3_FD_87313 | JGI IMG/M metagenome (GOLD analysis project Ga0116229, IMG submission 87313) | Host-associated microbial communities from peat moss isolated from Minnesota, USA - S1T2_Fc - Sphagnum magellanicum MG | ecosystem: Host-associated > Plants > Peat moss > Unclassified... | reverse complement strand
TTTGGGATACTTTGGGCAATGTCATGTCCTAGGATATTTTTGGATACTTTTGGCAATATCATGGCTTAGGATATTTTGGGATACTTGGGATACTTTTGGCAATGTCATGTCCTAGGATATTTTAGGATACTTTTGGCAATATCATGGCCTAGGATATTTTGGGACTAGTATGGTTCAGGGTTATAAAAGGAAATAGTCTGGGGAACAACCCTTCAGCAGATCAACACTAGTTGATGGATCAATAAAGCTTGTCTTGTCTTGTAATTCTCCACTTGTTTGTAGTCGGTCCATAACAGTATCTTGGCGACAATTATGCCCGTGAAATAGTGGGAAAAGTGTTGCAACCCCACTTTGAAGGAAGTGTGAGGTCGCCACTCACATTCCCGAAAATGGGATTTGGGAGTCCTCCGGGACTCCCAAAAACTCAGAGCGCAATTGCAAGGGTCAAAACACCTTGCATTGAGGTGTTCTTTATATCGTTGGAAAGGTCTCAAAATGTAGATGTCCAAAATGGCCTCACATGAATCATTTGGACATATGCAGCATAAGTTATGGGTGAAAAAAGGGCCAAGAGTCAAACTGACAATTTGACTCCCGACCACTAAAAGTTAGGAATCAACCCGATCCTGGTGCATGCAGGTGAAGTGTGACATACCTTGGAAAGTTTTCGAAGAGAGCTACAACTTTGGTTTAGACCTCGTCCCGATCCGAATTCGGGGTGAGAAGTTATGAACGCCCAAAGCCTCGGGAGTTCAAACCGGGACATTTTCGAGACTCCACTTTGGGAGTCTCGGGAAAAAGAACCATTTGGATGCAAGTGCGGTGGAGAGCTGCAGAAAATACTATATGGGGGAAAGTGGTGGCTTCCCCCGAGTCCGAGCCGTGGTGAGTCAAGTGAGTCCAAGGTCACCCATGGCTTGTTCCAACACTGAAAGTGTGCAGAATGAGTTTTAACCAACTTGTTGTTTGGATTTGGATGTAGGACTAATAACTAAGTAAGCTTGTCCCTCTTCTTAGTCTAATCCCAGAGCTTTCAGCACGCCCCTCTCACCCCCTTTAGTGTTGGAAGCTAGGAGCGTGCCCTGAATCCCCCATACTTTTACAACTTGAGTGACTTAGCCCCAACTTGGGGCTAACTAGGGACTTGGGAGCACGTCAAAAAGGGATTGTTTCAATTGTTCTTCCAAATGGACAAGTAAGAGAAATGTTTGATGTTTTGCATGTTCTAGTTTTTTTTTTTTAAATGTTCTTAGTAAAACAAAATTTAGAGGAAATAGCTACATTCTTTCCAAATTTAGCCAATTGGTTGCAACTTGCAAGTTGGAAAATGACTTGTACAAGTTAGGAATATCAAATGAAACAAATAAGGTTTTTAGTAATGCTACAAGCTCAAGTTCAAGTGCAAACTTGTGGCATGAAAGGTTGGGGCATATAAATCAAAGACACTTACAAACAATGGTTCACAAAAACATTGCAATTGGATTAGATTTGGTTGAGATCAATTCTTCCCATTTTTCCCAATCATGTAATGCAAGAAAACAATATAAGGAATTATTCCTTCTAAAGGGAGCAACAATAATAAGTGTACCTCTTGTGTTGGTACATTCGGACATTTGTGGTCTAATACAATCAGCAACCCACATTGGTTTCAAGTAATTGATCACATTCATTGATGATTACTCCAAATAAATGGTGGTCTATTTGTGAAAAAGTAAATCATAATTTTTTTCCACATTTCAAACATACAAAAATATGGTTGAAAATAAAATGGGAAAGATAATTCAAACATTAAAAAATGACAACAAAGGTGTGTACAAATCTACTGACTTTAATGAGTTTTGTCAATTGAATGGCATTTTAAGACAATTTTTTGTACCCTACACACCACAATAGAACATTGTTTTTAAGTGGAAAAATCAAACTCTAATGCAAGCTTTTTTAAACATGCTACATTATGTTAAATTGACACGAGTTTTTTGGGGGGAGGCAATACTCATAGCTATTTACCTTCAAAATAGACAACCTAGTAAAGTAGTAGATAATTTGTCTCCATATGAATTATGGATAAGGCATAAGCCAAATGTGTTTCATTTGAGAGTGTTTGGTTGCATTGCTTTTGTTTTAATCCCTAGAAAAAATAGTAAGAAGCTAGACTATAACTCTAAAGAATGCACCTTTTTAAGGTATAATGAAGAAAACAAAGGCTTTAGGTTAATGACAAAATCAAATAAATTTGTTCTCATATCAAGAGATGGCAACTAAAATGACAATCATCATAATTGAAGAAGACAAAAATGACTTCATTAAAGAAGGAAAGGTCTAGTTGGAATCATCATTTTTCAAACAAACTCCTTCACTGGGATCTCTTCATAAAAGGGGAGCTTCTCAACCTATAATGCATCAAACACCAACTCCAAATCTTGGTCAAGAAGTACTAGTTTCACCACTTGGATCATCAAACCCTAATAGCTCACAAAGTTCTGAAGTGGATTTTATACTTCTAATTGAACAAAATGGTATTTTTGTAAAGGGAGAAAATGAAGTAATTCAACAACAATCACCTTCACACACGTTCCATAAAACTTGTTGTACACCCCATTAAAACCTATTACAAGTCCAAGAAGGGAAGTAAGACAAAGAAGACCACTTTCAGGGCTAATTGAAACAATTGAAAGAAGACCTACGTCTACAAGGAAACCTAAAGGATTTCTCATTCAAAAAAAATCCAAGAGAATTAGTCACAATGCAAAAAGGATTGTTAGGAGCAAATGTTAGTCATTGGATGAATGCAATAAGTGAAAAATTAAAATAATTGGAAAAAAATCATATATGGAACTTGACTACCTTGTCTCCAAATCAGAATGTGGTTGGTTGTAAGTGGATCTTTAAGGTCAAGTTCAATGCTAATGGTACAATAGTAAAGTACAAAACAAGATTAGTTGCAAAAGGGTATACCCAATAATAAGGCATTGATAATCAAGAAACCATTTCTCTAGTTGTAAAACTCACTTCAATTAGAGTGTTGTTAGCCCTAGTAGTATATCATAACTTGGATATTCAACAAATGGATGTATAAACAATGTTTCTCAATGGCTAACTTGACAAAAAAATCTACACGGAAAAACTTGAAGGGCTGCCTCAAGAATAAAGAAACTCATAGTTGGTAGCAAGCTAGAAAAGGCCTTGTATGGTCTAAAACAATCACCTCATCAGTGGTACCAATGCTTAGACTATTTTTTGGTCTCTAACCAATTTCATAATATTGAGGTAGATTCAAGTGTTTACACAAAATTTGAAAGAAAAAAAATGATAATAATTATTTTTTTAATGTTGATGATTACATACTCCTAAATAACAATGTTGATTTGATGGAGGACACTAAGATGCTTCTTTCAAAGGAGTTTGAAATGTTAAACCTAGGATCTTTCCACTTTTGTTTGGAGATGGAGATCCTTTACGATAAGGAACTTGGAATCCTATCAATTGATCAACAAAGATACATTGAAAAAAATGTATTTCAAATATATACAATCCTATAATTCAACCATTATGCCAATGGAAGTTGAACTAAAACTCAATAAAAAAGATTCACTTCAAATTGAAAAAGAAAAAATAAAGATGGTAAACATACCTTACCAAAATGTAGTTGGTAGTTTGATGCATGCCATGGCTAGCACAAAGGCCCCACATTGCATATGTTGTCAATTTAGTTGTTCAATACTATTAAATCCTGGAGAAAAACATTGGCTTGCAGCCAAAAGAATAATAAGATACTTAAAAGGAACAATGGGCAAGAGGCTAGTATATAGGACCATTAAAACTTTTATATTACAAGGTTATTTTAATGTTGATTGGGTAGGAGATGTGGACATTAGGAGATCCACAACAATATACTCTTTCTTCCTTGCTAACGAAGTTGTAAGATGGACAAGTAAGAAACAAAAAGTAGCGGCTTTGTTATGAACAAAATTAGAATATATGGCTTTGTTTTGAACTTCAACAAAAGCAATATGGATAAGAAGACTACTTGCAAGCTTGGATATATAAAAAATAAAATCCTATTATTACTCATTTAAATAACCAAGGTAATAGCTCTCATTGAAAACCTTAAGTTCCATGCAAGGAATAAACATAGTGATGCACAAGTTCATTTTGTAAGAGAACAAGTGTAAGCAAAAGATATCAAAGTTGAATATTAATGCAACACCCAAGATATGGTTGCAAACATTCTTACAAAAGCTTTACCAACAGAAAAGCACGAATATTGTATGAAGTTGATGGGAGTAATAGACCTTGAGTTTGAAATGGAGGACAATAATACTCAACTCCTTATATTTCCTGCTTCTAGCATTGCAACAAATAAAGAAGACATTCTTGGAATACATAGAAGTATAGTTAGAAGGAAAACATAATTTGTTTAACCCTAATTAGAGGGAATGTAGATAATATGAAAAATTAAGGTTATAGTTTAATCTTCGTGATTGGTTACACATAGAATTCTTGGATCAATTCACTTGAAAGGACATGACTATTCTAAGAGGTTACACCTTTTCATTGTAAAGACTATAAGTACTTTGAACAAGAACAATAAAGTAGATTTCTTTTTTTCCTCACCTTGAGTCTTCCCTCATGTCCATTTTGTAGAGTTTTAATATGGTGCAATTAAAAGGCTAGGAAGATGATGAAAATAGGGGATTTGTTTGTAAATTGAAAAAACTATTATGGTTTGAAGCAAGCCTAGAAAGTTTGGAATGAATGAATAGATAGTTGTCTTCTAAGCTTTGGTTTCCAAAAATCCCAAGCAAATTTGATCATCTACACAATGTTAAATCAACAAGACTTTTTTGATATATTCTTGGTTTTGTACATGGATCACCTTTTCATTGCAGCAAGGAGATGATAACCATAAAAAAAATGAAAAAATACTTGTTGTAGGAATTTGAAATGGATTTAGGATAGCTCACATCCTAAAGTCCAAGTAATGAGAGACTAAAAAAAAGGAAATATTAGTTTCAACGAATTTAAGGACATAGGAGAGATTTAAAAATGCTTTGGCATGGAGAAGTACAAGGTTGTAACAACAACTTTAGAAACTAATAGTAATTTTCATAAGTCACCCACAACCACTAGTTAAAAAACGTCAAATTACAACTACAATTTGCAACTAAATAATGATTGCAATCAATTTTGCAACTAAAAATGCCTTTAGTGCATAAGTGAAGTTGCATTGAACCTTTAGTTGCAAATGATGACTTAACATGATGTCAACACGTACATTTTCTATGGATGAAATAAACATATACACTCCCATCCTTTGACTAACATATAACATTTACAACTAGTAAATAACCTTATTGCTAGTTGCCATTTATCAACATAATATTTTTTTGGGCAAATTTTTTTAATTATTGAAGTGTTAGTCTTAGCCATCCATAGATTTCAACACATTTTCCAATCAGATTTTGCCAAGTGGCACAACTTGGAGTTTTTATAAATGATTTTATATAATATATAATGAGGAATATCAACACGATAGCTCCAAATTCAACATTTTACATGATGACATTTGGACAGAGGAAAATTTGACACATAACATTAGGAAGAATTTTCAATGAAAATTAATTGTTTTTTTGAAATATTGATTTCAACCATCCATATTTTGTTCAATTTAGATGTATTTAAATTGTGACACATGGCATAGTCAAAAGTTGCCACATGGCATATTGATTGAATTTTGGAAAAAAAATTTAAAATAAAAATTTATTTACACAGGTAGGTTGGTAAAACTAGGTCCATATGAAATACCTATTTACCCAAGATACATATTTATGTAGGCTAATTGCTTACTTACCCACCTACCTAAGTAGGAAGGTAGGTGAATAGGTAGGAAAGTAGGTGAGTTAAAAAGTAACCATGTAAATATTTTTATTTTATGTTATGTTTTGCATTTAGGTTTAAGCTTTTTGAACTCATCCCAAATGGCACATGATTTTAAATGTGAAATCAAAAGAGAGAGGCGCCTTTTTTAGAGGTTTTGTAAAGTGACATTAGGAGACAAAACATATGGGTTAATTTTTTAGTTACACTTTAATTGCAAATTCAATTGCAATTAAAAAAAAATTTCACACGAGCTTTGGGTTTGTTTTTAGTTTTGTAAATTATGCAACTAAATAGGTTAAAACAAAGTAACTAGTTAACAAACAAATTAATTAACTAGTAACTAACTACCTACCTAGCCACCAACCCACTTACAAAACTACCTATTACATACTATTTTAAAATTATTTTAATAATTTTGGAAGTAAAATTGATTATTATTATATGATAGATTCCAATAATCAATCAATTGGTTCATAGTAATAATTTAAAATAATGATTAATTATTTCAAGAAATAGTTATTTAATATCTAATTAATTAATCAATTCATGAATTAATCATTAATTTTTTAAAAACGTATTTTCTTATTTTCTAATTATTACCTATAAAATAACATAAATTTCTATGTATTCAATTACTTAAATAAAACAATTGTTTTTGCCTATGAAAACAAACCTTTTCAAATGTTGGTGATCAAGTAATTAAATTTTTAAAAAGGTATTAATTGACTATCTAAAAACATATATTATCAATTAATTGGCATTACTGAGTATTGCCTATAAATGATTAAATTTCTAACTTATTAACTTAATTGGTAGATAGTAAATCAGTTTTAATTAATCATTAATATTAACTACCCAATTGAACTTGTGAATCATGAATTATTTTATATTTTATAACAAAATAAATATTAAATAATTAATATTTAGTAGCTATTAACCATAATTCTTGATTAACTAGTTAAATCAGATTATTGAAATATTTCAGAATTTTTAATTAAGGAATAATCAGATAATTATTTATCTGAATAATTAGTCAGAAAATTTACTTTATCCATTTTAAAATTTAGAATAATCAGTTATTTCATAGTAACTAAGTATTAAATATTTACTAATATTGAATATAATTATTGAAAAGAATATTCATTGATAAATGTTGAACAATATATTTATTCATAAAACTATTGAGTTGTTAATAAAAATTAAATAACAATTATTGCATATTTGTTAACTAATCAATTTGGGCTCCACTATGCTTCACACTACCAATGACAATGATTAAATTATCTTGTGTGGACATATTAGTTTTGTTGTAATCAATTTCATCTTTTCAAAAAATAAGTTTTAAAAAATTTCACTATATGTTGTTCTTTTCATTAATATTATTTTCCATTCTTGAATTGTTAGGCAAAATGCCAATGAAAATCCAATTCATTAGAGAAGTTCACAACAAGATATGAACATGCAAAAGAAAAAAAACATTGAAAGGGTGGAAACCAAACAACAAGATATAAGCAAACAAAAACATTAAAAAGGTGTAAAATAGAAACAAGAAACAAACAGACAAAAGAAAAAAACCATTGAGAGGGTGTAAGACAAACAACAAAATACAAATAGACAAAAACATTGAAAGGGTAAACAAATAGATAAAAATATTTATTTATTTATTTTTCTGAAATGGAATTTGATTTATGATGAATTATAATCCGGAACGACTCTTTTTGTGACAATCACAAAAATATCCATTTTACATAAACCAGTTTTGATGAAACATTGTCATTGGAATTAATTAATATGAATGATTCATGATAATGAATTATCATTGTATCAATTTATGATTGAATATCTAATTAATCAACATAAAGTTTTGAAGTAATTAAGAAATAATAATTTATTACTTATTTAGTTGGTATTAATTAAAATATAAATAAATAGTTAAATTAAATTATTTATTTCATATTTTATAATATCTAATTGATTATTTGATAATAATAATTTATCAATAATTAATTCTCATTTAGTAAAATTATTATATCATATTAATATGACCTCGCTACTATAATTTAAATCACAAAGATGGTATATTTCTAAATGAACCATACAAAATCAAAATGAATTTTTTTCAATCCAGCATGCCCATAATATGAGCAAATATATGTTTAGCATACCTTGAATACAATCAAAATGCACTTTAATATGTTAAATATGTTTAATAAATGTTAAATATACCTTGAATAAAAGGTAAATAATAAATTTCTAATGTGGTCTACAAAACCCTAGAGTACATTAAATATATAAACACACCATAATAAGTAACCAAATTGCAACTAATTTTGTGACTAAATAAACATAAAAGTCTAGTTTTGGGTGAAAATTTCAAAAAGTTAGTCAATATGAAAAGATGTGCAATTTAGTAATTGCACCATAGTCAAAAAAATAATTGTAGATCTTAAAGGATGGGAACTAGTTGTAAAACTGATAAAACAAAGTTGCAAATGATAGATAATTGCACATAGTCACAAATTGAATGATTATATATTACAAGATTTTTAGTAGTGAACAAGGGCACTAGAAGAAATTGAAGTGATGAAGGAGATGCGATATAAAACACTTGTTGGTAGCCTAATGTATGTCATGGTCACCACCAATTTAGACCTTTGATTATTTTATAATCATTGATTTCATTCCAAATCATACCACATGTTTTTTCATAATATATTAAAAATATTATTATAAATGCTTTTGAATGACTTGCAACATTAATATAAATTTTGACATTGAAACATGAAAAATTAAGCACCAAACATTTGCTTTAGCTCTTATTAGTGTGATTGCATCCTTACTGCTTTATAATATTGTAATATATTGTTGTATGAGTAATCAAATTATTCATGTTGTAGCTTGCCATAATTATGATGGTTTTCATCATCTCAATATCATATTGTCACAAAATTAATTTCAATATTTGAAGGATGACCCTTGGGTCATGCACATGTGAATATTTTAAAAAAACTACCCTCACCTAGAAGGTAGTCCTTCATCAGGTTTGGCAACTAATAGTCAAATAATCAACATATTTTGAAATTTGAACTTTGGCACATCAATTTTTGAATTTTGGAGTTTCTGTCATGTAAACTTTATCTCTTATTCTCTCTCTATATACCTTCCCATGTCAAAAACTCTCAAATTTGAAGTACGATTGTCTAATCTCTCTAGATTGAGTATCATTGCTAGACATTTGAACTTATAGACATGGGTTCAAATTTAACAAAGAACCATTTCAAATGCAACAAGTGCAACTACCTTGGACCTAACAATGAGGAGTGCATGATTTTTGTTTCGGCTGATTTTCTGAAATTTCAACACAATTGCTTTACAATTTTCCAAAAGTTTGAAATAAGAAGAAATATTTTAATTAATGCTGAAGCCATTCATGTATCACACACAGACACACAGACACACAGACACACACACACACACACACAATTTTTGTCTAAATTTGATCTTTGGCATAAGTATTGGGTGTTGATCGTAACATGAGGGTAAAATAAAAATGATTTTGGCCCAAGGATCTCAATCATTGTTTTTAATCAATTTCAACAAAAGTGATAAGTTGTTGGAAAAATACTGTTTTCCAAGCATCTCCCAAAAACATTTATAGTCTGACACCAAAAAAAATCACTAATGGACCCCACAAGCATAATGTGTCAAAGGGTAAGCTTTATTGGTACTAATGCTTGAAATTGGACATTTAAGAATCTGTGACAATAGTTTCTTGTAGTCTTTAAATTTTATTTGATTTTCCAATTCATTTAGATTCATGAGATAGTCCATTACTACCACATATCAAGACATGTCAGGATTCAGAATGCATTAAAACTATGCCAAAATGATCATATACATGCATTTAAACAGGAATCATGAACATCAACCACCTTTTTAGCAAGTAGTCAGTCACACAGGTCTCTCCCAATGGCGATGGTAGGAGAAGCAACAGAGAAACCATGAAGAAGGAAATATTACACCAAAAAAACAAAAAAAAAAACCTTATGTGTGCCTTTTTATTTTTAATTGTAGAAATATACCTTACCTTATTTACCCTCCACTTGCAAACATATTGTAGATCCTCAAGGTAAAAGATACCTTGCAAAAACTTAGACCCTAATGTAAAACCCAATAAAGGTATAAGCAAAATTGATTTACCCTCCATGCCTATGTTCAATTACCAAGGCATGCTATCATTGGGTTTTATTCTCAAGGTATATAGGAATAACAAATGCTTTCTTATTCTGTTTTGGAATAAATTAAAGCTCAAACCTTGAAGCACAAAAACATGAGTTTATCTTAGACCATGATGCAGCAAATTCTACAACCTTGAATCAAAGTGTGACAAGAAACAGGGTCAACAATATGGACAAGCATTTGGAAGGGAAAACTCTTGTACAATTGACATTCATTTATTATGATCTTCATTACACACAGTGAACTGAGGCAAAGCTTCCGATTCCACACCAATTCACCTGTGTTCATGAATCACAATCCCAGCCGTTTCGTGCCACATTCTGAGCAGAACTTAGATGTTTCTCGGATGTATGGCATGCCGCATTCATCACAAAATTTTGGAGGACCTGCAGGTTGCTGTTTGGACATTGTGAAGTGTCAGTAGGTAGAAATCTGTAGCAATAATCTATTTGCAGCCTTGTCAGACACTACTTAGTCACTTCAATTCAACCCCTGTTGCAAGAATGAAATTTCAGAGAAACCTCCACAACAACTGTTTGAAGGGAACACAACAATGCATGCAGTCATAACCTTGTGAGAGTTGCTCATTAAGTGTCAGACCATCACCTTCATCACAAATAGCAGTGACAAGCTCCCATGACTACTCACTGACTTCATCAGCTAGAAATGATGGGTGTAGATAAGTATATAATAAGCTCCTCAAAATTTCAGCAAACCATTCTACAAAATCTGCATCCTGGGCTTCTGTTGCATTTCTGAAAGCAATGAGAAGACTTAATCGTGATGGTGGCTACCACTCAAGAGACATAGCTAATTGTAAAAGTCAGCAGTATCCTCATTCATTGCAATATATACAGCATATAAGCATCACACATGGCAGCCCAAACAAACAGTAGAATTAATCTTTGCAACTCAAATCCTGCATGTGTGAGGGTGGTCGCAACAAAATCCAAGCAAAGCTCATAAGAAAATGTAGGTCCCAAGAAGGAGTTTTGAACATGGAAAGGAACAGACCGCAACCACCATGATGCCATTTTGCATTGCTGATGATTCCAATTGTCTTGACACATGGGGGGAGGTCTGTGGTGTATGGTTCTTTGTATGCTGTAAGTGCTGTAGTACATGGGTTGGTGTATGTTGCTGGTGCTGCACAAGATTCTCATGCTGTTGTTGCTGCCAACCATAAATTTTCCAGATTGTTAATCAGGTGCAAAAAGGATGCTTACTTATGGTCAGAGTCATGAAATGTTAACCTTGACCAAACAGTTTCAAATTCAAATGTGACAAGCATGCTGAGTCGATGGTTTATAAGTATCTACAATTGATCCTTGCAGGCACGACAGAAATTTAAAACATATATAGTAGGCTCCACTTTTAACTGTACAAATCTCTAGCCCCACACAGAAGATTATGAACCCACAGATCACAGAAATGGATAAATGGTCATGCCTATGAAGAGAAATCAATAACTCAAAGTATGTTGATCATCAGAAATGCACAAAGTTACCAACCAGTGGATGAGGTTGCACAGTTCCAGGTTCTGAGATCACGAATGGCTGCAGGCCCATACCAACCAAATCAAACCAATCAGAATTGAAGAAGAAAACAAAAACATATCTCCTTTATAGTCTGACACTCCATCATTAATTCTCTGGTTTTCCCTTGGGTTGGTTCTTTCTCCTATACGACTCTTGCAGACATGCACGATAATGCCGCAAAAAAGGACAGCAGATGCTGAGTTCCTATTGACTACCAAACCAGGAGCAAGGACAAACCTGTGGACATAAAGCAGAAGGTGACATGTTCGGAGGAGGTTCCCCACTTACAGAGGGCTGAAAGATCAACATAATGAAACTACCTTTGCTTCTCCCAGCCAAGTATTACAATCTTCAAACTTTGTCACATTTGTATCTCTCTAACCAAAGCCAAACAGAGAGGGATCCACAAGGCTGCTATGGGGAATTACTGAGAGGACTGGCAGGCTGGAGAGTGAGTGCTGTGGAGCCCGTCGATGCTTGACTCGGGCTGCAAAATACTTATAGTCAGACTCACAAACTTGTACATCATGCCTTCCTGTTAAGCGCTTAAACCTGCAGACAGCCCCTTCAACACAGAAGTCAGAGCACAATGAGCAAAAAGAGGTTTAATCTTCTAATCAGATGTCTCTTAGGTTAAATACTAGAGCATTAGTCTTTGCCAGGTCTCTGCTTGCTAGTAAGACAAGATCGTGTCTTGCTGCTGATCCACATGCAAAAGGAGCTTATCAAACAGAATAATCAACTTTATAGGGTTTTCAGCTGGATTACACAACTAAATTGTTTCAAGATTCATAAGGCAAGTATAGCTGCTTGTCCACATGAAAAGAACTTTCTGACACAAGCATTTGCTCTTTGAGCTATGTTGATAAACTCTGCCAATCTGTAACCTATGAACAAGATATCATAGCTTCAGGATGGGCCAACTTGATATCTACGCTAAGTCAACATCAAGAGGTATACAAACAAAGAGATTCACACAAAGAGACATATGGTACACAAACAGAGGACAATGGTAGGAGCTGACATACCATTCAGCATCATCAGGAGGAATATTGGGTCGCTCCACAAGCTCCAAGCCATGGACTACAACAAATCGCACACGCTTCTCTTCACCAGTCACTAACTGCGGGAACTTAGTGCGTGCCTCCAATGCTGATGCCATCTCACGCCTCTTGAAAGTCATTGACTCTCCTGCAACCCCATGCACAGTTGCTAAGGTCATGCTTAGATTTGCTATGACTTGTTACATAGTATTGATGATGCAGAGAGCAAAGATTGGACACTAGAAATATGTAAGCCATTGACTGTTCTTTGAGTCAAAATAATGGCAAAGAATGACTTACATTATTTTACTTATTGACTGGCAGTTATGTAAGCCATTCACTGCCACTATTTTGACTCAAAGAACATAATTTTTCCACTAGGGATGGGTGATTTTCTGTGTGGAAGGAGGGCACCAAGAACCCAGGGTATTAGGAGGGGAGCAGGTAAGAGATTGGAGAGTGGAAAGCCATACCAAAGGCACAGTTTCCGTCTCTATATGTGTCTGGGGATGTGAGAGAGTGGTTTGATCCCTGCATTGACTTGTCAGACTCTGTGTCATCCAGAGTCAGATCAGAGAGGCAAAGAAAGCAAGAATATAATTGGGAGGGCTGTGGGGTCTACCAGACAAAGATATACAATGAGAAGACATGAATAGGTTGGTTGATGACATCAAGAGGTGCTCCTGTTAAGGGAGGGTTTAGTTTGTGGTTTCCTAATACACTACAAACTACTCAAGTACAAACCTAAATATGAGTGAAAAATATTTTGCAATGCTTTATGTCCCTCCCTTTGTTTTACTCAGAAAGGGTTATTTCTTCAGGCATTGCAACCATACCAAACAAGAGAGGAGAGTATGAGCTCAAAGAACAGCTCATATGAATTTTGACCTCACAAAAGGTCCCTTCATACAGGAAATGTTGAGAGCTATGCAGTTGTTGGATGAGAATAAAAGCCAAACAGAGAGGACAGTTGTTTTGAAGAAGGTAAAGCCTAATCTAAGCAAGTTGTTAAGGCAACACATCTAACTAGCTTCTTACCTGACTTTGGGTACTTCTTAATAAGCCTCCTGTACAATCCACCTGCAGCTTCAAGAGCCACACCAAATGTTTTCTCATGAAGACCCTCAACTGTGGCCAGCCGTAGGTTAACCTCCCGAATGAGTGTCTCATACAGGTTAGCCACAAACGTCAATGGCAGCAAGTATCTTGGATCACCTTCATATTGTGAATCCCTTGACTTTCGCTTTTTTGACTTGTCAAGATAGTTCATATCTGGTGACTCAGGAACAGGAATAATGTGGTATGTGATGAAGTTGTCAATAATCAGCTGCAGGAAGCGAGCTCTTGTAGATTCTATAGGGATAACATCTGCTTACACAAAAAAACAAAGTTGACCAGTCAGGCAATGTCAAATTCAATGATGTCCTGGTTAAAATAAGAAAATACCAAACAGCCATGGGCATGTGTGTGTGTTTGCCAGCTTCTTCTAATAGGGCACTGCAACAGTGTCACTAGACATCCCAAAGAGTGGATGGTTCCATCAATCTGGTTCCAAATCTTGATGAAGAACCCCTCTCAAAAGTCCCACAGACTTCAAAAATGGTAGCGTAGATCATCTCAATTCCCGACTAAGAGCCGTTGAACCATCCCATTTAAGACTCTGGCAAAAAAACTCACCATTGATAGTAAGGACACCATAGGGTGATTGTGAGCCATCATTGTTCAATGGTAATGACTGCTCCAAGTTTGGTCCATCCACTTCCTCCAAACCAATGTCGGCATATGAATGTGGCCCACAATCCTGCCACATTTTGCACAACCACCTGTCAATCCTACACATGCATATCATCTCAATGCTAAATCCATTGACACCCTCTCAAAACAATGAGCCACTCATGAAATTACCGTATGACCACAAAATTTAGTAACAGCATTCTCTAATTGCACTGAGTGCAAGAGCTGCAGACCCTACAGTATTGGGGAAAGAAGAGATGTGAACAGCCCCTGAAATCATCACAAGCATTCCAAGTACTAGAAACGAGCTCCAGCATATAACAATCCAATTGCTAGGAGCAAGGACTAGAGAGCTCAGAAAATTGTTTATGAAACCAATCCGAGTCCATTGGATCAACTTCTCAGCAGAAAGTCATTAGAATTCAAAAGAAATAATACCAAGCTCGAGCAGAAAATAACAAACATTTTCCAATTTTTCTGTCGCCAAAAAAATGTCATCAACAAGAATGATGTTCTCAAGTCAGACTACACAAAAAAGAAAAAAATTGACAATTGCAAGGGCGAGAAAAGAGTTTACACACCCCAGCAGAAGCAGAGTCGTTATCGTTTTCCAAATCATCGCCCGTCGCCACGCCCCTATCGGCGTCCAAGATGGCGTCAACATGTGCGTTTCTCGAGTCCACAGTGTTCAAGTCATGAAGCGCGTCACCTGCCAAGCTCTCGGCGTCGTAGTGTCCGGCCGGCGCCAACCGCGCGGCCATCCTCCTCTTCCTCCTCCCAGACCGTCCGTCTCTTAGGAATAATTATGTAATGCTTACACTTGTGTCATCACTGTTGAAAAGGCAAACTCCTGGACATCAAGCTCCAATGCTTAGAAGCTTTACTTCGTATCAGCTGCTTTGTTATTGCCATAGGATAGATGAGCGAAAAATTCCGAAGAAATAGTACAAAAATCCGAACAAGGTTTCCGAATTGGAGCATCATCAGCAGCAGCAATTGGCTTTAGCATTCGTCGCAGCAACAAAAAAAAAAAAAAAAAAAAAAAAAAAAAAAAAAAAAGAAACGAAAAACAAAAACAAAAAAGAAGCAGCACACACCCACCCACAGAGCGAGCCAAGCGGCAGCGCAACACC
>Ga0116229_10008814_pt1 | contig 15567 bp, 16 predicted proteins | sample S1TSphgellanicum_3_FD_87313 | JGI IMG/M metagenome (GOLD analysis project Ga0116229, IMG submission 87313) | Host-associated microbial communities from peat moss isolated from Minnesota, USA - S1T2_Fc - Sphagnum magellanicum MG | ecosystem: Host-associated > Plants > Peat moss > Unclassified... | reverse complement strand
GCAGCAGCAGCATCAGCGTAAGTGTATCTCTCTATCTAGTCTCTTCTCGATTGTCATCGCACTATCATCGAGACGCCAAAGTCTTCTTCTCAGGAAATCCGAGAATGCTGATTGCATCCTCGGCTCTCCTCCTGCACAGAGTGCTGCGAGCAGGAGTCGTCTCCAATGTAGATCTGTAGATTGTCGAGGTTCCTGAACGTCCATTGCTTCTGTCTTGTGTGTTGTTGCTGTTCGACGACATCTCGCAAGTCTTGCAAAGACAGAAATCTCTCTCGAAAGTCTTGTGCAACACACGGAAATCTCGATTTCGCAAGTCTCGTGCAAACAAACACAGAAATCTCGATCTCGCAAGTCTCGTGCGAACAAACACAGAAATCTCTCTCTCAAGTGTTTTGCAAACACCGAAATCTCGATCTCGCAAGTCTTGTGCAAACAAACACATCTCTTTCGCGAGTCTCGTGCAAACTCAGCAGCAATTGTGATGTGAAGTGTCGGTCCTCGGCAGGAAGGGCAGCAAAGGAATCCTTTCTCTTCTTCTTCTTCAAGGACATGCGCTGGTTGTTGAGGTTGTTGTTGTTGTTGTTTTCACGGTTGATTTTCCGTGTTTGATTTGGTGTGTGTGCGGGGCTCTTGTCGATCGATGTTTGTTTGTTCGACAATGCACAGGGGATAGGGAGGAACGAGAGAAGACACAAAACAACAGCAGCAGCGCTGTTTTCGTCGCCGCAGCAGCAGAGGCGATCAACAAGGAGCAGCAGCAAGAGGAGACGCGCTTTGATTTGGAGTCCTGGTGCGCCGCTCGTTCCAGTATTGCCGGCGTTCAGAACTTGCTCAACATCGACGACAACAACAACGACAACAGCAATGCTCTACCTAAAGCCACTTGCAACAACAAAAGATCTCATGTGTTATCGTCGTCGTCGAGAGATCAAAGCTGCGGCGGCCACAATATCGCCGCAGCAGGAGCAACAATGGTAGAGCCGATGACGCCGACGATCGAGAGAGGAGGCAGCAGGGGGGGATCTCATCAGCAACACAAAGGAGCTAGGGGGCGCATCAGCAGCCCTTGTGCTGCTGTCACGTATCCTCGTGAAGGCGAGAAAGCAGCAAATCTCACGCCTCCCGTTGTTGCTGCTGCTACTGCTGTTCACCACAAGAAGCCTTGGGGAGGTTCTTCTTCTGGGTGTGTGAAGCGAGCCGTGTCTCAGCGAGAGAGCCATATCTGGTCCGAAAGACAACGTCGCAAGGGCATGAATCATCTCTTCTCCACTCTGCGTTCCCTCCTCCCTCAACCTTCTTCCAAGGTGAGAAAGCTCCAGGATTGGGTCTCGTCCCCTGTCGAGGATTGGGTATTGGGCATCGTCTCTTGTCGATGAGAAAATTGGGGATTGGATTCTTCTTCCTTGTACAAAACTTGGGGAGCGTTTGATCATCAGGATTTCTTCAGCAGCAATTCTTTGGGATGCATGTATGTCAAGAAGATCTTGGGAAAGCAGCAAGATTTTTTGCAGCAGCAAAAAGAGCAAAAGCTTTTATGAGCTTTGATGATTGAGAGTCTGATTCTTTTTTTTGTGTGTGTCTTTTTGGCTTTTTGTTTGTTTGTGTGTGTGGATGCTGCTGCTGCTGCTGCAGACGGACAAGTCAACAGTCGTGTCAGAGATCATCAAGTACATACAATCTCTGCAACTTAAGCTTGACATTCTTGTCAAGAAGCGGCAACAGATGTTGGAAGCCAGAGCTCTCTCACAGACTGTTGTACCGACTGTGAGCCTTCACCACCCCATGGAACCTCCCAAGACTTCTCCAGCTGCTGCTGCTGCTGTTGTTACACCTGAGAATCTTGCCATCTCTCTGCTTGATCACCAGGGGAATGCTCACCATGGAAACCATGAATCCAGTATGCTGTATGTGCAGGAACAGCAACAGCAGCAAGCAGATCTTGCAGCTATGAGTGCAAATCTAAACCACCCACTGCAGCAGCAGGAGATCATACAGCAAACTGACTCCTGTTTGCAATCATTTCTGGGAGCAAATGTGGGGCTTCATATCTGTGGCAGCAATGCCTTCATCACAATCAGCAGTCCACGAGGACAGAGAGGGATCTTCCACAGAATTTTGGTAACAGTGCAAAACCAACACCTCGATGTCATCAACGCTTTCATCTCCACCAGCAAAGCCTCCATCTTCCACTGCTTGCATTGCCAGGTACCCCATTGCCAAAAACTCCACTCTCAACAAATATATGTCTCCTCAAACACACTCCACATGTCCGAACCAGCAATAGTGTTTCCAGAGCATGCATTGCTCTGTTTCTGGAGAATGCCATTGCTGGTTCAGAGCAGCAATGGCATGCTCCAGGAACACCAGTGCATTCTAATATTATTATGTTAATCCCTTGCTGCACATCTCCTCCCCAAACATTCCTTCCAAAATGATTTTGTGCACAAAACTTCTTGAATGGTGATATGGTTGTTTAGAGAAGAAACCCATCATGATGCTGCAACAGCAGCAACAAGAAGCTCAAGACAAGAGCTTGAGGATCATCAGCATGGAGATGAATTACAAATGTGTTTTTGTGCATGGGGTACATCTTTCTCACTACTATGGGAGTTATTACTAATGAGATTTTCTTCGTTATTCTACTTGTTGCAGGCTTTACAGGGTTCAGACCTTTCCAAGGAAGAATTGCATACTGCACTGCAGATGGTGATCACAAACTACGGACAATCAATTTGAGTTCATGAAGCAGAAGAAGAAGGAGAAGAAGAAGAAGAAAAAGGTGATCACAATGTGCAGACAACCAATTTGAGCTCAAAAAGAAGAAGAAAAAGTTCAAAAGAAGATGGTGATCACAAACTATGGACAAGCAATTTGAGCTCACAAAGAAGAAGAAGAAGAAGAACAACAACAACAACAACAATCATAGAGTCTATAGAATTTTTGTTCAATGATTTTGCTCAGCAATTTTTCAGGTTTTCTCTGGGAGGAGGAGGAGAAGGTGGAGGAAAGTTGCTGGCAAATTTGGAACAGAGTGTGCACCAGCTTTGTCACAACAACCCACCACCACCTTGTGGAAACAAAAATCAGTCTTCACAATGTGGTTTTGAGTTTTTTTGGCGAGACCCGCAATTTCAACAAAATTCACAACCAATTGCAACAAATTCCAAATGAACAAGATGCAAGCGGATCAAGTAATGTTTCTAGAACTCTGCGAGAGAGAGAGAGAGAGAGAGAGAGAGAGAGAGATTGATTGTGTGTGTGTGTGTGTGTGTTTAATATCTCTATGCAGATTTGTAGAGCTTCTCCTTTCCTAAACCCTAAACCCATACATTTTAACTTTCCTTTGTTCAATTTCCAACTTTCGTAAAACTGAATATATTTGTGTACATGTTAGAAGGGCTGGGCTCCTCAAGCTTTCAACACCTTTACTAGTAGCTCAACAAATTATCAAGAGTGTTTCCCCCCCTCCCCTTCTTTTTTTTGTTGCCCTTTTGGTTTTCCCCCTCCCCAAATTTGCAAACTTCTTTTTTTTCGTTGAATAAAAAAACTAAATGAAACATCTTTTACTTGCATTGAGAGTGTTAAATTATTATTATTAGTGTATATTGAAATGGTTTTTCTTCTTCCTTCCCCATTTGAAGAATTTGGTATTCTTGTCATTTTTATATATATATATATACAATCTCCACCCCAAGAAAAATTTGGAATTTTGGGGGAAAAAAGAAAACATAAAAAAAGGGAGATGATGTGAAGATATGGATATGAAGTGAATGAAAGTGTTCAAACTTGCTCCATGGATGATGATGGGAAAGGATAATTGGTGCAAAACAAATGATGCAAAAGAAAAAAAAATCCATCTTTGCATGAAAATGTCATAAAATTTGCACCAACCAATTTTACCTTCAATTGAATGTATTCAATATGTAAAGCACCGTCGCATTTTTTTCCTTTGTATATTTTGATCCCCCTAACAAGCTGAAGAAATTTTGTTTGTTCATGTCTCAATGATGTCACAAGAACAATAACTCACACAATCCAGAAGGTACTCTTCAACGTATATCATTTCCATGTTCAAATTTGTGACCATTTGGGTCAAGATGATTCTACTACCGCTTGATTGTTACAATCACCAGCAGCAACAAGTGTTTCATCACACACTAGAAGCTCCAATCACCCGCAGCAACAAAGTCTTACATCACACACCAGAAGCTCCAATTACCAGCAACAAAGTCTTCATCATACACCGGAAGCTTGGAGGAAGCTCCATTATTTCACGTACTTTTATCTTTCTACATCTGTAAAAGCATCAGCTATGAACCTTTAAAGCATTGTGAAAAACTTCAGAGTGATTTCATATCCTGTTAGTGTTATTTATGAACATGCAGCTTGTTCTATGATTCTTATAGTACCACAACCATCAAAATAAACACATAGAGTTGTAAACCTTAAACCTTGTATAAACTTTTAAACCCACATGAAGATTGTTAGAAGGATGGAGTGTAAAAGCATATTAATACAAGATAACCTTACCCAATAATCAAAAACCTAACTTACAAATCAAACCAATCACAAACTTATCTCAAAAGTTTTGTTATGCGAAATCATGGTGATGATTATGGAACAGCCAAACTGTAGCCCTTTAGATTTCCCTACCACTCACTGAAATGGGGTATGCATACACATATAAACAAAACATGAATGCAAAAATAATAATTCAAGCAAGCTTAAAATAATCAATTGTCACCCTTGCCTTGTATAAAGTGTTTGAACATAATTTAAACAAGATATTTTCCAATTGAGCTCCAAGAAAGTAGAATGCATGTTAATGACTCATGAAACCTGATCAAATACTTGAATATCTACCCATATTTGCAAGGCTCCAATATTTGTCATTGGCCACCCCAATTGAAAACTTGTTATGGCTATAACTTGTGTGCATGGCATCAACTAACACAATGAAGGTGAACAAAGATGAACAATGACCCCCAACCTAAATGTGAAGTTTCTTTATGAATATGAAAATAATAAAGGAGGAAAAGAATTGGAAAAACAAACATGAATTCAAAGAAATTATGGAAATCACAATTGGTAGAATGCTCAAAGATGGCAATTTCGTCATGATGTGCAAGGGGGGGTCTAAAACTCCTATGCAAATTTGGAAATCACAAGAGGTAGCAATGGACAATGATAAGTGAGCACAAAGGTAATGAACCTTAGACCAGAATTCAGAATTTATTATTATTTATTTATTATTTTATATCATTCACAGCCTATTGCTAGATTTTACATTTGAATGAAATTTTGCACCAAAAAAAATTAATACAAGGAACATGTGAAGACAAAAGGTGTTATTTATATAACACTACAATCACAAGTATATTTTCAATGTCATATGTACCAATTTGCATCCCATTTCTTTTCAATGCATTTCAATTCAAATTGCATGTAGAATCATTCAATATTTCATTTGAATGGAATTTAATTTTCGCAAAATTAATATTTTTTTCCATCACTTGATCATTATTGGAAGTGTGTAGCAACATTGAATGGGCAAGTTTTTAATTTACTTCTATATTTCAATGATAATGGCTTTGTGAAATGTTGTGTTCAAACTTTCAACCTTTAATTGTTAAAGTGGGTAGTAAAGCAAATTATTATTGTTCTTCAAAGTTAGAAATTGGTCATATGCAATTTTCACAATAGAATTTACAAAATTTAAACTAAAAAAAACGTCATATAAATTTTCTTTTTTAATTACCTCATTACAAATTTGACTACATTTTTACAAAACCTTTTTACAAATTCTAGTGACGATGGTACACTGGAAGTGTTTAAGAAGAACAAGTTTAGGTTTTATTTATGATCATCATTTTGAATGATAATTTCAAGAAATGATTTTGACTTGAATTATGTCCAAACGAATTGATGCATCCCAAAGCTCCAACAATTTTCAATTTGTTGATTTTTCCCCATTTCTTTCTATCGCTTCTTGTGTTTGGTCACAACAAGTGCCATAGCCATACACTATCCCTTCCCTTCCCACAATTGTTTTTTTCTTTGCCACTTGTTTGTTTGTCTTGGCACACATACCAAAATGCACATGGAGATACAAACTAATCAAGGTTTCTCAGTAATGGAGATTCAATGCATCTTCTTGGTTTTTGTTTTCACTCGAAAAGTTAAATGTCTTGTGTTTTTGTTTTAGGGTCTGGCTAATGCAACACACCTCGATGATAGAAAAACACACCTTCTAACCCAAATAGGCATTTCCCATGCATTTCCCATGTAGCAGTAATGGAGACACAGTAATGGAGACGCCGCAACAAAAATATGACAGCTAATAAAACAAACTTAAATCTCAACAGCAAGTATGTTCACACTGGTATGGTGACCTGTTTTCATGTTACATCAACACTTTTACAGCTTCGCATGCCGGGCCTTCTTTCTCTCCAATTACACCTTGAGGATCGCCCCAAATGTCATCACATACATAACAGGCACAGGCGCAATAGGCACAGGCACAGGCAGAGCTGATACAACAACAACAACAGGATGACGACTTGTTTGTTCCCGGTATAAGCAAGCCTGACGACCTACTTGAGCGGATTGAACCCCCTTCAAAAGCTCCAATATGGCCTTCTCTTGCAGCAGCTATGGCAGATCTGAACGCTTTCACAGGTCCTAATGGATGGGCACTCACTTCATTTCGCACAAAGAAAAAGAAAGATGAGGTTATTAGGGTGTTTTTGCACTGTGACCGAGGTGGTACATACAGAACTCGTGTCAATGAGGATTTCCGCCGCAGTGGGACTGCCAGTCGCCAAGTTAGATGCCCATTTGACGCAGTCCTTCGCCACTTCGTTGCTTTTGGTGGTTGGAAGTTGTGTATCCGCAACGCTGATCATAATCATGGTCTAGCACCCCCGATCACGCATCCTTCGCTGCGGAAAGCAGCTATGAAGGAGCACAATGACGAGATCAGACTAAAGGCTCGTACGGGGTTGCAGAGTACGAAGATCATGAGGAGGCTAAGGGAACAGGACCCAGACATACCCATCCTTACCCGTGATATCCTCAACGATCGCCAACATCAACGGATCAAGTTTCTGGCAAGTCGTACGTTGATCCAAGTGCTGCTATATACCCTTCAGGATAACGAGGATTGGGTATATCAGTACCAAACAGACAACAACGACAAAGTGACCGCCTTATTTTTCAATCACCGCCAATGCCTGGAGCTTCTTTGTTTGAATCCCTTTTTTTTGGTCATGGATTGTACTTACAAGACAAACAAGTACAAAATGCCACTGCTTCAGATCATTGGTTCAACAACTCTAGGATCCATGTTCTTCGTTGCTTTCTATTTCTTTGTCCTCCGAGACTGCGGAGTCATATGGATTCGCCTTGCGCTACCTCAAATCAATGTACCAGAGCATTGATTTGCAACCAGAGACCATGCTCAAGAGCGTAATCACTGACAAAGATGACGCCCTCAACGTAGCAATCCTCGCTCATTTACCTTTCGTGTACCACTTTCTCTGCATCTGGCATATCAATATGAATGTCATGAAAAAATGCAAACCTATCTTCCGCCAGCAGTTTGACAACGAGCTTGGAGACGAGGAGATAGGCGACAATCAATACAAGGCAGGTGTGGATGAGCGCTGGAAGGCCTTTCTGTAGTTCTGGAACGTTGTGATAGGCGCAATGACTGAGGATGCTTTCACCGCCGCATGGATAGCTCTGCAAGGGGCATATCCAGAGCGTGAATTCGCCGCGGCAATTGCCTATCTTGAAAATGAGTGGCTTCGCCATAAGGATAAATTCGTCCACGCTTGGACAGATCATCATCTCCACTTTGGCCATAGAGCCACCTCAAAGGCGGAAGGGGCTCATGCGCTGATCAAACGAAAGCTGATGGTGAGTACTAACGACATTGTCACTGTTGTCAATGCCCTAATACGCACCTTGAAGGATCAACATGCAGCCAGAAAGGCAGCGCTTGAGCGTGCGAAGGTGAATCTGCCAATCAAGCTTCTGATCCCGCTATTCAGAAACGTCATGGGGAAGGTGGCACCTCAAGCACTACACCGTATGCTGGATATCCGAAATAAACAGCTTTCTACATGTGTTGCTACTGCTCTTCCTCCTTATACGAATACGATGAAGGACTTTATGGGCTTACCATGCGTACATGTCATCGATACGTACCTTCGTGCCAACGCTGGTTTTTTGCAGGTCACTGACTTCCACCTTCAATGGCACCTTCAACCGATTGCCACCCTTCCTCCGCTTGACCCACGCCTACAGATATGAAAACCCGACGCTATCCAGCCTCGAGGCAGGCCCACTGGTGCTACGACACGTCACGCTCGCACTACTCATCATGAACCTTCCGAATTCGAGAATGAAGAAGCAAACAGCCAGCAGACTCGTGTAAATAGACGCAGAGAACTGAGGGAACAGCGCCAACAGGTAGTTGACGGGGTGGACAGTACACAAAGAAGCGATGCGGGTAGCAGCAATCAGCGTGGAGGCCGTGGTCGTGGCCGATGTGATAATACAACGATTGATACTGTTGTGGAGGGGATGCCTACAGAATAGCAACTTGGAGGTTCAACATTAAGCTATGGGGATTCGTGGATGTGGGAATCCATGGTACTGCCTACCTAGGCAGATCGGGTTAAGAGGTGTGTTTTTTTATCATCGAGGTGTGTTGCGTTAGCCAGACCCTTGTTTTAGCGTTTTTTAAAGTTGTTTTGGATTTACAAGCAAGTTGTATGTCTTTCACTTTGTTGTCACAAAATGTTTAATGAAGTCAAGAACATGAAATAATGGTACGGGTTGAAGGTAAAGTAAGGTTTGAAAGATAAATAAATAATTTGATTACATTTTAAAGTTTTTTTTTAAAAATTAATTTAAAAGGTTTTTTTGGTATTTAAAGGTGGGGTGGATTGGTGCATAAGCAATAGTTGTCCAATGAAGTTGTCATTGCATAATGATCCTTAATTTGCAAGGGACAACACTTTATGCAACAATGGTAAGTTAAAGTTTTATGTAATTCCATCCAACATATTGAACCCTTTACCTATAAGTACTTGTAGTTGCCAATTTTTTTGGATTATTAATCTATGAACTAAATAGGAAAAATCCATAATATAATTTTAGATTATCAAGCATTACATTAAGTACCATAGTGATGCCGAACAATAGTGTAGATGTTCTCACCAATTGCTTTGCATGGTACACATGGTAAGGTACATGGCATGTAAGAAGGACAAAAGAAATCCCCATCTAGCACTATCATAACTTTACTCTAATTATTAGCTTCGTACAAGTTTGTTTTGCCTCAATCTAGGTTATGCTTATGGCAATTCTTGTTCACCTTAAATATTAAACCCAAATGGAATGGGATGTTGCATTTTCTATGAGTATTTGATTATTATACCATAATTAGAACCAAAGCCAAAACCTTTGTTTACATTGTTAGGTTCTTGATATCCTTCTTTTGTTAACCTAAAAGAAAATTGGACCATTAATTTTTTAATTGTTGTGATGTAATTGTAAGGACTACTAAAGATATATTGGAATGTTGTAAAAAGGTAGACAAAAAACCAAACAAGTTGCCAACTAAACTTGTAAAAAAAATCATCCATCCATAAGCCTTCAAATTGAATTAATTGGTCTATAATATGTTTTATAATTACCATGGTGCACTTGAATTTATTGTCTATTGAGTATGTCAAGAATCTAAATGTAACATTTTGTAGTTTTGATTTTTGGAGTTGGTTTCCAAACATATGTTCTAAGAAACATTGGCTACTTATTATGTTCTTCATGCATGTCATTTACTTTACCATATATGTTCCATAGGTAAAAACTAGTTGGCCAAAAAATTATTAAATTCATTTCCTATCAAATTACTATGGCTTTTCTTACAAGTGTTTGTTGCAATTTTTATAGGTTGTTAGTGATATGTGTTGTAGGTATTTGCCGAATACCATGGCACCTTTGAAAAACCCCACAAATTTCAATTTTTGCCTTTTCTTTTCTAAAAGGGGTGGGATTGCCACTTTGGGTGTGACTCTAGCCTTGGAATTAGGTTCTACAAACATACAACTATATGTGCTTTCCATATGTGTGTTCATTTTGTGTACTCCTTTTAAATTTAACCTTAATTCAAATATAACTATTCCAAGCTTTGAATCTAATGAATATGGGTTTGTGGTTTGTATTGCACATTTTTCTAAAAAAAGGAAAGCTTCATGACAAATCCAAAGGAATTTCCAAGATACCTAGGTGGCCAAATTCCTCAAGGCAAAACTAATCATAGGGGAAGATGGCCAAATGCACCATGTTGATGTAAGATTTGCACATAAGTTGAGTGCAAGGATAAGCTTTTGGTGCCCAAGTTGGATGGGCTCCATAAACACATTGGGAGAAATAAATGTAAACAACCCAACTTTGGATAAAAATAGGTGATTTTTACATTAATTATGACAATCAACATCCAAAAAAGAGAGGATTTATAACACCACATGGCATGATTACATAATTGACCAAAAGTTGAATGTAGGGGGGGCTTGTAGGAATAAAATGTTTTTCCAATTTGTTGTTGTGTGTTCATTATTAAAATAGGGTATGTTAATGACAAACTATGATTGCATGGATTTTGTTTTGCATTTTGAAGATTGAGAAGGTGCCAAAGATGCATTGGAGTGATTCCAATGAGTGGGGAATGATAGATTGTATGCATAATGTGATCTTGGAAATGATCAAATATGTAGTTCAAAAGGCCAATTCTTTTCTTTTAATTGTGATGAGGTAATGAATTTTGATAATTAAAACTAGATTTCAATCCATGGTTATATGGTTGAAAATTGGAAGAAGGTGCCCTTATTATTGAATCTACAAATGGTCATTAAAAGAGGTGGGTGTAATAACCTCATTACCATGTTGGTGAATTTTATCCACACTTTTGGGGGATTATTTAATGGGGATTTGACATCCAAGTTGGTTTGTTTTCATGCAAATGGTGTGATTGTATTTCAAGGTTTGAAGACAAGGGTGATAATGCAACTCACAGAAAACATGCCCCATTTATCACTAACATCCATTTCATGGCACATAGGTGCAACTTGGCCATGCAAACAATTTTGAGTCTATCGTTTGTTGGGAAAATTGAGGTTTTACTATAGTCCATGTATGTCTATTTTTTTCATTTTCTTAACAAACACATGGAGCATGGGAAGTGATAGAATTCTTGCAAACAAAAGGTTTGAAGATCCTTTGCAATATCAAAACTCAATGGATTTTCATGGTTGCACCTACCAAGTGTGTTTTGGCCGAATATAAAAGTCTTGTGGTGATGATGACTGATGACCTTGTTGAGAATGTAATTACAACTTGAACAATTATGAGTTGTTGTGTGATTGTAACACTTATTTGGGATTGACTTGTGTGTTGCCTGTGTTAAAGGTAATGCAAAGTTTGTCCAAGTTGGCTAGGGTAAATATACGTTTATATGCAATCTTACATGACCTCTATTGTTGTCATTATTGTTAATCTATATATAATGTATGTGGACCCACTAAAGAATTATGGTCACCCTTAGTTTTAGATGTTCAATGACTTGGTGACTAATAGGTGTGATGCTTTCCACACGGTGTGTGATACTTGGAGCTAGAAAATTAAGGTGAATATGTTACATTCCAGGTCAATGGCCATTTTTTAATGTTGCATAAGACATGTCTTAATATTAAACATATGTTTATGGTGACTAGGGATGATTGGGAAATTGTTGTCCAGTTTGTAAAGGACCAATGTACATGTGCAGTGGAGGGGTTCATAAAAGAACTTGAAAAACATTTCCTTACTCATGACTTGATGAATGCAAATGGGATATTTCATCCCCATTTTGGGAGGCATCCAATGTAGAAGTTACATTTCCTAAATATTTGGTAGTTCTAAAAGCTAAATTTACCACCCCAAGGCAATATCTACATGTAGTTCCTTGGTTGTTGGTTTGTTGGATCCAACATAATTTGACTAACAAGTTTCTGTTTTTGTCATAACCATGAAAATTAATTCTTACGGTGCCCTGCATCTACCACTTAATTCTAACCCCACAACAAAATTGTGTAAACATTTGGCCTCTAATGCCATTATGTGTCAAAAGTTATCAAAATATTTCAAGTTTGTGGAATTGGCCATTGTTGTGGTTTGAGCTAGCATGGAGGATGAGAGGGCTTTCTCCACAATCAACTTCATGAACTTGTAACCATTTGACAATCCATTTGGACTTGGTGGTTAGAATGCATGCTCATGAATTTTACAAGCTTGAAAATTTCCCATTTTACACAATAATCTAGGAATGGGAGAAGGAGAAATTGCATTATGAAGAACAATAGGTGGTTAGTTGTATGACCATCATAGTATGTAAGGGGATTGTTGGGTTTGTACCAACATTTGTGAATGTGGATGTATGGTTTTTCTTTTCCCAAATTCTATAATATTTGTCTATGTTCTAATTTGGGCACTTTGGGTTGGGAATCTAACAACTCAACATTGACTTCTATTCCAATGAATTCATTATGCATTCATCACATTTTGTTATTATTATTATTTGTTTCTAATTGGGTTGAGTGAATGATTAGGTTTTTGTAAGTTCTCATATTGGGGATAAAAAGAAATTGATGATGTAATAAATTTGTCCCATCATAATAGATTTTGTAATTAAAAATTTGGAAGTTATTTAAATTCTAAAGTGGCTTGTTTTGTGTTGATCTTTTTTCCATTCTAGTTGAGGAGAACTATCAAATCAACTAGGGTTCAACCCCCTATGAGATCTTAGTTAAGTCATATATGTTTTTCTTGATTGTCATGGTGGCATACTTAAGAATACACATTGTTCATTTTATAAGTCAAATGTAAAATACTTCACTACACAAATACTATTGACAAAATATTTAATTAGTTTTGAATTCATGTGTAAAGAAACACATCATGAATTTCAAGATACTATATTTTCAAACCACCTGTTTTTCAAGTTTGGAACCACATTTTCATCACACCTTCTGCATAAGTTGCACTTGTATAATATTAATTTTCATTCATGTCATGCAATACTTCTCACACAATAACAACATTAATAGCATATTAATAGCATTCTCTTTGGTTGAGTTTCCACTTTGGTTGCACGAATACACTTAAACCATGAACATCCTTGTCACACACAAAAAATTCACACAATAACCTCTACACACATTCCATATTAGTAACGTTTTCCTTCGATAAATTTTCACTTTGAAAATTCTATTTTTAATATGATTTGTAACCCACCTTTCATATAATTGAATGTGTTGTCATAACCAATTGTTATACATTTTGTTTAAGAGAATTTTTTATTAGTAAATTTTTTTATAATGTAAAGGGTCATTGTGATAGTGACATTATAAAGGGATAATGTTGCAATGACAAAGATAGTGAGGAAAGATAGATTGATGTGTAACTTTCATCATAATTTTAATAGGTTGAAAAATACCTTTCGAATTGTGTTAAGTTTTTGTTCTTGTGATATCGATAGTGAGGAAAGATAGATTGATGTGTAACTTTTACCATAACTCTAATAAGTTGAAAAATACCTTTCGAATTGTGTAAGTTTTTGTTCTTGTGATATCGTTGCGATGTTAACAAACATGATTTCTTCAACCAAACCAAAGATCAAAATATACAAAGGAAAAAATATGACAATGCTTTATGTGAATCCTAATTGTGAGTCATGTTTGTGAACATACCCTAGAAAGTGCCAATGACACACCATTGAGAAGACCCCCCCCAAAAATCACTGTTTCCCTGGCACCCCAAAAGCCAAAAACAACTTGGCTAGCTTTGCACACAAAATTTAGGTTTAGGGTTAGGGTTTGGGGCGCGCAGGGTTGGTGGGTGGGTAGGGGGGGGGAGATACATGGTTTTCAGTCTTGTAGTTTTTGTTCTTCGTCGTCCTCGTCGACTCCCTCCCGCGAATTTGGTTTCTTGATTGAATTTGTTGTTGCGGTAGTTTTAGCACACGTCTTCCTTCTTCTCAGCTGCTGGTTTTATTTTCCTTCTCAATAGGTTTGGTGATATATACACGCCTCTGTATACACCCCAAGAAGCATGGCTACGCAAATGAGCAAGAAAAGGAAGGTGCGTGTTACATCTAAAAGCTTTGTCTTTGTTTCCCCCTTTTTTCAGTTCCCCGTGCATTGCCAAATTGTTGGGTTATTCTTTATTGAAATAATTCAAATAATATTTCGGGGTTGTTTTTGAGGAGTTGGAAGATCTGATGGTTATCGTTTTGGATCCCCCTCTCGTCATATTTATTTCCTTTCTGTTGCAGTTTGTGGCAGATGGAGTTTTCTTTGCGGAATTGAATGAACTACTCACCAGGGAACTGGCGGAGGATGGCTATTCGGGAGTGGAAGTTCGTGTAACTCCTATGCGCACTGAAATCATCATCCGCGCCACTCGCACTCAGAATGTTCTTGGTACGATCTCTGCACATTTCTGACCATTTCTTTAGTGCAATCCTGTTGGAAGCCCAGGTTTAGGGTTTAAGAAATTGTAACACCAAGACAGGAAAAATTGCATTTGCAGATCTGGAAAACACCAGAGATGGTAGCCACTATGTCACAGACCAAAATCCCCTTTTTTTTTGAGAGCCAGTAGTGTTTGTTTTGATTCTTGTAAGCTGTATAATACATATGTGGATGGATACCTGTAACCCGTAACCCCTTATACCCTAACAACAAGAAAAATGAATTTGTAGGAGAGAAGGGGCGGAGGATTCGAGAGTTGACATCAGTTGTTCAGAAACGGTTCAACTTCCCTGAGAATACTGTGGAGCTGTATGTGGAGAAGGTGAACAACCGAGGCTTGTGTGCAATAGCCCAGGCTGAATCCCTCCGCTACAAGCTTCTTGGTGGTCTTGCTGTACGCAGGTAAGAAACCCACACACACTCTCTCTTCATTTCTTTTTCTTCATTTTGATGAAGTCTGCTGAAGGATAATCTTGTGATTCTTTGACAACAGCATCATGCTCTTGTGTTTTTGGCAATGTTGTAATTGTGGACTTTTCAGCTGCTTCTTGCTGGTCTTCTTGCTCTGTGCACATAACCAACCCACACTCTCTTTCTCCTACTGCACTCTCTTTCTCTCCATCGATAAGTTTGAAGGATTTTGTGATTCATAAGAGACTATCATTTTGATTTTGCTTTCTTTTTGCAACATTGTGATGCTGACTTTTGATTGTGGGCATGATGATTGTTTAGGGCATGCTATGGAGTACTCAGGTTTATCATGGAGAGTGGAGCCAAGGGTTGTGAGGTACTATGTCATTATGTTATCTCCCAATCCTCTAGTTTAGAGTGTGATGACAGAAGGTCTCAATTTGTGTTACTTCTTCTTCCGGAAAGGCAACAGAAACTCAGGATGCAGATTGTGTATAATGGTTTGCCCAAGTTTTTGGGAAGATTATTATATGCTTATCTACACCCACTGTTGGGAGCTGATGAACTCAGTGGGTAG
>Ga0116229_10008812_pt1 | contig 15567 bp, 9 predicted proteins | sample S1TSphgellanicum_3_FD_87313 | JGI IMG/M metagenome (GOLD analysis project Ga0116229, IMG submission 87313) | Host-associated microbial communities from peat moss isolated from Minnesota, USA - S1T2_Fc - Sphagnum magellanicum MG | ecosystem: Host-associated > Plants > Peat moss > Unclassified... | reverse complement strand
TTTTTTTTTTGCTCGACGGGTGCATTATGCACCGGGTTCACACTAGTTCTTAAAAATTCTTGATGGCCCAAAGTAATTAGGCTTCAAAAGAGTCATGAACTAGCAAAAGTGGTTGTGGAATAACATGACCTTATGATCTTAAAGCAAAGCCTAGGAGGAAAGCAACAAAAAAGCCAAAATCTCCAAAGATAACAACTACGGTAGAAGAATTAAAGAAAAAACATGAGGATCCAAAATGGAACAACATCATAGACAAACCAAAACAAGTGAATAGCCTTTCAAAGTTATTGTGAACTTCAAAACCAAGCGTGCAAGTTGAAAACTTGTTGAAGGTAGTTGCAACTAAGGAAATGGATGGCAACCTTTAACTATAGGAGGATTTCTTTTGCAAATCATTTGTGTATAATGTAATGCATAATTTTGTTTAATCCAAGATAAATAAATAAAGAGCTTCAAAGCTTTTCAATAGATATAATCTATTGAACTTGATAGATAAGTAACTTTATAACCTTTTTCCTATTGTTGTTTTCTTCATCTACCATATTAATTCAACAATTCAATGTGATTGTACATTCAATTTGACATCAATCACATGTTTAGAAATTTTCATTGTTTCATTGCCTCTTCTATTACCACTTTCAATGCATGTGGAAGGATCCAAAAGTCTCTTGCTTTCCCAAAATAACAATAATTTCAATGTGCAATTCATGGTGATTTGTAGAACTTGTCAATAGTATAATGCATGCACTTGTAAGTGGTTTGGAATGGGAATGCATAGAGTTTGAAGGCTGAAACCTCAAGTTTGCATTTCACATTTGTTATTCAATCTTCAAGCTTTGTATGTTGAAGTATTTGACGTGGTACAAAATTGGACCCCTAGTAATGCATAGAGTTTGAAGGTTGAAATCTCAATTGCATTTCATTTTTGTTTTTTCAACCTTCAAACTTTCTACACTATGTATTGAATTTGTTTTTGGGTACAATAGCTTCTTGGCTCTCAACTTGACCACACCAATGATTGGGTTGAATGAAGTATTTACTTATCATTACTCATGAGATTGTAAATCAACTTTCGAGAATTTAGAATCAAATTTTCTCTTGTACATCCCAAAGGCACATTATCAAGCAAAAAATTCCTCTACAAAAGGGATAGGTGTATTGATTATCAAAACACCCATCTCTTTTCCACAATGTTCACAATGTGTCAAAAGAGAAAAATGGAGAAAAATAATTATACCAGTGATTAATGTTTGGTAAATTTTGTTTGAGCATTCAAACATGTAAGTATGCAAAATTGTTGTACAAGATAATAACCTCCACATCCGTAATTTATAGCGAGCGTTATTTGCAATTTATGGAAAAAAATTGTGGTATGAAAGTTCTAGTTCAAGATCATGAGTGACTGACTTCAATGGCCAAAACAATTCCAGGGATGTTCTCATCTCTGGTTCGTGCAAGGCTACTTTGCCACAAAGTTTCAGAGGAGTCAGAACAGGAGAGGTCATTAATACAATCTGAACTTCTTGTAGTTGCAGATGTGTTGTTGATGCATGGTGTTGTGACACTGGTGACTATGATGGCAGTGTTCACATACTCTCGTAGAACTACCAACACCTTCTTGTCTTTGACAGTCCAGACATGGACCCATGAAGACCTTGCAGTGGAAGAAGAATTAAGAGAAGCTACTGTTGTTGCTGCTGGTGGCAGCTCCTGCATTATTAAGCCATGGCCTTCCACAAACACCCGATTCCCAATCACCCAGAAATCAGTGGGAATGAAACCAAAAGTGTGGAACCTTGTGATACCTGTGAGAAGAAACTTCATGTGTTGATGGCCATAAGGCCCATGGTACCACCAATCCAGTTCGGGAGCAAGCAAAACTTGGATGGCGGTTACATCCTCATCTCTAATGGCATCATACAACCTCTTCACTAGATTCACCAACAATTGCTTCTCATGATTATTGTTGGATTGTGGTAATTCTGATACTCTTCTACTACTGCTGCTGCTGCTGCTTGTTTGATGATCAACCTGCTGCAGGTGTGTGTTTTCACTGCCAGGATTTGACTCAAGGCCTTCATCAGGATCCAGTATTGAATTTTGTGAAGAACCAAATTTTGTGAAGAAAGCTCTACTATGAATGACAACCCTCAAACTGTAAATCTAATGTGGGCTGTGTCTTCTGCCCTGCCATATCCTCTACCACTAGGCCTGTCAACTTGAGGTAACTTATTGTGAACAACTTGTCAATTGCATTTACTGTTGTATTCCTCAAAAACAAAGTTGCAAATCTGTGAATTAGAGAAATGAACCCAATCAATGTCTGCTGTTTAGTTCCAAAAACACATTGTGATTTAGAGAAATGAACCCAATCAATGTGGTAAGTTGCAAACAACTTGTCAATTGGGTCTACTGTTGTGTTTCCCCCAAAAAATTTGCAAAGTTGTGAATTGAGAGAAATGAACCCAATCAATGTCTATTGTTGTGTTCCCCAAAAACAATTGCAAATTTGTGAATAACAGAAATGAACCCAATCAATGTGGTAAATTCCTTTGCATATTTGTGTCAAGTTTTTACATCCTCAAGACCAAAGTTTGATGTAAAGTTTTACGATCCGAGGTGAATGAGTCTCATGGTTGCATAGAGGGGAGGATGAAGAGGAGGATAGTGTCCTGGAAGAAGAAGAAGAAAAAGAAGAGGAGCCACAGTAGGAGAAATTTTGTGTGTTTTGTAGTTTTGAGTTCAAGGGGGCGGGGGTTGGGGGAAAGGGGAAAGTGAAGCGTCACCCATGCATAGCTCTTGAAACGCTTGATTCACAATTCACATTCACTCCATGGTCACTCCACTGGGAAGCGGGGCCAGCAGCTCTGGTAGCTACGGTTTTGTTGGCTCCGGCCTTCAGCGTAGAGACATTGTGATGCACAGATAAATGAGCCAAAGTTTGGTATTCCTACATTCTAAGGTCATGTGGAGTCCATATACGTAAACATTTCCAGTATAACACAAGTCTCCACTTGGGCTTGACCATGCTAACCAACATTTATTGGCCTTGCCTACCATGGCAAGGATTTTGTGTTTAGACTCATTATAGAGTATAGTAGCTCATGGCAAGGATATTGTGTGTAGACTCATTATAGAGTATAGTAGCTCAATGGATTTTGGCACCTATGTAATAGGTCTATTTTTCTTTCTAATTTAGCATGTTGAATATTTATCATCCGTATAGATTGCCAGGGGCAGAGGCATTATGTGACAAGCTGCTTGTTTTTTCTTGTTGGCAAAATTTTGCATCTGGCCACCAAAGAAAAAAGCCAGTGCTATTCATCATACAAAGGAGTTTTTTTTTTTTGGGGGGAGGGGGGGCGGGAAATGGCCCAAAGTCCCTAGAAGGAATTTTTTTTGGAAAACTCCAAATTTAGCCAAATAAATTAAGCATGTCAACCAAAATTTAGCACAATTTCTAATTTTTAAAAAAATTTGTCTCTGACCTATAGACAAATTTGGCTAAATCATCTTGTGGATGATGGCTAGACCAACTACCTCATATGACTGATTAAAAAAACCCTACTCGTACTTAAGTGGGTTTGAGAAGAAAATTTTAGTTACATGTCTTTGGTCCCAAACAAAGGAAAAGTCAATGATATATTCCAATTTGAACTATTTGTCATGATGTGTAGTGTCGTGACGTATGGTGTTGCTGGAGATACACAAAGTCACCAACATCAAATTGTCTCACCTTAGGTTTGTAACTTCCACCTCGTGTGTGTGCATACCATAAGGTGTCTCAATGTTGTGCAATGGACAAGTTCTTCATGGCCATGGGCATAACCTTCTTGAATAGGCAGCCCTTTCTATGATGACCCTAGCCCAAGTGGTTGGGAAGTTTAAATCCACAACTTGGTCCATTTGAGAAACAATGAAAGAGGGTGGATGTCTCCCAAAAAGTAGAAAGTAAGGAAAGAAATGAGACAAAGAGGTGTGTTTGAACATCCTATAACCCATGGCGATGTAAGGTAGAGCCAAATCCTAATCCTTTTTGTTCCTAATGAGGCAAATCTTTCAAAGTCCTTTCTTGTATGTCTAAACCATCCTCTCTGCAAGGCCATGAGCTTGGGGATGATCCTTTGAAGTTCAACGATGGTCAATGAGAGCATGGTCAAGTAGGTCCTTAAATTCTCCTTTGAATTTTAATCCTTGATCAGTAAGGCACTTAGCATAAGCCCCAGACCTATTTAAGACTTGTTGTAAGAAAACATGGTTGGTGCTGTGTGATGACTTGTTCGGCACGCAACAAGCTCAACCCACTTTGAAAAATGTTCGATTGATAATCATGATGTAGACATTACCCTTGGAGGTCTATGATAATTTTCTAGCTAAATCACATGACCAACAATAGAACATGCCTTGAATAGGGAGTGGAGAAAGCGTGAGCTGTCGAAAAGAAAAGGAAGTTTTCACTTTATCACATTGTTCACACCTAGCAATGATTTTTCGGACTTAAACATACATACCTCTCCAATGGTAATGAAAAGCGCGAAAGCTATAAGTACGCTTAATTCCAAAGTGTCCAAACTTCGAATATACCTTTTAAATAAAACCAGGCCGTTCATGTGGTGGAGGAACCACTTTGTCTCCTTGTGGTAAACATGAGACGAGGTGATTATCCCTCCATGAGTATCGTTTGGACCACTGTTGTATGCGATCCCGATGATTTGATGTAACTTGGGGAAGGTATTCCCCATGTTGAAGAAACCTCAAAGTGTCCAAGTCTTCCCATATATCCACAATGGGATGATCAACCAGGTTACATTACAGTAGTGCAAGATAACTAGATGCATAAGATACATGTACTGTTGGAATCTGGTCAAAGTCTTGCCTAGCTTCTGAAAAATCTTCAGAGGTAGTGAGGGGTCTCCACGACACGATATTCGCGTTCTGATGTGTAATACCAGGTTGGTGAATAACCTTGAACTCATACTCCTAAAGTAGAAACACCCAACAAGCTAATTTACCAGTAAGCTTGTTATTGGTCATTAACCACTTGATAGGTTGGTGGTCGATATATAAAGTGAATTCGATGCCATAAAGATAGGGCCTAAAATGTATGACGACCCATACAATAGTAAGACACTCCCCCTCATATGAAAAGTAGTTGCTTTTAGTTTTGTTGTTGCTTCGGAATGCATAGGGGATAACATATTCCTTGCTTTCTTCATCAAGTTGGCCAAGAATAGCACCAATACCAAGAACATTCCAATGAGTTGTAGAATGAAAACCTTGTTGAAATCATGTCTTCTCAGAATGGGGAACTTTGAAAGCTTTTCCTTGAGTGTGTCGAAAGCTTCCTGAGCCTCTTCATTCCATGTCCAAACAACATCCTTTTTTAACAATGCATAGAGAGAATGATCAATAGTACTAAAGTCTTGGACATAAATCCTATAGTAATTACATAGTCCGATGAAGTTGTGCAAAGTGTGAACATCAGTAGGATTGGGCATCTCCAAAATGGCTACTACTTTGGCCTAATGAGCCATAATACCATTTGGCAAAATTGTATGTCCAAGGTAAACTACCAAGGTGATAGCAAACTCACACTTTTTAGGATGGATCTTCATATTGACTTTGTGGAGCCTCTTGAATAATTCCTCAAGATGAGCCAAATGTTACAGGAATCCTTTGCTATGCACTAGGACGTCATCTATGTAGCACTTTAGAAAATTTGCCCCCTCGAGAACCTAGTCCATGACTCGTTGAAAAAAGATAGGTGCATTATTCAATCCAAAAGGCATCATAAGCCATTCCCACAACTTGTTGCTTCCATGGAATGTCCTTTTCTTGTGATTCTTCGCAACGAGCAAAATCTAGTTGAAGCCTTGTCGCAGATCCACAATTGTGAAGATGTTTGAGTCTCCAATGTTATCAAAAAATTCTTCAGGGATGGACATGGGGTACTTGTCCTGAAGTGTAACCAAGTTCAAAGGCCTATAATCCTTGCACATCCTTTTCTTAGTCCATAATCCAGTTGAATCCTTCTTTGCTGGCATTTTGTAACGACTGTGAAATCAAAACTTGATGGCTAAATGAGACCAGCCTCATGGAACTCTTTGCATCTTTCATCTACCAGTTCCCACTCATGTTTGCTCAACCTATGCTTCCTCTGATAGATGGGTGTCCCATCTATAATGTCTATAGAGAACTGCATGGTCTTACACCTACCTAAGGCTTTCATTGAGAATGTGAACACATTTTCATACTTAATTAGCAAGTCTGTGACCTGGTGTCTTTCCTTCTTGGTGAGTTGGTTCCCCATAATGAAAGGGTAGTTGGAAACACATGAAATGGAGTTGGAAAGTGTGTTTGAAGAACCTGGTGTATTGGGTTTTCCATTATCCAACTGCATAGATTTGTAGAAGGTTGTAATTGTTTCTCCAGAAGCTGATGTACCTCTAGGTGTATCAAAAAAAACTTGAGTCAAATTACATGGTAATTCCTCCTCCCCAACATTAAAAGTGAAATGTAAAGTGTTAAAGATAGGCAAGTGTACTTGGTCGGCATGCCATGTAGTTGCATCACTAGAACTACAAGTTGATTGAATCAATGCTGGTGTTGTGTACATTTGAAAGAGTACACATGTTACCAACAACCATGTAAAGGAGTTCAGGTCCATGCTTCTCCCCAGTAGAGTGTTACGCTTTAATCTAGTTACCTTAATGTGACTAATAGTGCCAGTTTGGAACCCCACAACCCTTTTTTTTTCTTCTGGGTTTGGTTCATCCCAAGTGGTTGAAATATGACAATACACCAGACCTGGTCCATCTCCCTAAAAGGTGTGTGCTCCTAGGAAGGAAACAAAGGTGGGCCAAGCACCTCTTTCTTTTCCTATTATGTTCGCAAGAAACCAAGGAGGTTTATTTTGCCTTGTAATTGGTTGGCAAGAACTTTAATCATCCAATATGTGAGAAACCTGCAAGTTGGGGTTTCTGATGGTGTATCTCAGAGCTAACTGCAGAACTGAGAGTGGTGCAAGGTTGGTCCACTAATTGCATAGCCGATGCGCATATGAACCGCATTGTGTCGCATCAAATAGGAACGACTCTCCAAAGTAATGTTTAATCGGTGTGTAGTGCTCCTAGCTTTCTCCCTCTAGTGAAACTCAGCAAGGGTGTTTTTAATTACATAACCAAACATAGGAGAAATGGATTAATCCCATGTGATCAATCGTACCATGTCCATGAAGAGATTAGATCTTGTGTCATTCAAGCCTTCTCCAAATCTAGTCGCTGAAAATCCTTGACATTCCCAACCTGAAATGATGAGGTCCACGGGGCCAAGTAATTCCATATGTTTCCTTTGAATTATTGTATGTTAAAAGGCAAAAAAAAGAAACTAGCCTTCCATGCAGTGGTTGCAAACTGTTGTGAAAATCTAGTTGTGAGCTCCATCATTCTCAATGCCACCACTTGCCTTGCAACAAGATTAATGTTTACATAGAAAACCCTTCAAACCACCATCCTTGACTATGGTAGGGCTTTGAAACTTGTACTAATACCACCAAAGAACTCTAGTAATGTAATCCCTTCTTTAGGCAGTGTCCAGGTGATTAGTTGACGAAGTATTAGCTTAATCAGTTTGCCATGGCTTTCCATGTTCTCAAAACTAAATAGAGCTTTGACCAAGGGCTCATGGGCTGCTTTGAACCTCTGTAAAATCTCTAGTTTGTGTTAAATGTCAGTAGGAACCACCCTCAAGCTTTTAGTAATTTGGGCATAAGTTGTTTCCTTTTCATCTCCCTCTATCCATTCATGGCTAACTTGTTGGATGTAGGAAATAATGTGTGTTTCCTTGAGCATACAATGGTGAGCCATAGGACTATGGTTCCCATGTAAATTAAGGGGTATGAATCCTAGGTGGTGGCCACCAATCTCCCAATCCAATCAGTAGTACGCATGCTCGAACTAGTTATCAATTATGAAACCTAGTAGAAATAGGGCTTCTTGCCCAATGAACACATCGTAACTAGTGACATTGGTGATCAAACATCTGACATGTAGGCAAAGCTCTTGATCTGTACCTTCATTAAAGTTAAGTGGAATCAAATTCGAGTTCTCCCCAAGTACCTCCTTTGTGCTCCCACTAGTGGTGCGAATTTGTCATAGATTTTCGTAGTTTCGAGTTAAGCATGCCCATCTTCTTGGTGAATTAAACTCTAAGAATAACTGGTTGGGCACCTATATCAAGAAATACCACTCTGGGTGTATGTCTTCCCACCTAGATTGTTGATTCAATATTGTTGACAATGGCAACTTTAATGGCGATGGAAGTTCTTTCACTAAACACCACCTTCAAAAATGAATGAGAGACTTTGTGGAGAGAATGGCTATCCATAACGCCTTTGTTGAGTAACAAATCCACCAATGACGTGTTCTTAGCTCCCTTTTGATATGTGAATGTAGAATCAGAGGTAGGAGAACCCACTAATTTAACAATGTTAAAACTAATGGCCAGATTATGAACGCCATCTGCAACACATGAGCTAATCGAATTTTTTCCAAGGTGTTGGATGGGACCCCTGTAGCATGTGGATGAGGGATTGGTATAGAACCTAATGTAGTGTTCAGGGTATCTTTTAGTACTGCAATTATGTCCCTGGTGCTTAACTTCAAATCTTGAAAACTAAATAACGGTGTACTCACAAGCTTTTGTGCCATTTCACACATTTAAAGTTGGCACTCCATAAGCTAATCAGTGGAAAATTGTGTGTTTTCCTGATGTACATGTACTCTTGGGACACAAGAATTTGATGCCCTAGCAGCTTGTGGTGTAGTACATCATAAACTTGCCCCCTACAAGGTTTGGTGCTTTAACAACACTTTGACAATGTGTTCAAGATTAAGTGCTAACTAAATGTTGATATAATCATTAATATGATGTTGTGATTACATTGTAACACATTGTGATGATCAAACATTGTGTTACAATGCCATAATAACATTATTTCAATAATTTATTAACACTTAACTAGCACATAACCTTAAACACATTGTTAAAATGTTGTGAAGGCATAAATACATGGTGGGGGGAAGTTTGTGATGTAGTCTCTTCCCCCCTTGCCAACAAGGTGCGTTTTTTTTCCGTGTTGAGAAGACGAAAAGATTGTGACATGACTATTCTAGCTCCTCTAACCTTGGTAATAGGACTTAAACCAAATGCGAGTCCATTAATCTAAATTACCTACTTAGTGGCAGAAACTCTGGGTGCCACACTAGCCTCTTGTGCACGAAGTAAGAAGGGCAAAAATAAGTGGTAAATTTTGGTGTGAGACTAGAATTGTGTGCACTGGAGAAAACATATTCCCCAACCATGGCATCATGTGGGAGGCCATAGAATGACTTAAGAGGTCCTTCCTATGATCCTAAACCTTGTATGGGTTGGGTATGACTAGCTGGTTGGGAAAACTTGCCTTTTAGATTAGCAAGTTGAGCCCTTAATGATTTAAGTTCATTTTGCAAAGTTTGATCTTGAGCGGCATGGGCTTGAAGCACCTCCCTCTTGTTAACATTGTGTTCCTTCTTCTTAACATTTTTACTGGAATTACCCTTGGTGGGGAAAACTTGAGTGGAAGGCTAAGGTGCCTTGGCTTTTGGTTAAGGGGCAATGGAAGATGTTGGCAGATTTTGCCGTGGTAATTGGAGTTGCTTTTGTTCCGGGAACTTGGCAAAACAAACAACTTCCTGATGACCCTCTTTCCCATAATAATCAAAAAAGAGATCCTCGGAAGGAATGTTGCACTCACTAGCTTTGCGGGCATGATTGCCATAATAGTTGCAAGAAGGTAGGATGGGTGCAACTAAGTGCATTACTTTAGCCTTTGAAGAAGACTATGATGATTTGGTTAGTGCAAGTGATGGAGGCTAAGGCTTTGAACGTGATGGAGGCTTCATACTACTGGCCTCATAATGTGCATGAGCTAGTTCTAGCTTTTTAAAAATGTTATACACATCCAAAAAAGTGTACGAATTTCCAAATTTTGCAAAAACCCATTGCAAAACCTACACATGGAGTGTCAGAGTACCTTCCAACAAATGAAGATACCAATGGGCAACTTCCAAGTCTGTGATGCTCTAAGTATCCTCTTTAAGTTGGAGAAGCCTCTTATAGAACATTTTGAGGGTTTCATCCTTTTGCCAAGAGAAGGTGGTGAGCTGCAGATTTTTTTTAGAACTCTTCACCGAAAATTCCAGTTCAAGAACTCAAAGAATTCCCTGACTCGATTAGTAAAAAATGGTGCATTGATAGGTACCAAATCTGGATTATTGGGCATAGTCCCATGATGTGTAATGACAATTTGTAATGCAGCTTAAGAGGCAATGGTGATGGCTATGGCATAAACTAGATTGGGGATCTGGGTGACGCCCAAAACTCTCAGAAAATGTTACTCATAGACATCCAATGCCTCATAATGCACATAACGGGCTAGTTGTTTGAATGTGAATGCCTTGGTGTAATTAACGCCATATTTGAATTCCAGTTCACAAACCACAGTTGAAAAAGTTACCTTGAATTCCCTTAAAGAAATGGTACCTAGCCTTCTGTTGAACTTTTCAATTCTCCCAGAAAGACTCTTGACCTCCATGGTGTATATGGGTGTAAAGGTCATGGCTTGTAGTAGAATATATGGTGATGGTGTGAAAGTAGGTGCGACAACAAGCGTACCCTACTAATTAACCCCTTCAAATGGACTCTGATATACCATTGATGTAATGTAACCTGAACTTGAATTCCTAGTAAAAATTGTGTTGGATGATGGTGACGTTATAGACGTTTGATGGTACCGTTGTGAAGATCGTGAGCTCAAAGAAATTGGCTCAAATGATTGTGTGTTACTTTGTAGCTGATACCTTAGCTCTGGCTGAACGAAAGTGCTCTTTTCATCCAAGGACATGGTGTTGTCCCATGCCCCAAAATTTTGTAGCAATATAGAACACTAATTATAAAGTTCTAACACAACCATGCAATTAAATACAATTGTAATGGAAACTGAAATGTGAAGTGCTTAAAAAAACATACCTTAAGCAGCTTTCAATTTCTCTAATCATAAGTGTTACATGACAAAGTAGAAAAAAAAGAATTATATATGTATGTATTAATAAGATTACGTAAGTGTATGTATTAATACAAAAATAACAAAAATATACATATTAATACTAAATACGTAGATGTATGTATTAATACGAGGGTATGTAGATGTATGTATGTATTAATTTTAATTTTAAAAAATAAAAAAAATTCAGTGGACGGAACGGAATTGGACGGACAAAACCGTAGATGGAAGTATGTGGATGGAAGTCCGTGGATGAGCATTGATTGCGACAGATGTCGCGACACTACAAAGCACCCGTGAATTTTATAACAATGGTGGACACAATATTGTAGCGATGGCGGATGTGATGTTGTAGTTCGTGGTGTGGTGCTATAACGATGGCGGACATGGCGTTACAACTCGCAACGTTGCAATTCACGGCGCTACAAATCACCTGGGAGCTCTAGCGTGCAAAAGTAATGTTTTTTTTTTTTTTTTACTGAACTCCAACACCTTCAAGAGTCTTCAAGGCTCCTCTTATGTCTCTGTGAGAGAGGAAAAAAAAAACTTTGAAACCTCATTTATCCAGGATATGTCACTCCCCCATTTGGTCTTATTCTTCCCAGTTGTTCTGATCCTGGCTCTATATGTTGGTAGAGGTGTAATAACACAAATTCTTTCCAACAATAGCAATAGCAACAACAACAACACCAACAATAATAACACCAACAACAACATCAGCAACAACAAAAGAAACCCAAGAACTCAAAGCTAAGAAAAATTTGTCGCTTTCAACATTAAGTAATAAGGAGTAGTTTTTCTAGAATTGAATTGCAAAGAAGGAAAGAAAACGTATTGTATGGAAATGGTGGTCGTGTAATAGCTGCCGTGAGCATTTAGAAATCCAGTCTGACTATGGAGGAAACTCTCTCTGACAAAGGAATTTTAGAAAAACTAACAAAAGAAGGGAAGAGCTTGACCTTTTATATAGTTGCCAACAAGCTGAAACCCTAAACAAGCCATAACCCTAAAACACCTAATAACGTATAGTAACCTAAGAACGTACATTAACTTTAAGAGCATACATTAACCCTAAAAGGCATGATTGGCATGTTCGTAACCGGCCATCATGTATGAGGCCATGCATACGAGCATGACATCTTATCTAATTTTAAAAATAGTTTCCTAATTATGATGTCCTTGAAATTTTTTAAGTAAATTTTTTGTCAAATATTCCTTTTAAAAAAAAGAAAATAATTTAATTTAGTTTTTTGAAGAAAAAAAAACTTTTCCAAATAGATTTTTTAGAGCTTTTGACACTCTTTTCTATAAACTTGTCCCCAATTGATGCTAAATAACTAACACATATAGTGCTTAGGTGCCACTTATTCAGAGTGAATTTTAATATCCCTGATTCTTAATGGTTGTCCTTATATTTAACAAACAAATTATCGAATCCAAGTTATGGAATTTACCTTAACAATTTTCCCACTGGGTTGAAGTTGCATGGGACTTGACCATCTTGGCCAATTTATATGGATGCTTTTGTTTGTAACATGGCACCAACAAGTTTCACTTAGATTTACCAAACTTAATTGGTCATGGCCAAATTTCATTTTACCATGGTTAACATAATATTTAGTAAGAAGTAGTTTAGCCTAACCCATTTGAAGTTTGGAAGTTATTGTGACATTGAACCTACTACACTACAGGCATTCCAAATTTGGCTAATGGGATAATTTGCACTCTTGAGATTTGAGAGTATCTTCCTCACTGTATTGAATTTCAGGCTTTTTTAAAAAATTGGCTAAAGTTAGCCAAATTTCCACTTGTGCAGGTGGGCTGACTACCAGATGTACTTTAACAACAATAAAATATTTTATTTATTTATTTATTTAATCAGCTCATTCCTGTGCCATTTCCATGATATCCACGCCCATGATAAAAGTTCAACATACTAAATTGGAAAAAAAAACACATGGTGGTGTTCACATGGTGAAGCCCAAGTGTATCCTAAAGTTATGCTGGAAATGCACTTGACCCTAGAATGCAGGGATACCAAACTTTGGCACATCTATGGGTGCATCACAATGCCTCTACCCTGAAGAGCAGAGCCAACAAAGGTGGAAATTAGAGATAATTTCACCCCAAAGTTCAAGTTTGGTGAAAGGATGAAGCTAGGTTGCTATTTAGGTCATCATCCATTTCGTCGGATGTAACCCTATGAACACATCAATTGTAGTCAGATTGCTCTATGGTAAGCTATCAAGTTGTGATTGCTTTTTGTGTTTTTTTATTGGTGATATTTTGTCAAAACACCAAATTCAAAATTAAAAAAAAAAAGTGATTTTGGAGGTTTCCAATTGCTATATGTGAGAAGGGGGGGGGAGGGATAATTAAATTAAATCACAAGATTTGTATACTTGGTTTTCAGTGTGTAGCTAAAATATAGAAGGTTGATTGAAGGTTTTTTAAATTTCATATTTGGTTTATAGCCAAATTTGGCTAAATCTTCCTACAGATGATTGCCACTTTTTCTACGTCTTCCTATGGATGATAGCCACTTTGGCTATGAACAAAAATTCCTTAGAAAAAACACTGGATTGCTTTGTCAACGTGGCAAATTATGGTGTAGTTTCATCATGCTATGCATGCACTCATAAACATAGCCATCAAGATAATGCTTGGGATGACACAATTCCTTGCCAAAGATCAAGTAGATGCTTCAGAACCCAAATGGCGAACAAACGAAAGAGATTCGACTTTGGGTGGCCAAAAGACCTCTTTCCAAGTGATCGGTTGGTCCCAAGTGAGTTTCATTTGCCTGCTTTAAGAATCAATATCATAGTTACTGCCACCCATACCCCCAAAATGAGGCGATTCCTTGCGCAAGTGCTGTAAAAGTGCGGCCATTACTTACCATTGGCCCAAACTGACAGATGCTCGGGAAGTCACTTGGACAGAGGATGGTTGTAGCACAATGGGGGTCACAAAGTGAACCAGCACCCACCAATGCATAATGGAGGATGGATGATAAGTGGTCAGGAAACAGTTCTCTGTTATGTTCCAATTAACCCTAGCTAACCATGGTGACTAGCACAGTTTGCTTTTTCTTAAACTACCTACCTACTAGCAACCCACAAGCAGGTTGTTAGTAGGTAGGTAGTAAAAGAGGCCTTGATCAATGTATAAAGCCTCTACTTACCCTAGGTAGTTACCCATTTCTCTACCTATCTACCTAAATATGAGACCTATTTCTTACAGCATTGTTTACCAAGGTGAAACCAAATATTAACTCAGTTGAGGTTCATCCACAAGTGAGTAATAATAACAGGCATCCAGTGGATGGTGCGCTGGTGGGTGCTGGTTCATTGTGGCTGCACAATGGGCGCATGAGTTTGAGAATCTCCACGATTTGCATTGAGGTGCATTCACACTTGGTGTTATGGACTCTAGTAAGGTTGAGTCCCCTAACACCATGCTACCCATTTAGGACTTAAACCTAGTTATCATGAAAATTTTATGTTAAGCTAACATTCACTTAACATTAAGCTATGGCCCATTTAACATTGGGTGCCATCTAGGATGCCACCTAGATTTTCATTTAACATTGACTTAACATCAAGTGTGAATGCACCATTGGCATCATTGTAGCACCTGGGGGAACATATTATGCATGCAAATAGATGTTAATGATTTATTGTTTGTGAAAAATTTACCAACCCAATCCCTAACATGTTATTATATTGTACTAACAAGTTATTACATTATACTACCTTCCTTCCCTCTAAGCAAGTCTTGAATGGTGGTAGATTTGAATGGTGGTAGATTGTGGTGGCAATCGTGGGTAGAACGTTGTCAAACAACCCCATTGAAGTTCACCCCACCAGGGCCTCTCAAAGAGGAACCTGACTCATTACTCAATTTGGTCAACATAGTTTGAATTAAAAAAATGAAAAGTCAAAAAATAAAATAAAATTGAAATGATTCTTTTCAACAACAAAAATTCTAGGGGAAAAATAAAAAGTCAATCTATTTTAACGTACATCATCATGTTGCTCTAAAAGAAAAATTGTTATGGATTTTTTTTTCATTTTTTAACATCACATTAGTTATAAAGAACGCAAAAAGAATCTCACATTAAATGGTGACATGTTCTAAGAACCTACCTAAACATTATAAAAATTGTTACCAAACCAGAGCCAATAGGGAAATGTCGCAACATGATTTTCAATTGTTTGCAAATTTAATGATATTTTTCTCCAAAAAAAAACAATGATAAAATATTCCCTTTTCATATTTCTTTTTCACATTTGTGCAAGATTTCAAACCAAAAAAAAAACTTGTCATGAGATGTGTATTTCAATGTTTTCAATCACATTGTCACATTTCAAAAGAATTACATGAAATTTTGTGTATGATAGGTGCCATAACCATTTTTGGAAAAAATAGTTTCATTTTTAATTTTGTGAGTTTAGTCAAGGGGG
>Ga0116229_10008810_pt1 | contig 15569 bp, 16 predicted proteins | sample S1TSphgellanicum_3_FD_87313 | JGI IMG/M metagenome (GOLD analysis project Ga0116229, IMG submission 87313) | Host-associated microbial communities from peat moss isolated from Minnesota, USA - S1T2_Fc - Sphagnum magellanicum MG | ecosystem: Host-associated > Plants > Peat moss > Unclassified... | reverse complement strand
TTTTGAATTTAAATTGAAAATATCATATTCAAATCAAAAATTTGAAATTCAAATAATCTTTTAAAGAATTGAAATAACAATTTTCAGATTCAAATATCAAGTTTCAAATTCTAATATTGTTTTAAAAAACTAATATAATAGTTTTCATAATTGAAATATCAATTTTCAGATTTGAATTAAAAATCCAATGTTCAAATATTAATTTTGAGATTCATTATATGAACAATATACATATGTATGCATATATATAATTTTAGTACATACATTAAAATACACCCGTACGTCATTGTAGAATACCTTTAGGATGCAACTAATTTGGTGATTATTTCGACTAATGGGACATATCAACCTATTAATGGATGAAAATGAATGTAAAATCGATCCATAAGATGAAAATTTTAATAGTTGCATCATAGTTGTGAGAATGATTAAAATAGTTGAAATTTGGTTTTGTAGTTGCAAATGTTCCCAAATCCAGTTGCAAACGACTACAAGTCGCATGTAGTCGTAAATGGAGTGGTTACATTTTGGTTGATTTCTACTAGTGAAGAAGCTGACACCATTGGCTCTCATGCTTTAAAAAGACCATTAAACTTTCTTGTTTAATCCTTTTACCATGTCTACACTTTGAACATAAAAGAACCCGTTTCAATATAAATGGTTTAAACATTTCAACCAAATAAACTTGTTCACCTAATGTGAAATCGGTTTTTATAAGGTAAAACTTACAAAACTTGGATGCAATGTGACAATCCTTATCCTTGTGGATGCAAGGCCCAAGAAAATTCATGATGAAATAACCATTTTTTCACTAATCATGATTGTTTAAAATAAAAACATTAAGATTTCAATCATAAAACATAAACATTGAATGAAGATATGACTTTTTAGATAGTAGCACCAACACACCTTTTCATCCTTCCAATGTATAATGGCATATCAATAAGCAGAATTTATTTGAATAAAAAATTTGTGAGCAAACATGCACACTATTGTGTCCAAGTGTTAGTTTAATCAATTTCATAATTTTTCCTTCATGAATGCAAAAGTAATGAAAGTACATTCATCTGTAATAAATCTAAGTGCTAAAACAATGGTTATTTCAGCCAATTTCAAATTCTCATTTAGCCTTTGAATCAACAACCCATTGTTGTTGATTATAATTTGATCATTGGATTGACATCAATTGGTTCAACCATGGCCTTGGGTGCCCACATTTTCATAATGAGTTTAAACATGTACATCTACAAGTCCAAAATGTTAACATTCAAAGGCTTTAAAATATCTAGCAATGGGGGTTTCACATTTTTTTGGTTAACAATAGTGCTTTTTTTATGATACCAAGTGGAAAGAAAAAGAAAAATCAACATCAAGATGTTTCCAAAATTGTGGGTACAAAATGCCCAAATTGTGAATTCATCAATTCACAATCTGGAAAATGTCTATACAATTCATTGACAAACATCTCAATTGTATTGAAATGTTGACCCTTCATTTGTCCAATGGACGCCATAAAAACATTTTTGCACACTAGTTAGTCAACCCCAATAATTGCATTGAAAATGTGAGCTTGATAATTGTGACTAACCATCTGAAAAATAGGATATTATAAACCAATATTAAAATCAATAACCCAATCGTGGGTGCTTGTGGTTGAAGTGATTTTTACGACATTACAAAAGACTCGGAAATGTTCACATTAGTAGTTGGTCATAGGTTTGATATACATAATAAAAAGGTCAATTTGATATATTTTTGCAACAACCACAAAATTTGAAATGAAGACATCCCTTTCTTGGGAAAACTTGATCAAGGCATTAATAGACTCCAATATGGCAACAAATAATACAAGGCCAATCATGTGTGAACATCACAAAAAAAATTGATATTTAATCTTGCTTTAATAATTGAAGGGTTTCTTATGACAGTATGAGAATCAATATCTTGTAGTCAATTAAAGCACATTTTAAAGGCTCCAACATTGACATCCATTGCATATTGACATTTCTCAAGATCTTTAATCCTTTTGTTTTCATAATTTTGGCAAGCTTAGAGAATTTCAAATGTCACTTAAAGGAGTTTGAAAAATAGGAATACAATGATTGGAGCAATTCCTCCAAATTTGTCACCATGTGGGTAGATAAGATAAAGCTTGCACACAACAAAGTTTGTTCTATGAGTCATACAATGTTGCCCCATCATGTAAGGAGAATGTTTATTCTTCAATTGTGCGATCACAATGCGATAAACCTTGGAAAATAAAGGTTCCCTTTGCGCCAAAGCAAATGGACCTTTGAATTATTTCTTAGTTTGTCAAACCTCACACTACAAAGGAAATTCAATAATCACAAGGCTAAGATTATTTGCATTTCCACCCCCAACAACATGCTACAATGTGGAGAGGAGGATAATATTTTTTAATGCTTGCATCATGTACACATGGATTAAAATTCATGACTTATTATCAACAGTACTAACTTCATTTACACTTAAAGAAACAAAACTTGCCCCAACCACCACACTTTGAATTATTTTCAGCATTTGCTCACACATAAGATCTACCATTTCCTAACCAACCCCATCGAACCAATGTTTTTTTGGTTTATTAAAACATTCAAATACACAAACAATTTCTACATTACAAAATATTTGATCAAGGGGCAACCATGACTAAACAAGTTAAAAACAAACCCAATCTATCCTTAGGACTTGCTATGATTATTTTACTGCCTATGGAATCCAAAGTCTATTTGATCTTGATTTTCCCTTTACGATCTTTCTTGAACTCGGATTTACACAATGCACACTATAGAAGAGTGTAATGTAAGCTACAAATGGTATAATGTAGATTGTTTGTCTTTCTTTTGTCTTCTTTTCAAATCTATTTTAGGAGTCTTTTTCTTTTTCAAAATCCTAATCTTTCTTTTGTTTCTTTCATCCTCAAGTTCTTAAAATCTCACATCTTTCGCTCTTTCTAAATCTCGATCTATCTTGTGCATGTCTTTCTCATATTTTACTTTCATCTTTTTCATGTCTATCTTGACTTTTTCTTTTTCCAAATCATGATATTTCTTCCATCTTTTTTTAAAAATCTCTTTTTCATTTTTCATCTACCTCATTCTCTTATTTTCAAATCCCAATCTCTTTCATTTCTCTACCTTTGTGACCTATCTAACATCATTTTTTTAACTTTCATGTTTCAATCCCATCGACAATTAATAAGCACTATGAACTTAAACCAAAACACTTGAACAATGAACAATGAACACCTAAAATGCATAATGTAGTGATGCACATGTGAATGACAATACACAAACAAACTTACTAGGTCCTCATGAGTGGTAGGCCTCTTGAGACTTATGGTTGGCATTCAACTTTGTTGTTTACACCTTAGCCTTCAAGTTCATTGTTCAAGCTTCAACAACAAATTTGCAAATAGAATAAAAAATCTACTTGTCAAAATTATCTAGTAGATTGTTAGTGGTCACCCATCTTGTAACTTCTATTTGAGCCTTGTGGGCTTGCAAGTTGCAACAACGAAGCTTGAACTAGTTTCCAACATCCAAGTTTCATTTTTGTAGTCCACCTTCATAAGTTCATCAAATGTTGACTTTTAGATATTAATCATTAGAATGTGCAGTCTAGATTCTAGAAACTATTTAGACCCCGTAAAAATTGAAAATACTTGCACAATGTGAATGCCATTAAACCTTAGTCATTGTAAACATCTTTCTAATTCTAACGGTAACAAAATCATGAACAAATTTCAAGGACATTGTAATTTGTAATACACATGATGGAGGGGTGATGAATTTTAGAGAACCAAAATGTTGGGAATGGTAAAACATTATAGCAAATTTTTACACAAAAAATACTAGTAAAGTATGTGTATTGATAGAAAGAAAAGTTAGTTATCATTAAATATGACTTTTAGGGTTAGTTATCATTTAGATGTTAAGGTATATATTTAACTACCATAATAACATTATCATTGTTCAAACATATCCTAAAAGTTTTGGGAAAATTAGTTACTTACCTTTAAGTTCACTATCATTGTTCAAGAAAGTATGTTAATATAACAAAAGTTTCAACAACAAAATATTAGCAAGCTTTTCATGTTCCTTTTGCATTAATTCTTTTTGTTTTCGATTTGGAGCTTCGCCGTGCACATTATTTTATTTCTTGTTTGTCTTTTGTTCACATTTTGCTTTTCCAATCAATGTGTTAACATGATCAAGATTTTCTTTCTCCTTAACTTTAAAGCCTTTCATTTCAAGCAAGTTTTTCCAAGTTTTTACATATTTCTACCAAACTTTTGTCAAGTTTTTGATCATTTCTTCATCACTTTGTAGTAATTAACTTTGTAAAAAGAAATCTACAAACTATTGTTGAGCTTCTATCAAGATTGTCAATGAAACCATTAAAGTTTGTGGTGTTGGCTTATTTCATCTAGTTCATTTTGCAAGTTTATGAGTCTTTGTTCAAGGGTTTGAAAATGATTCAAGTTTGGATTCTCAATTTCCCACAATTTACGTTCTAACAAGTGAAACACAATTCCATAAAATGTAAAATTCTTTAGTGCTCCATCATTACGATATGTCTTGCATATTTGGTTTTTTATTCAGTAAGGACCTTGGTGATAATTATGTGAAGGCTAGGTCTACCACCTAGTATTCTTAGTTTTTAATGATTCAATATGATGACTTGAAATGGATTGAACATTTTAAAGTTGGTAGGGATTTTATGTTTCAACTAATTGAAAAACTAACACATTTGATGGAAAATAGGACACATTACATGTGCGTAATGCTAATTGGAATTCAAATTGGCTATGCATTATATAAACTTACACATGGAACTAAATACTTCCATTGTAGTGAATGTTTGCTCTTGGTAATCAACTATTCACATGGTCCTATGAAAATTTGTGCATGTAGTGAATGTTATGTTCAAATGTCAAATCAAATGGCCAAAGGGAGAAGACCTGAAAGATGTGATGGATGGGTTTAAAACTTTCTATGGTCTTCCATTGACTCACAATTTTATTAACATCACTCAAATACATATTTAACAATTGCAAGTGGCTTTCACTAGAAACTACTTCTTTTTCAAATCCAAAACTTATAACATGTAGTTCCAAGTTGTTGTTGATCATTGAAAAAATATTTCAACATTTATGCATTGTAGTTCACATCACCTTTGGCCTATAGATCTTTTAGATGAGCTGGTGCATATGTGATCCACTTTCCTTAAAATGTTATAGTTCCCTCATAATATTTTTTGTTGAATTGACAAAGAAAGTGGTTCCTTTCACATTCCTTTGTGGTCATTTCCCAAAACTACCTATTGTGCCCAATTCCTTTGCATGATAATATGAAAGCTTCTTGAAATCAAAATTCAATCCATTCCATTTATCTTTGCACATTTTTCTAATTTTTAGTTCCCTTGCATGAATGAGGTTTTGAAGGTCTTCAAAAATCTTGTTCCACCTTTGTGTAACAAGCACCATGTGTGTTATTGGATCAATCACTTGTTTTTGCACCATGTCCTTCATGTGCTTACATTTTATGAACACCAAAACTTCGTTTTATTTCGAATTTCCATGCCTTTGACGAGTTATTTGGCTTCCATTACCTTTTGACAATCCTTTTCCTTTGTTTCCACCTATAGATACAGAGACATTCCTTGTAGATGCTAGAGTATTCATTGCAAACTAAATTATCATGTTGGTTGTTTGTGAAGGAAAGATTTTATGAACATGAAGTTTTACATGAGTTCTACACAATGGAGCTTTGTAAGGAGCTATTTACATGAGTTTTACACAAACAAAATGGAATTTCAATGATGGAATTTTGTAATGGAGCTATACAATAGAAGGATGGGGCCCAATATTTGTAGAATGTTAACTTGCTTACCTTGCATTTAAGACGATAAGTTGCTACTCAAGTTAAGCATGAGAATCTTCAAATTTAATAAAATTGTCATGTAGCAAAACTAAGTTACCATTTGCCTTACCATTAGTGATAGTCTTGTAAATAGCCTGCCACATCAACATGCCATGTAAGCAATTTATCAACACCATTTGCATTAGTTAGAACATACTTAAAGGTGACAAAATTTCAAATCATGAAGGTTGCAATAAATGCAAATGGAAGACACTAAAAGGTGATTTGCTACAAACCCTATAATATTGTAATGTAAATTTGGCCCCTGCATCCCCAACCATCTACAATTGAAATGGTTAGAAGGAATTGATGATGTGGCCTTCATGTGACCGAAATCCATGGTCTTTGTGGATTTGGCGAAATGAGTTGATTTTTTTTCAAAAGCCCTACTAATTAGTCCATACACCCATTTACCATAGAGCCTTTTGGTGAAAATTTGAATGTAAGAAAAATTCTAGTGAAGGCATTCCCAAAATAAAAGCCCTAAAACAAGGTGTTGACAATAGGTAAGTCATTGTTGCATGTTTAGGGGATTTCCCCACTTCTTTCTTTTACCCACCCACAAAAAAACATAGTGTAAATGTTACCATGAACCTAAACATTTATACACCATAAAACTGAAGAGTGGGTGGACTTGGGTGAACCAACATTCACATTATACCATGGTAAAAATATCAAAATTCATTTCAATTATTTTAAAAATGTTATACATATCCCATGATTAAACTAAATCAAGGTCTGGGTTAAATTCAAATTTAACATTTCTTGGATTTAATGTGGTCCTTAAAAGGCCTCATTCAAAAAGGTGAAGGTATTGGTGTGGGGGTTGGTTCATTTGAGTTGGAGTGAAGGGGTTATTTCTAATGCTAGTTAAATTTATTTATTTTTTCAATATCCAATACAAAGGGTATATTGGCAAAATGAAAATCTTAATAACACACAAGGTACAAATATGTGGGTTGTGGAAAAGTTTGAATCTCGCCTATTTTTAATTTGTGTACATCATTAAAACCCATTAAATATCAATTTACCTAGTTATGATTGCTACAATACCCACCTGTTATGCATAAGGGTCAAGTTTTTTTGATACTCCATTTGGTATTGGCCTAAACCCCTTTAGTATTTTTCAAGGTCATTTCTTAAAAAGAATATTTGTGCCATTAAATGTTTCCCCATTTAGTCCATGTGTATTTGTCATTTTTTTACATCCAAGTATCAAACAAATTTTTAATGGTTTTATTGCAGACAGTTTTGCATGCATTTCATAGTGTGAAAAACCATCCCAAACTTAAAATGAAACCTACTTGGTAAATTAAATGAAAAATGCATCCTTGAAATCAACAATTTAAACCTCATTTTCAATTCAAATTTAGATTCCTTATTTAACTTGTTTAACTAAATGGCTAGATCATATGCATGACATAGACAATATTAGAAATAACCACATTAATCATCTATTAAAAAAAATTATGCACGGGCAAGTCAAAAGTCAAAAGCCGTGAACTTTGAACAAGAAAATAAAATGTTAGCAAACTTCATTATCATCACAAACTTACTAGGCTTCATAGGTTCATACAATTTATGTGTGAAATTAAGTTTTCATAGGTTCATACAAAAATCAGATGAATTCTATGCTATGATTAATATGAACAAAATTTGTACATATTCAATATTTTAAATATCCAAATGGATGAAACATTGTTTTTAAATGACATATGTGAATGTTCATGGGTAATACACAAAAAATACTTCTTCAACAAGATCTATTACATGCCCTTAACATGCTTGAGTTTGTAAATTCATTATTCATAACATTTCCTTTTGATATGAATCAACTTTTACATACCACTCTAATCTCCAATAAAACATAAATACAAACTTCAAAATGTAAAATTAAACTCGCACTGTAAACTACCCTATACAACCTAACACACCATTTACATTGAGCTTCTTTTAACCTCATCATCCACTTTTCCCAATGACTTATAATGGCTTAGTTGACCCAAAAGAAAACACCAAACAACATATCATCTCACACCACTCAAAGTTGCCGCTTTCAACACCCACCTCACCTTTAATATGACAAGTAGACTCAAAAACCCTAAGTAAAAAAAGATCCAATTATTGCATTTTGTTCAACTTGGATTAAGTGAAAAAAGAGGAGATACAAATTACAAACCATTAATCACTCTAACATTTCCCAATAAATGCACATTTATTCTATCACCACATTTAATCTATTTAAATTCAAACATCCACAAATCAAAAGATGTAATACTTGTAACACAACCATCCAAAATAAGAAAAACATCTAAGATTTTCATTGTCTTTACCACTAACTTTGGAATTATGGTTTCCACAACTTGCTTCCTCAACTCATGGTTTTCCATAGTTGAAATTTGCACATAACCTTTTGTAGCATACAAGGTCAAGTTGTCCAAATTTTGTTTTTTGGGCACATCTTTTAGCTTGTTTGGAATAAAGGCACCAATGTGTTTTGTGATCATTCCATAACTAAGGCCAACTCAATGTTTCGACTTCTCTGAAATATTTTTTTCTTAATAACTTGTAGATTTGTTGCCTTCAACCTAACCCAAGCATTATGTTGTAAATGATCACACTTTTCACTTTTGTGTGGTGCTACCACTATTATGAACTTAAAAAATAGAATGACACATAATGCATTGCATGTTTTGAACATATCTAAAAATTATAGTAGTACCATTGTTTAGCACAAAAAAAATGTTAGGGATGAAACAACTTGTTGTAAGGGATCCAAAACCTCTAGTTGAGTTAAAGTTCCACATATAATGAATCCCAAGAAACAACCACTCCTAGATTTGAATTGCTTTTTAGTTTGACTTAGTGTGCCAAAAGTTGAAACAAAATCACAACTTGGTCCTATAACCTTAAACCTTATTGTGCCATCAAAATCTATTTTATTACTAGTAAGAAGAACCTCATTGTGGCCATTTCCAATCTCTAGCATGTCCATGAATACATTGACAAGGTGCAAAATTAGTGGAGGGTTGTCAAAAAGGGATAGAACAAAAATTTAAAACACACAACACACACGCATGGAAAAAAAGGTAGGGTTTTTTTTCCTTGTTTGATATTATTGTGCAAAGATTGTTTACTATTTTAACAAAATTTGTAGCACTAGGAAATCATCGAGGCACTTCCAAAGCTCCACTCAAAATTTCCTTAAAGTAAGCAAAAGTGGAAAGAAATGTAACCACATTCAAAACTTGAAGGTTTCAATCTTAATATGTAGTTTTCTTGTCAAATTGAATACAACATTGCCACTATTTGCATTTGTTTTATCCAAATCTTATGAAATCTATGTCATTCCCAAAATCATAGTTGTAATGACCATTGTCAAAACAACTCTCCTTTGTGCAACCTCTTCAAAACAAAGTGCATTAGGTTCAAGTTTATCTAATAACCTATGTGGATGACCAACCATTTGTCAAATCCAATCTGGATAGGGTATCAATTTTCAAAAAAATGACATTAGGTGGGTTTAGGTATTTCGAATATTTCAAAACTTCATATTACATGGGACTTGGTCCATAGTTGGTTTTCAAAATTTGTGGCATTAAGCAAGTCAATTTTTAATGATTGGGTTTGTATTCGATTTGATAACCATATCAATTCCCAATACTCGGCCAATGTTAATTTTTACGAGTGTTTGGCAAATTTTTTAATCCGATGCTATTTTTTTGACTCATCATGCATCATTGACCAAAATCATTTTATCACAAAATAGCCCCCCCCATGGAATCCCAGAGAGAACCTGTTGATCAATAATTTTTTTCTCCTTTGCAATTGGGGATCACTTTTTCAAAATTTTAACCATCTCAAGGTTTGAATATTTCTCTACCACAATAACAAAAGGAACTTATTAGATCACATGCAACTCCCACTTTTTTTTTCTCACTTTAGGTTGGGAAAATTCCTTGAACAAAGAGATTGGGGATTTGAAGTTGTATTTTTTCAATTTCCATCCATCTCAAAATAATCTCAAATCCTTTTGATAACAAACTTTTTTTTGATAAATATTTGTCCCATTTTAGAATCAACAAGTTTTTTGTTTTATGTTTGATAAAGAAATATTGAACCTTTGACATGGTTGAAATTTTGATAAAATGAACTCCAAATGCGAAAAGGGATGGTTTGCATCCTATGACAAGAAAAAAAATGGACTAGTTAGTTAGAAAATTCTTTTTTTCTATTTGTGGGAAGATCTTTCTTACCATAAACCAACCCTTATGCATAACAAGCAAGTATGGCCAAAATAAATGATCAGTGTAATTGGTAATTGGGTATTTTACTTTGGATGGGAAAGTGATAAGACACAATTTTTAATTTTTGATTTTCTAATTTATTATGGATACCTTATGTGGTGACAATAATCACGCCTTACCAATTCTAAAGAAAAGAAAAAAAAGGCCAACACTAGTTCTTAGTTATTATGAACATTAATGTTGGGTATGAACTTGCATTTGTGGGTTGATAGTTGTTGTTTTTAAAAATTGAACCAAAGTCAAATTCAATTTTTACAACTAAAATTGGAATGGGGCTTTTTTTTAAGACCTAAACTTAGAATTATAACCCAAATGCATGAAACCTTTGAATAAAATATGACTATAAATGGGGTTGATAGAAAATTAACATAGGTCCCAATCCAAGTTCGTAAAAAACAGATCAAAGCCAAGTTAATTTTTTTTCTAAACTAGATCAAAGCCAAGTCTAAACCAATTTTTTTTTAAGACCAAGACCAAAAACTAGATTTCCATTCCATTTATGTGTGGATCTAGAAAAAAAAAATACAAAATAAGAAAAATTATGTTTTTTTTGAAATTTTCATTCTTAGATTTCAAAAGATATGTTTAATATTTGCTAGATTGTATATCAAATTTGAATAGGTAGCCCAAATTATAGAAGGACATTTAATAAATTTTTATTCATATTTTTTATTAACAAATTGGTTTGAATGATCTTGTCGATGATCACCATTTAAGCTACATCACAAACTTGAAAAAAATAAAAAAAATAAAACAATGGTCTACTCCTTAAGAGATGGTGAAATATTACAATTATTATCAAAATAGGATAAATAAATAATGTTGCAATATTCCTTTTTTTCCCAATAAAATCGCCACTTTTTTAAAAAGGAATTGTTTTCATTATATTTGAACTTTGATTTTAATTTGCTAACATTTTTAAAACTATTTTTTGGCTATTTAAAACAAGTCCTAAAAACTTGTCACCATTTGATGTTAAATCCTTCTTTGGATGTTAGCCAATGAGGCAACATCAAAAAATTGGAAAAAAAGTCACTTATTAGTAGGCCTCAAAGGTAACATAATTGCAATAAGGAATAAGTTAGAAGTGCCATTTATAAGTGAGTTATAATGAGGAACAAGTAACTTTGTCCAGCGTCAAGGTGAAAAATATGTATGTGACATAACAATATTGTAGGACATGAACATGTTTGGCACTAATTAAGACATTATTTAAATTGCCAATTTTTTAAAAAATCGCTCAAAATATCATATTTTTAAATTTTTGAATTGTAAACAATTCTAAAAACCTAAAAATAGGATTGTTTAAATGTCTTTCTACATGCCTTGTGAGCATTGGACAAAAGAAAGCGGTCTAACCAATGATGTTGTTTTTATAGAGAAAACAAATAGTTCTTCAAGGAAAGTGCAAAGAAAGAGGTTCACAAGGTACAAAGAAATGAGATTACCATGTTAGGATTAGTGGTTTGATCTTTTCATTTTGTGGAACTCTTCCTCAATTGTTTTGATTCAAAGAGAGGAGTGCACTTTTATGGTGCAATTTGCAGTGCATGGGTTGTGTATTTGTTGGAAATGGAGATTGGGAGACAAAACAAAGGATGCAAGCTCATTGAGCCTACCCACACAAAAGTAGTGTAACCTGGAATTGTATATAATATCCCACTATTAAGGTTTAAGGTGTGAATGGAGAAGGTCCTATATGTGTCTAAGCACCAAAAACCGTTGCTTGTTTTTCTTTTATCATCCAATGGAGTGGTGGTTGATTTGTGAAGGAGTGAAGAAAATTGAGTTGGTTCATGCGGGTGCAATTTTTTTGGGATATGCTTGGTTGTGGTTTTGTTTTTCTTGTGTGTGGATGTTGTTGGCACCAAAGGATGGGGCAAAGCTACATAGGCCAAGGATAAAAGGATACAACCTTTGGAAGCTAAGTACCTTGGTTGCATTGTGTTTTTGTTTCTGTTCTAGTTCTTTGGAGTTAAAATGACTTTTTACTATGGATGCATTGTAGGGAAAAATGCCCAAGATGCAAAGTTCTAAGTTGTTTGCCTTCAAATCTTCAATTTGTCTATTGTGTAAAATCTTTGTAGTTAAGAAAACTAAAGTTGCATAAATCTAGTGGTATGAAGTGGAGTTGATGATAGTCTCTAAGGGATTAAGGGGCTGAATTATTCATGGCATCATAAGTTTAGGTTCGATAGACCTAACTTTGTTCAAGGGGAGTGGAGTAGTGTAACATGAAGAGGTCCATTGTTAAGGAAAAGGGAGCAAAATCTAAACCATAGTTGTTGGGCATTTCTTTGGGGTAATCTTGAATGTTGTGTGAAGGGTTTAGAGGATGGGAGTAACCATGATCCCATATGGAAGAACACACTAACCTACGAGAGGAGATCCAAAGTAATTTGATTTACTTCTTGCCTTTAGGTTATGGAATGCTCTTAAGTCATGTAGAGGTGGTGCTCATGTAGGAATTATGCGGATGTAAAGTAGGTTGAAGATAATCTTGATCCCCAAGGCAAGGATATTGTGTTTAAATTCATTATAGCCTAAGGGATTTTGACCCCTAGGTAATAGATCTATTTTAATATGAGGGTTTTTGAAACATGATACTTTGGCTTGTGTTGAAACTTGAGATTAGTTATAATAGAGTTATAATAATATCTTGAAGGATTTTGGTTTCTTTTGGAGGATTTTTTTGAAGATTATATTTTTGCATGGTGAAATATTTGAGTTTTCATAATTCTTCTTTTGCCTTAAGATACCTCTTTTTAATGTAAATAGCAAGGCCACAAAGTGTGACACACCCCCTTGTTATTAGTAGATTATACTTTCAGCTGTACCTTCTTTTGGGTTGCAGTAGTGCTACTTTAAAAAAATTAAATTGGGGCAAACATAATACATAGTAAGCATAGAAAACGAATGTCTAATGTTGTGTTGGAAATGCATTCTAATTACTTAATAGAGAATTCAACATCTCATTGCCATAAGGGAGGTTACCATACGAGTGGGTTCTCCTGAGGCCGGTAGCCCAAGAGTGTTCCCAACCAATGGAGAACACACGAGTATGGGAACCTCCCGTCCGTATTTTTAAAAAAAAAATAATAATAAAAAATCTCTTCTTTTTCGTTCCTCCATTCTTCCTTTCATGTTTTTTGAATTTCCCTTATCTGTCCCGTCAAAAAAATCTTTCCATGGGAACATAAAAATATGTCCATTCTTCAAAGGCCCAAGTTAGATGGGGCCTGGGGTTCAAATTCCTAGGAACCAATTTGGACTCATTTGAGGCAAATTGAATTCTTTGAGTTGAACCCTGCCTTGGACCATAGCTTGCAACTTGGTTCTCCAAATCATGAACTCTCTCCCTCCTTTGAGCTTAATTAATTAATTAATTAATTTTTTTTGGTGGGTCTGAAACAATTGCTTTTCCTCCAAAATTGTGTCATGGAGGTTTAGCCTCCATTTGTGACTTTTTGGTCTTGGACCCTCATTGAAAGGCCATGGGTCCAATTTATGGCTCTCAGCCAATAGGAGTGCTCCATTTCATTGGACGCTGGACCTTAGACCCTCATCTAAAATGGCCCTAAGCATATCTGACCGATTTTTTAAAAAAAATTGTCCATTCTAATTATTTGGGAAGAACAAACTGAATAAGAAAATCACCATTTTCATTTCCAGTTATCTCAAAAACCCTAAGAAACCAGCATTTTTCATGAAAGAACTAGTGAAGGCCGATGGTTTTGTAGTCATTTGTTTGATTTTTTCCATTTTTTTGGAGAATGGTCATTATACACGAGAACAGGTTATTCGGTTTTTGGGAACCACAGTTATAAACCCTAAACCCTTGTCCTTCTTAAGGGGCTCAGGGTTTGGTGCAATTTTTAATACCTACCCAACACTGGTACAAAGCTAGTACTGCTCCATTGAGGTCCGGGGTGGCAGATTATGTCATGGAATGGTCTTAGTTCTTGCTCATTATGTTGGGTGCATTGCCTAACTTAGTGGCTAACCGGCTCACTTGGTGCCTTACTCAAGCTAATGGGAGGGGGCTCGACGGTTCCGTAATGCATTATTTGTCAAATAATAATTTGTTGGGCCAGGCGGAGGGTGTTTTCACCACAAAGTTCGAACTACGAACCAGGGGCGGGGGGGGGGGAGGGCACACCCATCCTCATCGTAATCCGAGCATGCCAAGGATTTATTTTCATTGCAATTGGCACACGATCGACTGTTGTTGGTCCGAGAGCAGCAAACGACAATGGCAGTCGACGGATACCCACCCAACAACCCAAATGGAGGTGGGTTGGGGAACCTCTCTTCGGGCCGGCATCCACACGTTTTCTGTACAGGCATCACATGCACTGTTCGATTTAAGTGGGGTCGTTGGCGGCCCCAAACTCTCTCTCTCGGGGTGCACCTTCTGATCGGGGATTTGCTGCTGATACGTACTGAATTCGAGCACCTACTCGTTCGGTCAGATGACGACGACGATGATGACTTGTGGGTGCTTCACTGACAATAACTATCGGCCACAGTTGGGGAGTATGATGACCCAGGCGGAAAATGCATTCGGAAATAGAGGTCATATACGGAAGAAGAATTTGTTTTTTTTTAAAAAAAATTGGATTCGAGACGGAAATATTTATTCGGTTGGCAAGAGCTGCTATGGAAAATCCACTCAATCCGGAAAATCTACTCAACCCCACCTATCTAATGTGTCTCGTTCATTTTATGTCTCTTCCGTCTTCTATGACAAAAAAATTCATTCGAAATATAAAGGACTTTGCGAAAGAAAGTTGACGTTTTCAGAACTAGCAACTTCCGAAATCCAAGTTCCCATATGGCTTATCGATGTTTATTGAAGCGGAATTTTTTTTTTCAACAAAATAGTAAAATTTTCAAAATCAACGACAAGACCCTCCAAGAGGTTGAGTTGAAAGGGTTTCGATGGGTGATTTTTATTTTATTTTTGATGATTTTTTATTTCTACATAGGGGGAAAAAAAATAGAGAAAAAATAGAGAAAAATGTTTTTTTTTTTCCAATGTAAAATTTTTTTGGGGGTAAAAAATAGCTACTTCTATGAAATCAAAATATTGGAAATAAACCATTTGTTGGCATAGACTATTGGGAGAAAAAAAATTGTGAAAATTTACAGAAAAATGTTTTCTCCAAATATAAAATGTATTTTTAGGCAATAAAAGCGTTCTTCGATGAAATCAAAATATTGAAAAAAAAAAAAAAAAAAAAAAAAATTTTTGGTATACACAAAATTTTTATATTTACCAAACATTTTTTTTTTTTTTTTTTTTATATTTATATTA
>Ga0116229_10008809_pt1 | contig 15569 bp, 13 predicted proteins | sample S1TSphgellanicum_3_FD_87313 | JGI IMG/M metagenome (GOLD analysis project Ga0116229, IMG submission 87313) | Host-associated microbial communities from peat moss isolated from Minnesota, USA - S1T2_Fc - Sphagnum magellanicum MG | ecosystem: Host-associated > Plants > Peat moss > Unclassified... | reverse complement strand
GAATTAACTTTTATCAGGGTAAAATTATTAAAGTGCAATGAACTATTTCTCTTTTAAAGTCCCATAGTGATTTAGACTAATGAATTACACCCCAGTTTTATACTAATGCCTACCATTCCAACAGCAACAACCCTTGACTTACACCCCGCATTTAAACCTTGGTAATGTTTTCTAATATTGGTCTAATGATCATCGAGATTTAAAATCTTTTTGTTTATAGATTCTTCATTTCAATAGAAGTTTTAATATTTTGTGTGCTTCTAGGTGCAAAAGAGGAGAAAGATCAATATTTTGTTTATTTGGATGTGCATCTAGAGCAAAGAGAAAAAAAGAACAAAAAGGTTGTGAAAGAAATGAAACTTACATTTTTTATTGTTGTGGAACATGGGAGTTTTTTTATTTTTCTACCTAATTGAAATTGCAAATGGACCAAAAAAATTTCTTTGTGATAATATGTTTTAGCTTTTGATGATAACCATTGTTTGTTTCATCCATTATTGTTTACCTACGATCATGGTTATTTTAGCGAGGAGAAGATGATGGTGATGATGTGGGATTATTGTTGAGTCACTAGAAGAAATTATAATAAAAACTTGGTACCAAATCTATCATATATTTGTCTTTTGTCACCTTTTGTTGACACATACACTTTTTGTTGGAAGCAAGATCCAACATGTTTACTAAATACTTTTCAACAAACATTAGTAAATAATTTTTTTTCTTTATCCTAAATTGTTAAGGAAGGTCCCATTGAACTTTTATTACCCCCAAAGTTTGTTGCTTGTTGTATTATTATGTATGTTAGAGAATGTTTGGTTGCACATAAAACAAGCACGTTAACAAAAATATATTGATATGTTTATGTCATCTACATTGTTTTGTCAAGAATAGGATTCTCCAAATGAAGTGAAGTTGAACATGACCTTAAGAATAAATTATTAGATTCAAATATTTCTCATATTTTGCATTTAAACTTCATATACATTAATATTACAATAAATGAAAATATGGATGACAATATATACTCTTAAAGGGCATGCCTTTTTAAACCTATAAGTTGGAAATCCAATATTCATCAAAATTTTAATTTTCTATTTTTATTGAATTGTTCAATGACAAAAATTATTTAGAACCATAAAAGCGCACTATAGTGGATTTAAAAAAAAATCATAGTGGTAGTTTTTTTTTAGTGAATTAAATATTGTGGCATTGTATTCAAATCTATTTGAGAAACTTGACAAAAATGAGATCAAAAATTGAAACCTACATTCTAACCTTTCAAACCAAAAAAAAAAAATTACCAAAAGGATAAATGTTCAATCAAGGTGGATTTTACAAAGAATGGTACATCCAAGCCCACAATCCAAATTACCCCAAAAAAATTATCATTATGGATTTTTTTCTTCTAGTAGAGTTGGAAACTAAGCCTATAATTTTTTACCACCACACAATGAAGTACCATAACACTCAAGATGAAAAAATCAAATAAGAAAAAGTTTAAAATTTTTTTAAAGATTTAAAATGAAAAATTCAAAGTCGTAAAGTCCACTTTGATATCTAAATTAACTTTTTCAAGGCCCATATTTTTAAAGGTTTTTTTAAATGTTTAAATTATGGTGGTATGAACTTGGAAATGAAAAAAAATGTGAAATTCAACATCATTTAAATGTTTCAGTCGAACACCAATTCCTTCGATACTTTTGAAAAATCATTAGAGTTAGATTAGAAAAATAAACTTTCATCTGCCCTTTTGGGTGAATGTAGTGTGCATTTACCCAAAACTCATTATCTTTCATTCAAAAACTATAAAACTAGCTCCATGCAATAATACCAAAATTGTGCTCCAATTTCCTTCAACTTTTAAACTTTTGATTCTATTATATTTTAATTTTAAAAATTCAATATTCAATAATTTTTACACCATAAGTTTAAACAATACATAATCACCTTGTTTGACCCTATTCCTTGAAGGCTTTTTAATATATCAACAACACTAAGATGTAACTTTGTTTAATAATATAATGAACCCTGAAATTGTATTTAACAAGGAATTGAAAAAACTTCTGTCACTGCACAGGTACGTTGTGGCTAATGTGAAATCAACTTAAATAATAACTTGAAAAACTTGAGTGCAGTCATAATCTAATGAGCCAACAAGGGTGCAAAAGCAAAGAAAAATAGTCAAAATTGGAGAAATATTTATGTTTTACCACTTGAAACCATGGAATTCATAATAATTTGTTGTTTTTTCATTCATATGAATGTCAACAAATTCAAACAAAAAATCCATTTGATAAAATTTTGATTTAGGACCTTTGAAAATGAACCTATTGCGTCAAAAAATTTCAATTTTGTAAAAGACTATCAAAAGGACTCGTATATTTTTTAGAAATTGATGGGAAAAACATTAATAAGATTAATACCTATTAGCCACATTCAAAAATCCTTCATATCCTAAAATATGTGAAATTTTAAAACTTTAAAAATTCAAAGAATTTTTCCAAAATTAATCCAAAATTTTAGAACTTCAAAAGCCTTTTACCACATATAAATCAAGTATAATGTACATGATGTGTTAAGAAAAGTTGTAATTTATTATACAAGAAAACATTAAAAAAATTTTAATGAATTTTTTGTTATGATTTGAAATTGTTATCATTTTAACACCAAATTTTACAAGGAATCATCACACTTTCCAAAATTCATATTTAGTCAAAATTATAAACAAAAAAATGTCATGTACTTGGACAATTATAAACATTTATTATAACAATTTCCAAAAATAATTGTTCAAAAATTCATTTATATGAAAATTTTATTTTTGGGCAAAAAACATGGAGTCCTTTTCTAAAGTAATGCAATTGGTTCATTGTATTTCGTTTATAACTAGTTGATGTATGTTAGCTTTTTGAGACTTTTTTATATCATCCCAAATTGACATGAATTAATGTTATTTAAACTTCTAGGTAAATATTTTTTTGCTTAATCTAGGTTTTGAATGTTGGAATTGATATATTTATTGTAAAAAAATAAAAAGTATGTATCATAATATCATGATAGCTTTTGACACTAAATGTTGAAAAAATGTTGAAATTTTCACAAATTCTCAAAATTAACTAATTAATTAATTGTTTGGAAGATGTGTTTAGTTGGCTTGGTATTATGGTATCTATAAATTTCATGGAATAATACATTGTATATTGAGTTTCAAATGGAATATGTGATGTTCTTATTATTATGTGTTGAAAATTTGATTTTTTCAAAAAGAATGATCTTGTGGTGACATAATAAGGTTTATTGGATAAATAAATTATTATTGTTTAGTTTGGAAAACTTGGTGTCAAACGGGGAGATTGTGAAATGTCTCCTTTTGACATTGAAGTAGATTTCAATAATATTATTATAACAATATTCCACAACAATTAGAACATGATTTTTGAGTGGATTTATTAAAAAAAAATTCACTCGTCAATAAATGAATTTATATTTGCAACAAAAGAACGAAAAACATGTGATCAAACATGTTTCTAATTTAAAACAACACAAATGCATATCACAACCTAATGTTGTAGGATCCAACAAAAAAAGGTATATAATGTCTTGAACTAAAAATATTTATGTTTAATAATAGTATGTAATTAAATTGAATAATTGTTAATATGTTGTAAACTCATGTGTAGGTTTTTAACCCCTTGTCATTGGCAATTCCTTACAACCTCAACTTTAAATTAAGTGCCACCTTGGAGGTAACACAAGTTTCAATCATGATGCTTTAGCTATTTCCCATAGTGCTTGCAAAATAATCATATTTCACAATATGTAAACAATGGTTCAATGAAAGGTTTAGCCAATTAAAGTAATATATAACAATCCTATCAATGATGTTAATTGATAGCCAAACATAATAAAATAAATGTTACGGTGTTAGATATATTTTTCCTTTCATATTCATGATGTTAACATACCCATAAGAATGGCATTGTATTCTCAAGATGGTTTGCCTTGTAGGAATTTCCAATTCCAACACTATACTTTGCATTTGTTTGATATACCCAAGTAAAATCACACATTCCATAAAACAAGCAAAAATATTCATCCCATCAATTTTTTTATATGAATCGTAAATATATCAAGATTAAATTAATAATTTACATGTTTTTGAGTAAAGGCAACAAGTCCAAGGCAACACCAATGTGGCAAAAGATGGTTGCCAAAAAAGGAGGGGCATGAGGATGGAATTCTAAATGTTGAAGTTGTCAACATAGTGAGTCAACAACATTCACAACATAATCAACATTGTGCACCACTAACTCCCTTGCTTGCTTTTACCAATATTTAACTCTTTTAACATCAACAAGTTATACATAGACCTTTGAAATAATAAATACACCTAACTATCCATGCATGTTACTACATTGATTCATGCTCACTAGTAAAATAAAATATAAATTTACCAATTGATAGTCACAATGAAAACATATGACATGTAAAGCTTTTTTTTACAACCTTGCTCACACTTTGATTTGTGGATCCAAGTTTCTATAATAAATCATACAAAATTAAAAGCCATGAACCTTTAATCCTCAAATGCTTTTCTCCATGCCATTCCAAATATGCTCACTCCTTCCACCAAGACATGTATAAAAAAGCTCACATCTCTATCATTAGTTAATTCTTTCTCAAAAAAACACATTATCTTAAGGAAGTTGAGTGTCACTATTGGAAAACCTAATACCTATGACAACTTCACACATTAACATGTTTTTTTCAAAAGGCAACAAGGCAAACTATTTTCCTCCAAAAACAACATGGAAACAAACTGAAAGAAAAAATCATGCACCATGGAAAAAGATGTTACATCTATAAAATGTAATGAAAAACTACATGTTAGAGCATAACATTGTCTTGCAAAACATGTTAAAGTTGCATGTCATTGTGATAACTATTCGTAAACAAACCAAGTTGATAATCAATTAATAGTTCCCAAATCTCTAGCATTAGATAGTCATGTAAAATATCACACAACACGCTCATTGATGCATGTTGTCACTTCTTTGCCATTGCGATGATGTAATTATTTACATTGAAAAGACATTGCATAAATAATTTGTTCAAAGAGTCTTCCTTTCTTGTTAACTATAGATTTCTTCAAAGTAAATACTATTGGAAAAAGTTGCAACATTTTACCTATGTTCATAATTCTAGAGTTTACACTGCCTTCTTTTGTTATTGTTTTTATATTAATCACTTTCCAAAGAAAATGCAAGTAGCTTCCATTTGAACACCTGGTACCAAGAGATACATGGCTTAAAACCTCCCCCCCAATCCCTACATATTTTTTTCCATATGAATTTTCTAGCAAAACAAATAAAATCAACAATATTCATAGTCATTGATTTCATCAATATCATCCTCAATACAAAACACATATTATAAAATATAAAATATTTCAAACACTAGTCCTTCAAAGTTATACAATACCATCACAAAAAATGATCTACAAAATTATGCTTGAACAATTTCTATTCTTTTTCCTTTGTTGCCAACTTTGTTCAATATCAAAAAGATCTTTTTATGTCATGGGAAGCAACGTCGAATGAATCATTTTAAAAAAAAAATCAATTCTTCAAAATATATCATTAAAAAGTCAACATTTCACATGAATGCAAAGAATATAAAGATGCAAACATATTACATAGAACTTCATCTAAAAATGAATTTCATGAAAATGAAAACAAATAATCAATAACAAATCCACTTGATTCAAAACAAGTTGAAACCATGATATTTGAAGACTTTGACAAAATTACAATACAATATGATATTAGATAACAAGAACAAAACTTGAACAACTAGAAATAAAATGTTTATTATGTAACATAAATAATAAATCATATATAATTGAAATGAAAAAAGAACCTTGAATCAATGGAAAATTAAAAAATATGGATTTTAAAAATAAAAATGACATGAATATGATAATTAGTGGACTTCAAAATAACACAAAAGAATGGAGCCATATATTAAATGACTTACAAAATCAAATACCTAATATGACGACACCAAATATTATATATAAACCATAACCACACACATGTAAATCACAATCCACAGCAACTTAAACTACATGTACCCACAATTGAAATAAATCAATACAATAATTGATGTACAAATATAAACAATATAAAATCTATTTATGAAGATATTTATTCACCAATGTACATTAAAAACTTATAAAAATATAAAATAAATAAATTACAAGTTTCTTCATTTAAAAAGTTCCTACAAATGAATTTCATTAAATAAATATTACAAAATGTAGGAGGTGCTACAAGAACAAGGAAAACACAAGTCATCAAAGCCATCCAAGATTTTTTTATAAAAACAAATAATGAACAAAAATTTCGCATTCCAACATACACTCACATTACAACATTGTTCATGGGTGGAACAACTATCCATTCATTATTGGGCTTGTCCATCAACAAACATGTCATTGCTAATAAGTCAAATTCAATAATTGATATTTGGCCAACTACTAAATTCATAATTATTGATGATATTTCAATGGTTGGTTGCAACATGTTCATTACAACACATCTAAAATTGCAAAAAAATGAAATGAAATTATATTATCATTTGGTGGGATGAACATTATTCATGGGAGATTTTTTATAATTTCCACCTATCACTGATACACCATTGTATTCAACAAGTATCCAACCTTTGCATTCACAGAATAAACTTTAAAAATAATAGGTAAAAGTCTATGGGACAATTATATTCATTCTAATAACATAATATTAATAGAACAAATGCAACAAACAAAGATGTCTTATATGCATAAGTTCTAAAAAATCTTAGAATTGGCAAAATTCATGATTCAAACTTCAATTATTCAAAACGCAATTTTTTTTTCTAATTTGAAAATAAATATATTCAAACCTCCATGGAGGATGGCAACTTTCTTAATTCTTCAAAATGAATTATGCAATGCCATCAACCATCATAAGACATAAATGAATTTGAAAACATCAAAACAAAAATGTCATATAATTTTAACTACTAATATTTATTTTTAAAATCCAATACATAATGACATCTAATACATTATAAAACAAACAATGCCAACAAAAAACTCAAAATTTAACACCATTCATAAAGATTTTTAAAATAATGAAAATCATAATCATTAAAAATATATATCCAAAAATAAAAATTGTTAATGGGACAATTAGTTATGTCCAAACTATTCATTCACAAAATCACATTGGATTCAACATGATAAGTTAATGCACCCACCCATTAATGTTCTTATTGATTTTAACGAATTCATACAAAAAGCATGAAATGTTACAGGACATAAACATGAAAGGTCTACCTAAAAATGTCATATCAATAACATCCATAACTAGAAATTGCCAATATCATCATTCCAAACAAGGATCAAACACTCTTAAAACTTTTAATATTAGTTGTTATCAATTACCACTTATTCCAACTTTTTGTTTGACCGATTTTAAAATTCAAGGACAAACATTTGAACATTTGGTGATAAACCTCCATCAACCACCTAACAATGTGCAACATAATATGCACAACATATATGTAACATTCTAATGTTTACATTTGTTAAATGAGTTCATGATTTTATAAGATCTCACAATCCAAGACATACACAAGGCTAATTTCAAAAAAAGATTGTTAGAAATGACAATAATACTTGTGAGATTAGGACATTGAAGGAACATTATTCCTAAATGCTATAAAGAAAAGAAACAGATGCAACATGTAATGTGTAAAATTAAAAATGATAACATTATTGAAATCGATGCCCTGAATAATGATGCTATTATACATACATTATTGACATGAAGAAATTTAGTTAACAAAAGAAAATGAATACATATTTCTTAATCCAAATAAATGGCTAAATGACAAGTATTTGGGAACAACTATGCAAATATTATGAAAGACAAATTACAATTTCTAAGATATGAATAACACATGCAATCATGAGAATAATAAATAAAATCATAAAAAAATCCCTTCAACATGTTTTCATCAATAATAATCATTGGATTTTAGTCAAAATATATATTTGCACGCCTTATTCACATTGTACAATATTTGATTAAAAAATACCTTTAGTGAAAACATTGCTTAATGACACCATACAATTATTTTTAAAATTAACAATTGTTGAACAAATTATATGCAAATGTTATGCAACAAATAGATAGTTCATCACATTGTCTTTTTATAATAATGTATGTAGAGATGTAACTTTTGGGATTGATCCAACAAAATCCAAGTATATTTTATCACAATTTTGATTACATTTTCAAAAATATATAAAAAATAAACATATTTCTCCTTTTCCAAAATACCCCAATCAAAATACAAACATTAATCTTAGCCAATTAACATCTTTTTAACAATATTAAATTAAAAAAGAAACACATTGGCTATACCAATAAAGTTGCATATATATGGTTATTTAATTATTATTATTATTTTGAAAACTATGAACAAATATCATAACCAATTCTTTAAGTTTAACATAACCCTAAAAACTAGCATGATAAATCATGTGGATTTGTTTATAGCCAAACAACTACAACTACACCAAGTTTTATTGAGCATGTTATTATTTTAAAATGCATCATTCATCAATTTCACCTATTCATGCAACCATTACAATTAAAAATTTAATGACCTATTCAATTTATAATTATAATTCATTATTACATTATGAAAATCTTCAACAAATCTTGAATTTTTTTTATGAATAACACAATTGAATAATTAAAAATTTGCCTAGAAAATAAAGAATATAAAAAATATGAAAAAAAACATATAATAAAATTTAAACAATTTTTTCTTTTAAAGAGACAAAATTAATTATAATAGAATTATTATGTCCACAAAATCATTTAATCATCGTCACTGGTAGTGCGGAGCAGCGTGGAGCCCAAGTGGGATCAGGGTTGAGCACGGGGAAAAGTTAACCTGTGTTAACCAGCTTGGTTAACACAAGGATGAAAAAGTGAAATCCATCAGTGAAACATCCATCCACTGAAGGGTGCTGGTTCACTCTGGCCGGGTTTCATCCATATGAAAGGGTCACTTCTGCTGTGCGTAGAGCACAATGGATGAGAATCCTGGTGTTCGTTCATTCACGTTGTCGGCTAACCAACTACCCATCCCCGCTCATCCCCATCTTGGACGAAACCCTAGATAACCCCTGGACGAGGACAGTCGTAGTTCGTCGTCCATGGTAACTGGTGTTTGTTGAACCGTCCATCTCCTTGACATTCCAGTTTCTTGGACGGAGTCCTAGAGCACAATGGACGAGAATCCTGGTATTCGTTCGTTCAAGTTGTCGGCAAAGCAACGCCAACTTGGACGCTCGTCCCCATCTTGGACGAATCCCGTGATCACCAATGGACGAGGAAGTCGGTAGTTCCTCTTCCTTTCGTCCGAAATCCGACGAGGGCGAGCGTTGCAAGGAGCGCGAGGAAGAGAGCGAGAAGAAACAAGGGAGAAGAAGACGAAGAAGAAGAACGTTGCTGGCGATGGCGCAAGCTTCGTACCGGAAGAACTGCGATGGTGTCTGCCGTGGCCAGAGATCGCCATCCCAAGTTTTGGAATCTGAAGCTCCCTCGTATGCCGCTTACACGCAGGGCGCCAAGGCCTTGGCTTCCGCGGAGTCTGTTCTTTTTGGCGTGTGTACGCTTCTGGCGACATCTGCGCCGCTCTGGACGTAGCCTCCTCGCACTCTCCTCTCGGAGGCCGAATCAAGTGAGAGCTAGCTTTTCCCTTCCCAAGCTTTCTTCTGCGCAGCAGCGCCAACCGGGGGGAACGAGGTCCTATGGATCTCCTCCTCTCCGACCTAACGTCGCCGCAACGAAGGAGGAGGAGGATGCCAAGAGCCGTGGCGATTGGTGCCGGGAGGCGGGTGGTGGTTGCGTAGACTCGTGGTTTCGCATTCCTTCTTGGAGGCTGCCGGCGGATACGTGCTTGGAATCTGCCCCAGCGTCTCGAGTTTCGTCCGGAGTGGAGGAGGAGGAGGACGACGATGGTGTCAGTACGACGAGGAGTGATGGATTCCAAGGTGCAGAACCAGATCAGCGTCATGGCTATAGAGCAAAAGGAAGGAAGGAAAAGCTTTTTGCTAGCAGAGCTCAATGGAAAGGTTAGCATCCTTCCTGGTGATGGTCTGTGAGTTGTCTTGTTGCTTGTGGATCCTTGTTGACCGACCGTGAACACGGAGAAATAAGATGGCCTTTTTTCTGGCTTGCTTGGTTCTGTCTTTGTTTCATTCTCAAAATTCTGAAATGTGAAGAACTCGGAGAAGATGCTCCAGGTATGTGAAAAGGAACCACGAGCAGGGTAACGTGCCTCTCGCTTATTTGTATGGCTGGTTTTGCATCTGGGAAAATGTGACCATTGTCCACCAGGTCTTTCAGCTCTGTGACCAGGAATCATGAGCTTGCACACCAGTTTGCAAACCCTAATTTTTGGTGGATTTTGAATCTCAGAATGTTAAGGACTTGTAGTACCAGATCCTCCAGTGTGAACAAGAAGCATCAGAGTGCTGGCTAGGGCTTACCTGTTTGTAACCCCTAAATATTTTGGTGCACGTTGCAGTTTCACAAAGATGATAGAGATCCTCTGGATCTGGGAACATAAATCTTGAGGAGGCTGTTGTATCCTGGCTTGCCTGTTTGGAAATAACCGTACTTTTTGGCCAATGTTGCAGTTAAAAAATGTGAAGAAGTACAAAAAGATTGTCCATCCTCGCTGCGGTCCTTGTCTCAATTTGAAGCCAATGCATTAGCTGACATCATGGCAATGGATGGGGATGAGGAGGTGATGCAACTGAAATGTGGTGACAGTGTGCGGGCGTGTGATATGAAATTGTTGCTATCAGGAGGTTGGCTCAACAGTGAGGTCATCAACACTTACATGACACTGATTGAGGTAAAGTATTACAATCTCAGACCTGTGGTGCAGTATTCAACTTGGTTAGGATGTGCCATGGCAGATATGACAGAGTGGATATATGGACTAATGAATCCTGCCATTCAATGTTTCTGAAGTGACATCAAATTATGTTAAGTAACTGACTTTCATTTGTACATGATTGTCACCTCCTGCAGATTCGGAGTAGGACATTGTGGAACATACACAAAAAGGAGCAGAAATTTGGAAGGTATTAGACATGAGCATATTAGGTCAGATATGACTGCATCTGGTGCCAGAGATGAGCAGCTAGTTTATATCTGCATTTAATCTTCCCTTTATGTTGTAACTTTGGTGGAGTGTGGAAGAATGTCAAACTTGTTTCACTGCTTCTTTCAAGCATACACCACGGATGTTCATGTTTGTCATTGTAGCTTTTGATGAGGATTTGTGCATCTGGTCTTCACTTCTGAGTACAATGGGTGTGTTTGTCTTTTGTAGGGTGCCTCCTCGTGTCTGTGTATACAATAGTTTTTTTTGCCAAAAGCTGTTGACCTCTGGATATGAAGGTGTATGTCGATGGAAAAATAAGATAGTGAGTTCATCTCACTGCATGCATGCTTTTGTATATTTGTTCAATGTATCAGATGCAGCTCTTTAATTTATCTCTAAGACCTGATCAGACTTTCTGCTTTTGTCTCAGCAGAAGTCCTTTTCTGTGATCTCACTGCAATTCTTGTTTGGGTTTCTAAGGAATTGTGTCTCCATTACTTGGCTTTGACAGATGCTTTGTGATGGCAGGACTGGTTTGAATATGATATCATTATAATTCCTGTCAACTACTTCCAATCTCACTGGTGTGCACACAACCCATTGGCCCACTCATTCTATAGTGGCAAGGCAGGCTCTATGGCCTCTGTAACATAAACATGCTCACTCCTTGTACACTACCTGCTGAGTAGTGGTTTGAATGTATTGTGTCAAGTTGATTTTGATGTTGGGCCCAATTGTGTGACTCCATTTTTTTCATGATGACGAGGAAACATGTTTTTGGCCTTGTGTTCCTAAACCAAAGGAGGACGTGTTGCAAGTGTTTTTGCCCAACTTCTTTAAGAAGTCTGACACCACAAATTTGAGAGTGTCATGTTGTATTTATTGTGCAGAGTCTTACTGTGATCTCATGTTTGTGTACAGTCTGTAGAGTGATAATAACAGACTCTAAGAGTGACTATGCTGTCCCAGGGTTGAACTACTTCTGATTCCACAGCTTGTCTTGCAGGGCACTGGTGGCTGTAGATATGCGACAACAAGCAGTTGAATATTATGACTCACATGTGCACTCCACAGCTGAAAATGCCTATGATTCTGTGTTGGTATCAGTTAAGTATATGCTGAAGAATCAATGTCATCTTAGGTTCTATGGGTTCCTGTATTGCATTTGTCTTCTTTTTTTTCGTGGTTTCTCTTCCCAACTTCTTGAGGACTTTATTGAGGTGGTAGATGGTGTGCACACTGATCATCTAAAGCAAGCTGTGTAACTGACAGGCTGTGTGAATGCAGGTCAATGAGTTTCTCAAGGAATCCTGTATTCACAAGTTTGGGTCACATCAAAGATTGTGCCACTGGACACAAGAGATTATGGAGGATGGTGTTCCTCAGCAGGTATGCATATTTTGAGGTGGAAGAGGTACTATTCAGGGTTGTGCAGGAACAAGATAAAGGTGTTCTGGTTTAGCTCTTGCTGTTCAATTGTTGGAATTTGTCCTGTATGGTCATATCAGGGGTTGCAGCATGCAGATGGAAGGGTTTTGCTGGGGCTTATCAAAGTTTGGTGGCATGTTTCAGGAGGATGAAAGTAGTTGTGGAGTGTACATTTGTGTATTTGCAGACCTTTTAGCCAGGGGTTTGGAACCGCCCTTTTCTTTCTCCCAAAAAGACATATTCCAAATTCGACAAGGTATTGCAGCTGAGCTGCTTGCTGCACGTGGATCCTGACTGGTCACCATGCAGTTCACACTTGGTGACTCCGCACTAGACCTTCTGGTCTATGGCACATCCTGTGTTTTGGATGTTGAAGGTAACAAACTCTCTGTCATCATTCTTGTACAAGTTTAGGAAAATTTCTGTAACTTATCCTAGTGTAAAATGGTGCATGGGCTGGAGATTTAATCCCCTTACTGGCCCAAAGCTTGATCTGAAATGCTCTGGATTTTCAAGAGACCAAAGCATTCTGACCTTTTTCAGTTTAGTAACATGCAGAGCACTTCTTGTGCAGGAAGTGCAAGCATCTGGGACCAGAACTTTCCTCATTGCCACAAACCATGATTTCTCTTGATAAGCAACATGCAGCAGGCAGGCTTGAGATATTGACATTGAGCTAAAAGATGGTGGAAGATTGGTGCTCTTTCCTATTTACATAGGTTGAGTAGGCAATTCAAGAAAGCAGCTTTTCCTGGAGAGGAGCCAAGAATGATGATCTTGAAATGTCATTGACATTGATCAGCATGGACCTAGTGAAGTCACAGATTAGTTAGAACAATGATGTACAAGTGTATTGATGTGTTGGATATCAACAGATTTTGAGAAGAGACAATTATTTAGCTACTGTGAACCAGTCTAGAACTGTTGGCACACTTGCTGATATTTATACACATGGAGACTTCAGCGATCAAACATGGCATGAATACAGACTCCCTGCAAGTTTGGGCTTGCTCAAAGCATGGCAAGTTAATGTTGCTGAGGGTTTTTAGATGGCTAACTATGGGTGTGGCATAACTGAACTTATTGTAACTAGCATTTTTTAACTGACCTTTGGATTTGGTCATATGTTGCTCAAAGATTGTGCTTCTTGACACATGTACACTGTTAAAAGTTGCAGAAAGTGAAGACCTGGAGCTTTTCTGTTATGGGAAGTAAGCCTTCCTGGTAAAATTGGTGTGTGTTAAACTTAACTGGTCCATCTGGCATGCATGTAAGTTACATCTGGGACAGCAGTCTAGCAAAGAGGCCGAGAGAACTATCTTTTGCATGTTCTCTTGGGATTCCAGCTATTCCAGTTGGGAGTGAGAGTGCAACAAATTTGGCACATGGTGAAGAAAGTTCCAATCTTTGTAGCCAGCTTAGGGTACTAACAAATTTTGAACGTAAACTAGATGGGTGAGTCAATTAGTAATGCAATGTGTCAATTCAGTGTTAGCTGAATTTCTGTTGAAAGTTGAAGTACTGTGTACATCCAGTTTTGAGAACCGTATGTAGGTAAGGTATTCTGTGGCAAGTTGAAATAGTGACACCTCTTTTGTTGTGTTCCTGTACAAGTCGAGTACTAAAAGATGACTTTCTGTGGTCCTTCTATATGTTGGCTGATTGCAGGCTGGCTGGACCCACATCTGGATATACAGTAAGTTTGACATGAACCTACTTGTTGACATGCAAAAGATGCTTTATGAGTTTGCTAATGGCATTGAGCCATGTATGAGGTTTGGGGCTTTCAGGTCTCAGATACCAAGAAGATGATGAAGCTGGAGTGAGTGCACACTTGTCATCATCAATTATGCCCCGTCACACCTCAACAGTTTGGTGCTGCTTGGTGTTGCTTTCCCTTGGTGATTGAGTCTGCCTTGGGTAACTTGAGATTGGCTCTCTCAATGCATGGGCAACGTGCTTGCTTTCCCTTGGTGATTGAGTCTGCCTTGGTTAACTTGGGATTGGCTCTCTCAATGCATGGGCACGTGCTTGAACAAGCTGAGAATTGTGGGCCAAAAAGTTGCAAATTCCTTGAATCTTGGGGTTAGGAATGTGGGTGAAAAAAAAAGGGTTGCAATTTCCTTGAATCTTACACAGGGTTGGAAAATTTCGAACAGTGACTAGCCACCTGAAAAAAGTTGAGAGAATTGTGGGCAAAAAAGTTGCAAATTCCTTGAATCTTACAGAATTGCAACAACAGAAGACGTCTTTTTCATTAGAGTTTGATATAAATTCCAGACTACTACTTTTCTTCTCTCCTTTTCTTCTGTACAGTTGGAAAATAAAAGGAATTTGTGTTGTATATAGTGTGCCTTTCTCCTTCCATAATAGAGCTGGAAAAAAGGTATAAATAGCCACTAAAGTGCATCCGAAATTTGTGTTATAATGTGCCTTCGTCCTTTCCTGATAGAGCTGGAAAGCATAAATAGCCACTAAAGTGCATCTGAAAGTTGTTTTAATCATGTGCCTTAATCCTCTGATAGAGCTGCCAAAAGTATAAATGACCACCAAAAGCGCATCTGTAATTTTTCTTGTCCTGTGCCCGACTCCCGGATTAGAGCTGCGGAAGGTATAAATGGCCACTAAAGTGCAGATATATGCAGGGGAAAGACCACTAAAATCCAATCGGTATTCTGCGACCCTATAAATGGCCACTTAAATCCAATCGGTATTCTGCGACCCTATAAATGACCACTTAAGGTGCAGATGTTTGCAGGGAAAAACCGCTTGAAATTCGCCTAGACTTGGACCCAATAAAATACCACTAAAGTACGGTTACATGTTTTAAAAAGCCATTTAAGTGCTCTACGATGTGTAGATTTGTACACTCGGGGTAGTAGGCTTACCTTTTTTTGTTT
>Ga0116229_10008807_pt1 | contig 15571 bp, 12 predicted proteins | sample S1TSphgellanicum_3_FD_87313 | JGI IMG/M metagenome (GOLD analysis project Ga0116229, IMG submission 87313) | Host-associated microbial communities from peat moss isolated from Minnesota, USA - S1T2_Fc - Sphagnum magellanicum MG | ecosystem: Host-associated > Plants > Peat moss > Unclassified... | reverse complement strand
TTCTTATCGCCGTCGCCATAGTCTGCGTCGCTGAAGACGTGAGGGTGACGGCGGATCATCTTATCCGAAATGGCGTTGGCGACGTCGTCGAAGTCGAAAGCGCCCTGTTCCTGGGCCATCCGACTGTGGAAGACGACCTGGAGCAGGAGATCGCCCAGCTCCTCGCGCAGGTCCTTGAGGTCGCCGCGCTCGATGGCGTCAGCGACCTCGTAGGCTTCTTCGATGGTATAGGGGGCGATGCTGGCGAAGGTTTGCTCCAGATCCCAGGGACAGCCGCGCTCTGGATCACGCAGCCGGGCCATGATCTCGATCAGGCGAACAACAGCCTTGTCGTCAGACATCGAACCCCCTTGGTTCAGGCGACTTCGGCCAGTTTCATGGAGACGATCTTGCCCGGCGCGCGGGGCGGCTCGCCCTTCGGCAGGGCGTCGACATGATCCATGCCGTCGATCACCTCGCCCCAGACGGTGTATTGGCCGTCCAGGAAGGTGGCGTCGTCGAAGCAGATGAAGAACTGGCTGTTGGCCGAGTTGGGATTGCTGGTGCGCGCCATGGAGCAAACCCCGCGCACGTGCGGCGCATCGGAAAACTCCGCCTTCAGGTTGGGCTTGGATGAGCCGCCGCCGCCCGTGCCCTTGGGATCGCCGCCCTGGGCCATGAAGCCTGGGATCACGCGGTGGAAGACGACGCCGTCGTAGAAGCCTTCCGACGCCAGCTCCTTGATCCGCGCCACGTGGCCGGGCGCGAGGTCTGGCCGCAGGCGAATCACGACGGGGCCGGACTCCAGGGTCATGATCAGGGTGTTTTCAGCGTCGTCGGCCATTTTTGGCTCCAATTGGCGATAGGTAGCGATCTTCTAGCGAGCCGCGCGCGCGGGCGACAGAGGCATAATCGCGGCCCTGGAAACGATCTGTTAACCAAGCGCGCGGCAAATCTTGCCTATGGGCGTGGGCCAGATCGGCAATTTCAGCAACATAGAGGCGGCGGTCCAGCGGGCGTCGTCGACCACGGGCGTCGACTTCGACTTCCTGATGCGCACGGCTCAGCGCGAAAGCGGCCTGTCCGCTGGGGCGCACGCCAGCACCTCCTCCGCGGCGGGTCTGTTCCAATTCGTCGAGCAAACCTGGCTCTCCACCCTGAAACGCCACGGCGCCGCTCATGGCTACGCCCGCTATGCGGAACTGATCGACCAGTCCCCCGACGGACGTTTCGTCGTGCCTCAGGGCCCAGACGCGCGCAAGGTCATCATGGACCTGCGCTACGACCCCCACGCGTCGGCCGCGATGGCGGCCGAGCTCGCCAGCGATCATGCGGCCTATTTGCGGGGCCGCACGGGCCGGGAGCCGACGGGCGGCGAGCTTTATGCGGCCCATTTCCTTGGTCCCCAAGGCTCGGCCAAGCTAATCGAGGCGGCTCAGGCGACGCCCACGGCCACAGCGGCGGCGTTGTTTCCCGATGCGGCGGCCTCCAACCGCGAGGTGTTTTATCGGGGCGGGCGCGCGGTCACCGTGTCCGAGCTCTACGCCAATCTAAGCCGGACGGGCGGGGGGGGCGATGCGGTGATCGCCAAGGCTGTGGAGACCGATCCGGGCGAGGGCCGATTCACCGCCTACGCCGGCGCCGCCCGGACGGAACGTCTTCGGGAGCAGGCCATGCTGGTCAATTTCATCCTGACCGACTCCAAAACCGACGATCCGGGTCTGCCAGACGCCTCAAGCAGCGCGTCCGCAGCGCGATCCCTGTTCTCGTCTGAAATGCTGGGGCTGCTCGCCAGCGCCCAAAAGGTGCGTTGAGTCCAACAGCCATGCAGCGCGTCGCTGGCGTCCGTTTGCGATGAGACGTAAAATCTCCTTAAGCTTACCGACTCATGATGACTTAGATAGGATTGGCCCTGACCGGGTCGATCCGGCTGGGGACGCGCAACGCCTATGACCGCCAGGTCCTCGCTGACTGAGACAGACATCCACACCCTGGTGCGGGGGGAGAGCGTGGAGGACCGCGCCGTGGCCGCGCATAAGTTCTGCCGCCGGGTCGAGGCCGGACTTCCGGAAGAGGAACGCGAAGCCGCGGCGGAGGTGTTGCGGTTCCTGGCGCTCGATGCGGCCGAATTGGTGCGCAGAGCGCTGGCCGTAACGCTGAAAACGTCGCCGGATCTGCCCCACGACGTGGCGCTGGCCTTGGCGCGGGACGTCAATAGCGTGGCCACGCCGGTGCTGCGCTTTTCGCCCGTCTTTTCAGACGAAGACTTGGCCGAGATCGTCGAGCATGCCGACGCGCTGAAACAAATCGCGGTCGCCCGCCGCGCCTCCCTCTCGACCACGGTTACGGCCGCCTTGGCCGAGCATGGCTGCGAGCCGGCGGTCAGGGCGGCCTGCGCCAACGATAACGCCGACTTTGCGGAGCAGTCCTTAGAGACGGCGATGGCGCGGTTCGAGCAGAGCGAGGCGCTGGCCGTGGCCATGGCCTACCGCAAGGCCCTGCCGCCCTCGATCGCGGAAAAGCTGATTTCGCGGGTCAGCGACGAGGTGCGCCAGCATCTGGTCGATCAGCATGGCCTATCCTCCGAAACCGCGCTGAACACGGCCCTGGCGGTGCGCGAGCGCGCCACGGTCGATCTCGTCGATCAGGCCGGCAAGACGAGCGACCTGAGGGCGTTTTGCGAGCATCTTCACGACCAGGAGCGACTGACGCCATCGCTTCTGCTGCGGGCGCTTGTGAGCGGCAATATCAGCTTCTTCGAGTGGGGCCTGGCGGAATTGACCGGTGTGCCGCACCACCGGGTCTGGGTCATGGTCCACGACGCCGGCCCCCTAGGCTTGCGCGCCATCTACCAGCGCGCCGCGCTGCCCGAGACGCTGTATCCAGCCTTTAGAGCCGCGATCGACTCCTTCCACACCCTGCATCTGGAAGGCGGCGACCTGGATCTGCCGCGCTTTCAAGAGCGTCTGATGCAGCGGTTCCTGACCCAAGCCGAAGGCGGCTCCAGCGAAGATGTGGACTATCTGCTCTCGCGCCTCGACAGCCTCGCCCGCGACGTCGTGGGCGATCAGCGTAACGTCGCCTGAGCGGATACGGCGGTCTAGCTCCCCAAGTGAGCGGCGACGCTCTGCTCAAGCTGTTCCGCCAGCGCGCGGCCTACGGGATTGTCGGTGTCGCGAACATTGTCGCGGACACAGGCGCGGATGGCGTCGATGTGGGCCGTAACGAGGGCGACCGGCGCCTGGGTTCGCGCCTCTCCCTCGCCCAGGAGCTTGCACAAGGACCCGGCGATACGTGTGACCAGGGGAAATTCGTAGGTCGTGCCCAAACCCTTGAGGTCGTGGGCGCGCGCGTAGACCCCGTCCATGGCGGCGCGTGTGGGGCCGTCCGCCTTGACCACAGCGTGTGCGGCTTCCAGCTTCGCCACCTCGTCTCGCAACCATTCGCCGAACTGGGCGGAGAGCCCCTTCAGCGCGGCTTCGGCCTTGGCGATGGCGTTCGGATCAATGCTGGGCAGGCGACCGCCCAGTCGATTGCGAAACGCATTTGGCGGCTGGATCAGGGCGGCGCCTGAACTGCCGTTGGGGGGCGGATTGGACATTTAAACGCTCATAAAGTGTCTGAGTAAATACTATCCAATTCACCTTAACAATGCGTTCTGGGCCGAACGAAAACTTTGGCCGCCGCATCAACCGGAAAACTGCTCCGCGAGCACGCGCTCTTCAAGACTGTGCCCCGCGTTGAACAGCATAACCAGCCGTCGATCACGGTTCTCTTGGATGTTCACCTGGACGACGTCGCGGACCTCAAAATTGTCGGCGACGGCGCTGACCGGACGCTTGTCGCGCTCCAAAACATCGACCGTGACCTTCGCCGTATGGCTGAGCAGGGCGCCGCGCCAACGCCTCGGCCGGAAGGCGCTGATCGGCGTCAACGCCAAGGCCTGGGCCGTGATAGGGATGATCGGCCCATGCGCCGAGAGGTTGTAGGCGGTGGATCCCGCGGCCGTGGCCACCAGCACGCCATCGCACACCAACTCGCCCATCCGGACCTTGGAGTCGATCGAAAGCCTGAGCTTCGCCGTTTGGCGGGTCTGGCGCAGCAGGGAGACCTCGTTGATGGCCAGCGCCTCGTGGGTCTGGCCGCCCTCATCGATCGCGACCATGCTCAGGGGATAGATGCTCGCCTGCTCGGCTGCGGCGATCTTCTCCAAAAGCGCGTCCTCGACATAATCGTTCATCAAGAAACCCACTGACCCGCGGTTCATGCCGTAGATCGGCTTGCCGGACTCCAGGTGGTCATGAAGGGTTTCGAGCATGAAGCCGTCGCCGCCCAAGGCCACGATCACATCGGCGTCGGCCGGCGAGCAGTCGCCATAGCGCTGGCGGAGCCGGGCGTGGGCTTCCTGCGCCTCCGGGCGATCGCTGGCGGTGAAGGCGAGGCGGATCTGGTTAGGCTGGAGGGGCACGTGAGGCTCTTAGGTCGGCGGCGGGCCACAAGGCCAGCGGCCAAGCCATTTTGTCAAACGGCTAAACGGCGGCGCCCGCTGGTCGTCCTTCATTCAACCGCCGGACCATGTTGAGGAGGGATGGAAAGGCCCCCTTGTCGATGCCGGAGAGTTTGCAGATCACCAGGAGGGTGTCGGGCTGGTCCGCGTCGATGGCGCTGCGCACGTCTTCGGTCGAGACCCCCGCCAGGGCGGCCAAGGCGGTCATGAACAGGCCAAGCTTGCCCTCGTTGAGCGCCCGCACCAGGACGCCTGGACGCAGCTGACCGGCGGCCTCCAGCTTGGCGACGACCCGTCGCTCCATTGCGGCGCGGTCCAGGTTGCGATCCCTGTCAGCGGCGTCGTCCCCCATTGAAAGCCCCATGTCCGACCGGACATCGTGCACAGAGGCCGTAACGGCGCGCTGCAGGTCGAGCGTATCGAGGGGAAAGCGGGTGATAATGGCGTTTCGCAAGGCCTCCCCCACCCAGCCGTAGAGCAGGGCCGCGAGCTCGACGTTGAGACCCGGGTGGCGAGCCATGGGCGCGCGCAGGCTCGCGACGCGCTCCGACAGATCGACCAGCCGCAAAAGATCGTTATCTCTGAGGTTCGCCGTTGTGTTGTTTGCAAGCGCCGTCACCACATCGGGCTCCGCCTGATCGACGATCGCGGCGGCCACATCGGCGCCGAGCGCGGGGCGGCGTGCGACCTCGATACGGTGCTCGATCGAGGCCTCCAGCAAAAGGCGGATCAAGTCGGCGTCCGTCAGCACGGGACTCTTGGCGACGACAGGCCGAGCAATCTCGATCTCGTCGCGGGCGAGCAGGATGATGAGGTCGTGCGGCGCCCAGGCGACGTCGGCCAAGGTCTTCGAGAGGCGCAAGCGAATCGCTTGCTCGGCGCTCGACACCAGATCCAGGAACAGGTCGCGAAGCAGACCTTGGATTTCCGGCCGTGCACAGTCAGCGTCGCTACGGCATAGTTCGGCGATGGCGATCAGAAGTTTCTCGCGATCGTGCGGCTGGGAGGATCGCGCCAGGGCCAGAGCGGCGACGACGTCGAAGCTGGACCCGCCCACTTTGGACGGCATAGGCTGCCCTATCATATCGTCGGGCTGCAGCAGCAGCGAAGCTCGGCGCAGGGCGTCAAGGCGGCCTCCCCAAAGGCGTTGAACCTTGAGCTATAAGATATTCTTATAAAGGCTGGGTTAAGTCGGCGCTGCAACGGCGGTCATAACCCGCCGCCGCCGGAGGCGACCTTCAGATAGGCGATCGTGTCTATCCGGTCCTTATCGTTGTGAAGGCCATAAAAGCCCATCTTCGTACCGGGGACATAGGCCTGGGGATCTCGGAGCCAGCCGTTCAGATGATCGGCGTCCCAGACCCAGTCCTTCGCCTTCAGGGCGGCCGAATAGCCGTAGTCGGGAACCGAGGCGACCTTTCGACCGAACACGCCGTAGAGGTTGGGGCCCGTCATGTTAGGGGCGCCTTGAATGATGGTGTGGCAGGCGCGGCAGAGGTTGAAGTGCAGCCGGCCGTTATCCAGGTCGGCGGTGTTGTAGGGCGCTGGAAGCTGGGCCAGCAAGGCCTTTGCCGCAGTCGAGGGCGGAGGGGCGTTGGCGGATGTTTGGGTCGCCGTTCCGCCGCCCGATGGACCGCAGCCGCTCACCCCGACGACGCTCAAAATCAAGGCGGTCGCCCCCAACCGTGCGCGAGGGCTTCGTTTGATACGGCTAGCCATCGATGTCTTGTCCCGTTGCGATGATTTTGAAGGGTCTGGACTCCCTTCCCCATAGAAAGGGGAGCGGACTCCAAGCGCTTACCGCGTCACGATGGCTGTTATGGCATAATAAAAACCTAGAAAGGCTTAGCTTCGGGCCGGGCGCGCTGGCGAGCCTTCCCAGGCGGTGCCGGCCGGCAGGGTTTCGCCCTTCATCAAGACCGACAGGTCGCCGAGCTGCGAATCGGGCTCCATCAGGGAATCGTACAGCACGATGGCCAGGGATCCGACCGTGGCGCGGGCGCCGACCTCGACCGAGGAGACCTTCATCACCCGGTCCTCGAACAGATGGGTCTGCAGGCCCGCGTTTTCGTTCAGCGCCGCATCGTCGCCGATCGTCACCAAGTCGTGCTCGGTGATGTCGGTGGTGTCGGTGAACACCCGTTTGCCGATCTTACAGCCCATCAGCCGAAGGAAGATGTTGATGTAGGGCGTGCCCCGCAGGGGCTCAAGCAGAAGCGGAATGACCAGGTTCTCATAGGTCGAGGTCACCAGCTCGGTCCGCCACACGAACACGCTCCACAAGGGTTTGGTGATGGGTGTGTAGCGCCCCGCCACCAGCCACTTCAGCGCGATGACGAAGGCCCCGGCCGAAATGGCGAACCAGATGTAGAGCAGCGGGAAGCTCAGGCCGATCCACAGATAGGGGTGGGACAGCTCCGAAAGATCACCCTCGATCGACAGGACCGCGCTGAACAGCGCGATGAACACGCTCAGGGACAAGGTGATCCGCACCAGTTCAATGGCGAGCCGCGTCGCCACCAGGCGCTTGGAGGGGCGGAACCGCGCACCCTCGTCAAAGACGGCAACGCTCTGGCGGCGGGGGAGGCGAATGGCGGGGGAGCCGAACCAGGTGGCGCCCTTGGCCAGAGCCAGCGCAGGGTCGCTCGGGGGCTTTGACAAGACGCCGATCAGCACCTCTTCGCCGACATCGACGCCGGTCGGCAAAAGGCCCGAATTGCCGATGAAGGTGCGCCGGCCGATCCTTGTGCGCTCCAGCCGAAGCGCGCCGGGCTCGGCCCGCGCGGCGCCGAACACCACGCCGTCGGCGATGAAGCTTTCCTCGCCGATATCGATCAGATCGTGGACGACCGACGTCGCCGTCGAGATTTCGGCCCGTCGCCCGACCTTGGCGCCCAGCGCCCGGTACCAGGGCGCGACATAGAGGGTGGCGTAGATCGGGTGCAGCAGGTCGAGCGCCAGGAGGCCCAGCTGGCGCACGAACCAGAACCGGACGTAGAACCAGCTCCATAAGGAGTAACGACCAGGCTTCACCCGACCCAGCAGCGCCCATTTCACCACGACGGTGAGAAGGCACATCAGGATCACATAGACCAGGGCGAGGACGGGCGAGAGCGCCATATAGCTGTAATCGCTGGTGTTCCAGTCCAGCTCGATCATGGCGATCAGGCCCGGCCCAATCGGCAAGACGGCGGCCAGCGGCAGAAGCGGCGCCGCCACCACCAGGCCGAGCGTCACGAGCGTCTTGGCGATAATGCCTGGCGGCGCCGGCTGGGGCTTTGGCGTCGCCTGGCCCGTGCGCTCGCCGGGGGAGCCGCTCCAGATCTCCAGCGGCGGGATGGTCTCGCCGGCGGGAAGCGCCGACAGGTCGTCCAGAACGGCGTCGTCGCCCACCGTGGCGTTGCGGCCGACGACGGACATGGTGCCCAGGAACGCGCGCGCCCCGATCGTCGCGCCGCCGATGCGCAAAAGGCCGCGCTCGACCGAGGTGGTCGCCAAGAGCGCGCCTTCGCTCAATACGGCCCCGTCGCCGATGCTGACCAGGTCGGGGGCGTCCATGTCGTTCAAGCCGAGGAAGGCGTCGCGCCCGATCTTGGCGCCTAGGAGCCGATAGTAGAGCCGCAGCATCGGCGTGCCGGCCAGAAACTCGATCGGAATAATGGCCAGGAACCGCTTCACGAACCACCAGCGGAAATAGTAGGCGCCCCACAGCGGATAGTCCCCGGCCTTGAACCGCCCGATCACCAGCCACTTCACGACGATGGACAGGACGATAACCAGGGGCGGCATGACGACAAAGGCGGCGGCGGCGACCGCCAAGGCTGTGACACGCCCGACATCGCCGGCCAGCGCGGTATAGGCGAGGTAGGGAAAGATCCACTGCAGGCCCGCCACCGCGAAGATGGGGACGAGCGCGATGGTCTGAGCGATGACGCAGAGCGTGCGCCGCATCTGGGGGATGGGGGCGAAGCTGAGGTCGACCTTGGGGGCTGGGTCCCCGCCTCGGTTCACGGCCTCCGACCGGGCCGCATCCAGGCGCCGTCCCAGTTGGCGGATGGTCGGAGCGGCGTAGAGATCTTGAATCGAGCAGGAGGCCAGGGCGGGCGTCGCGCGGGCGGCCGACACCATGCGCGCGGCCCGCAGCGAATGGCCGCCCAGGTCCTCGAAAAAGTCATCCAGCACGGAGATCGCGCCCGGCCCAAACGTGACCGCCCACGCCTCCAGCAGCGCCGCTTCCGTCGCCGTCGCGGGGGGGGCGACGGTGCGCGTCTCGATCTCGATCCGGCGGGGGCGATCCAGGGCCTTGCGGTTGACCTTGCCGGAGATCAGGGTCGGCAGGCTGTTTCTCACCTCATAGGCGTTGGGCCGCATGTAGGCCGGCAAGCGCTCTGTCACCGCCTGACGCAGGCGCTCGACCTCGATCGCGACCTTGGCGTTGCGGGGACTGACGAAGGCGATCAGGATTTCACTGCCGTCATCCTCATAGAACAGTTTGACCACCGCCAGGGCGACGGCCGGATCGTCGGCCAGCACGGCTTCGATTTCGCCCAGCTCGACACGATAGCCGCGAATCTTCACCTGGGTGTCGATTCGCCCCAAAAACTCGATTTCGCCGTCCTTGTTCAACCGAGTCAGGTCGCCGGTGCGATAGATTCGTTCAGGCTCACCGCTTGGACCGTCGAACGGGGTCTTGGTGAACTTTTCCGCCGTCAGCTCTTCCCGGTGCAAATAGCCGAGCGCCACAGCCGGGCCGCCGATCACCAGTTCGCCTTCGCCGCCGGGCGGAACCGGGTTCAGGGTTTCGTCGACGATCCAGGCGGTGAAGCCGGGCAGGGGCGTGCCGATCGTGACGGGCTTGCCGGCCTTCAACTCCGTCCAGGTGGCTGTCACCGTGGTTTCGGTCGGGCCATAGGTGTTCAGCATCCGCCGTCCAGGCCGGGCCCAGCGCCGCGCCAGCTCCGGCGGGCAGGCTTCGCCGCCGACATTGATGATCCTGGCGCTCGGCACGTCCTGATCGATCACCGCCAGGAGCGAGGGGACCGGGCACCAGATGGTCACGCCCTGGGCCGCCAGGGTCGCGGCCAGGTCCGGTCCCGCCTTGTTCAGGGTCTCCGACCCGATCAGAAGCTCGCCCCCGTTCAGGAAGGCGGCCCACATCTCCTCGACCGAGATGTCGAAGGCGAGCGAGGCGCCGGCGTAGACCCGGTCCTCGCAGGTGGCGCCCAGGATCGTCGCCTCGGATCGCAGCTGGAAGGCGATGTTGGCGTGGCGGATCACGACGCCCTTGGGGCGTCCCGTCGAGCCCGAGGTGTAGATCAGATAGGCGCCGTCTTCCGGCGTCGCGCCCGTTTCGTCCCGGGTCACCGGTTGGGGGGCGAAAGCGGCGATGTCGCCTAGCGCCGCATCGACCGCGATCACATTGGGGATCGTGCTGGCGAACTGCGGCTTGCGCTCAAACGTCGTGACGACGGCGAAGGCTTCGCTCTCGGCGGCGATATAATCCACGCGATCCTGGGGCGCGCTCCAATCGACGGGCACGTAAGCCGCGCCAGCCTCCAGCACGCCCAAAAGGCTCATGTACTGATCCAGGCCCCTGGGCAGGCAGATCACGACCCGGTCGCCCCGCCGCACGCCAAGGCTCTGGAGGTAGCGGGCGAACTGGGCGGCGCGATCACGCAGCTCCGCATAGCTGAGTTCAGTGCGCCGGGTGCTGTCGGGATCGGGCTCGGCGAGCCGCACGGCGATGCGCTGAGGATGGGCTTTCGCCGTCGCCGCGAAGATTTCGTGCAGCAGTTCGTCGCGGATCAGCGGCTGGGCGTAGGCCTCATGGGCATAGGGCCCCGGCGTCGCCGGAATAGGGGACAGACGCGTATCGACGATGTGATCCAACAGAATTCGTCCGTCCGGCGGCTTGAGGGGCCTGAGGCCGCCCGTCTTAGCTCATTGCGCCTCCAGCCCTTACGGCTTTTTTCGACAGCCCTCCTCGGGCTCTGGTCCCGAAGGAGGCGGAAGAGGAAATGCATGCCTTTATCTTCAGCCGACCGGCGCGAGCGCCTCAGCCAGAACCTCCGGCGGGAGGCGCGAGCTGTTCGCGTCGGTCGGGAAGGTCCCGCCTTCCACCTCTTCGCGATAGGCGACCAGGGCGGCCTGCATGGCGGCGCCGAGCTCGGCGAAGCGCTTGGCGTGGCGTAGCGCATGGTCGTTCAGACCCAAGATGTCATGCCAGACCTGGACCTGGCCGTCGCACCCGGCGCCGGCGCCGATGCCGATGGTGGGGATGCTCAAACGCTGCGTCGCCGCCGCGGCGAGCGGGGCAGGGATCAGCTCCAGCACGATGGCGAAGGCGCCCGCCGCCTCCAGTGCGAGCGCATCATCGATCAGCCGGCGCGCGTCTGCAGCCGCCTTGCCCTGGACCTTCAGTCCGATCTGATGGGTGGATTGAGGCGTGTAGCCGAGGTGCGCCATCACCGGGACGCCGAGCTCGACGAGCTTCTTCACGGTAGGGACGATGGCGGCGCCGCCCTCCAGCTTGACGCCCTGCACGCCCGCCTCTTGCATCAGCCGTCCGGCGGAGGCCACCGCTTGGTCCGGCGTGGCGTAGGTCAGAAACGGCAGGTCGGCGATCACGAGCGCCCGGCGACGGCCGCGCACCACAGCGGCGCTGTGGCGGACCATGTCGTCCAGGGTGACGGGCAGGGTGGTCTCGTGGCCCAGCATCACCATGCCGAGGGAATCGCCGACCAGCAGCACCGGCACGCCCGCTCGGTCCGCGATCGCCGCCGACGCCACGTCGTAAGCGGTGATCATGGCGAAGCGGCGACCCGCCTGTTTCAGAGCCTTGAGGTCGGCGATGGTCACGGGCCGACTGTCGGGGGTGGCGGGCGCTGTGGCGTACACGGCTAAAACCTTCGTCGACGCTGCGCGACCGATGGCGAAGCGGCTCCAGGCCTGTCAGGTCGCCCCTCGCGTCCCTAACGTCAAGTGTGTGTGCGCCCCAGCTTGCGGCGACGGATGCGAAATTACGCCGAGGCGACAGATTATCTATCCGCGGCGCAAAGCCATAATAGGTTGCTAGGGGAGGGTCGGCTCGGCCAAAAGAAGGTCGTGGCGCGCGACCTGCGGCGATGAAGGCGACGACAATGACATTTAGACGCTTTGGTTTGGGCATTTTTGCAGCGGGGCTGCTGGCCTCGGCGGCTTCGAGCGCCTTCGCGCAGTCGGCGCCCGCTTCGGTCGCCGGCAGCTACCGCGCCACGGCCGAGGTCGCAGGCGCCGAAATTCCGTTCCGCTTGGACATCAGCGGCGGCGGCGACCATCTCCACGCCAACTTCTTCGACGGCGCGCGTCCGACGACCCCCTCCACCGGGGGCGCGATCGAGGGCGACCATGTTCATATCGCCTTCGCCAGCTACGCCGCGACGCTTGACGCCACCTTGGACGGCGACCGGCTGGACGGCGTCTATGTCTACGGAACCCACACCATCCCGATCCACGCCGTAAAGGACAGGGGGCCTCCGCCCGCGCCTGTGGCGGCGCCCTCGATCGATGGCGAGTGGATCGTGCCCACCGACAGCAGCAAGGGCGAGAAGGCCTGGCGACTGATCGTTCATCAGACCGGCGACAAGGTCGAGGCCGCCATCCTTCGGATCGACGGCGACACCGGCACCCTGAACGGTCGCTATCAGAACGGATCCTTCCGCCTGTCTCATTTCGCCGGCGAGCGGCCGGCCCTGTTGGAGGTGACGCCGCAGGCCGACGGCGCGCTGAAGCTGCGCCTGTTCGACGGCGGCGAGCCCCTAGACCTGACGGCGCTCCGTAGCGACGCCGCCGCCAAGCTTGGTCTGGCCCCCGACGACCCTACGCGCCACACCACGGTGAAGGACCCTTCGGCGCCGTTCGCCTTCGCCTTTCCCGATCTCTCCGGCCATGTGATCAGCAATACCGACCCGCAGTTTCGCGGCAAGGTCGTGGTGGCCGACGTCTCGGGCAGTTGGTGCCCCAACTGTCATGACGAGGCGCCGTTCCTGCAGAGCCTCTACGCCAAATATCATGCCAAGGGGCTGGAGGTCGTGGCGCTCGATTTCGAGCCGGGGACCCAGCTGGCCGATCCGCAGCGCCTTCGGGCCTTTATCCAGCGCTATGGTCTGACCTACACTGTCCTGCTCGCCGGCGAGCCGAAGGAGGTGCACCAAAAGCTGCCTCAGGCCGTCAACCTGAACGCCTGGCCGACGACCTTCTTCATCGGCCGCGACGGCCGCGTGCGCGAGGCCCATGTCGGCTTCACCAGCCCCGGCAGCGGTCCCCGCGATGCGGAGACCAAGCGCGATGTCGAGCACTTGGTCCAGACCCTTTTGGCCGAGCCTGCGCCTTAGGCTCTAGGCTTGGCGCTACGCCGCGCCGGCGCCCAGGATCCAGCCCTCTTCCTGCTCAACCGACGCCACGACGTCCGGCGCGGCGCCCTTGGGCGCGGCGAAGGCGGCGCCGAGGCGGCCCTGTTCGTCCAGCCGGGCGAAGTGCTCGCACAGCGCGCGAACCTGCGCGCGGTCGGGGACTTCGCCGGGCTCCGGCTCCACCTTGACCAGCGCCGGATAGACCTCGGCCAAAACCGCTTCCCTGTCTTGCAGGTCGGCCGGGGTGATTTCGCGCCAGCCGGTCTGGAAGGGCCACAGCAGGGCCTTGTCGCCCAGTTCATCCAGGAACCGCTTCACCGCCGGCACGCCCATCAGGGTCTGGCTGCCCACGGTGCCGTTGCCGAACACCTGCCACACGCTCTTCGCCCCGGCCTTGCCCAGGCCCTGGGTCGCCATATCGGTCACGCGGAGCTGGGCCAAGGGGAAGTCGGCCGGAATGGCGGGCTTGGTGGTTGAGAGCCACCGCTGGGCGTCCTTGGCGGGCGCGCCCCAGAAGGGCCACGCCTGATCGGTCATCAGCCGGTTCATCTTGGCCGCGACGGCGAAGCGGTTATTGGTGTTGTCGGGCTTATCGACCACATTGGCGGCCAGAAAGGCCCACAGGCCCGCCCAGTCGGGCGTCTTGGTCTTCAGCATCGCCGCCGTTCCCGCCGGATAGCCGAGGGAGAAGTCGAAACCGACCAAGGCCTTGTCGCCCCGGCGACGCAGGTCGGCCATGATCTCGCGAAGAAGCGCCTCGCCCTCGCGCCGGGTTGCGGGGTTAAAGGTCTCAAACGTCGGCCGGAACCGGATGTCGCGCTTCAAGACGCCGATCCACACCGAGTCCTTGCCCTGTTTGGGGGAGGCGGCGGCGCTCCAGTCCACCATGACGTAGGCGTTGAATAGACGGGCCAAGACAGGCTCCCCCCAATGATCTCAAATCAGGCTTCACGATAAGGCGGGGGCGACCGATCGGCGGCCGATCGCTCCGGCCGCCGATCAGCTATCCAATTCAGGCGAGTTTCACCAGCATCTTACCGATGTTCTCGCCGGTGAAGAGCTTGAGGAACGCGCCGGGCGCCGCGGCGATCCCTTCATCGACCGTTTCGCGATAGTGAAACTGGCCCGATTTGATCCAGCCGCTCAGCTCGGCGACGAACTGGGGCGCCAGGTCGAAATTGTCGGAGACGATGAAGCCCTGCAACCGCAGGCGCTTGCCGATGATCAGGGCCAGATTGGGAGGCCCCGGCTCCGGCCGTTCGTCGTTGTAGATTGAGATCATGCCGCAGATCGCGAAGCGGCCGTTAGGTCGGGCGCTATCCAGGGCGGCTTCCAAATGCGCGCCGCCGACATTTTCGAAATAGACATCGATGCCCTTGGGCGCCGCCCGCCGCAGCGCCGCCTTCAAGTCGGGCTCAGCCTTGTAGTCGATCACCTGATCCACGCCGATCTCGCGCAGGAAGGCGGTCTTCTCCGGCCCGCCCGCGGAGCCGATCACGGTGCAGCCTTTCAGGCGCGCCACCTGGCAGGCGACCTGACCCACGGCGCCCGCCGCCGCCGACACAAAGACGATATCGCCGGCCTTCATCTCGGCCACGCGCGTCAGACCCACATAGGCGGTCAGGCCCGGCATGCCGGCGACCCCTAAGAAGGCCTGGACCGGCAGGCCGTGGGTCTCGATTTTTTGCAGGTGCTCGGCCTTCGCCGTGAACGCCTCGCGCCAGCCGTACATCGATGAGACGATGTCGCCGGGTTTGAAGCCGTCAGCCCCTGAGGCGACCACTTCGCCCACCGCGCCGCCTTGGAGCGCGGCGCCGAGTTCAAATGGCGGCACATAGCTCGGCCGATCGATCATGCGGCCGCGCATATAGGGATCGACCGACATATAAAGGTTCTTGACCTGGACCTCGCCCTCCGCCGGCGGTCGCACCTCGACCGTCGCCATTTCGAAATCCGCCGCGGTCGGCATACCGACGGGCCGTTGCTTCAGCCGCACTTCATGAGATGTCGTCATTTTGTTTTGGGTCCTTCGTTTCCTGCCCGGTCTCAGCTAAGCCCGCGCGCGACAGGCCGCAACCGCGGTCTCCATACCAAATCAGGAGCAGTCCATGCCGAAAACCGGCGGGGAGGGGGAGGCGGCCGATCTCCTGAGCGCCCCGGTCATCAAGGCCGGCGTGATCGGCGCCGGGGTTTTTGGGACCTTTCATGCCCGCAAATATGCGAGCTTGCCGGGCGTCCAGCTGGCGGCTGTGTTTGATCCTGACGCTGAGCGGAGCGGTCGGTTAGCCAGCGAACTGGGGGCGGCCGCCTTCACAGACCTCGACGGCTTCCTGGACTCTGTGGAGGTCGTGACGATCGCCAGCCCGGCCGACAGTCACGCGGCCATGGCGCACCGGGTGCTGACGGCGGGTCGCCACGCCTATGTTGAGAAACCTCTGGCGACTTCGGTTGCAGCGGGCGCAGCCTTGGTCGAGTTGGCGAAAGCGCGTGGGCTGATCCTGGCCTGCGGTCACCAGGAGCGTCTGACGTTCGCGGCCATGGGGCTGTTGCAGACCCCAGAAGCGCCGCTGCGGATAGAATCGGTGCGCCGTGGGACCCCCAACGATCGCAATCGCGACGTCTCCTGCGTGCTCGACCTGATGATTCACGACCTCGATCTGGGCCTGACGCTGGCGGGCGAGGGGACGTGGGAGGT
>Ga0116229_10008802_pt1 | contig 15576 bp, 16 predicted proteins | sample S1TSphgellanicum_3_FD_87313 | JGI IMG/M metagenome (GOLD analysis project Ga0116229, IMG submission 87313) | Host-associated microbial communities from peat moss isolated from Minnesota, USA - S1T2_Fc - Sphagnum magellanicum MG | ecosystem: Host-associated > Plants > Peat moss > Unclassified... | reverse complement strand
CGATTTCATGCAGGTCTGCATGAACTGGTGGCGCGCTTCTCCAGCCTCCAGTTTCTGATCGTCCGCCTGTTTCTTGCAGGCGGCCCAAGCGGCGTCATGATGATGCCGGCCGCCCGGAGGCGGGTTGTCGGTGGGCGGCGGTGGATCGTCGCCGAACGCAAGGCCGCCGATGCCTGCGGCTCCGAGCGCCAGCAGTGCAACGGCAATGATTCTCAGCAGCTTGTCGGGTCTTGCAATCTTGCTCATGGACGATACCTCCGGCTCGCGACGGGAAAATGCTACCGCTTCGGTCAACGAGTGGCGATACGTCGAGGTGAAAAGCTTTGACAAGTTCTGTCTACGGATCGATCCGGCGTGCCTAGCTGTGCCCCGAGCTGCCGAATCCACCGCTGCCGCGCTGAGTGACGGTGAATTCCTGGACGACGTCGAATTCGACCTGCACGACGGGAACGATCACCATTTGCGCGATGCGATCACCGGGTTGAACGGTGAATGACGAGGACCCGCGGTTCCACGTCGACACCATCAGCGGACCTTGATAGTCGGAGTCGATCAGTCCCACCAGGTTGCCGAGCACGATGCCGTTCTTGTGGCCGAGCCCGGAACGCGGCAACAGCATGGCCGCGAAACCCGGATCTTCGAGGTAGATCGACACGCCCGTCGGGATCAGTTCGGCCGCGCCGGGCGCGAGCACCAGCGGCGCATCGATGCAGGCACGCAGATCCATGCCGGCCGAGCCCGGCGTCGAATGTTGCGGCAGGGGAAAATCACGGCCGATGCGCGGATCCAGGATCCGCAACTTGACGCGGTGCACTTCCGGCGCGCTCCCTACCGTCGCACGCGGCGGCCGCGGACGCGCTCGCGCGGCGATGCAGCGGCGCTGCGCCGTTTGCGCGAAATACGCCGCGGACTGCCGTCGGGCGGAGGCAGGCGTTTCGCGATCAACGCGATCAGCTCCCGCGCCACCTCGATCTTCGGACCGCGTTCCACCTCCGTCTTGCCGCCGGGCCAGAGCACGGTGAGCGCGTTGTCGTCGCAGTCGAAGGCGATGCCATCGCCCACGTGATTGGCGGCGATCATATCCAGCTTCTTGCGTTTCAGCTTGGCGCGGGCATTGTCCTCGACGTCGTTGGTCTCCGCCGCGAATCCCACGACGAAGGGGCGCTTGCTCATTTCCGCCACCGACTTGACGATGTCGGGGGCGGGCTCCAATTCCAACTTCACTGCGCCGCCTTGCTTCTTGATCTTTTGTTTGGCGACGGTGGCCGGCTGAAAATCCGCGACCGCCGCGGCGGCAATGAACACGTCGGCATCGGCCACCTGCCGATGCACGGCGGCGAACATATCACGCGCGCTTTCCACGTTGATGCGCGTGATGCCGGCGGGCGTCTCGAGCTGCACCGGCCCGGTCACGAGAGTGACGTGAGCACCGGCCTCCTTGGCGGCTTCGGCAACGGCGAATCCCATCTTTCCCGAACTGCGATTGGTCAGGTAGCGCACCGGATCGAGGCGCTCACGCGTCGGGCCCGCCGTGATCAGCACGTTGAGGCCGCTCAAGAGGCCGGCATTCGCCGGCGGCGCGAGCAGACTCTCGGCCAATTGCAGTGGTTCCCACATGCGCCCCGCGCCGGTTTCGCCGCAAGCCTGGCTGCCGGAGCCGGGACCCAGGAAGCGAATGCCGCGCGAGATGAGCGTGGCCACGTTGGCTTGCGTCGCCTTGTTGGACCACATGATCCGGTTCATGGCCGGCGCGATGACGATGGGCGCCTCGGTGGCGAGGCACAACGTTGCCAGCAAGTCGTCGGCCCGCCCACCCGCGAGGCGTGCGATGAAGTCGGCGCTGGCCGGCGCGATCAACACGATATGGGCCCAGCGCGCCAACTCGATGTGTCCCATGGCCGCTTCGGCCTCGCTGTCCCACAAATCGGTGCGTGTCGGGCGCCCCGAGACGGCCTGAAACGTGGCGGCGGAAACGAAACGCTGCGCGGTATCCGTCATGACGACCTGCACGTCGGCGCCGCGTTCGGTCAGGCGGCGCACCAGATCCGGGCTCTTGTACGCGGCTATTCCGCCGGTCACGCCCAGCAGTACACGGGTCTTCGGCGTCATTGGATGTGCTTGAGTTCTTTGAAGCGATCGATGTCGCTTTGGAATTGCTTTCTCATGGTGCTTTCCTCGCCGCGCTTCTGACGCAGATTCTGTTCCTGCGTGTTGATGTCGGTGGCGAGTCGCACGAGATCCTCGGCAACCTGGTCCGGCATGGGCGGCGCTTTGTCATCGGTGTTGTAGGGTTTGTAGTGCATGCTGCTCGAGCGCAACTTCTTCATGCGGCCGTTCAGCGTATCCAGAAACTGATTGGTGACCTTGATCTGATCCGACACGAGATCCAGCCGCTGATCGCGCAGGCGCTCGATTTCCTGCACCGACCCGTAGGTGCTGAGCAGGTTCTTGTCGCGGCTCAGCCGCTCCTCGGCATCGCGTCGCTTCTGTTCCTCGGCCGCCAGTTGCTCGGGGGTTTTCTGCGCCTCGAGACGATTGATCTCGATGCCCTGCGAATTCATGATGTGTTGTTCCTGACCGGCGAACTCGGGCGGAATTCGATCCCCGTAGTGGGTCACTCCTTGATCGTCCACCCACTTGTAGAGCGTGCGCCCATTGCCGGTCGCCGCCGCGGCGGTGCCGCTCGAGGCGAGCAAGGCGAGCAAGGCGGTGAAGGACAGTACTCTATGCACCCTGTTCAAGAACCTAACCTCGGGAGATCGATGGCGTCATTTTGAGGGGACCGAAGGGCCCTATTCTAGGGTCTATGCCTCAGTCTGCAGCCCATAACGTTCGCGATATTCGCGCAAATTCCTCAAGTCCGCTTCCCGGCCCGGGCCTGCCATGTGGGCCATCAAGTCCTGCAGGTTGATGACGGACACCACGGGTATCTGGAAGGTTTCGCGAACTTCCTGTACCGCGGAAAGCCGGCTGTTCGGCGCACGCTCCTGGCGATCCAGGGCCAGCAGCACGCCGGCGGGGCGTGCGCCGGCCTGTTTGATGATGTCGATGGATTCGCGGATCGCGGTGCCCGCCGTGATCACGTCATCGACGATCAACACCCGGCCGCCGAGCGGGCTGCCGACGATGCTGCCGCCTTCGCCGTGATCCTTCGCCTCCTTGCGGTTGTAGGCGAACGGCAAATTTCGACCCTGGTGTTCCGCCATCGCCGCGGCGGTCACCGTGACCAAGGGAATGCCCTTGTACGCCGGCCCAAACAGCATGTCGAATGCCAAACCTGAGCCTGCGAGCGCCGCCGCGTAGGCCCGTCCCACGGCGTTGATGGCGGCGCCGGTGTTGAACAAACCGGCGTTGAAGAAATATGGACTTTCGCGGCCGGACTTGAGCGTGAAGCGGCCGAACTTGAGCACGCCAAGCTGCGCGCACAGGTCGATGAATTCACTTCGATACGCCGTCGTCATGGGGCTGATATTATCCCGCGTGATGCGCAGCGTCACGATACAAGGTTCCTGGCTCCCGAGTTTGCGGGTTTGACGGCCGTCCCGGGCGCGAAGCCCACGTTACTGCAAGCCTTGACCGACAAGCGCATGGTCGCGGTGCTGTTCATGAGCTTCGCCTCCGGCCTGCCGTTCAATCTCACCAGCTTCACCCTGCAAGCTTGGCTGGCCTCCGAGCACGTCACCATCAAGACCATCGGCCTGTTCGGCCTGGTCGGCGTCCCCTACAACTTGAGGTTCCTGTGGGCACCGCTGCTCGACCGATATTCCGTGCCCATTCTGGGGAGGCGCCGCGGTTGGATCCTGGTATTCCAGGCGTGTCTGGCCGTGAGCATCGCGATCATGGGCTTCTGTTCGCCCACCGACGATCTCACCACCCTGGCACTGGCGGCGATCATGGTTGCGTTCTTCTCCGCCACCCAGGATATCGTGATCGACGCCTACCGGGTCGATACCATCCCGCCCCACGAACGTGCGGTGGCGGCGGCGGTGACGGCGTTCGGGTACCGCACCGCCGCCATGCTGGCGGGCGCGGCACTGGTGGTGATCGCCGCGCACTTGGGCTGGCGGTTGGCGTTCCTGGTCGTGGCCGCGCTCATGATCGCGACCATGATCACCACCGTCCGTGCACCCGAGCCCACGGGGTCGATCCGGCCACCGCAGACCTTGGTGCAGGCCGTGTGGCTGCCCCTGAAGAACCTGGTGAGTCAGAAAGGAGCACTCGGCTTTCTCTGTCTCGTGTTGCTCTACAAGGCGGGCGATGCATTTGCCTTGAGCCTGTACAGCGCCTTCATGCTGCGAGGTCCCGGATTCACGTTGGATGAGCTCTCCGCCGGCAAACTGACGATGACCATTGCCACCATCGTCGGCGTCAGCCTGGGCGGCTGGCTTTACCTGCGCCTCGGGATGTTCCGCTCATTGATGATTTTCGGCATCTTCCAAGCGCTCACGAATCTTTTGTACATGTGGTTGGCGCTGGTGGGGCATCAATTCTGGCTGCTGATATTCGCCACCGCGCTCGATACCCTGGCGGGCGGCATGGGGCAGGCAGCATTCGTGGCGTTCTTGATGTCCCTGTGCAACGCCAGTTTCAGCGCGACTCAATACGCGCTGCTCGCCGCGATGGCCACCCTGCCGAGAAACATCACCGGCGCCATTGCCGGTATCGTCGCACCGGCAGTCGGCTGGCCGAAATTCTTCGTCATCACCTGCATCACGGCGGTGCCCGGGCTGATACTGCTGAGAGTGTTGAAGAGGCCGCTTCATGCGCTGGCCGAACGCGAGGCCAACGGCGCCAAAGCTTAAGTCCAAGGCTTGGCTCAAAGGCTTGGCTCAAAGGCTTGGGTGTTACCGCCAACGTTTAGCGGAGCACCGGCACTTCAGCGTCGCAGCGATCGATCCGCGTGCCGCGACCAATTGGGGCGTGCGGTGTCCTCGAACTCCCGGTTCAGGTCTTCGCTTTCGACGTCGACCGCGCCCGACCAATCCTCCGGCGCATCCGCCGCCTCCAGCAATTCGTCGCGCAATTGTTCGTTCCATGCTTCGAATTCGATCTCCGTGACGGAGCCGTCGAAGAATTGGATTTCAATGGTTTGATCCTGGTCGTCGATGGCGACCACCTCAAAGAGCTCATCGGTACCGCCGCGATACCATTGGCCTACGACCGGCTTGAGAAAATTCATCGCCGCCTCCGTCTGCTATGCTCGACTTTCATTGAACTCCGAATGAGCGCCCCGCGCAATATGTAATTTTTGCGCGCGGCAACATCCCATGATTCAGCAGCTGATCAAGTTCTTCGTCGTGTTCTTCGTGGTAGTCGATCCTATTTCGCTGATTCCTTTGTTCGCGGGACTCACCACGGGGGCCAATGATGTTTACAACAACAAGATGGCCGGCAAAGCCGCACTCATCGCGCTGATCATCTGCGTGCTGTTTGCGCTGGCGGGCGCCAAATTTCTGGACATCATGGGAATCTCACTCAGCTCCTTCAGGATCGCGGGCGGAACGCTGTTGTTCCTGATCGCGCTCGACATGGTGTTCGCGCGCACCTCGGGCACCAAATCCACGACGCCGGAAAAGGAAGAATCCAGGACGCGCGAGGACATTTCGGTTTTCCCGCTGGCCTTTCCGTTCATCGCCGGTCCCGGCGCACTGGCAACCATCTTGTTGACCGCCGCGGAAGTCTCGGGCCAGCCGCTGCTGTTCGCGGGATTCCTGTCCGTGGTGGGACTGGTCATTCTCGTGTGCTGGATCTTGATGCTGGCGACACCCAGGTTGATGAACGTATTGGGCGTCACCGGAGCGAACGTGATGAGCCGCTTGTCCGGCGTGATTCTCGCGGCGCTGGCCGTACAGTTCATCATCGACGGAATTCGCGGCAGCTTTTTGAGTTCTTAGGTTTTCACGTAGGCGAGATCCCAGACGCCGTGCCCCAAACGCTCGCCGCGACGCTCGAAGCGGGTCGGTGGACGGAACTGCGGCCGGGATACGTAGGTCGCATCCGCGCTCTGGTTTTGCAGGCCCGGGGTCGCGTTGCATACCGCCAGCATCTGCATCGCGTAGTCCTGCCAGTCCGTGGCCAGCCGCAGCGTCCCTCCGGAGCGCAGCTTCGCCGTCAACAAGGACGCGAAGGGCGCGTCGATGAGGCGCCGCTTGTGATGACGCTTCTTGTGCCAAGGGTCGGGGAAGAACACCAGCACTTCATCGAAGGAATCATCGGCGATACATCCGCGCAGCACGTCCACCGCGTCGTCGCAAATGACGCGCAGGTTGCGCAGGCCGCTCTGTTCGGCCCGCAGCAGCAAGCGCCCGACCCCTGATCGGTGCACTTCGATGCCGAGGTAATTGCGGTCCAAATGCATTTCTGCCAGCTGCCCGATGACTTCCCCGGTCCCAAAGCCGATCTCCAGGCAGCACGGCGCCGGGCGCTCGAAGATCGTGCCTAGATCGATCGCGCCTTTCGAATCGACGCCGTAGGTGGGCCACAGGTCGGTGAGCGCGCGCTCCTGCGCGACGGTGGTGCGGCCGGCGCGCAACACGAAGCTGCGGATGCGGCGTGGTGTGTGCATGACCGCGAATAGTGCCTGATATGATGCAGCGATGCGCATGAGCCGGTACGGTCTGCTAGCGGCATTGCTGATCTTGTCGGGGTGCGCCGGCCTGCCGCGACACGTGCAGAAGAGCGCTTCGGTGGCCTTGGCCGATCCCTCGCAGACCCAGCTCGGCAAAATCGTCGCAGCCGACGAGACCGGCAAGAATCTCTCCGGCATCCGCCTGCTGGCCTCAGGCGAGGAGGCGCTGGCGAGCCTCATCGCACTGGCAGATCATGCGCAACGCACGCTCGACATCCAGTACTACATCATCCATCAGGACGACTCCACGCGCACGTTGCTGCATCACGTGCGCCTCGCCGCGGAGCGCGGCGTGCGCGTGCGGTTGTTGGTGGACGATCTGAATACCGCCGGAGAGGACCGTAGATTCATGCATTTGAGCCAGCGCGCCAACGTCGAAGTGCGCGTCTTCAACCCGTTTCCCGGCGGTCGTTCAGCGATGTGGAGCCGTATTCTCGCGTCTTTGAACGACATCCCACGCATCAATCATCGCATGCACAACAAGCTGTTCGTCGCCGACAACGCCATCGCCATCACCGGCGGTCGCAATATCGGCGATGCGTATTTCACGCTCGACCAACGCAGCAATTTCATCGATCTCGACGTGGTGGCGGCGGGCGAGATCGTGCCGCAGCTATCGGCGACCTTCGACGCGTTTTGGAACAGCCGCTACGCGTACCCCATTGCGTCGGTGGCTTCCGCGCAGCAACCGGAGGCGCCGGTGGCGCAGCAGGTGGAGACCCGTCTATCGTCCGGTGCGAACTGGCTGGCCCATGAATTGGACGACGGGTTGTTGAATTTGCTGTGGGTGCCGGCGACCGTGCTGGCGGACAAGCCGGCGAAGCTGGCCGAGGACGCGTCCTCCGATCAAGACATCACGGTCGCCAACAACATCGGTGCATTGATGCGCTCGGCAACGCAGGAGCTGTTGATCATCTCTCCTTATTTCGTGCCCGGCCCGGAAGGCATGTCGCTGTTGAAGCGACTGGTGGGGCAGGGAGTGAAGGTCCGGATTCTGACCAATTCGCTGGCCTCGACCGATTCGCCGCTGGTGCACACGGGCTACGCCCGCTACCGGGTCGGCTTGCTGAAGCTCGGAATCGACCTGCGCGAAATGCGCCCCAAGCTGGGCCAGAAGCGGCCGCGGTTTCATCCCTTCCAAAGCTCCAATGCGAGTCTGCACGCGAAGGCGCTGGTCATCGATCAAAAGACGGTGTTCATCGGTTCGCTGAACATGGATGGACGTTCAAAGCGCTTCAACAGCGAGTTGGGGCTTGTGATACGCAGCACCGACATCGCGAAACAGGTCACCAGCATACTCGACGATGTGAGCGCCGATGGGAGCTACCGCTTGAGCTTGGTGGACCACACCGACAAGATCGAGTGGTCGAGCGGCGAGGCTGGAGAGGAGCAGGTCTGGCACAAAGACCCCGAGACCACGGTCACGCAGCGACTGGTGCTGCGGGCGTTGGCGCCTTTCGCACCCGAGGAGGCTCTCTAAGGCGCGAGCTTCAGGGTGCCCAGGTATTCCTTGACCCGGGCGCGGAATCCCTCGCTGCTGGTCACCGTGGCGCCGCCGGCCAGCGACAGGATGAAATCACCGCGCAGCGTGCGGTTCACTTCCTTTACATAATTCATGTTGACCAGGCAGGAGCGGCTGATGCGCAGCATCGGTTGCGAGCGCAGCGCCAATTCCGCCTGCTGCAGCGTGCTGCGGGCGTGAAAATTATCCTTGCCGACGCGGATCAGCACGTAGTTGCGGTCGGCCTCCAGCATCTCCACCTGAGCAACATCCAATACATGCAGATGGCCGTTGAACTCCGCCAAGAGGCGCGGTTTTTCTTCGTGCGCGCCGCGCCCGCCGCGTTCGAGTTGCGCCAGCAAACTGCTGAGCAGCTGTTGCCGGTCGTCGTTTCCGGAACTCACATGGCGCGGGCGTACGCGGGCCAGGGTTCTACGAAACCGCTCCTGATCGAATGGCTTCAACAAATAATCCACGGCGCACACTTCGAAGGCCTCCAGCGCGTAGGTGTCGTAGGCGGTGACGAAAACCAGCGATGGAAGTTGTGCCGGATCGATGGCACGGGCGAGGTCGATGCCGTTCAAAGGATCCATCTGTATATCCAGAAACAGCAGATGCGGCGGGCTCACGCGGATGGCCCCGAGCGCTGCGCCACCGTCGCCGAATTCGCCCACGACCCGCAAATCCGCCTCCGCTTCGCAGAATTCGCGCAGTGTGCGCCGGCCCGCCGGCTCGTCGTCGACGATGATGACATCCATCATATGCGCGCCAATTTTGCGGTACGGTACCGCTCGCCTGAGACGGGTTCGGGGGACGGCGCCGGTGATTCGCGAATGGCGGGCAGGTTCAACTCGCTGCACCACTGTGCGGCGTCGACCGTGGTCACGAGGCTGGCGCGGCCCTCGAATTGCACGGCGATGCGTTCGCGCACGTTGCGCAGGCCGATGCCTGCGGCGCCGGGTATGCGATTGGGCGCAATGGTGTTGCACACATAAACGCTGAGGACGTCCTGGCTCAAGGCGACTGAAATGGTCACCACGACCGGGTCCTGATGGCCGGCCATGCCGTGTACCACGGCGTTCTCCACCAGCGGCTGCAGAATCAGACTGGGCACCCATACGGCCGGAATCTCCGACGCCGTGGGCAGCACCACGGTGAGTCGGTCGGCAAAACGTCTTTGTTGCAGTTCGAGGTACAAGCTCGCGAAGTGCAGTTCGTCGTTCAAGCGCGCATAGTCGCGCTCGCCGGCATTCAGCAGCCGCCGCAGAAGATCGGCCAGTTGCACCACCATGGCCTGGGCGCCCTTCGGATCCCATTCGATATAACCGCGAATGGTGTGCAGCAGATTGAACAAGGTGTGCGGCGAGAGTTGCATGCGCAATGCCGCCAGACGCGCGGCGCTCCACTCGCGCTCCAGCGCCGCCAGGCGCAGTTCCGAATTGCGAAAGCGCGTGTACAGCGCGAGCCCCGTGATCAGCGCCAGTCCAAAACCGTAGGCCGGCGTGAAATTGACGAAGCTCGCGAGCCACAACGACAGAAAAAAACTGTCTTGCACGGAGTAAATGTGCCGCAGCACCGGCTCGTGCATCTCGCCTCCGCCCAACATGGTGTTGGCCAGGATCAACGCCGGATACGCCATGGCGGCAAAGGCGACGCCCAGTATCAGCTGCAGCGGCAGCGTGACCAGCAGCGGTCTCCACTGCACTTTCAATGAAGCCCAGAACGACACCAGCAACATGGGCAACAGGAACAGGTGCTGCAGCAGACGCGCATCCCAGGCGGCGAACAGCGAGACCGTGCTCACATGGGCGATGCCGGCGCGCATGCTGTATCCATAGAGCAGATTCGACACCGTCACGTACACCCAGAACAGGCAGGTCACGGCGAGGAATTGACGCAGGGTCAGACCGCCGACGGAACCTCGGATCAGGAGCAGTGGGGCGCCTTTCAATTCCATGGCCCAAGCCTAGCGCAAATGAGCGGCTCCTTGCGGCTCCGGCGGCTTCGGCAGGGACGAAACCGGCATTCCAAGGGACCAACTCGACGCGGAAGGGCAGACCCGCCAAGCCCTCGCGGGGTCTTATGTACGCGTCGTAAACATTCACTCGATCAGGAGATGTCATGAACAAATCGAAATCTGCCGCACTCATGGCGGCCGTCTGTGCCTTGAGTTTTGGTGTCGTGGGCGTTGCCGCAGCGCAGGATGCAGACTCATCTGCGCCGAAGCTCGTGATTCACTACAGCCCGTCCAGCCTGGAGAGCGAGAGCGGGGTGCGACACTTATATGGTCGCTTGGTCTCGGCAGCCGAGAAGGTGTGCGATCAACCCCAGGCGGGTAGATTCCCGAGCGAGGCCGTGGTGGCCTGCCGCAAGCAGGCGCTGGCGGGAGCCGTTGCGCAAATTCACAACGCGCGCTTGGCCGATTTGTCGGCTCGCTACGCCAAGATGGGTTAGACGCGGATGCTCGATCAGCGGCCGGCCGCGGGAGCGAGGAGGACGGTGCTCTGCACGACCGTCGTGTCTCCCTCCTGCGAGCTGGTCGCCTCGCGAGATCGCACCCGCTGCAGGAATTCGCCGCCCTCCAGCGTGAAGCTTTGATCGAAAAGACGTGATGAAAGCGAGCCGCCATGCACATCGACGGCGAAATCCAGACCTCGTGGCCCAAGCCCGACGAGGTGCAACCGGGTCGTGCCGTCGTGCGCCGTGAATAGCGGGATGTGGCGCTGCGCGGATCCGTCGGTCAGGATGATCTCGTGGATGCCTGCGACGCCGGCAAATGCGGCGTCGATCTCGGATGCCCCGCGCAGCGACTGCAGATGCACGAGGTAGCGCGTAACGCCGGCGGGTTGCGCAATGGTGGCGAGCAACGTCAACTGCGGAGCCGGCAGTTCCTGCCAGGGCGCAGGGGCATGAAAGCCCAGTGCCCGGCTTCCCGGGAAAATGGGCCTCGTCAGAGTATCGAACCTCGCGGCGCGCGCCACCGCAGCGGGCAAGTGCAATGAATCGGGTTGCGCCACCCACGATGCGGAATGCGTATCCTGATCCTCGACGTACGCGAAATTCAGACGCTGCGGCCATGCCTCGGAATACGTGGGCAACAGCAGCGTAAGAATGACGCAGGCGCAGATCACCACCGAACACAAGACCACGATGCCGCGGCGCAGCCGCGCGGTCGCCGCCACCAGCAATGGCAGCAGCAATATTGCACCGAGGCTGAATTGCAGGGTGTCGACCGGCCACGCGATGCTGCCGATCGCGCTGTATAGGATTCTCACCACCGGGATCGCGAGCGCAAATAGCACCCACACCGGAACGATCGCCGCCATATCCGCCGGCCAAATGGAGGCCGGTCCGGCCGCAACAGGGGCGCGCAAATTAGGCAACACGGCAATGCTGGCGCTCCCCGCGGTGAGCAGCGACACGAAGCCCGTGCCGGGGCTGAGAAAAGCTTCGGTGACGGCGCTGATAGCCGTCAGCAACACCGCGCCGGTCCAGAAACCCCAAAAATTTGCGCGTTTCCCGAACCAGGTGCTGCTGAGGCCGGCGGCACCGACCGCCAGTGCCGCACTCGCGACATACATCCACTGTGGATGCGCGATCCATGCGTGTTGACGGAGCGGGGGTACCTTGCCGACCGCGCGCAGCACCGCCAAGATGCCCAGGCTCGCCAGGCCGGCCAGGATCAGACAGACGATGCAGCCGGCGCATCCCCAGGCAATTTGGCGCAAAGTCACCCGTTGCCGGCGCCAGAGCAGCGCTGTCTCGATGAGCAACAACAGCGAAATGAGAACCGCGGCGGGTAAGCTGGCGCCGCCGGGCCATTGGAGCAGCGCGTGCGAGAGCACGTCGAAATACACCGCATCGCCCGGCGGTGCGCTGCGGATATCGCTGTCGGCCAAAGCCAGCAGCGTGGCCAAGGCGTTGTCACCCTGGTGCTGAATGCTGCGGAGGTCCGCGTTCGCAAAATTGTCGAGCGGCGTGTGGTAGTGGCTGATGTCGCCGATGTAGGCGAAATTGAACCCCTGCCATCCGGCTGCCTTGAACACGGAAAAATCCGTGTCATTGCTCAGGGTTTCGTACGCGACGTGATACATCGAATCGGTGATCGGTTTGCTGACCGCGTGGCCGTACAGGCTCATGAGCCAGTCGTTGGCGCTGCCGGTTTCAAACATGAGGCTCGGCCCCGAGGTGCCGCGAGCCTCCAGATTCACCGCCGCAACGATGTGCCGGGCCAGCGGATGATCACTGACGAACAGAGAGGCGCCCAGCAGTCCAGCTTCCTCACCGTCCGAGATCAACACCAGGATGGGATGGCGGGTGGGCGGATGCGCGGGCAGGATGCGCGCAATTTCCAGGACTGCCGCGACGCCGGCCAGGTCATCCGAGGCGCCGGGTCCCGCCGGCACGGAATCGTAATGGGCCACGAGTAACACCGCACTCTCGGGGGCGGGCTCATTGGTGGGGGCCGGCTGATTCGAGGGGAACGACTGATTCGAGGGGATCGGTCGATTCGTGCGTAGTCGCGCAATGATATTGCGCGGCATGCCGCACACCGCGTACTCATTGCACACGAACCCGGTCTGCACGTCGGTGTCATAACCTAAGTCCGACAAGCGTTCGCGAATCATGTCGCACAGCCTGGCGTTGGCGGCGCTGCCGATGGGATGTGCGACACCTCCGGCCACCAAGGACTGAAGCTGTGCCCGCGCGCGAGATGCGGAAAATACGTCCGCCGCGGCATCGCCACGCGGCGATGGTAGACGATAGGCGAGAGCGGTGACGATGAACAGCGCAGCGATGCCGCTGAAGGCCAGGAGCATGCCGCGATTTCGCCCTACAGCCACCGATCAAGACTTGGCGAGCTGTTCCGATTGATAGCGCTTGATGCCCTCGACAATCTCGGTGTGAGCCGCGTCAATGCCGGCCCATCCGAGCACCTTGACCCATTTGCCCGGTTCCAGATCCTTGTAGTGTTCGAAGAAATGCTGAATTTGCTTCAAGCGAACTTCCGGTACCTCGGCGATGGATTTCCAATGCGAGAAATAGGGGCAGATGTCATCGGTGGGCACCGCAAACAGTTTGGCATCCCCGCCTGCCTCGTCGTCCATTCTCAAAACGCCGAGTGCTCGGCAACGCACCACCACGCCGGGCAACAGGGGAAAGGGCGTGTGCACCAGCACATCCACCGGATCGTCGTCATCGGCAATCGTCTGCGGCACGTAGCCGTAATTGGCCGGATAATGCATGGCGGTCATCATGAACCGGTCCACGAATATGGCGCCGGTTGCCTTGTCTACCTCGTATTTGACCGGATCGGCATTCAGGGGGATTTCTATGACGACGTTGAATTCTTGCGGTGTACGGTCGCCCGCCGGGACATCATTGATGCTCATCGATCCTCTGATAGTGTGGGGTGTCAGCCCCACACTATAAACCTTGTCAATCGATTGCGACCGCCCGCGGTTGTCCATCGGTGACGTATGGCGACCCCGCCACCGGGGTCAGGGCACCGCTGGCGGCGTTGATCGAGAGCACCGAGAGGGAATTCGAGCCTTTATTGGTGACGTACAGGTAAAGGCCCGAAGGATCGACAGCAAGTCCCAGCGGTGTGGTGCCGCCGGAGGCAACCGTCGCGGCGACGCTGACGGCGCCGGTCGTCGGCGCGATCGAGTACGAGGAGACGGAATTGGTCGCGGTCACATCGGCGGCATACAGGAACCGGCCTTGCGGATCCGCCGCGAGCCCCAGCGGCTCGGAACTCGTCGTCACCGGAGAACCCGCCACGGCCGTCAGTCCGCCCGTCGCCGCGGTGATGGCATACGCGGAGATTGCAGCACCGTTCTCGTCGGAGACGTAGGCATAAGCGCCGGTCGGATCGATGGCGATCGAAAAGGGTTCAGTGCCCGAGGCAAAGGGTGAGCCCGATACGCTGCTCAATGCCCCGGTGCTCGAGTCGATGGCAAACACGGAGATGTCGGAGCTGCCGAAGTTCGTCACATAGAGATAATTGCCGTTCGGATCCACCTGCATCGCACTGGGTGCCGTGCCGGCCAGAAACGGCGAACCCGTGACCGCGGTCAGCACGCCGGAGGCGACCGAGAATACCGACACCGTGTTGTCACCGGCGTTGGCGACGAAAACAAAATGGCCGGCCGGATCCAGGGTCACGGCGTCCGGCTCGTTGCCCGTCGTGGCGCCGATGCTCATCGCAGTCAACACGCCGCTGGTCGGGTCGATGGAAAATATCGACAGGTTGTTCGTGGCGTTGTTCGCCACGTACAGGTAAGTGCCGTCGGGATCGACCGCGAGCGCGACGGGCGTGGTGCCGGTGCTGGCAAACGGCGAACCGACGACGCCCGACAGCTCTCCGGTGGTCGAGTCGATGATGTAGGCGGAAATGTCGTTGGTTTCCTGATTCGCGACGTACGCGAACTGGCCGGGCTGGATACACGAAACGATGATGTTGGTGACCTCAGCCTTGTCGATGGTGCCGGCGCCATTGCGCACCGTGCAGGTTTGCACCGGGTCGGAGGGCTGGGTGCTGACAGTCACTGAATAGGCGCTGTTGTTGGTGATACCGTCAGTGAAGGCGAAGGTCCCGTTGCTCGACAGCGCGAGACTGTTGCCATCGTTGTTCTGCAGCACGAGGCCGGAGCCTGCGAGTCCGACGAGCGTCCCGCCCACGCTGTACTTGGGCCCGAAGGTACAATCGCTCAAGCCGAACGCCACCAACACCATCAACGCGGTCATGCGTGTCTTCACTGAACTTCTCCATTCCGCCGGCGCCATCGATGTGCCATTCTGACAATGTTGTGAACCATTAGTTGTTTGGTTCTGTGAATTCACGCGAAGATAAGTGGAGTTTTCGGCTTCTCTGTCGCCAATGCCAGACACATGCGGAGCAATTTGGGCGCCCGATGAACCATTTGCAAGCGGGCCGTTCCAAACCAACCAAAGGAGTCACCGTGCCCCGACAATTCTTAACTCTTCTTGCTCTGCTCGCCTGCCTCGGACCCGGTATGGCCTGCGCCGGCCTCGGCGAGCCGGAAAGCTCCGTGCAGGGCGATGTCGCGAAATTCCAAGGTGTGGTGAACACCACGGAACACCTCACGTATCGGACGCATGAAATCGAGCTGCCTTCGGGCACGGTGCTGCGCGAATTCGTGGCGCCGGGTGGTGCCGTGTTCGCCGTCGCGTGGCGCGGACCCATCATTCCCAATTTGCGTCAGGCTCTCGGCAAGTACTTCGACAGCTATGTCGCGGCCGCGAAGGTGTCGCCGGTGAATCATCGACGGCTGGATATCAATCAATTGGATCTGGTGGTGCACGCAGCGGGTCACATGCGATCCTTCTCCGGGGTGGCGTATCTGCCGCAGTCGGTTCCCAGCGGCGTGAGCGTCGGAGAACTGCGATGAGCGCCGTCGACATGCATGCGGCCGCAAAGAGT
>Ga0116229_10008801_pt1 | contig 15578 bp, 5 predicted proteins | sample S1TSphgellanicum_3_FD_87313 | JGI IMG/M metagenome (GOLD analysis project Ga0116229, IMG submission 87313) | Host-associated microbial communities from peat moss isolated from Minnesota, USA - S1T2_Fc - Sphagnum magellanicum MG | ecosystem: Host-associated > Plants > Peat moss > Unclassified... | reverse complement strand
GCCTTGCCGTCCTTTTGCAGCGATTGGTGCACGTGCATGCCGCTGCCGTTGTCGCCGACGAGCGGCTTCGGCATGAAAGTCACGGTCTTGCCGTAGCCGTGGCCCACGTTCTGGATCGCGTACTTGAGGATCTGGACCTCGTCCGCCTTCTTCGTCAGCGTATTCGCATTGACGCCGATCTCGCACTGGCCGCCCGTGGCGACCTCGTGGTGATGCACCTCGGTCTTCAAGCCCATTTCCTCGAGCGCGAGGCACATCGAGCTGCGAATGTCCTGGAAGGCATCGACGGGCGGCACCGGAAAATAGCCGCCCTTGACTCCGGGCCGATGGCCCTTGTTGCCGTCCTCGTATTCCTTGCCGCTGTTCCAGGCACCTTGAACCGAATCGATCTCCATGAAGCAGCCGCGCATCTCGGCGCCGAACTCGACGCTGTCGAAGATGAAGAACTCGTTCTCGGGACCGAATAACGCCGAATCCGCGATGCCGGTCGACTTAAGATAGGCCTCTGCGCGCTTCGCGAGCGAGCGCGGGTCGCGGCCGTAACCTTGCATCGTCGCCGGTTCGATGACGTCGCAACGAATGTTGACGGTCGTCTCTTCGTAAAATGGATCGATGACGGCCGTCGAGGCATCGGGCATCAAAATCATGTCGGACTCGTTGATGCCCTTCCAGCCGGCAATCGACGAGCCGTCGAACATCTTGCCGTCCGCAAACAAACCCTCATCCACGAGCCGCGCCGGGATCGTGACGTGCTGTTCCTTACCGATCGTGTCGGTAAAGCGCAGGTCGGCGAATTTTGCTTCTTTTTCTTGAATTAATTTGAGAACGTCGGCGGGAGTCACTGTGGTCCTCCAAAGGGTTTCATGGGGTTGCGGAAAGGCAGGCCGGCGGAGCCGGATCTACTGGCGATGCAGCTACCGTGCCACACAACGGGGCACCCTTTATCAAGGACTTGCAGCGCAGCGCATTCGGCGCGCCGTCGCGGGTGCACTATTATAGTGCATTTAACAGTGTTTTGGCGCCGTATCGGTGCGTATTGGAAGTTCCGCCGGCTTCAGAGACAGCCCGATGTCTTCCTCGCCCGAATTCAGTGCGGCCAGGGGGTGACAGTCCGGTTCGTGGCCGTGTCGCGCGCGGGCGGCCGTGCGCCGCTATACTCGATCGTTTTTTTCACCCAAGCGACCCTTCGATGGCAAACGACCCCTCGATGGCCAAAGCCGTTCCGCCCCCGACCTTCCAGGCGCTGATCCTCGCCCTGCAAGAGTATTGGTCGGCGCAGGGCTGCGTGATTCTGCAGCCCTATGACATGGAAATGGGAGCGGGCACTTTCCATGCCGCCACCTTCCTACGCGCGGTCGGACCGGAGCCCTGGAGCGCGGCCTATGTACAAGCCTCGCGCCGGCCGACGGACGGCCGCTATGGGGACAATCCGTTTCGGCTGCAGCACTACTATCAGTTTCAAGTCTGCATGAAGCCATCGCCCGACGATTTTCAGGAACTGTACCTGGGATCCTTGCGCGCACTCGGCTTCGACCTGCTGACGCACGACATCCGTTTCGTCGAGGACAACTGGGAGTCGCCGACGCTCGGGGCCTGGGGCTTAGGCTGGGAGGTTTGGCTGAACGGCATGGAGATCACGCAGTTCACGTATTTCCAGCAGGTCGGAGGCTTGGACTGCCGGCCGATCATGGGTGAGATCGCGTATGGTCTCGAACGCCTCGCGATGTACATCCAGGAAAAGGAGAGCATGTTCGACATCGTCTGGGCGCAGGGACCCTCGGGTCCGATCACTTACGGAGACATTTTTCATCAGAATGAAGTCGAACAGTCGACTTACAATTTCGAGCAAGCCGATACCGCGTTCCTGCTGCAACAGTTCGATGCCGCCGAAGCGGCGTGTCAGCGGCTGTCGCAGCAAGGTTTGTCCTTGCCGGCCTACGAGCAACTCGTCAAAGCCTCGCACGCATTCAACCTGCTCGATGCGCGTCATGCCGTCTCGGTGACCGAACGGCAGCGCTTCATCTTGCGAGTTCGCACACTCGCTCGGGCCGTCGCCGAAGCGTACCGCGACCGCCGCGAAGCGCTCGGGTTTCCGCTGTTGGCCGCGCGCGGACCCGAGAAGGTCACGGGATGAGCACCGCACCCGATGCCGCGTGCTTGCTGATCGAGATTGGCACCGAGGAGCTGCCCCCGCTCGGCTTGCCGACCCTTTCGGCGGCACTGACTGCGGGGATCGTCAAGGGACTCACGGAGCTCGGAATCGCTCACGGCGCAGTGCGCAGCTTTGCCACGCCGCGTCGCCTCGCGGTGTCGATCGAGGCCTGCGCCGAGCGCGCCGCCGACCGCAGCATCGAACGCCGTGGACCCCCCGCGGCGAACGCCTTTGATGCGAGCGGCGCGCCTTCGGGAGCGGCCATCGCGTTTGCGAAGAGCTGCGGTGTCGAAGTCGCGGCGCTGTCGCGCCTGACGACCGACAAGGGAAGCTGGCTTTCGTTTCGCGGCACGGAACGCGGCGCCGAGACGCGCGCGAGCATCGCCGCGATCCTCGCGCGCGCGATCGCCGATCTGCCGATCGCGAAACGCATGCGCTGGGGCGCGGGCACCGCGGAGTTCGTGCGGCCGGTGCATTGGATCGTGTTGCTGTTCGGCCGCGAGATCGTGCCAGCCGAGATCCTCGGACTAAACTCGGACCGTATCACTCATGGTCATCGCTTTCATGCGCCCGAGCCAATCGTCCTCGAGACCGCCGAGAGCTACGAGGCGGCGCTCGCGGCGGCGAAAGTCGTCGCGGATTTCGCACGCCGGCGCGAATCGATCCGGATCGGAGTGACAGCGCTCGCGGCGGAGTCCGGTGGCCGCGCGTTGATCGAAACGGAATTGCTCGACGAAGTCACGGCGCTCGTCGAGTGGCCGGTGCCGATCGCGGGCCGCTTCGAGGAGCGCTTTCTGGCTCTGCCACGCGAAGTCGTGATTGCGACGGTCCAGGATCATCAGCGCTATTTTCCGGTCGAGAACGCCGACGGGCGACTCATGAACCGCTTCATCACGGTCAGCAACCTCGAGAGCCGCGACACCGCCAAGATTCGCGAGGGCAATGAACGCGTCGTCCGGCCTCGCTTGAGCGATGCCGCGTTTTTTTGGGATCAGGACCGCAAGCTCAAGCTCGAGGAACATGCGGCGAAACTCGCCGGCGTCACGTTTCAAGCCAAGCTCGGCAACTATGCGGACAAGACGCGGCGTGTCGCGGCGCTCGCAGAGGCGATCGGCGAGCAGTGGGCGATCGGCGCAGGCCCAGGCGCAGGGGCGGGGGCGGGGGCGGGCGGCGCTGCGCTCGCGCGGGCCGCGGTGCTGTCGAAAGCGGATCTCATGACCGCGATGGTGGGCGAGTTTCCCGAACTGCAGGGCACGATGGGCCGCTATTACGCGGCTGCCGAGGGCGAACCCGATGAGGTCAGCCGCGCGCTCGAGGAACAATATCGGCCGCGGTTCGCCGGCGATGCACTCCCGGCGACCAAGACCGGCCGCGCGCTCAGCGTAGCCGACAAGATCGATACGCTGGTTGGTATTTTTGCGATCGAGCAACGTCCCACGGGAACCAAGGACCCCTTCGGCTTGCGCCGCGCCGCGCTCGGCGTGCTGCGCATCTTGATCGAGGCCGCGATCGATCTGGATCTCGGCGCCATGTTGGAAGTATCCGCGGCAGCCCAACCCGTGCAGCGGCCGGGCACGGCGGCCGAAGTCTACGGCTTCATGATCGAGCGGCTGCGCGGGCTGCTGCTCGAGCGGGCCGACGGGACCACTCCCGAGATGATCGATGCGGTGCTGACCGTCGGCCGGCGCTCGCCGTACGATATCGAGCTGCGCTTGCAGGCGCTCAAGGGCTTTTTGCAGTTGCCCGACGCGGTCATCCTGGCCGCGGCCAACAAACGGATCGCGAACATCCTCAAGAAATCCGCCGTCGAGGATTCCGTGCGCGTCGACGCGACGCTGTTTGCGGAGCCCGCGGAGCGCCAGTTGTATGCCGATCTTCAGGAAAGAAGCGGCCCGGTGCTCGCGGCGATCGGAGAGCGGCGCTACGCCGAGAGTTTGCGGCTGCTCGCGTCCTTTCGCACGTCGATCGACGGCTTCTTCGCCGCAGTCATGGTCATGGATGAAAATCCCGCACGGCGCGACAACCGACTCGCGCTGCTCGCGGCCGTGCGCAAGCTCTTCAGCGGCGTCGCCGATCTGTCGCGTTTGCCGGGCTGAAGCGGCGTGCAATATCTGCGCTCTCTGCTGTTCACGACTTATATGATGCTGTCGGCCTGTCTCTTTGGATTTACGATGGCGCTCTGCTTCTGGCTCCCATATCCCAAGCAGTTCGCGATCGCACGCACCTGGGCGCGGCACATCTTCGTCGTGCTGAAGTTCTTGTGCGGACTCGACTATGTCGTGGCGGGCCGCGAGAACATACCGGGCGGCAATCATATCGTCATGAGCAATCACACCTCGGCTTGGGAGACGGTCGCGCAGTTTCTGCTGTTTCCGGCCCAGGTCTGGGTGCTCAAACGCGAGCTGCTCTGGATCCCGTTCGTCGGTTGGGGCTTGAAGCTGCTGCGCCCGATCGCGATCGATCGCGGCGCGGGCCACCGTGCCGTGAACCAGGTCATCGAGCAGGGCAGGGAGCGGCTCGCGGACGGCTTGTGGGTCATCATCTTCCCCGAGGGTACGCGCGTGACGCCGGGACAACCCAAGAAATACGGCGTCAGCGGCGCCTTGCTCGCGACCGAGACCGGCAAACTCGTCGTGCCGGTCTCTCACAACGCCGGAGCATTCTGGGGAAGGCGCGGTTTCTTGAAAAGGCCCGGCACCATTCAGGTCGTGATCGGGAAACCCATCGATCCCAAGGGCTTGAGCGCACGCGAACTCACCGATGCGACGCGCGACGCGATCGAGGCGGGCATGGCGAGAATCGGAGCGCCGACATGAGCGCGCACCGGTTGCTCACCCTGTTCGGCCTCGCGCTCCTGATCGGCACGCGTGCCGGCGCGGCGACCCCGTCGATCGCCGATTTCGCCGCGCGTCCCAAGGTCGAAGACGCGGCGATTTCTCCGGACGGAACCCACGTCGTGCTGATCGAAACGAATGAGGGCCGCGGGCTCGCGGTCGTCGCTTCGCTCGACGGCAGCCGGCCGCCCACGCTCGTGCTTTCCGAACCGGAGCACTTTGTCATGCGCTGGTGCCGCTGGGCGACCGACACGCGCGTTTTGTGCAGCTTCCAGGGCGTCGCACATAGCGGACCTATTTATCCGGTTTCCCGCCTCGTCGGCGTCGATGCCGACGGCAAGAACATGCGTGTACTGATCCAGAATTCGCAGGAAGCGCAAGGCCAGTTCCAGGACAACATCATCAACTGGCATCCGGGACCGAAAGACACCGTGCTGATCGCCGCGGACGAAGGGTTGACGCCCGCTGATCGCGTCAGCGGGGCCCAAGTCTTCGGTAACGTGGGAACGCATGCGCTGCCGGCCGTGTTCGAGCTCAATGTCGTGAACGGCCAGTTACGCCTGCGCGAACACGCCCGCGATCCGATCCGCGGTTGGACTACGGACGTGCACGGCGACGTGCGCTTGGGGTGGGGCTTCGCCGGCACCACTTACTCGTATTATGCGCGGCTCGAGGGCGAGCGGAATTGGCGGCGGCTGGCGCGCTTCGAGGCCTTCACGCGCGACAATCACTTCACGCCGATCGCAATCAACCGCGATGATCCGAACAAAGCCTACGCATTTGCGAATTTCGAGGAGCGCCGCGCGCTGTGGCTCATCGATCTGACCGACAAGGAGGATCCGACGCTCGTCTACTCGAACCCCAACGTCGACGTCGGCGCTCCGCTGTTCTCGAAGGATGGGGCGCTGCTCGGCGTGCGCTACGATACCGGTTATCCGCTGGTCTTTTATACGGACCCGGGAACCAAGGGAGTCATGGAGGCCCTGCAAAGCAAGTTCCCCGGGAAATTTCTCAGCATGCACGACTCGAGCCGCGACGGATCGGTGCTCTTGATCGTGGCATACAGCGACGTCGATGCATCGACCTACATCGTCGTCGACAGACGCGCGGGCAGTGCCTCGGTCATCGGCAGATCCTATCCCGACCGCGACGTCTCGAGCCTTGCGCCGATGCGCTCGATTGCCTACAAGGCGCGCGATGGCACGTCGATCCCCGGGTATCTCTCGCTGCCGGTCGGGGCGCCGACGAAACAGCTGCCTCTGATCGTGCTTCCGCATGGCGGTCCGATCGCCCGCGACACTTGGGGGTATTGGTTCCTGCGCGAGTTCCTGCTGACGCGCGGTTATGCCGTTCTGCAGATGAACTTTCGCGGCTCCGGCGGGTTCGGCGACGACTGGTTCTATGCGGCCCATCAGGACTGGGGCGGCCTCAGTTATGACGACGTCGTCGACGGCGCGCGCTGGGCCGTTGCCGAGGGGATCGCCGATCCCCAGCGAGTCGCGATCGTCGGCTGGAGTTTCGGCGGATATCTCGCCTTGGTCGGTGCGCAGCGTAACGGCGACTTGTTCCGCTGCGCCGTGGACATCGCGGGCCCGAGCGATCTCGCGATGCTCATCGACGAAGGCCACAACTGGCTCGGGGCGGAGACGATCAAACGACAGATCGGCACGGACAAAGACAAGCTGAAACTGAACTCGCCGCGGCTGCACGCCGCCGAGTTTCAGTCTCCGGTTCTGATCGTGCAGGGGACCTTGGACTGGAACGTGCCCGTCGAACAGTCGGAGGACATGGATGCGGCGCTCCGGCATGCCGGCAAAGCCGTCCGCTTCGTCAAACTCGACGGCGCGGATCATCAAATCGCCGGCGAGAAAGATCGCGCGACCCTGCTTGCCGAAATCGAGACGTTCCTCGCCGAGCAATTGCGGCCGGCCGCGAGCCCGGGGACGGCCGCGGCGCCCACGACGCCCTAGCGTGGGCCGAGCCGACCGCCGAGGCGTCTCACCATTTGCCGAGCGTGTTCAAGAAAAAGCCGTGGCTGCGGTACCCCGCATCGGCGAGATTGTCCGAGTAGTCGGTGAAGTTGTAGCCGACGCCGATCTTCAAGTGTTCGCCGACGTGACGGTAGGCGCCGAGCAGCACACCGAACGTTGCATCGTCGCTCTCGCGCACGTCGAGCCGGCGCAGTTCGACGAGCGCATCCCAGCGGCGCGCGACCGTGAGGTCTGCGCGCAAGATCCAGAGCTGGGTGTGATCGTCGAACCAGCCGCTTTGCGTTTGGACGGGTTTGAGCTCGCCGATGCGCAGTGCGTATTTCGCACCGAGCCCGAGCCACGACGTCAGCTGGTAATTCACGTCGAAGTCGAACACCTGGCTCTGCTGCGCGTATTGGACGGCCGTGCCCAGGGAGCTCACCTGCGCCTCCGACGGCTCATTGTTCAGGATCGTGAATTTGAACAGCGAGTTCCAGCGGTCGTTTTGTACGGGACGCCAGCCGGCGCCGAGCACGAATTCCTGGTAGTTGGCATTGAGGGTCGTCGACGCGACGCCGTCGGTCTGCGAGAGATTGAGCACGCCCAAGACGCGCCAATCCGGGTCGATTTGATAAGTCACGCTGTTGCGCGTGAGCTCCGTGCGCGACGCACCCGTGATCGAGGAATCGTTCTCGCGCCATTCGAGCGCGCCGCTGTACTTGATCTTCGCCTGGGTGTAGACGACGCTGCCCGCGACCGCGCGTACCGATAGATCCCCCGCGATCGGATCGGCGATCGTGCCGTCCTCGAACTTCAAGCCATAGGTCCAATGCTTGTTCGGCGTGAAATCGACGCCGTAAGCCTGTGTCAAGCCGTCGGGTCCGCTGCCCGTCTGCATGCGCTCCTCGGCGTAGACGCTCGTCGCGTCGTCGTAACGGTAACGCGTGCCCGTCGTCAAGGTGCCTTCGCGGCCGACGTTCAAGGCGTCGGGTTGATCCGCGGCGAGCGTGTAGTTCACGTACAGGTTGCTGCGTTCGTCGATCTTGTAATCGGTCGACAATTTGGCACCGAAGCCCAGACTGCCGTCGGATGCTTCGGCACCGAGCCGCAGGTCTTTGGTGATCTGATAGCTGCCGCCCAAGCCCGTGCGATCGTTCTCCGGACGCGATTCCGTGCGCTGCACCGTGTCCTGGACGAACGCATAGACGTCCCAACCTTCCTTTGCACCCGCGAATACGCCTTTCGGCACGGACGTGTCTTTGGCCGGCGGCGCGCTGGCCCCCGGCGGCGCTGCCGCCGGCCCAGCGGGCGCGTCGGGTGGCTTCTTGGGATCGACCGGTTTGCTCGGCACGGATTGGTAGCCGACCGTGACGGCCACATCGGTGCGCTGTCCGTTCTGAGACAGGATCTGGCTGGCGTTCGGCACGGTATTCTCGATGTCGTCGATGCGCGCGCCGACCGCGACGCGCCAGTGCGCATCGAGTTTATGCTCGGCGCCGATCTGCCCGCTGTGCAGGGTTTGCACCGTGGAATCGGTATTGTCGAACTTGCCGACGACCTGGGTCGCGGCGTCCACGGGCAGGTTGAGCGCAGCGCCTTCCTGGTGCACACCGACTCCGGGCGTGATCTGGCCCGGCCCCGAAAAATTCGCGTCGCGATCCTGATAGTAGACGTTCGCGCGGCCTTTCATCGAGCCGGTGACCTCGGACAAATCGACGGCCGCCTCGACGCGTTCGGCATTCGCAGGCCCACCGGCACTCGCCAGGCTGTTGTACGAAAGGCCGCCCGTGATCGAAGTCAGCGTGGGCGTTCCAGCACCGTCCGATTGGGCATACTCGGACTTGATATAGGTGCCGGCCTTGTAGCGCCAGGTCCCGTCGACGCCGCGCAAGTCCTGGTCCTGGCCGGGATCGCCTTGATGATAGGCCGAGACGCCGAGTTCCCAATGGTCGTTGAACCACTCGCTCGCGCGACCGCCGAGCGCGAGCGAACTCGGGCTCGAGAAGTCCGGTACGTACTCGTAGGTCACGACGAGGTACAGCGGATCGCCGTCGAGGCCGCCGCTGTGTACGATCGTTTCCACATCCGCAGTCGTCGCCAGCGGACTATGCAGCAGAATGCGCCCCTGCATGTAATTCATGTCGTAGTCCTGTGCGGGTACGAGCATCGTCTGCGCCACGACCAGACCTGAATCCTTGTCGCGTACCTGCACCCAGACTTGCTCGGAGCCGACCGAGACGTCTTGATTCTGCAGGTAATACACCGAGCCCCCGGTGCCCCGAAACTCTTCGCGCGCTCCGAGCGTGCCGGGGTCGGCCCAGAACGCGTCGACCTTTTGCTTCTTCTCACCGTAGCCGGTCGTTTCGGGCGAACGATACTGGAGATCGAGTCCATAGAGCGTGCGCGTGTACTGCAGAAACTCCGTGCCGTTCATGTGGGCCTGGAAATTTCCCCAGAGCACCGAACTTTCGCCTTTCTCGAGACGCACGTAGAACTTGCCCGACGTCGGTGCATCTTGGACCGTCGTGCTATCGTCGCCATACACCGGGTAGTAGCGATTCGGATCGATGCGCAGCAGCAGATCCTCGGAATTCTTGCTCGCGAAGTTGCTGAACAAATTGCGCAACGGCTGGTCCTGCGAGTCCGCGGCCGCCGTCAGCAGCCATTGGCCCTTGATGAGTCCCTTGTAGTAGAACGCGACGTGCCCGTCGATGTAATCGCGCCGTGCGAGTGTCGCATCCCCGGTCACGAGTTCGATCGGCCCGCTCGTGCTGCGCGCGCCCGCGGTGAAGTCCGCGAGTCCCACGAAGAACGAGTCATCGACCGCGATCGAGAGGTTGCGCGTGAATTCGAGGCCTTCGCCGCGATCGTTCGCGATCTTCACGGAGACCTGTTCCGGACCGCGCGGCAGAATCTGGCGGACGACGAAGCGGCGCTGGTCATCGACCGGAACCGGTACGCCCAGCACATACACCGTGTCATCGGGCGGCACGTGGCTGCCGCTGACCGTGACCGCGCCGCCGTCGATCGGTATGTTGTGCAGCACGAGCGTGTTGTCACCGTACGCCGCGCGCTCGATGTCGCGCGCGAGCTTGTCCTGATCGACGCTGACGTCGGCTTTTGCGACGCCGAAATCGAGGCGGCGTGCCTTGGTCTCATCGAAGCGGCCGCTGCGGTCATAGACACGCAGGACATAGGTGACGTACGGGGGCCTGGCAAGGTCGCCGCGCACACGCAGCAAGGAATCGTCGGGCGCGGGCGGCAGCCATTCTGCTGAGCCGCCCGCGACGACCGGAATGATGGCGAGCGGCTTCTGCTGCGTGCTCTGATCCGCCGTGAACACGCGAATCTCGGCGCGCTCGATGAAGCGCGGGTAATTCGTGTAGGTCGTGAAGCGCACCGGCTTGCCGGCGACGGCCTGCTGCGGGATCGCGACCGCATTCAGGAACGGCTTCTGCTCGAGGGGATCGTATCGAACCTGGATGTCGGCGCGCGCGAGCGCGACGTCGACGCAGCGTTGCCGGTCCGCCTCGCCGGCACCTTCGCGCGGATCCAGAGGCTTGCCGTCGACCGTGATACGCACGGGCGCCAGCTGCTCCGGACCATCGCCGATGCACTGATCGACCGTGGCATCGCTCGTGAGCGCTTTCGCCGAATCCGCGGCACCGGCCGCTGGGGTCGGCATTGGCGGCGGCGGTCGGCTCCAAATCTGCACCTCGGCGCGCCGATTCTGCGCGCGACCGGCTTCGGTCGCATTGCTCGCGAGCGGACGCGACGCGCCGAAGCCGCGGATCGCGAACGCGCTTTCGGGCAACTTGAGGGCCGCTTTTAGGTAGGCGACGACTCGTGCTGCACGGGCCTCGGACAGCGCTTGATTGGTTCCGAAGCGCTGCCTGGCGGCGCGCACGAGGAGTTTCGAGTCGGTGTCCGCGGTCACGTAGACCCGGTCGATTTGCGCGGCCTGGAGCTTCGCGGCGAATGCGGCGAGCTGCGCCTCGGCAAACGGCGTCAGCGCATCGCTGCCGGACGGGAAGTTCGACTGCGCGACCGATTCGACGAGCTGCATCTGCTCGGTCGGCGGTGTCCTCGGAAGCGTCGCGGCCGCGGCTGCGAGCCGTCGGATCACGAGTGCATCAGACGGCGGCGAGTCTGGTGTGCTGCGTTCGGTGTTCGGCGGCGGCGTGGTCGGATCGCCCGCGGTCGCGGTCGTCGGTTCAGTCGTGCCCGCGATCGCCGCGATGCCGAGCATGAGGTACAGCGCGAGCGCGCTCATGGCTCGCCGGTTCATGGCTGCGCTCCGGCGGCGTTGCCGTGCGCCCGCGCGCGGCGCACGATCTCTTCCTCGAGACGCAGCGCGTCTTTGCCCTCGCCCGCCGTCGCGAGCGCCTCGATCGCCATACGCGCCGTCTTGAGGCGCTGTTCGGCGATTTCGTCCGGCTCGTCGTTCGCGAGATAGGCGAGGCGCACGATCGCGGCTTGATCCACGAGCGGCTTGATCACGGCCGCGATGCGCTGCCCGACTTCGGCGGTCAGGACTCCGTCGTCGGCAAACGCAGCCGCATCGATCTCGATGCGAATGACGTGGTGGATCGTGGCGCCGAAATTGAGCTTCGAGACCTTGCCCGCCGTGAGACGTACCGTGTCCGGATTGTCGGTCGTCAGGCGATAGCCGGACGGCAGCGTGCGCTCGTCCAGTTTGACGATGAAATTCGTGCCGATCTCGGCGTCCGGCGTGATCGGGCAGGCGATGTGATAGCGCCCCTCGGCGTCGGTCGTGATCAGCAGACCCTGTGCCGTCACGAGGCGCACGCCCGCGATGCCCTTCTCGCCCGGATCCTCGCGGCCGTTCGCATTGGCGTCGTCGAACACCTTGCCGATGAGGTCCGGACAGTCGAACGTGGGGTCGCCCGTGATGCGGACCGTGGCGCTCGCGATATTCGAGATCAGCGAATTCGTGAGGCCGTTGTAGGCCATCGCCTGGTTCACGTATTCACCGCTGCCGACTCCGGCACCGGCGGTCAGCACGAGCGTGAACGTCATCGCGCCCGCGGCCGGCACGCGCACGTGCGTCCAGGTCAGCGTATGGCCGGCCACGGTGGGATCCTGTTTCTTGCCGTTGATCGCGCCGCTGCCCGCGCGGTAGCGGAAGCCGGCCGGCATCAAGTCGGTCACGGTCACCGTATCGACGGCGGTGTTTTTCGGGTTCGTCGCCGTGATCGTGTACGGCACGGATTGTCCCGCCGAGATGTTCACGAGCGGCGTCGTTTTCGTGAGCACGAGCGCGCCGACCGCGGCAGCCGGAATTTCGCCGAAGTTCACGGTCAGCGGCGCGGCGCCCGTAAGCGTCACGGCGACGTTCGCCGGCGTTGCTGCGAGATTGCCGCTCGCGAGCGTGACCGCAACTGTGTAGGAGCCTGCGGGTTCGGCCGCGAACGAGTAATACCCCGTCGCGTCCGTGGATACGGTCGCGACGACGCGCGCGCCCTGCTGCAGGCTCACGGTCGCACCGGCAAGTGGCATGTCGCCGGCATCGAAGACGCCGTCCTGGTTGTTGTCGAGATAGACCGTACCCTGCAGTTCGGCCGCGGCACCCGTGATCGCAACGGTCGCCGTGTTGTTCGCGGTGTTGGGATCCTGGGTTGTCGCGGCGATGCCCGCGCTGACCGTGGAATTGCCGGTGGCCGGTTGGACGTAGCTGATCGCGATCGGGCTGATGCCTGCGCCGGCGGTCCAGCTCGTGGGCATGCCCGTCAAAGTTACGAGTCCGGTTGCCGCTACGTAATTGGCCGCCGCACCCGCGGGCAGGCCGCTGATCGTCGGCGGGACGTCCAACAGGGCGGGCAGGCTCAAGGTGTAGGTCACCGCCACGGCCGGACTCGGTCCATGGTTCGCGAACGACACCGTGCCCGCGACCGGTTGGCCGGCGTTGACGCGCGACGGAAAGACGAGCGCGACCCCGAGATCGGCAAGCGGTATGCCCGTGATGTTCGCGGTGACCGCGTTGTTGCCGGGTTGTGGATCGTTCGTCGTCGCGGTCGCGGCGGCGCTGACGGTCGAACTGCCGCTGCCGGGCTGCACGTAGCTCACGGTCATGGGGCCTAAGCTCGCGGCTGAGCCCAGCGTCGGCGCGAGGCCCGTGAGCGTGACGACGCCCGTGCTCGCGACGTAGGTGTATGCGGCTCCCGTGGGTAAACCCGTCAAGGTCGGCGGCGCCGTGAGGTTCGCGGGCAGCGTCAGAGAAAGCGCCAGGCCGCTCGCCGCGCTCGGTCCATCGTTGGTGTAGGTCACGGTGCCCGTGACGGTCGCGCCCGCGTTGACGTTCGCGGGAAAATGCAGCGACGTCGCGAGATCCGCTTCCGCCGCTCCCGTGATCGTCGCGCTCGCCGCGTTGTTGACGGTGTTCGGATCTAGCGTCGTACTCGCAATCGACACGCTGACGGCCGAGGCGGCCGATCCCGGCTGGATGTAGCTGACCGCGATGGGTCCGAAGCTGGCTCCGGATGCGAGCGTCGTCGGCGTGCCGTTCAGGGTCACGACACCCGTGCTCGGTGCATAGACGTAGGTCACTCCGGCCGGCAGACTCGGCTGCGGCGGCAGACTCAAGTTGGACGGCAACGTCAACGAGAGCGTCACGCCGGCCGCCGGGCTCGGACCGTTGTTCGTGAACATCACGGTGCCGGTCACGGTTTGACCGGCGTTGACGTTGGCCGGAAAGCTCAAGGTCACGGCGACGTCCGCGACCGCGGCACCGGCGATCGTCGCCGTGGCAGCGTTGTTCGTGGCATTGGGATCCGCAGTCAGCGACGCGACGGCGGCGCTCACGGCCGAGTTGCCCGACGGCGGCTGCGCATACGCGACCGTGATCGGGCTCAAGGCTGCAGCCGCAGCGAGCGTGGCCGGCATGCCGGTCAAAGTCACCGTGCCGTTGCTCGCCGCGTAAACATAGCCGGCGCCCGCCGGCAGGCCGCTCAAAGTCGGCGGTGTGGCGAGATTCGCGGGCAGCGTCACGCTGTAACTAAGTCCGGTCGCGGCACTCGGACCGGTGTTCGTGTACGTGATCGTGCCGCTGACCGGCAGGCCTGCATTGACGCTCGTCGGGAAATGCAGGACCGTCGAGAGATCCGCCTCGGCCGCGCCGCCGATCGTCGTCGTTGCGCCGTTGTTGCCCGGATTCGGATCGTTGGTCGTCGCCGTGAGCGCGGCCGAAACGCTCGAGGTCGCGGCACCTGGTTGCACATAGCTCACGCCGATGGGTCCGACCGCGGCGCCCGCGGCAAGCGTCGTCGGCATGCCCGTGAACGTGATGACGCCCGAGCCCGTGGCGTAAGAATAGGCGGCGCCAACCGGCAAGCCGGAGAGCGTCGGTGCGACGCCGAGATTCGCGGGCAGCGTCAGCGTATAGGCCACGTTGCTCGACGCGCTGGGCCCATTGTTCGAGTAGAGCACGGTGCCCGTTACATTAAGGCCTGCGTTCACGGTCGCCGGGAAGCTCAAGCTCGTCGCGAGGTCTGCTTCAGTCGCGCCGCCGATCGTCGCGCTCGCCGTATTGTTGAGGCTGTTCGGGTCGGCGGTCGTGGCCGTGATCCCGGCTGCGACGCTGGACGTTGCGATGCCCGGCTGTGTATAGCTGACCGTGATCACGCCGGAGCTCGCACCGGACGCCAGCATGGTCGGCATGCCGCTCAAGATGATGACGCCGTTGTTTGCGGCGTAGCTGTAGGTGGCGCCGTTCGGAAGACCCGAGAGCGTCGGAGCAGCCGAGAGATTCGCGGGCAGCGTCAACGTGTAGACGATGCCGCTTGCCGTGCTCGGGCCGACGTTCGTATAGAGCACGGTGCCCGTTACGCCAAGTCCTGCGTTGACGGTCGCCGGGAAGCTCAAGCTCGTCGCGAGGTCGGCCTCGGCCGCGCCGCCGATCGTCGCGCTCGCCGTATTGTTGAGACCGTTCGGGTCGGCGGTCGTGGCCGTGACGCCGGCCGACACCGTGGACGTCGCGGAGCCGGGTTGCAGGTACCGGAACGTCAGAGGCCCCAGAGTCGCGCCCGCAGCGAGCGTCGTGGGCACCGCGAGCAAGCTCACGATACCCGTGCCGGGTGCATAGCTATAGCTCGCGCCGGTTGGCAGTCCCGAGATCGTCGGCGCGACGGACAGATTCGCGGGCAGTGTCAACGTAAAGGCGATGCCGCTCGCCATGCTCGGGCCGTTGTTCGTGTAGAGCACGGTGCCCGTCACGCCAAGACCCGCGTTGACGCTCACCGGCAAACTCAAGCTGGTCGCGAGATCCGCTTGCGCGGCGCCGCCGATCGTCGCGCTCGCACTGTTGTTACCGCGATTCGGATCGTTGGTGGTCGCCGTGACCGAAGCCGACACAGTCGAAGTTGCGGCGCCCGGTTGCACATAGCTCGCGCTGATCGGCCCCACGGTCGCGCCCGACGCGAGCGTCGCGGGCAAGCCCGTCAAGGTCACGATGCCGGTGTTCGCGGCGTAGGCATAGCTCGCGCCGGGACTCAAGCCGCTCAAAGTCGGCGCGACGCTGAGATTCGCGGGCAAGGTCAGCGCATACGTGACGCCGCTCGCCAGGCTCGGACCGTTGTTCGTGTAGAGCACGGTGCCCGTGACCGT
>Ga0116229_10008800_pt1 | contig 15578 bp, 8 predicted proteins | sample S1TSphgellanicum_3_FD_87313 | JGI IMG/M metagenome (GOLD analysis project Ga0116229, IMG submission 87313) | Host-associated microbial communities from peat moss isolated from Minnesota, USA - S1T2_Fc - Sphagnum magellanicum MG | ecosystem: Host-associated > Plants > Peat moss > Unclassified... | reverse complement strand
AAATCACTGCTTCTAACCACCATGTGCTAAAGAACAAAGGAAGGCTGGGCAAGTAAGTGCACACTATCAATCTCTGGACTCTGAACTCTGAATTTTTGATATTGGGTTGCAAGCAAAGAATCTATCATCATTTTATTTTTATTTTTTTGACTCCAAAAACTTAGGAGTGTTGTGAAAGGCCACTTAAGTTATGACTCTTATTAGGCTTGTCAGTTTGGGTCTTGTCCAAGGGATGTGAAACCTACCAAGTGTTTGAAGCTTCCCATTATTTGGACCCAAAACATCTTGTTGTGGGTATTTGGAACATGTCCAAGTCTTTTGTTACCCCAAACAAGCAAGCTCAGCATGTAATGGCTATGGCTTCTTAACAGCAAGTTCAAACCAGTGTTGGTTAGTTCTTTAATTGTTATTATAACCTCTGGTTCCAGCTTTTTTTTTTTTTTTAATTTTAAATTCCAAAGAACTGGCAAGTTTTGAATTTAAAATAACTGGCAAACATCCGGCGGTTCTGGGTAGGTTCTTTGACTGGTTCTTTGGTTTGTTTGAGAACCATGGTTTCTAGGTCAACCTGATTTTTTGATTTTTGAGAATCACTAATTAGGGTTCCATATACCCAATTTTTACTCTCTCATTCCTTTCACCAACTCATCTACATGGATATGAAAAGAAAAATTAGCATATGCTTTTTCATAATTTTCAGAATGCACCTTTTACGCATCATGTTTCTGCTTAATTGAATTTGAATTCAACTCAATGTATATGAATTCAATTTTATTCAATGAATATTCAATTCAATTTAAGAATTTGAATCAATTCAATTCAAGTTGCATGCAAAGTTATTTAATATTTTCATTCAAATGAAGCTTATTTTTCAAAAAATCAATTCATTTTTTCCATCATTTCATTTTCACTAGTCATACACAACAACACGAAACTCAAGTTTGAAAAACATAACTATTTAGAAGATGATTTATAAACAAGGAAAGGACAAACTACACAAGAATAAGTGACATAACATTAAGGATGAATGATGACAATAAAAAATGTAGAGTGTAATATGCACCCAATGGAGGATGATGAATGTAGGATAATGATCTTGAACAAGGTCATTTTGGGAATGAAGGCCTAGCTTGGGGAAAACATTTTATGTTAAAATTTGACATTACATGTGTGAAAGAGGGTATTGTTTAGGTGTATTGTGTGAGGGAACATTCATTTTTCCTACCATCTTATTATTTGATTTTCTAATATCCACATATTTAAACCACATTAATTAACTTTACTTAAATTTCATGTTTGCATTGAATTTTGGAACAATACATTTTTTTGAATTATTATTATTTATTTGAAGTCATGAGGCATTTGGATGTTCTTCATCACAAGGATATTAGTTTAAACTAGCATGTTTCTTGGATATAATATTTTTCAAAATATGTTTCTTGGATAGAATTTTTAAAATAACAAGTTTCTTGATACATATCTTCAAACACAACATAACATTTCTTCCCCTACTATCTCCTTGCTTTCTTCTTAAAGGGCAAAAATCAAAAGTGTCATTTGTTCCCAACCTAATGACATATATTCCCACAGCAATAACTGCCAAGTTTTTAACCTCTTAAAGAAGAATTATCATGTCTATAGAGTTTTTTCTTCACCTTGCAAATGACAACACTCATAGAAAAGTACGATTTTTTTTACTAAAAAATCTGGTAAAAAAAACCCCATTTGAACAGGATCAAAAGATTGTTTGGTCATTTTGGATAAGTTGATTTTAACATGTTTATCATGGCTTGGGTGATCGTTTTGATTAGTATAGTAACAAACCATTTGACTGGTCAAATTTTTGCCCAAATTTAAATCATTTATCTTTTGAAAATTATTATCAAAAATAATGTTTTTGTGATTGGTGGGTAGGTAGGTAGCAAATAGGTTTAGGTAGGTCATAAAAAAAAGTAGATGGTGATAGTCTAAACTATTTAACCTAGCCCCCTAACTATGCACATAGGTTATAAATATTAGTAATTGAACCCTTGACCTCCCCAATGGTAAACCAAGTTTTTACCCAATGGAACACACCTTCAAAAGGTAACAACTTTGTCATTTTTTAATTTCACATGTTCAGATTTCACATTAGATGTTATACATTACTTATGTAGGTAAGTAATAAGGTTAGGTAATTAATAGGTAGGTAGGTAGGTAGGTAGATAGGTCGGTTGTAAGATGGTAGGTAGGTAGGCCTATGCCTTACATATCTAGTTTAGCTAGTATGTAGCTTAGCCATTCACTAACATATGATGTCCAATTTTACTAAAGACCATGTTCACCATCTTGACCAAGGATGTCAGTTTTTTATATTCACCTTGAATAGATGTCCCACTTGAATAGAATTCATCAATGATTTGATTAAGGCAATCATGTTTTTTCCAACTTGCCTTAATGCTTAATTTGAAAGATAGTCAAATAGGTCATACTAGTCAAGTTTATTGGTCAAAAAATAGACATGTCATTCAAGCCTTAGGCCTCCAATAAAAATGTACACCTTCAAGTAAATCTTGTCCATTCCAACTCTATGTTTGCAATTAGTTGCAACTAATGTCCAAATTGACTCATTTTGTGACTAGACCTATAATAGTCTTACATGTCACCATAATTGCAAGTATTCATAGTCACATACACAAAATACAATATAACAAATCAAGATTTTAATCATACATGTGACAACAATTTGTGAATACCACAAATTTAGATGAAAATATTGATGAAAAGTAATTATATGTCATCCATTATTGGTGGCATCCATTAATAGTTAGCAACCAAATTGTTTTTGTAACTATAATAGATGATTAGATGACACGTGGCATCTCTATTATTGTAATTTAAAATGTACAAGTTCATTTATTGGTTAGTAGGTACTCTAGACAAAACTATTGTTACCTAGTAGGTCAATAAAATAGGTATGCTTAGTAGCCTACATAGTCTAGATAGACCTAATAGGCTAGGCTAGGTAAGATAAAGTAGGCACCTATTACTTACCTACCTACATACATACAATCAACATAATTGTGTGTGTAACAAGATGTGAAATAAAATAAGTTGACAAAATCTATCACCTTGTAAAAGTGTGGTGCAATGGTTATGAACTTGGTTTATCCTCATAAAATTAAGGGGTTCAAGTCCTCATACTTGAGGCTAGGGCTAGCTTAAGCTAGGTAGGCTAGGTTAGGTAAGCCTAGTAGGCTAAGGTAAGGTAAGGTAAACACCTATTATATATCTATAGATATTATTTTACCTAGGTACAAAAATAGGTAGGTAGGTACCTAGCCTAGTAAGCTAGGTTAATTAGGCAAGTGTGAAAGTTGAGGCTATGTAATTAGAAGATGTGGCATCATGTAACTATCCATAACATAGTTCATAACACAATTATGAAGTCCACATCATACTCATGCTCATTCACGATGATGGATGAAAAAATGGAATATAGTCACAAGGGTTTATGATTGTGAGTGCAACTTCCATGTTGTGAGGTGTCTTTTGTGAATAGTTGTTCAATGACACTTGTCTTAGATGACTAGATCATTTTGTAGCCATAGGTGTCCTTTACAACAAAAATCCAACTTGAATAATTATTTTCCAAATTTTTTGTAGTGCCACTATTCATAAGGATTAGTTAGTCAACATGAACTACTTAAGAAACTATGCTTTCTACTAGTGATGTTCCAACAACTAAGTTAGGTGGCATTGGTCATCTTTGAAATCTAGCCAAATTTTTAGTATTTTTCAAAAGCAAGCCTTGAAGATAAAAGAATATTTTAATTGATAAACATGTCAAAGGCTTGGAATGGCCCCACTTGAACTATTGCGCATTCATTGTATGTTGTAATTACAACATAACCAAATGTTGCAATATACATAATTCACCTACTAACCTACTAATTGAACTCATTAACAACTAATACTATAAGTCCATTGCATATACGTTATTTTTTATTGAAATTTTCTAATATTTGGGATAAATGTTTACCTTATATTAATTATATTTCAAATTTGAAAATAAATCATCTTATTATAGAAATGAATTAAATTATAGGTTTTACCAAACAAATGATATATGGAACCCTATATTTTTTCATGTAGTTTTACAATTGCAAAAAGAGTGTTCTCCCTTTGGGGCTTAAGAAGAAGCTGGAATCAACCATAGGACCAAAAATTTTTAAAGTGTCTTGTTTGAGGTCCTTATTTAGTGCAAAGATTTGAAACTTTTTTAATAGATGCACAATTTTGTTTAAAAAGAAGATAATGAACCTTACATAAGGCACTTCATTTTTCAAAAACATTACATGTAAGGCTTCTTCTTTGTTATGACAACAATACTAATGAAGGTCAATCACATTCCACATAGACCAAAAAATTTTATTAGTTTTCAACAAAGGAAAACAAATTGCAATGACATGCAACATTGGAAAAATGAGGCACAACAAGAGAAAGAAAAATCTATCATTAAAGTTATCCATAAAGCTTAGTGGATCAAACATTAAAACCTTATGTTTCACCAAAACATGCGCCAAAAACCCCATGCCGAAGTTGGCATGAAAATTCTACACACGTCAAACAAAGACCTAAATTCATTTTTTTACAATGAATCTAGCTCAAACTAGTTTATTACCAAGTCCATCATGTGTACATTTTTTGAGCTTTGTTACTTGAACCCAAGGTAGTTTTGAGCTTGTGTTGTGTTTTTTCAACAAGTGTGAAGACTTAATAGATCATGACATCTTGGTAAGGAGCTCTCCCTTTCTCATTTTGTGTTGTTTTTGCAAGGAACATTATACCAAGAGCTCAAGGTAGTTTCAAGCACATGTGTTTTTTTAGCAAGCACATAAAGGTTGTAGCACCTTGGCAAAGGAGATTTATGTTTCCTTTTGTGTTTTTTTATAAGTAGGACTATGCTTATTATCGTGTTTTCTCAAGAAAGAACATTGTGTGTTTGTCTGTCATTTTTTTTTGTTTATATGTTGAAATTTGTTTTTCATTACAAGGGAAAGAGGTCATTGTTGAAATTTTCTTACGTTGCAGAAGAAAGGGAAAGAAAGGTTATTAGAGTAGAAAAGATGTGTGTTCACTAACTATGCCAAAACATGACAAATATATTTACATCCATGATCGAGTTTGTAGTCATATATGCCATTGATGATTACATGACTATGTTGTAATCACGAATAAGACACTTTTGCCAATAGTTGTATTTTTGTCCATAGTCATAAATGCCATTTCTAATTATGTCTTTTATGACTATTGTAATAAAACATATATCCGATGGTCCATATTTATCATTATGGGTTTTTGGATTTATGTCTAAAATATGAAATTTATTAACCTATTAAATATTTCCATGTGGTGAACCTACAAACATATATAAGTAACCTAAATGACCTAACCTAGTTTAGGCACCCTAGGTGCTTTAGGTTAGGCTTGGGAGCTTAGACCAAACACCTTAGGCCAACTAGCCTAAGGTAGGCCCCTAGGCACCCTAGCCTAGGTTATGTCCTTTAGGTAGCCTATGAAACCTAGGAGGCCTAGGCCACTTTCATAGGCTAGGGTGGGTAGGCTTTGGGTTGCAAGTGTAAAAATTTGATCCCTTCACCTTTGCATTGAGGGGTGAACTCCTTACCATTGCACCACAACATTTTATGTGATCACATTATCATAAACATTCCTTCTAACCTATTCAAGCAATCTAACCTACCTACACTATGGACTTACCTAGAAGCTATCTAGGGGTTACCTAGGCTTACTTAAATGTACCTACATGCTACCTAGGCTATTAATTAAGCTACCTACAAACTTATTAATGGCTATTTAAGCCTACCTAAAGGTTATTTAAGGATTACCTAAGCCTCTTTAAGAATTATGTAAGGCATATTTAAGGGCTAACTAGTCATGTTTAAACCTATTTATGGGATATTTAAACTACCTAAGGTTTACCTAAAGTTAACTATCTAAGCTATGTAAGGGTTACCTAGGGGTTAAACTACATGATATGGCTTACCTAAGGGCTACATAGGTTATGCAAGGGTTATAGGGACTACATAGGGCTTATTTAAGGGCTACCCAAAGGTTATTTAATGCCCACCTAAAGGCTATGATCTATGGCTACATAGGGCCTACCTAAGGGCTACCTAAAGGTTACCTTATGTTATTTTTGGTTGTAAAGGTATTACATAGGGCCTACCTCAAGCCTACTTAAAGGTCACCTAATGTTACTTGGACCTATTTAAAAACCTAGGCCTACCTAGGTTTCACCTAGTGCTACCTATATCTACCTAGAGGCCTAAGCCTACTAAGAGTTATGTAGGGCTACCTAGGCCTACCTAAAGTTTAGGTAAGGTTTAATTATGGTTTAATTGGGCTTCCTTCCACCCTAGGATATTGTGTTTGCCCACAATTTAACATGAAACCCACAACATTTTCTCCTATTCCAAGCTCTTGTTTTCCCACATTTAACATAGAACAAAAAATTGAACCAAACACACACCTCTCTTGTTCTAGCAAACTCTCTTTCCTTCTCCTACAAACAACACACAAACACAAAATTGAAACAACTTCAACAACCTTTCTCTCCCTCTCTTTGCAACAATCTCTTTCCCCGTCAACAAAAAAAAACACTCACACACACACACACATAATACCTTTCCAAATAAACACAAAAGTAGGGACCGTCCTCCCTATTGAAAAAAACAAAAGCATGCACATTTTTTTTGGCCAAAAAACATGAAAAGAGAGAAAGTTCTCCTTGTTGAGATGTTGCAACCTCTTTGTACTTGTTGGAAAAACACAACATGGGCTTGAAAATACCTCAAGCTTTTACAAGAACACACAAAATGCTTCTTGCCAAAAAAACATGAAAAAACTCTTTTGTTGTTAAACATAGTAACCTTGAGGCACTCTTGCTAACAAAATGTACACAATGCATGTTCATAACTAAATTGGGCTCTTACAAAAACACACACAAACACTCCTTGCTAAAAAATAATGAAAAATAGAGAAATTTTAATAAGGTGAAAGGCCCAATAGTAAACCAAGTTAACACTTAGACTTTGTAATTGCAATACACCTATTCAAACAAAATAAACAATAACAATATTAAGAAACCTACAACAATTGAATTTACTCAAATCCAATACTATAGATTTAAGCTTGTTGAAGTATAAATAAAAATTTTACACATTCAAAGACAATGAAAAACAAAAATAAATAGTAACAATATTAAAAAGTCACATAATACAACAAACAATACCTAGGGCCATAAGCATGATAAAGGAGACAATTTTTTTTCCTTCTCATAAAAAATAACAAATGGCCATATATCCACTTTGACGTTTTGAAAGTAGATAATATTTTTTTCAATGATTAATATGAGGATTTTCAAAACTTTATTAAAATAAAATTGATAAACCACATCTTTAATATGTAATGAAGTAGATTTTTTTAAATGCATCTACTTGCAAAGATGTTTGGGTTTTACAAAGTAGGTTGCAATGAAATAGGGATGAATTATTTTTTTTTCTTATTTGTAAATTAATAGAAGCATAAAAAATACTTGTACACTTTCAAATTGTGCATATTATAGTCATAATATATGAAATTTCTAATGTAAAAGTAGTTTTGAGTAAGTTAGTTTCAAAGTTAATTGGTGCGTATTTTTGTGATAATATTTTTTTCAAATTTTGTATTCAACTTATCACAAAGTCAATGAAGGCCTCAATGGTTGTACATTTTTACTTACAAAATTTTTTTATCCACTTTCTAATATTCATGTCAAAAAAATTGGGTAGACAAATTTCTTGTTTACTTTATGATGTTTTGGCCCCAAGATGCTTTGCAAAGAAATTAGATCTATTAGAGGAGATTAAAATAGGGAATACAACTTTACTACCAAAATAATAAAATGAAAATCTCTACCCAGTTACCTCTCTAACACACTTTGGATTTCCAGATTCACACTCCCTTGAATGATTTTCCTCCTCTCCCCAATCATAAATCTAATCATCCTCCTAACTAGAATTAAAGGGGAGATCATAAAAGAAAATTCCTGATTATGTGTCTCAAAATCATAATCTCCACAATAACACTACAAGTGTTGAAATTATTCTTGTCCTCAACTACCCTAATTATTATGCTACTTCCCCAAAACTTATTACAAAATTATTTTACTATAGCTTAATAAGTCTCCTTGTTTAGACGCCATAACCTCTTTGTGGTTGTTGAAAAATACAATGCAAGCTTGAAACTACTTCAAGCTTTTTGCAAAAACATGCACAATGTTTGTTGCTAAAAAAACATAATAAGAGAGAGAGAGAGAGAGAGAGAGAGAGAGCTCTTTGCCACAACCTACCTCTCCATGCTTGCCCAAGAAACAAAATGCAGGCTAATTGGGAATCTAAAGGTAAGGTTTTGGCAACCATGTTGGCCCTTAGTAGTTACAAAGTGTCCAACTTCAAAATCAAGTTCAAAGGAGTCCAACCCCACTAGGTGCCCCATTACACTAGACAAACCATAGTACCTTTCTTCAGAAAGCAAGATGCCTTTTGAAAGTCATTTGCTCTCGGCCAGAGGCAACCCAACACCCCCCATAGTGCACCATGAAAGGATGGATGGTAAGTGGTAAGGAAACAATTTTCTATTGGGTTACAGTTCCCTAGCTAACCATGGTGGTTAGCTCCATTGTGTTTTTTTTTTAAATAAAAAATTCATGTTGTTAGTAGGTAGGAAGTAAAGCTAACCCCTACCTATCTATAAGCCTTCTACATACCTAGTAGTCACCTATTTTCCTACCTATCTACCTATATATAGGAATTACTTCTTACACAAGGGATTACCAAAGTGAAACCATATATTAACCGGGTTAAGGTTCATCCACAACTAAGTCATAACACACATCCAGTGGATGGTGCATTGGTGGGCTCACTCTAGGCCATTGCTCTCACTTGTATAAGAGCAGCTCTACCAGTAGCAATATAATGGCTTGTAAACACTAATTAGAATGAAATTCAACTTTAAATAAGTGAAGTTTGGATTTTTGTAAATATACAGAATGTATATATAGTGTGCAACATAGTGTGGGATATAGTGTGGTCTGAAAATTCTATTCAAAAAATATGATTTAGCTTTGATTTTTCAATCACAATTATTGGCCCATGCGACATCAATTAACCAATCCTAGTTGTATGTTGTTTAGGGTTTGATGGTTATTGGTGGGGATGGGGAAATAATTAACTTGCATGCTATTTTGGATTGCATAGACAATAGTGGAGACCACATAATAGCTATAGGTGGATTTAGCTCTACATGTTGTTTATTTTCCCCAATATCTTATGTAGACCATTAGTCTTATGCATGACCATTTACTTGGTGCGTACTTAATTCCATCAATGGTTACACAACAAGCCCTTCAAGTTTGTGAAACAACGATTCTCAATGTCAATGGAAATAAGGGTTGAAGGGGGTTGTTGCACCATTATGTGATGTCACAACATATGATTGTCAAAGTTTTGGGTTAATATCACTAGAGGAGAGGAGTCCTAAAGTTGTTCCATTTGAGATCTTCTTTGTAATTGAGATTAGTGCTTTCAAAACTGATTCCAAATTCTACTTTATTAATGTACCCATATTTGCCAATGATTTTTAAAAGTTGTCCACAATTGTCCACCCTTGTGAGAAAAAGGAGAGGAAAGGACCTACTATAATGGGTGAGGGGGGGACCCTTAATGTGTTCTAATCATCCTTTTGCTTTTGCTTGATCGCTTTTGGTTTCAAATAGGGATGTTTAAGGTTTCAATATGGTGAATACTAGAGCCAAAAACTCTTTTGGAGCATTCAACTAGATTGAAAAATGACCATGTCATGTTTGCAAACATATAGAGACAACTTTGAAAAAATAGTCTTTCAATTATATTTCAATTTACAAAACTCCCAATTGTTGTGCCATTACTTCAACAATTATGTAATATTGTAGAGTATTGGTTCATGCCACATATGGGTTGACAAATGCCATTTTCATAGCATTTTTACATCGTGTTGTTTGAGATTCTAAACATTTGTACCTTGGAGAGCAAGCTAACCAAATGAGAACTATGAGATGATTTGAACTTGAGTGAACCAAAAATGGATATATGTGCACAAAAATAAATGGAGTCTACTCATACAAGGATTCAAATTTGGCTCATAGATCAAGCCCAAAGACAAGTGCTCATGCAAAAAATTGTGTTGAAACCTCCATCTATTCATTTGTGGTTTAGAACAAAAAAAAGTGACAACTATAGAGGACCACACTTGAGGCAAACATCCACCCACTTCCAATTGGACTAGTACATTTGGATAAAGGTTGCTTAACAAGGGGGTGTGTACCTTGCCCTAGGTCATGGTATTATGTTGTAGGTCTCTAGAGCCCTTGGGTGAAGGTTTTACCATAGTAAGGGTTTGCCTAAGGTAAAGTGGAACACAACTTGAATCTTGTAATGCCCCTTGCTTGAGGGCTTTACCGTGTGTAAAACACATGCTTGCATTCTATTCTTTTTTTCTGAACCTAAAAAAGCTCTATGACCATTGTGTTGGGCATAAAGCATGTGGACCCCAAGCATAAAACCTACTAGTCTTTATTACATTAGATAAAGGTGTCTATAGATACACATTTGGACTATCCTAAACATAAGAAAAAAAAACCTAAAAATTTGTATGATAACATTTTGAAATTCAAAACTTATTTTGAGTCAATTAATTTTGATCCAACGGTTAGATGAAAAAGATTGGATAAAATTAATTTGCAAAGAATATATAACTTATAATTTTTCAATGGCCATAGTTTCGTGTTTGTGCTTCACAAAACATTACCAAACAAAAAAACATTGAAAAAATGATGCAATGCCCATTTATAAAATCTCCTTCTTTTTTATATCGTAATGATTTTTTCCTAAAAGGAATAGATTATTATGCATTTATTGCTAAATAATTGAAAAAAATTCATTTTTTGAATGAAATTTCATACCAAAACTTAAAATTTCTAAATGATCCTAGATTTAATTGATTTATATCAATATCATCACCATAAAAAAGTCGCCCAAGAATTCAACCCACGACGTTAGTTTTGAAGTATATATGCAATTTTTAAAATTTTATGACATATTATTTTGTTCCAAATATATTTCATATGTTCAAGTTCTTCAATGTTTGTTAAGTTTTAAACTATTCAAATATACTTAAAACAAGAAAAAATAATTCAAAATGTGATGTCCATATTTTACCCAAAAAATAATTGCAAAAAAATTATACTTGTGACTACAACTTTTGGGGGGTTTAATGCGTTTTAATCCAACTCCTACACCATAAGTTGAAAAACTACAAAACCATCTTGGTGCACATTGCAAGCTTTCCAATGATAGCAAAAGCACACCTTCAATTTGTTTAAAAACATAATTTTTTTTTAAATCCTAAGTTTTCAATGATGACAATACTCAAATTTTAGTTATTCATGTATGGTAGGTCAAAATTTTACCAAATTGCCTCTATGCACCCCTATTTAGATGCCACCCCTTGATGGGTTTTACCTTCAAACCTAAATTTTGGCAAGGTATCATTGTCCTTGACATAAGTTTGTGAAATTGTATGGCAAAAATAAAAGGGTACGATAACTATGCCTACCATTGAACACATAATTAATCAAAGCTTTTTAAATCCACACTTTACTTAAATACCTTTCTTCATTGTGAAGACATATTGTAAACTACATTGGACATACCTAGAAAAAATACACTTAAATATGTCCCCCCAAAAACAAATATAAGGTTTGAAAGTAAAGGGGATTGTATTATTGAAAACAAATCTCCTTGCACACTTTGTGACATTTGAGCATACATTATCCACCTTCCAACTAAATGGTCACATGTTGGATTCTACTCATCACCTATCATGTTTCTTAACATTAATTAAGCAAAATTGTGTTGTTTTCCTTCAACTACCATTCATCTATGGTGTATGGTCCAAATTTGCAATTCATCATATGTTTCAAACTTATGGTCACAAGACTCCAAACATTTGGAGAAACCTAATGCCCTAATGGTCATGGGACAATGATGTTTTGGTATTTGCAAAAGAAGGCAATTGAGTTGTTTTAGGGATTGGCTAAGTAATGAGGGTTGGGTTGCGAGTGTGAATGAGTGGGTCAATTTGTGAATTGAAGCTCTTGTGTAAAGCTTGCATGCTTCACAAGCTTGCAATTCTTTTGTGTTTGAAGTTTTCTCAACCTTAGTGTTTAAAGTAGTTGTGTTGCAATGTTTTATTTCTCTTGTAACATATTCTCTCTTAATTCAACTCCTACATCTCACATTATGCCCCTTACTTGTGCTCTTATACAAGTTTTGTAAGTTGAAGAACTTGGTGGTGATTTGTGATTTCTTTAATAGCTTCTTGTGATAGTTGTAACACTCTTCTATCTCTTTTGATTTGTTTTTTTCTCTCATACATCAAGCTTTCTCTCTCTATCAATTTTTTTCTTTCTTGTAATAAGTTTTTTTGTTGACATTTTTTTCTCCTCCAACAAGTTCTTGTTTTCTCTTGTAGTTTTTTTTCTATTGCAAGTTCTTTCTCAAATTGTTTTTTTTCTTTCCTTTGGCCAATTTGAACTCTCTATTTTAAAAAATCTTTTTTTTACAAGTTTTTTTTCTCCTATTACTTCTAATTAAGTGTTTTTACTCTGAGTATGTGTTGTGAGTGTTGGAACTTTTACATGTGCTTCTTGGTGTAAAACTTGCCCCGCCCCCCCACTTCCCTTTCCCTTCCTTTCCCTTCCCTTCCACTATGGTTGGTTTGGTGAACTTGATGGAGCCTACCATAAACATGCCTTATGTTGTCAATTGAACTTTTACCTTTTGTTTAGCCTTTTTTTGAACTTGTGATCTAAAGTTCATATTTGAAGGTTGGGATCCTTATGGTTGAGTAATTTGTGTTGCTAAAATGTTGTGGTGCAATTAATCTCCTTACTTTGTCATAGATATAAGAAACCATGTTGCCACAAAATCTGTTATATATCGCCTCTCAACCACATTTTGTGTATTTGCCACTTTTCAAGCCTTTTTCCCCTCTCTCTCCATTCATTTGTTGTCCTTAATTTGGTTTGCTATTTTTTTCCCATGGCATTTTGTCATAAGATTCCAAGTTATTCATTAGATGTGACCACATGGGATTGTAAATAATTCACTAAGGTCTCTTTACCTTTGGGTTTTTGGTAAGCAAACATGGTAGTATAGAACATTTGTACAGGAAAAGTTCTTAATGTTGTTCACCTTATTTTATAATTTCTACAATGGTTTTAGTTACTTCTACTCCAAGTCAATTCCAATGGTTCAACATTTTCCTCAAGTTTTTGGTGGTAGTTGAACTAGTTGGCATCTCCACACAAAGTTTTTGCTCAAGTGAAGGAAGGTTGTTAGAAACTTATGCATCCATTGTAACATTTGTTGTTCTTATAATATTTACTAGAAATGCAACAAGATATTCTTACCCCCCATCTAGAACTACCATTAGTTTCATCATTAAAGATGTCATTTTCATTTGTTCCATTGTTATGATCTACTATTATGTATGCTTCACCATGTGGTCATTTGTCATTCATCCTAGGGTTTAAAAGTTAGATTATTCTAACCTTAAATTTAAATTTGATATTTTTTTGAACAATCCTTTGTCTAAGGTTGGGTCTACCCAAGTAGTCAACTTGATCTTGTTTAGTTTTAAGTATTTATTTTTTATCATTGCATTGTCTCTTTCCTTTCTGAATGTTGTTTTGAAAGGCTTGAAACAATACATTTATAAAAGTTGTAGTGCATTTGAAATATGGCTTTGGAGTGTCACCATATCTAATCTAAATGCATATGTTTGTTCTATTGCCTTTAAAGTCACATGAGATCCATGCCCATTTAGGATTAAAAGATCTTGATCTATAATTCTTTTAAAGAAGCCTTTGAATTCTTTGAACAAAAAAATTGTCATCCAAGTTTTTTTTTGCATCACCATATAGATCCCTGGCTTGCAATTTTTGATGTAGCCATCCCATAGTCTCTCACCTTTGAAGATGTAGAATTATAATAGAACTTTACATGTTGCAAATACTACTACATAGTTCATAGGCAACTAGATCTTGGATTTGGGGATGATGTTATATTTAACTTGTTGTGAACCTCACTTAGCTAGAACATAAGCTCCAAATTTTCTACTTGTTGGAATTCTTATCTCATTTTGAATTCCATATGTGATATGGTCTTTTACTTGTGTTGATTGTACAATGTTTACAAGTTTTGATAGAAGAAGCTATAAGTTTGGCTAGTCAAACCTTGGATTCTAGAACTTTCTAGACCTTCTGCAAGATGTATGCATAGTTCTTAATGCTTGCACTTGAATCAATACCACCAGGAATTCCAAGGTATAAACCATCTTGAAATGGTGTGGGTTAACCTTGAATGAATTTTCCCATCTTGAACTTGAATTATTACAATGATATAGACACTCCACATTTTTGCATGTTTAAAATCCAAATAACAACAATAACATCCTCCTCCTATGTTAAGACACTTGGTGGCTACCAACTTTCTTGCACTTGGTCTTGCCATTCAAATGGTTAAATAATGATGACGATGGTATGTTCCTATGTTTATCAACCTTCTTCATAGAAGTCACCCTTCTTTCCATTGCACCCATGACCTTTTTTAATAGTTCATCTATCCATTTGCCTTTAGGGCATGCAATAAACTTTCATTGTTTTCTTCATTATTTTTCTATTGATGGTGCAAGGGGATTTATAATTAATGAAAGATTAGCCTTAAAATGTACTACACACATTCAAAATGTATGTGTTATTCAAAATGAACCAATGAAAAATGTTTGTCCCCAATAAATAAACAAAATCTTTATCTAGGAAACAACCTTTGTCCTGTCATTATCTTATTTAAATGAATGAAATGAAAAATAACCATGTGTCCCAATATTGACATTTAAAAGTGGGCGACCTAGATTTTTTCATATTTGTTTTAAAATAAATCCCAAAATATTTGTGCATAAGCCATGTGTCATATTAATCATAGTTGGTCACTTGAATTGACATCTTTAATTTTTTCTTTTTTTTCTTTTAAAATAATGCCAAAATATTGTCACGTGATAGAACTTTATTAGCTGTAACCTAGTCAAAAACATTTACCCCATATACACTATGTATACAATCCACCTATTAGAAAAGATTATATATTGAATTTGGTCTTCATCCAAAATTTGATGATAGATCATTTTGAGGTAATGTCCTTCATGACTATTTGTCACATGCAACTTGTCTTAGACAACTAATTGACATTCAATCGCAAAATGTGGTCTATGACTAAAGAGCAATTGTAGACACCTATCGCAAATCCTATTTTTTCTTCTTGTGGGAGGGGGGGGGGGGGGGGGACTCCTTTTTTTTTTTTTCTTATTGGGCCCGTGGTGTTGCTAGTTTTTTCTCTTTTTTTTTTGTTGCATTAGAATTTTATTTTCCACATGTTTTT
>Ga0116229_10008799_pt1 | contig 15579 bp, 10 predicted proteins | sample S1TSphgellanicum_3_FD_87313 | JGI IMG/M metagenome (GOLD analysis project Ga0116229, IMG submission 87313) | Host-associated microbial communities from peat moss isolated from Minnesota, USA - S1T2_Fc - Sphagnum magellanicum MG | ecosystem: Host-associated > Plants > Peat moss > Unclassified... | reverse complement strand
GGTTATTTATTTTTCTTCGATCATTTTATTCTGATTGATGTCATTGTCGTGGTATTTGAATTTGTTGATTTTTTTTTTTTCTCGACAAAATATTTAGAAGAGGCTTCTGATTAAAAAAAAAAAAAAAAAAAAAAAAAAAAACTAAAACTTTGGAGGCTCTCCAATATAGAAAAATCTATTCTCAATTTAGAGTGCCTTACCCTATGGCCCACATATATATAGGTGAAAAAGCTGACAACTTTGGGCAAAGCATATGGGATAAAAGTGTGGTGCTATTGGGAACACATATATCGAACACACTTGGAACTTTAGGAACCCTTTGGGAACTTGATGGAACACAATGGGAACACTTGGGATAGCATGCCATTACACCCTACAAACCAAGGATGAAGTTTGAGGTTTGGGGTGTAATGCCCTTCTCCTAGGGAATTACCCAACATAATAAAAGAGAGAGGAACTTGATAAGTAAGGGGGAGCATAACAACAAGCCCTTCCACTCTATGAGGGGCACTTCAAAATATGACCCTTGTACAATAATACAAGGGCCCATCCCTAAAGTTATTACATAGTTGGAAAGCTTCCCAATCTTGGACTTAGTCAAATTGGGCGCAAGTTAGAAAAGTTTAGGACTCATGTTATAGGTTGGTGACATGTTAGAACCTACTTTTCAAATATTGCAGATTTTTTATAAAAATTCCTCATAATGTGAAGACAATGTGCCATGACAAAAGGGTCATATTTTTTTTTGTTGCCATATTGTGAAATTTTAGCAAAAATAAAACAAAAATACTAGTAGTTGTTGGTATGCTCAACGCGTTAAAAAATTAACCAAACAACCTATATTTGATATGGGAAATTCAAAGTTTTTGGAGATCTTGATTCTATTGTTGGTCATAACCAATGTTGGTTAGATATTGATTCTTTTAATGCTTGGCTAAGTAGGTTTTTGCTCTAATTTTAATTTTCGATTGTCATAAGGGTATAAGAGAATTGAATTTTGAAATTTAATGGATCCACTTAGTATCAATTTACATCTCTAAGCAATATCTTTGGTTATCAAACTTTTCAAGTATTATTTTTGGGAATACCCATCTTTTTATGCATAAGGATTAGTTTTTGAAATATTAGACCTTGGAACCCCTTCATACTCACCCATTATGCCAAGAATCAATTTTTCTAAATACTCAAATTGAAGTATTGTGTCAAGGTAGGTGTCAATGTTTAAGTTGTTTGATTGCATTTTAAAAATTTTGACAAAACAAAAGAAAGTGGTTTTTGTCATTCAAAAACTCACAATTCATGACAAATGTAAGATAAAACAATTATAGTTTCATCCATTACAATGTACAATATGTGATGTTTATTGTAGCATGTACAAAATTTACAATTTGACACTAGGTAATGGCACATCCTTCAAGCCAATGGCTAACATAATTCCTGGCCCAGGACAAATCCAAATTTATCTCCATTTCCTTCTATTTATTAAGCTTGCAACATTATTTAAATGAAAAAAAAGACAACTAAGCAAAAGAATGGGAAAATGGAATTTGGGGTGAGGCTTTGTGATTCATAAGTGTTGAACACACATGCATCAATGACTAATGTTTAAGGTTGGAATTATTTACAAGAATGGCATAAGTCCCAAATCTTCCAAATGAAAAAACATAAAATATGTTCAAAGGTTAGAAATTTAAAATTTTTGATAGTGCAAGTTAAATGTTATATATATATGATTGGGGTAGCCTAATGGTTAAGATTGGTTGTACCCAAGAAAAGTTAGATCGTCTTGAAATCTAGCATAGTAAGCTCACAAAAGATCAGCTTGCCTTTTAGAGGATTAATTATTATTCAACATTAGTTGCATATACAATATTCCACATGAAAATTTGAAAATGATGGCATTCCATGATGTGTATGCTAATGAAGTTTCAAAATTCAAATATCACCAATTGATTCAAGCCAAATATCAAGAGGAAATTCAAGTTTGGCAAAAAAAGTTGAAATTATATAGGCAACAAGCTTTAGAAATAACCTACTTGGTTGACATGCATATCTTCACACTTGATATAAGTAAGGAATCAAATTTTTTCCAAAGTGATATGAAACCAATCAAATCTTGACAAATATTTACAAAACTAATATTAAAGAGTAGTACATTTTGTTGCTTTTCAACAAATTGATATTGGGTAGGTTGAATTTCAATACCTTACCACAAACATCACTAGTTACCTAAATCATTTTTCAATATTTAGCCAACACTAATCCAAACTTTCACTTGTTAAATCCAGACATTCCCATAATGTAACAACCATTTGCATAATACTTAGCTTAGTTCAATACAAAGTACTTATTATTATTATTATTATTATTATCATTCACTTTCATTTGGCAATAATAATAATAATAATAATAATTTATGATGTGACATTACACTAAATAATGGAGCTAGTGTGCTTGAGAATTTTTTTCAGATTTTTGGCATGGCAAATGTTTTTCAAGAATTTCTACAATTAATTAGTGTTTCACCACATCATAGTTTTTTTTTTTTTCAAAAAAAATAATAAAATATTTTTCCAAAAACATTGAAATTAAGCCCACTTCAATTGAAATAGTATTGGAATCAATATTTTTGTTTTCTTAAAAATTTCACCAAATGGCTCATAAAAAACAATGGTAAGCAAGGAATTTTTTTAAAAAAAAGAGGGGGTTGTTTACTAGATCTATTTAAGCCATTGATTCACAATTACCACTAATTCCCCACCACAAATTTCTTAATGTCATGTTGACTGTATATGGTCCAAGATAAAAAGGATAGATCTTACAATCAAAAACTTAAGGTTTCATAATGTGACACCTTCCTACCTCTTCCATTCACACAATTGTCTTGTTTTTTGTAACATAGTTCACTTCTTGTATTAACATATTGCAATCCCTTATCACCCACCTTCACTACTTTGATTATCATAGGGTTTGCCAAAATGATCATGGTGCACATAATGCATTACATAACATGTTGTTCAATGCTCATTAGATCCTAGGAATTGAGTTTCAAAATTTTGCAAATCACTCAATGTTTTGAAATGGAGTTTGCAATTTGCATTGTGTCATGCAATGCAAACTCTAGAGCATGAGTAATGAGTTTAGTGCCTTAAACTTTGAAAGTTTACTTGTTCACATCATGAATGTTGAAAATTTGTTGTGCAACAATTAACTCCAAAAAAATAAATGGTGAAATAAATCTCCAATTCTCCTAATCCAAACATTTCTCGAATTTCTGTGTCCTTGTGCATTTTGCCTCTACATTTGAGTTGTTTTGTTTTTTATGGCTTGCATTCAAAGTTGAAGGCTTGAAGTCTTTAGTTTCCTACCCAAGTTTGTTTTGTTGTGTCTTTGTGTCTATGGAGTATTGAGTTCCTATGTTTAGACTTTGAAACATCATGTTCTTGTGTATGAACTTTATCTCTATAATAAATTTTCAAGACCAACTTGCAACATTATATCAATGTTGGATGGTTGACAACTTAAGAGTCAAGAGTTAACAATCTTGGGCTAGGTATTGGGATTAATTGATCAACATTCTAATCTAAACATTCTTGTGAAATTTCAATTGTGATCGTGATCATGATCTCATATCAATTATTACTTGTGCAACAATTTTAGGAATCCAAGTCTTGGTCCCTAGATTGATGATGTTTGTCTTAGTTCATGATTGACAATGTTAGTCTTGGACCATGGTTCATTGGTTGATCATCAACCATCAACAATGCAAGTCCTAGCCCCCTTGATCAATTGTTTAACAATTCTAAGATCAACAACAAGTGGTGATAATCATGGGAATAGGGCTTGTGATCATGGCATTGTGTTCACATTTGGTTGTGTTTTCATTTTTCAACACCAATAAGGTTATAATTTTTGTGACCATTAACATGCATTAGGTCTTGGTCCTTGGACTCTTAAGATAATGTCAAAACTTCTACCTCCTAATAACTTTAAATATGAATATCTATCTGGGGATGGAATCCGCTAGTCTAATGTTGGTTCTTTCAAAGATGTTTCTTCTATTGTGCAATTTGAATGTATAATCTTGGACTTTGTTACAATATAAAATAATATCGAGATACAAAAAATTAGAATGAAGACCTATGAATCTAATAGGCATTTTCAAAGTACATGAGCAATAAAGTTTGTCTTTGGTTTTGATGGCAAGTCGTTCAAGTCTAATGTAAGGTGTGCATTCAAATTAAGGGTAGAAATAAATTCCTTATTCACAAACTAAATTCCCTATGGAAACATGTAGGTCATTGTGAGGTTTTGGTAGCTATGCCATGGATGAAAAAGGAAAAACATTATTTTTTGAAAAACAACATTCATGTTGTTAATGAAAAGTTGTATTTTGCCAAAGGTTTTGAAACAATGTTGTAGCAAATCATTCATGGTGCAACTCAAATTGACAAGAAACAAAACGTGTCAAGTTTGCTTTAATTTTTCATTTTTTCAATCATGGCCACCCCAAAACAAAACATACAACAATGCAAGAGTTATTTGTGCAATTGATTGTTCTTACTAATCCCATGAAACATTGATATGATGGGGTAGGTTGGGAGATGGTAGATTGTATGTGTGAGCAAGTTTTGAAGGTGACAATGCAAACAACCTAACCCTTTTCATCACACAATCCCTTATGTAGCAAATAGGGTTGATTAAAAAGGAATTACATGAAAGGTTTGTTAGTTTTGGTGCAAATGGAACCTTTTTTTCTTAGGGATACCACATTGGAGTCATATCACCATTGAAGGATAAACATTTTCCCTACATGATGGCGACAACATTGTATGGTCCATAGGACAAATCTTATTGTCCAAGTTTTGTTTAACTTACCAGTGGTGACCAAGTTTAAAGATTCGTTTCACTCGTTATACTCTTGATTTTCAAGTTCACTAAAATGACATTTGGAATCCAATAATCTTGTTGTGATTGTTGAAATAATAGGACTTTAAATCTTGAAAAATGTCAAAAGTTGATGGATATTGGAGCCTTTAAAGCATGTCCTAGCAAAATACCAAACTATGATTATGAAAATGTCAAAAGATAGCCTTTCAATTGGTAAAGGTTGAATCTTGTAATATGTGCCATTAGTTAATGTCAAATTGCAATTTGTGTGTATTATGTCACAATAAACATCACATATTGTATGTTGTAATAGATTGCACAATTTACTACACACAAATGTCATGAACCATGACTTTTTGTGTGATAAAAACCACTTTCTTTTGTTGTGGGCTCACATTTTCATCCCCATCAGGCTAATTAACCAATCTACATGAATATTTTCTTGGCATCCGTTGTTCTAGTGTCCAATATTATTGTTGCTAACATGTTTATCACATAATTAGATAGGTGTTTTGTGGATTCTAAGTTAATGAATGTTCTCAGCATTGTGTATCCACAATTTTGGATGCAACCTAACATTGATTTTTCTTTTCCTTGCATCTTAATGTCATCAAGAAACATTATATTGTGGATTGAAGAGGGTGAAACCTTTAGTGGATTAGGTTGTAAAACCTTTGGATATTAAACTTATAAACTTGTAACAATCTATGTTTAAATTCACTATGAAGACACAAGCACCCAAGGCCATGTCTAAGCTTTACGATACCAATCTAGTGACAAAGTTGTAAGTGACAATTAGCAACAATGGCTTGTTGATTCAACAACCAATTGAGATATGAAGTTGGCTAAAATAATTGTTGTTTTAATGCTTAAATCCATGGAAAACAATTGCACTTTCTCCACTCTTTCATTCATGAAAGACAAATTGTGCAATTGGTTGGGGCATCATTTGGACACAATTGTTTATGCATTTTTGCACAAGAGTTCTTTACTCAAAAAAAAAAATCCTTTATCAAAAGGTCATTATAAGTTGGAAAGATCAAAAAATGCAAATTGATGATAGCATTTAAAACCTTGTGTTCATTATGTTTTTCTTGCCTAATCTTTTTTGTTTCCATGATCTAGACAAGCATGGTGATTGTATTTATTTCATCATATGAGTTTTATTGACATTTGGGTGTGGTAGTGGAATTTTGAATTGCATTAATCAAAGTCTCATATCAAACTGAAGTTCAACTCCTCCATGGTTATGCAATTTTGATATTGTTATATGTGGTTCAAAGTGGTTCAGAGTAGCCAATTTTCTCATTTGTTATGAGTGAGGAGTTATGAGCAACATGCATTACTTTGATTTTTTCTATGCTTACCAATTGGGATTAAATTTTTAAGAAATGAATTGCCAATTGAACTTATTTTGAAAAAGTCACATGCCAAAAGCCATATATGCCAAAAAATTGAATCAACAAGTGACCTAGAAACCACTTATTCTTATGGGAAAAACTCAATAGGAGCCACTTAGGCACATAGGAAGGCAAAACCATTTCCATTTGCACACCTTTTAAAAGATAAAAATAAAACCCTGACTGAGATGGTTAACTTTAAAAAGAGGTTTCATATACTTCAGTCAAAGGCATATCCCACTATTACACCTAAAACTTTCATCATATACTCTTTTGGGAGGTGGCACTTTGTTGTCTTTGGACAAAAGCACCCCCCTCTTAAGCTGTCATCCTTAGAGGTTATTGCATGCCTTATTGTCATCAAAACCCCTTAACATTGACATGTACTTCCCCATTGCACCTGCCAGTTGAAGCCTCTAACCACACTTGATAGCACCCAAAAAGAATTTTTGATAAAAAAAAATAGAAGCTCTTCTACTTGGTTGCATCAATTCACAATTCCAAAATAAAAAGACATTTTCAACCTACTATATGTTTAGTGGTCAATATGCTTATTGTTTTTGTATTCCTCATTCAAAGGAATTCTCTCTCAAAATAGGCAAGCTTGAGTTGACAATATTATCTCTCGGTGCTTTGCAAAGTCAAGAGATAATTTCCATGATTTTGGCAGAAGCTAATCACCATTTAGAAGCATGTGAAGATTTGTCCTTTTCATATTAGCAAGCCATGAAGCTATATCTGCTTGACCACTGTCTTTGTCTACATAAAGTTCTCTTTCAAGGCCAAAACCTTCCACCTCTAGGTTCATTAGTCCCCAACAACAACAATGAAAACTACACAATTTGTATGTCCTCCAGCAGGAATTGGATTTTATACATCTACATTGTAAATACAATAAGCAAAATGTCCTTGAATTCCCACCCAGTTTCAGGTGAGACCAAGATAGATTGCCAATGACTCGGTAAGCCTTTCAGGAAACAAAAAATACAGGTTTTCAGAGCAGCCCCTTGCAAGGAAAAAAAAGAGAGAGAAGGGGGTCTGAATTGTGGAAGGGAGGCTGAAAATGATCAGTTACCTTCCTCCAACATGCTTTCCACCCCTCTAGTTGCTCTGTGAGGGTGCAATTGCTGTGTGTGCATTAGAAGAATATCACCGAGCAAATGTCTTGAAGGAAGTCTACTTGTCTTGTGCATGAATAATGATAACAGAGGCTCCATGGGAAGGCTGCAAAAGGTCCCTAAAGGTTTTCTTCTACCAGTTCCACTCCAACCCCCTTCAAATTCTCCCTCAGTAATGACCACATAAGGCCCATGCAGATCATGCATACTGTCTCCAATGACTCCACTACCTGATGTCTGAAGTGTTTGACAAATATACCGAATGGTGGCTAAGAAAAAGCCAGTGATCGCAATTAATAGCCCAGCAAGTAACAGTGTTCTCAAGTGGAGTTGCAACCATGCCTCTGTTGTTCCATCCCCTGTACATGTGCCCGATCCATAGCCTTCTTCCCCACTAAATAAAGTGCGATCAGAACAGTCAAGACGGGCCCCACAGGCTTTATTGTACGATTGGCAGGCAGATTGGCAAACTCTTAGTCGATTGTCACCATCCATGTCACACCGTTGTATGGAAATCTGCAAGCACCATACAAAGACAATGAAAATACAGCAATAGATCTGTGCACAGGAAAAGATCTGTGTCCAACAGGTGAGACAAAAGGGCTGCTCAGCAACCATACCCAGCAAGCAAGGCGCTTTGCTGCTGCAGAACAGTAGCCATTATCGAACATGCTGAAGAAAGGGCGGCCACTTGGAATAAGTCGGTTGTAGTTGGGCACAACCACTGCAGCCTCCAGCTGCTGGAGGATGGATGACTCACTTGGAGCACAGTGTTGCCCCTTAGCCTCTCCAGCTAGTACATCCCCACATAGTGCCAGACTTGGAATCAGTGCACTACTATTCTGACAGGTATACCCAGCATAATCTGAGCATCGAAATTCACAGACCCCATTATCACACACTCCTCCATGTAGACTGCATTGCTCGTCACATCCCGCTGCAAAATATTACAGAAAGTTATTGATGTTTGCTATTTAAATCAATGTCTGAGTATCAATTGCCATGCATACATGTGCATTCCAAGATACAGAAACATACCTGTGGAGCAATCAGTTCCAGTATAACCCAACTCACAATCACACACTCCATTAGCTGTGCAAGTGCCATGACCACTGCACCCACTGGGACAAACACCTGTAACCGGACCCAATTAGTCTCCAGAAGCTCATAGAATCCCAAGCAAAGAAATACTCATACTCTGGCCAAATCAGACAGCTTCAAAATATTTCAGAGGTCACTGAATTGAACGGTTCATATGAGCTTATAACTAGTTTCTCATGGAGAACTCAAGCTACACAGCTGGATACAATGCAGAAGCAGAGCTGTCAGCAGGCACAGAGAAATCTGATCCTCCAAATTGTCACTCTTTCCAAATGGGATATAGATGGCAACCAGAGATGAACAGACTTACGTTGATTGCAATATTCACCACTAAAGCCCAGGAAACAGTGGCACTCCCCATTGATACACTCTCCATTGAGATTGCAAGCATGAGGACATGCTCCTGGAATGTATGGAACAGTACTGTCACACAACTCATAGTAGGGTGGGCACACCAAATCTCCTGCAAAACTCATCAAAACAGCCAGAAAGACTTTCAGATGGCACAAAGGACAAGAGTTCAATCTTTCAAAGGTTTCTCCATCAAACAACTTGTCCAAGTGGTTGTTCCGACAATTCTGTTTCTGGTCTTTTTACACTGATTCTTCAGAGTCAAGCAGAAGTGGAAAATGAAACTGTGAATCTCTGCTATTAGAACAAGTCTTTGCAACTCAAGAAACAGACCATTGAAGCCATTGAACTGGATAGGCCCACCACCAATTGGGCAGGTCTGCCATACTCCATCAACAGCAACCTGCACATTGCAATGTGTACCCCTTATGATCTGGGCAGCAAAAATGTGTTCTTCATCAACAAGATTTCCTCTCACTAATGGGAAATGTGCTGTGCACTTTGAAGAAAATTAAGGACCTTCTGTACCTCAAGGGTTTGATTACTGCAACGGTGCTCATAACAGCCATGACCCTGCATTGAAGAACCCCGTACGAATCCTGTGCGCACTAGTGATGATGCCATGCATCTGTGTTCATGCACAATCCAGTCAGGTGCAAGAAATTATCTTTCCTCGTGAACATTACCAGAAATGTACAGAGGTCTGGTACTGCATTGCTTCATGGTTTAACTTTGCTTGTCATAGCATGTAATGCTAAACATATTTGACACTCTTGAATCTAGGATGCTGAAAGTTTCAGCATGTGTCTCTTGCCATTCCATACTTACAAAAAATGCTCCATTTTTCACAAGATATTTTGCTCACCTGGACTCACGACCTCTAGTCTCCCCTAGCATTCTGTCAGGAGATCGAGCACTATTCGTATCTATACAGGAGCCATCAGAGTATGCAACATAGTAGGCACAGTAGTCAGCCAGTGATGATTGTCCTCCTGCATTCATACAGTCCCAAAATCAACAATTTTTTCTCAAGTAATGACCTGACTTTTGCCCCAACTGCAAGCAAAACATCAGCACGAAAACACCTGCCATGCCTCCTCAGACCAATAACTACTGATAATAGTATCTCAGACTCAAGTACTAGCCAATCCATGGTCCCCTACCTGTACACCCACTCAGTAACTGTACATACAATTCCACAGAAACAGTAGTTTAGTACAGCAATTGGGACATCACTTACCTTTATTAGGTTCTGGAAAATAGCGTGCCCATGCTGGCAGATCATTATTATATTGTTCTATTGGGCAGTAGCCCTCTGCTTCACGATTATAGGTGCAGCCTGAGGAATGGGTGGAATTACAGTGATAGGCCCCATTCCATGCATCACACCGTGACATGAGGAACTCTGTACCCTGATTCTGGCCCCAATCAAGCTGCTCAGCCATGCTATAATTTGCCTTGTACCATCCACTGTCCTCCAACAGTGCTAGGGTCATGGCTGACACCACTGAGCGGGTATCAACTGACCCTGTCATAATCTCATTCATGAGTAGTCGCTTCTCCCAATGTGAACCTGCTACATATAATGTCAGACCTGTTAGAAAGGTCCTTTAACAAAAAATTGAACTTGTAAAATCCACTGAAAGCCACGGAGCCCCAAATCAGTGTGATCATCAAACTTCCTGTTTTGCACAACATGGCCTCAAAGCGTCAAATAACTAATCATGCACAGTAACTTTATCTTCATTTGGGGGAGTATTCATAACTGTAATGGCTTGCACACAATGGAGACTTTGATTAATCTAAAAGAGGTGTGCAAAGAGATCAGATTCATCATACCTGCAGTACCCCTTCCTCCACCATCTTCCAGCTCCAGTCCAGGGAACTTGTCATCATAAGCCTGTCAAGGTCAGATCCACCAAAAAAATCAATGCCTCCAAGATGAAAATGAGAATAAATGCCCCAATGAATATGCCCTCAAAACCTCAAACAGCCATTTGACAACTGGGGAAAACAATGAACACACTGATGAACATGGAATACCTTGACAACAGTGAAAATCAACACAAAAACTATGTAATGTGGCAAAGACAAGAATCAAAGCAGTTGCAGAAAATTGTAGAGCTGTTGGATAACATAGACTTCAACTAATAAGTTAATCAATAAAACCAGAATAACAAGAAAAAAGTATCATGATTTTCTTTGTTGCCAATCTGTGGGACATGCTTTCCAAAAGTGTTCATGACAAATCCATAATAAGATGAGCAGCAGAGCATGGAAGGCCTTTGGTACCCCATAATGCTGCCGTGAATGCATAATAACACGTGGCAACACAACACGAGTAACCATTCGCCCCAGCTTTCGGTCATGTTCTTGCTGTACAACCTGCAGGCAAAATACAGATCAGTTGGCTTCTGAAGATGATCACTTAATCTACAGAATCATTGAGTGCATAAACTGGTGACCTGCCCAATGACCACAGAGAAGGACTCGTCTGGACACTCACTATCTGACTTGCACCATGGATCTAAAGATACACATACTACAAAGTCAAAGCATGGGAAGATAAGCAAACCTCACTACGTCGTCGCTTTTGCTCATCTCGAAAGTGTGCGAAGGCATGTGGATCGAACCCCAGTACGTGCATCACCTGCATTTGCCAAGAGCAGTAGATCACAGTCAATGCAAGTGGATCTACTCTGGCATGTAAATAGAGTCAGTCAAATCTTTTATCAAACAGATGGGAATGAGTCCAGCCAAAGATTTTACAGCACAGGTCCCAGAGTCACTTGTAACATGAAGGCCTTAGACAAAACAATATGAAACACTGTTGCATTCTTCAGCTATAGAGTCACAACACAAGAAAGCTGCTACCTCATGAATAAGTGTGGCAGAGAGTAAAGATTCAGCCTCAGCAGTAAGGTGCCTGGGTGCCACATTTACATGACCTGCAAAAGCCACCACTATTAGATGTAGTCACTTCCAAACAATCCTGGTCCCATAGAAAGATAAGAAAATCATAATTTTGACATGAAAAGCTTCATTGGATCCCTTACAAGATACATCAATCAAATCCTCATGGAAAAGTATTCTACCACTGTAGGCAACATTCAACAACAGAACTTGAGCAAAATGATATCTGTAAAGACAAACTCATCAGAAAGAGGTTGGCCATTTGTTTTACCAGCAATTGCACGGCCCCACTGATCACGTTCACAGGCCACAGCCCAGGCCAGGGTGTTGCCGGTGGTAGGCCGAGTTGTCACTAAAAGCACCAAGTCTGCATCTTCCACTCCCTCTGCATTTCCATCCATCTATGAGAGAGTTACAACATAGAAAGAATGGAAAAGTAACAACATTTCAACATCCAAGAGGAACACTTTGTTGTAAAATGCATTCAGTCAAGGTGGTGTTCCAAAAAATGGGAAGAATTGCAAAGTGTACCTTCAACATACTGCCTTGGAAGCTGCACTCCTCCATCTTGACCACAAGCAGAGTAACCACTCAGACGTAAGGGGCCCTTGATCTGCTCTACAGACAAAGCTCGTCTGAACCAGGCTGCAGTCTCCCCCAGTGCCTGGCATACAAGCAAAAGTCAAAATTCCAGAGGAGGCATATTGGTGGAAGTACCGTTGATGATGCTGCTCAGACTTGAGTTCCAGACAAGATTACACAGTTCTCCTTATGAAGTTGTGAAAAAAGTAACAAGAGAAAAACCTCATGAAGGCGTCTCTTCTTGTCCTCTCCAGAGATGTCCTCCTCTGTACAGTTGTACCAACAGTCTCCATAGATAGGTGGCTCAGAGAGGGAATTGCATGCTGGAAATCCTGGGGTGGCACTTGGTGCAGGTTCACCCAACTGCTTAATGCAAGAATTCAAACTGTAGGTCAGACTCTAAAGGGAATCAAAGTTTTGTGCCCAAGAATAGCATGAAAGTAAATTGAGCCAATGAGCTTGCTGTTGTGGCCAGACACACACATGGGTAGGACCATTAGTCCTCTACAAACAGTAGAAAGATACATATTAAACAATTCCCATCAATCTAGCTTGACTCAAGGTGTCTGAATATCTGTTTGACTATGCCACAACTTCCTAAGGTAGGTATGGCAGAGCAGAAGCAAGGGAACATAATAAATTGTTCACCTTCACTACATCATGAAGAGAATGACAGTCACGGTCAGTAGAATGTCCCACTGCATCGTAGTTCAAGAAGATCCTTATGGGCTGATGTTTTTCCAGTTCTGCATCTGCCCTGCTTGGCACTGACAATAATCTCCGGCTATGTGGGTCCTCCATGATCACCTCAACTTCATCCTCATAAACCTGCAGCACAATCTGCTTAATACTAAGCCTCTGCTCCATCAAACACTTATGATGCCAGAATGGTCACCAGGTCACCAAATCAATCTTAATGATTACTGGTATCTCATTTACAGTGATACATGCATAAATCCAAATGCATTGAACACAACTAACCTGTGGAGTAATCTTGTACTGCTTGACACCAATACGTCGCTGCTGTTCAAGAATCTTATCATGAATGCAAGAATGGGACTGTGGTGTCCCACTGCGTTGGCCCTTGTCATGCCAATGGAAGCGGCTATGATCTCCATGTGAGGCTACAATCTCAACCCATATAAGAAGCAAGAGAATCTGCTACAAAAGTCCAACCAGAATATGCTTTTAGCAATAGCTCATCCCTAGTATTGGAACCTTGCTCCAACGTCTTTGACACAAACCCAAATTCATTTTCAGTCTAGGAAGGACAGCCTTTGAATTGGACACAATCTCTCCATGACCTTGTGTGTAAGTGAATTCACATTGAACAGGATGCAGCCTTGGTATTGACAGGAAGTTGATACATCTACAAGATTGCATAGAAAACTCCATAGTAAACACATAAAAGGTAGCTGTTGTGTCAGCTCCAGCCAAAATCAAAACAAAGATGACAAGAATAATTGCAGTCATAACCTTGAGCATCAGTAATGAAGCATCAGACCATCACCTTCATCATGAACGGCAGTGACTAGCAGCCATTACCCCCCACTGACTGACTTCATCAGCTCCCAATGCAGGGTATAGATAAGTGGATAAAAAAAAGCCCAAAATTTGGGAGCATACAAACGTACAAAAAAACATGCATCTTGGGTTTCTGTTGTATTGAATAAGCACAGGAAGACTTGGTCATGATGTCAGAAAGCACTGAAGAGTCATAGCTAATTCACAAAAGGCTGGTTAGCTTGTGAAGGTAAGCTTCAGTTCATTTAAGCTTCCTGTGAGGAAGGAAGCACATCTAAGCCCTAAGGCCAAGACAAGGTTGACAAAAAATATCAGACAAATGCACAAAGTATGACAAACAAGATGACAATCAATTCTGACAGATTTCACACGAATTGACAATCTTCTTGAACTTCATGAGGATCCATACTGCTAAGGCCTACATAAAGGCCTATCAGCAGTTGAAGAATATCCTTGAACTTTGTTGTTTGAATGAGTCAGGATGAAAGATCTTCTCCTGCGGCCACAAGATTCATTTTGAAAAGAATGCTATTTTGACACTGGTGGCTAACATCAAAGGGTACCAGAATCCTTGCCAAAGAAACTATGGTTGGAGGAGGGCAAGCACCATACAGGGCTAAATTCTTTGCAGGAGCTAGCAGCTGAGGGTCTGGTTGTGGAAAGAAAGGGGAGAAGAGTACTACAGCTTTCAGATCATACCTTTGTGGATCCCAATGTCAGGCACCTTTTATGCATGACTGTCTCAGGTAGCAATCTTATGCCCTTGGAGGAGTTCCATCCACCTGCAAAAATGTACCCTACCCTCTATAGATGACTTAAGCATGCACCCACACCTCTTAAAAGCAGCTCATACATCACCTCCTTTGAGTCCATAGAGCTCCTCCTCATCCATCTTGCTTCCTCAGAGAACATGAATGCTTGTTGCCGTTTACTTGCCTGAAGTACCACCACCCACCTTGATGTTATCGTGAACAGACGTGCCGCCGATGTTCAGAAGAAGAAGCTCCTGTACGATATGAATACAGAGAGGTAGTCAATTGAGCTCTTCTGCTCCTGCTTCTGGTGTATTTGTTGCGTGCAGAGAGGAGGATGTACATGTCCCCTTTCAGAGATGGGTAAAAGTTTTTTTCTTTGCGCGCATCATCCATGCCCCCGCAGGGCCGTGTAGGGTGCTGTTGAGGAATTACAGCATTGCGAGAGCACGCATGCACACAAGATGCAAAAGCACACAATAGGTATGCAACTAACTACATCCGTCTTCCTTCAGTTTCAAAACAGTCCCCGTTGCCTCTTGTCTTTTTTTTAAAATTTTGCTTCTTCACTCTTACATCCAGCAGCTTTTGGTCGTCGACATGGAACTCAAAAAACTACCCAATCAAATCAGAAAAAAGTCGTGACGATCGGAATGGACTTTTCTTCTTCCTCCAATTTGCAATCGCATAATGTTTTCTTCACTCAACATTTCCGCGCTTCTTTTTCTCTCCACTGAGCACAGTATCATGTAATTGTCTTTCCGCTCATTTATGGCTTTCAAGGAAATCTCAGACCTCTGCGACACTGTAACATCCAGAGAGAGTACCAGAATCTAAACAAGAACCCCCTTCCTCTCCTTCTCTCTCTCTCTCCCCCCCCCCCCCCCCCACCCCCCCAACCCACCACCCCCGGATTCCCCCACACCCACCCCGCCCCCCCCGCCAGCC
>Ga0116229_10008798_pt1 | contig 15579 bp, 5 predicted proteins | sample S1TSphgellanicum_3_FD_87313 | JGI IMG/M metagenome (GOLD analysis project Ga0116229, IMG submission 87313) | Host-associated microbial communities from peat moss isolated from Minnesota, USA - S1T2_Fc - Sphagnum magellanicum MG | ecosystem: Host-associated > Plants > Peat moss > Unclassified... | reverse complement strand
TTCTGGTCTTCCCCTAAATCCGTCCCGTCATCAAGCCGGACGGACATTTCATCCGTCCCCTTAATCGGGACGGACAGTAGCTAAAAGAAAAAAAAGGTAGTCTTGGTCAATACAAAAACAAAACAAAAAAAAGATTCTGGGCTGTCCTGCCCTGCCCTGCCCTGCCCTGCCCTGGCCCTGCCCCTGCCCCTGCCTTGCGGTGTTTGTCGTGACAGACAGACACCTCGGTTCAGGTCCTCGAAGTTTTGAGGACCTCGCTCGTTTCAGGACCTCGTGTTGTTTTTGTCGTGACAGACACACGGACGGACGGACACACTGTTGCTTTTATATATAAGATAAGGGTCCCGCAAGGCAGAACTAGGTGTGGGCACAAATCTGGTAAAGCTCGTCCCCAAGGGCTTTACATGGCATAAAGATCACCGCTTGTTTTATTCATTTATTATTTATTTGTCCCTGGCAAGTACCTAACTGGTACCCATCAGATATCATTGATTAAAAAATTTTAAAAAAACCAACCGTGGGTGTTTCAAAAAACAGAATGGCTGCAAAGGTGAGCATTCCATTTTTGGTAGTGCCTGAGGGTTTTTTATGCTCAATAAAGGTATCGGCAAATACAAGATGCAAAAGCATGGAGGTCTTTACAGCTGTGAGGTTGCCTTCTTGGTCTGGTCAGATTGGGGGCGGTGGGGGGGAGGGAGGGGTATTGGCCTTGAAACTGAAATCAGCCACTATGAAAGATAAAAATTATATGTGAGACCTAAAGGCACTGGCACATGCTCATCAATAATCACTTGCCTGAGTGTGATCTTGTGAGCAAAATTTTAGTGCAAAGGATCAGGGTAGGTGTGATCAAGTTTGTTCCAACTTCCCAACACCTTGATGTACACTTCTGCGCTACCAAGTGGGGGGAATCTCTCTGTGTGCACAGACCTGACATTTGAGGCTTGTGGGCTGATGGGTAGAGTCAGCAGTTCGCCAGATCTATGCTTTTAGTGAAAAGTGTTACTGTGGTGTGGACCTTTTTCTAAAGTTCCTACACTTGCCCCATTCAGTAAGTAAGCTATATGCCCATTCAGTACTGTATGTACTATGTATATGGGTCCCTGTGATATCATGAATGTCGCAAATGAGTCTCTCTGTACATGTACGGTTTTCAGCAAATTACTCATATTTTTGTCTTATATTGCTCAACGCTCTAATGTTATTTCCTTCTTTCTTTGATAATGCTTCTCACGACAGGAGGGGGTTTGTAAACTTGATGTTGCCCTTGTGGTTTGCCCTCTTAGGTGGTTCTTTTGATTTGCTTGGATGTGGGTCCTTCCATTTTGTTCCTTGTATTCCCCTCTTTTGGGTGCTTTGGTTTATTTATGATTGGCAGGGTTTCATGATCTAATGTTGCAGGGTAAACTTTATTGACACAACAAGTTGTAGTAGGCTGTGCAGTTTTGTTTCTGCTGCTTGAACTCCAGATGCTGTTTGAACTCAAAATTCACATGATGGGAGATTGCAATGGAATAGTAGTTCGTTGGATTGTCTTCATCTATTTCTTCGGTTTTAACTTTTCATCTACTTGGTCGATAGGTATACCATAGTACAGGGGCAGCTTCAGCACATGTATGCTGAATAATTAATCAATTCTGGAGATTCCATTTCAATTAATTAGAATATTCTTGAATATGTCAAAAGATTCTTCATTTCCTCCCCCCCAAAAAAAAATTTTTTTTAGAAAAGTAATTATTGAAAATTTCAGCATTTTTAAAAATAATATAATTTGTGCCAAAGCTGACAAGGTCCAACAGTAGTAAAAAACTTGTATGAGAAATCACAAGACAGAGGTCCAGTAATAAGTTTGTGTCATTTTGCATGCATAAGGTGGATGCCTACATGTGACAGTGGTGGACATCAAGGTGGCTTTCTTAGGTTACTTACTTAAGGCAAAAGCACGGTTAGGTGGACAATTTGGAATGTCATAGTTGCAATTTTTTTGATTGCAAATGAATTTTAAATGTGAAGTCATATTGAACATTAGCATTGTCAATTTTTTAATTATTCATGTTGCAATAGGTTTTTGTGAGAATCATTTAAAAAATTATGGATGAGTTCTATAAAAAATATATAGACTTGTAATGAATGTTTGAAATGATGAAACTACATTTGTCACTCAAAGAAAGTTAACAATGTGTCGTTCATAGTAGTGTCAAAATTTTAATTTTAAAATAGACCATTATCAAATAAGGAATCTAAGAATAAAATGCGTTCATATTTTCTCAATACAAAACATTTCATTTTTAAAATTCAAAATATCATGATCTTTGTCATTTTTTTCAATTTTTTTCCAATTCAATTGAAATCTCCAAGATTTCACATCAATTTTTTTACCAATCACATATCTAAGGTGGTTTACCAATATTTGTGACCAAAAACATAAGGAATAATCATAGCATTTACATTTTGATTGCTATTATAATTGTAGGAATTTATAGCTAATGTAAAATGTGCAAATTTCAAAGTGTCAAAAGTGAGCCACCTAACCATGCTTTTACCCTTTACCTCTAGGGCTAGGCCAAAGTGACCAACCCTAAGCCAAGGTGCCAAAAGCAATTTCAACCTTAAACCAAAATGCTCAAAATATTCTAACCCAAACCAAAAATCTTAAGCCAATACATGTTTTGTCTTGAAATAAAATATTGATCTAATGTCTAATATTTAAACCTAAACAAATTGATCTTCAATTCATATTTTTATTTCTATCACTTAAGGCTACTTCATTGAGTTGGGCTAGCGTGCTTGTAAGGCATTTGGTTTAAAGTATTCATGGGGCTTTCGACTATAACGTTTGACTTTTGGCCTAGAGTGTTTGTAGGCCTTTTACAATACTTATTCATGGCCCATGGGACCTCTACTTTATTGTGTTTGCAAGCCATTTGGTTTACAATGTTTGTGGATCTTTCACCAATGGCCTAGACATTTGATTTAGGATGTTGGGGAATTTTTTTTCAAATGGCCAAAATACAATAGGCTTAGGGTGTTTGTGGGAATTTTTCACCAATGGCCTAGGAGTCCCATACACTTCACCCCCCAACATAAAATTATCATTCACAAATTCCATCATGAAAAAAAACAAGCTTAACTTGGACACAAAAAAAAAACAAACCCCCCATGTAAGTATGCATTCAAAGTCATAATTTCCCATGGCCTTCATTTATTTGGCCTTCAATTTTTATATCCAAGTTAGTTTTTTGTTTTTCAATATTCTGATGGAGCCAAAGTGGCAAGCAACCCAAAGAAAAAATTGACATAACTAACAACATTATTGCAAGGAGCTTTTAAAATTGCAAGCAATAAGCATAAATGTGGGAACACTCTCCCCAAAGAAATAGTTTTATTTGTCACTTTTAGGCCCAAAAAAAGGGAATTTATAACAAAATTTTATGTTTTGAAAAATTGTGTCATTTTTTTGCAATGTTTCATCCAAAAAAAAGACTAATCCAAGTCCCTTGGGGCCCTAATGTTTTAAGCTTCAAATTGCATATCCCAAACTTGTAGGCCTTGAGGTCCAAAGCTTTCGCAACTATCAAGTGATAAGATTTAAGGACTTGTGTCCCTCAACTCAATATGCATGTCCTAGGGTTGAATCATAAGAAAAATGGATTATTCTATGCCAAAAGATATCAATCTAGTTCCTTTGGCATTCCATAAGTGACATGCTTAGGTTTATGCCAAACTCCAATTGCATACATTCATCAAATTGGTTATTTTAGGTTTTATATGTTAAAAACTTTGTGGTGAGAACCCATGGTTAGGATAATGAATAGTTTACTTTGGAATTGGTAATTAAAACAATGTGTTAAAAGCATTGTTGTGAGATCCCATGGATAGCCATTTAGGATTGTTCAAGGACATATTACAATTTCATCCATTAGATTTTGTTATTAACTACAATGATTCAATAATTCAAAATTATTGAATGTAAATAGGAGTGGTTGAAAATCCATTGCTTTGAATAGTGGTTGACTTATATCCACTATTTTGTTTAGTAATCTACAAGGATTTAAGTGGAGTTGGGTGGCTAGAATTTAATGACTAAAATAATCTATAAGGTTGGTTTGGAAGGATTGTGAAGAGGTAGGTAGTGGTTACCTCATCTACTTAAGGGGTTGAATTTGGTGTTTGTTGTGTGGCTTGTCTTTAGTGTAAGCCCATAGGAGGATTTTGTTGAGAAACTAAAAAATAAGGGGCATGTGTGTGAGGTAGATTGGTTATTCAATATAGTGATAGAAATTTGTGGAGTGTGCACATGGGTGTTGTTCTAATAGCTTATAACCAAAATGTAATTGTTAAAATTATATTGCATTTTTTATATATTGGTGTTTATATGTTAAAGTTTTTCTACCCATTGTTGAAGTGTTAGAGTGGTTTTTTTCCCAAGATAATGGAGTTCAATATTCACCCTTCCCATGATCCAAATAGATAGTTATCCTATGTTAGAGATGTTGGAAACTTGTTAAATTTTTGTTTAAAATTATAATAACCTTTTACAAGGTATAATTTAACAATAATAGTTCCATTTCTTGAATCATTTGTTGCTTAGGTTCCTATTTAGGTTACTTAGTTATTACATATTGTGTTTTAACTCTTATAGTTGTACTTTTCTTGTTTTCAAATCCAATAATCCTCTAATTACTAAAGTACCTTTGACACTTCAATTCTCTTGGACATTACCTTAGGATCGAATAAGGTTTTTTGTGTATGAATTTTTATAAGTAACCTACATATTACAACCATTGTTTTGATAAGTTTAATGTCTTAGCAAGACTACTTTGTTGTTTTCCACCGAAGTATCTTGTCTTGATGGGTCCCAAGAAAGACCTAGTTTTCAAGGACTATATGTTCATGTGATTACATCATGCTTCAAGTTATATGCTTATAATGCTATTAAATGCAATAAAATATAAAAAATGTGACGATGAACAAAATTTTTTAAAGAAATAGTTTAAAATATTTCATTAAAAGAACTTCAAAAACAACTTTGTCACAACATTAGAAAAAACTTCACGCAAAGAAAATATAATGAAACCTTTGATAACTTATATGTGAGAGTTCCCAAAAAAAAATAATAATAAATAAACACAAACATCATATCCAAAAGATTTTAGGCTCAAGGGGAATTAAACTTTAATTTCCATGAGGATCCTACCCAATATAATTCATGCCTTACTTGTGCCCAAAATCCTAGTCAAATAACATGCAATTACAAAGAGATTTGAAATTTGGGCCTATGTTTAAAAATGATAACAATGACAACAACATTGACAACTAATAGAAATGAATTGTTAAACATTATAACCCTAGCCTTGGTTCGTGACCAAAGTTAGGGCATGACAAGGGAAACAACTTAAGAGAGAAGCTAAGTTATTCTAGGGGTGCACTCCCACAAATGTTGAAGAGTGCAAAAAAAAAGTCCTAAGACTCTCTTGAAATGGATTCCTATTTTGGGAATTAAGAAACTTAAAGTGTTGGAACTTTGGAAAAAAATTATCTCCAAACTTTGTTCAAATTGAATTTCCATTCCACTATTGAAAAGGTCTTGAAAAGAAAATAACTAAAGTTTGGTCACGTTCTCAAATCAATGGCTTAAATCGCAAGTTATAATCATATAAAAGGTTGGAAATAAAATTCCCAAAATGACCATTGGCCATCAATGGGGTGTTTACTAAACCTATGTTTAGGCTTTTAGTTTGTTCATGTACCATTTTGGTTCCAAACTATAATAATTGCTTTCTTTTCTTGGTTTGTGCATTATTTTGATGAGATTGTGAGCTCAACTTAAGATTTTTTCTTGATCCCATCACAAAGCTCTCACACCTTCTTTCACCTTGGGATCTAGGGAATGCACATAAGGTTTACATTTTGTTACAAAACTAAGAATTGGCAGGGTTTTTCACCACTGATACCATTCAATAAACCTAAGGGTGCATCATGGAAACTCTTGATTGGGAGTCACCAAAAAAAAAATCATTTTTATGTAGACCATGTAGGAAAATACAAAATATATTATGGGGAAAAAAATGGTGATTTCTTTCAAGTTTGAGATGGTGAATGTGAGTTTAAGTTAGCCTATTGTCATGGATGATATTTGATATATTTATTATTTTAACATAGTTAATTAGACATCTAGTATTGATATTGCTATATTTTATCTTTACTCAATGTAAATTATATTAATTCATATTAGTTATAACAAGTTAGATAATAATAAAATAACAACCTAGTTTATATTAACTACAATAGTATTATTATTATTATTATAAATTATAAATTATGGAATTAAACATTATTGTTGAATATTTACTACATGTAATTAACATAATTAACTATGTGCCTATGTTAGCTAAACTATTGGTTTAGGTTTAGGTTTAACTAAATTAAAACTAGGTTGTAATTCAATTGCAACTACATTGCAACTAATTAAGTTGTAATTACGTTATCACAAGGTTACGATTAAAGTAAACTAGTCGACCACCGTACATTTAAACTATTAGAGAATTTTAAATCCTAATACATTGTTCCTTTGTTTTTCAAGTTCAAAATGATGTTTTAAAACTCAACTTGGCACACATGTGGCCACTTAGATCACTCAAAAGAAATAAAAAATGAAGAAGACATGGGTATTGAAAGTAGGTGGGGTAAGTGCTTGGTCATTGCCTAATTCACACATTAAAACTTAGTACATTCATGCTCTTTGTGGTTCTTTTTTGTTCATCCTTTGCTTTTGAAGCTTCAAGAAGCAATGTAAAGCTTATTTTGGTGCACCCATAACTTTTTAGATAACACAAAATGATTAAGAAATGAAGAAGATATGACATTTTAAAATAATGGGTCATTTTTTGAAAAAACACATTATCTAATTTTGACATGTTTTATGTTTCTTTTGTGTTGTTCCTTTACTTTTAGAGGTTTAAAATATAATATGGAGCTTACATTGGAACTCCCATAACTTTTTACATCACTCAAATTAGACAAAAAATGAGAAAGATCTAAAAATGTGTAGTTTTAGATATGTGTGTTATTAGGCTTATCTTTCCAAGGTGGCAACTAAAATGTTTGTCCCATATTGCTTGGCTTCCATTTACATAATCCAAATTATATATTAAACAAATGCACTTGGATGATGGAAAATCAAAGTAAACATGAAAATGTAATCACCATTTGGGATGAGCCAATAAGAAAGGCTTAACCTTAAAGGCTAAGTTAAATTTAATAAGACAAGTTTATTTTTGATTTAAGTGTAGGCTTAACAAGTGCCTAGGTTTAATTTTAATCAAAACCTATAAATTAAGAGGCTTAAATTTAGACCTAGCCCATGCCTAGGTAATTAAATGGTTGCCTATGATTAGGCACCACATACATAAATAGGCCTAGGTTATGCCACATGTCATTTAACTATCAGTTCATCCCAAACCATATTAAACACAACGCTAAAACTTGGCATTTATGATTACAAAAATGTAGTCATATGTGTCATCTATGACTAGAAATGACTACATGACTACTAGTCCATAAGACCATGTCGTAAATACCATTAGTCGCATTAGTTGCAACCACATTAACGACTATTATTCACCATGACTATAATCACAAAGGACATATTTATGGATCCAATGAAACACATGGCAACCTCACAAAGTGATACATGTCACAATTTTTAAAAAAACCAAACACATATATTTTTTCTTTCTAATCAAATATTGTCACGTGCTACCTCTTAATTTAGGGAACCTAGCTTTAAAAGCCTACCCTAGGCAACCTAGCCTAGGTGTTAAAAAAGTTTCATAGGCTAAGTAAGCCACCAAGGTATCTAGACATTTATGTGTTTATGTTTCTAGGTGTTTAGGTTTACAAGTGGGAAAACTTGAACTCCCCACCTCCATTTCGGGGAACAAGTTTTTAACCATTGTACCACATTATTTATTTATGATGATTATTACTTACCACTAATTTATAAACAATATTTTTTTTGTATCAAGTTAACCTAACTCATCCTAGGCTAACTTAGGTTGATTTAGGTTAATTTAGGCTACGTAGTAGCCTAGCCTTGGCTAACATAAGTTAATTTAGATTAACTTAAGCATTCTTAACCTAAATATAGGCCTACTTACCATAAATTAACATAGATTTAGACTAGGCTAAAATAGGTTAAACTTAATTAAACTAACATAATTGTTTGAACTAAACTTGGTTAGATTTGGTAAAACTTGAAAATATTAATATTAATTAGGCTAAAATAAATAAATTTAATTAGACTTTTTAAAAAAGGCAAAACTACAACACTTAGGCAAAACTTGGCAAAACTAAATTAACATTAGACTATTTAGCCTAGCCTACTTACCTTAAATTAACATAGATTATTTTTAATTAAATTTTGTTAGACTTTACAAAACTTGGATAAGTTAGGTTAAAATAATGTATTGATGTTAAATTTGGCTAAACATGGCTACTTAGGCTAACTTGAATAGATTTGGCAAAACATGGCTAAATTAAACCACTTACATTAAACTTGGGTTAATTTTGGTTAAATTTGCTTCAATTTGTTTAATTTGGTTTTTTTTAAAACCATCTAAAATTGGTTAACCCAAGCTAAACTAAGTTACTTATATTTTGCTAGGTTAAAATTAGGATAATTTAAACTAAAATAAAATTAGTTTAAATTATGTTAAATTAAGCTATATTAGACAAAATTAAACAAAATTATGTCATTTAGTCTAAATTAAGCTAAAGTAAATTAGACTTGTTAAAGTAGGTCAATTTAAATTATGGTAAACTAAACCTTACTATTTAATCATTTATTTGTCCATTTCAAATTAAAATATTGTTTCAATATGAATACACTAATTGCATAATCATATTATTAGTCATAATTACTTTTAGTCCTAATTATAGTCATATGCATAATCATGTAGTCATAATTTTGACCATAGTTATTAAGATGGTAGCAACTAAAGGCCACATATGATTATATGACTATGTTTGGACATTAATTACAAAATTATCTAATCATAAAAATCACATTTTGTCATTGTGAAATCACCACACATGTCATCCCACCATTGGCCAAATGCATTAACCATCGTAATTGCAACACAATTTACCTTTCAACTTAATTTCTACTATGGTTATCCAATGGTGGAATGTTTGGGGTGTGCCATGGGTCACTATATCATTGGTTAAACATTCATTTGACATAGTTGAAATGTAGTCAAAATTGAAACTAAATATTTTGCTAATGTCATACGCAGTCAATGGATGAAGTTCATCCATTAATCAAAGGAAGTTGACAACATTTTGTGATTAGGTTGGTAAGATAGTTTGCAATTAAAATGGTTAATACTGACTATTAATGTGGTGTTGACATTTGGCAAACTTTTTCAACTTCAATGACATTGTTGATATGTATTTAATTTTTTTGGTTTGAAATTGAAAAAAATATTTTTCGATTACAAAAAATACTTTGCAACTATTTTTATTGTTCTCAACTATGTTTTACAGTCAAGATGTGGTTGAGAACGTAGTTGCAAAAGAAGGGATTTTCTACTTGTCAATAAATCATTTAAAATTAATCGTAAAACTATGATAGTTTGTGAATATAAACCATCATCATCAACATTTCTAGGGCATCATCACTTCATGAATATTGGTGTTGTCACCAATCTTTCCTTCAACAATTGGAATGCATCTCCGCAAAAGGTTTGTTAAAGGAATGGCCAATTTCAAAAAATCATTTATGAACTTGTGATAGTATGAAGCCCATCCAAGGAATGATCATAATGCCAGCACAGACTTTGGGGGTTCCAATCCAAAATTGCTTCACCTTCCAATCATCAATTTGAAGTCCCTCTTGTCTAATCATTTGCCTTTGGCACCCCAATTCCACACTTTTCAAACTTAACGTACAACTCATGTTCACTTAACTTTTGTAACACCTTCTTTGAGGTTCTCCATGTGTTCCTTCAATAATTTACAATGTCAAAATGTTGTGTATTTAAATAACCACAAAATTTAGTTAATCTTGACAAAATCATTCATGGAAATGCAAAATGTGGCAATCACATTGATTGGAGAGCCAAAAGGCAAATCATGAAAAATTCATAAGACCCATGTCTTGTGTGTCCCATAAGGTGCCTTGGTGTTTACCATGCATCCCCCCTAACTTGGGCATTATGAAGTTCACCTATAATTGGATAAGCACTTTCCCAATTTACTTTGAAGTTGAATGCAATATGCCATATGCAAGATGCACCTCAATGAATGATTCAAGCTCCTTTAATGGGAGCTCCATTTGCCTCATAACTATTTTGGTCATGAATGAGTGTGAGGCTATTTTCTCCAAGAAGCTCATAAGACCTCATGTTTAACTTTGGGGCATAAAATCAAAATTGTATGGTGAATATGTTTTAATAATATAATTGCAACATGTAATGTTGACTAAATAACTTCCAAACAAAAAGAAATGTAAATTGTGAAAGATGGATTTTTTTTTGGCTATGATAAAAATCCTTTTACCTACAAAGGACTCCATAACTATCAATTTATGACATGTAATGATACAAATTATCATTTATCATTATCAATTATCATTCACCATTGGTATGTAATAATTAAATGACCTAATACTTCATTTTGGTAACATCTTGATAATTGATCCATAATCTAAAATTGTTTTGGTTGATATGTGTAATAAAATTGTGTTTGACATGACGTCTTAAGTGGTTCCCTACTAATCAAGAATTAAACCATATTATTTATGGTAACTTATCTTAATAGTAAACTAACCACAACTTAATTAAATAACCAACATAACACACTTTATTGCTATCATGCACTATCATGTCAATGTCTACAACTATCATTGTTAACACACACACATCACAAATGACAAAGACCACCCTAATGGCACATAATTTCCAAACCACCCATTTATTTAGGGCCAAGGTCCCACAAAACCAAATCTTAATGTAGGGAATCATTCCTATACATCCATCACAAATAAAAATAACAAAAAATAATTAAAAACAAAATAACCCAAAATAGCCTAAGGTAGAATAACTTAAAATAACATAAAATACAATAGCCTAAATAACTTAGGATATTTAAAGCAACAACATTAAAAAACCTATTTACTATAATGAATTATTTCAATTAATATTGTATTAAACTAATTAATAATGAAATATGATAATTACGTAGTGACCTTATAGTAACATTAGGCAAGTTGAAATGATTAGGGTGAAGTGAACCTATTTCACTTTGAAAGCCTCATAGTGATTTAGGTTAATGGATTGCACCCCACTTTTGTACTAGTGTGTCAATAATTAAATCATTCGAAACATGCATCACAAGCTCCCAAACCTTGCATTGTGTTATATATGGATCAAATTTCTTGGGAATGAGTTATTTCCTAATTCATGCTTTAAACTCTTTTGAATGATACACATGCATATGTCCTAATTCACACTGCATTTATTTCCACCAAGTTTGCACATAACTTTGAAAGTGGGTATAAGCTCACTCCATTATAATGTTTTGATCAACTTTCATCATGTGGATGTAATCCTCCATTTTGAATAACCAAATGTGCACAACCTTGTGATCATGAAGTTCCCAAGTCTAGCAAGTTTAAAGGCCATACTTATTCAAATGAGTTTCCTCCTTTGAACATTTTCGCTAACCCACATCAAAAGGGTTAGTTCCTCAATAGTGAAATGTATTAACTTGGTCCCCTCATCATTCACATCACATTCTTCAGGTTTAAAGGATTTTACTTGGTCCTATCAATCATCATATACCTTTTGAATGTATTGATTTGGGTGTTTTGGTTAACATTAACATGAGGCTTTTCCCCTGTAATGTCAATTGCACTTCATTTTGTTCATGTAATTTCATTTGTTCTTTTTGGTCAATATATTAATGCAAGCTCTTCCAAGATTAATGTTTTTCCTCCGAATTTTGGTACCATGTGGCATGCCCACAAATTCATTTAAAGTTTATGAATAGTAATAAAAAAAAAGGTGAATTAACATGCACTCCCTAGCTCCACACGTTTGGGGGTTTGATGGGTGTGAAGGAGGTCCCAAACAAGCTTAAAATGAAGGTGTTAATGTGAATCGATGGACAATTTAGAACTTGCACAAACCAAAAAAAATTTGATTAACACAAATTGGAGTTATGTGACACTCAAACTTAATCATGAACAACCTAAACTCACTTGACTCACCCAACCCAAACCCTTCAAAGGAGGCACCACTTTCTTTCCTATAATGTAGCAAGCATTGGCCATGTGAGAGTTTTGAATCTTTAAGGGAATATTGTGTGTACCTAAGCTTGGTCCAAATTAGGTCTTCAATAAATCAATGGAAGGATCTTGAGGTTTAGATATAAAAAATGTGTTTGTATTCTACATTTGAACTTGTGAATTAAAAAATAGCCAAAATAATCATTAAAAGTCAAATTGGTAGCTTAACTTTCAACCATTAAAACCCAAGAAATATGGATGCAATGACATTTGAATTGAAGATGTGATATGACATTAGAAAAATCTTATCAAAGACCACAATTTTCCCCCTATAAGCTTATCCATCAAAGCTTATATGTGAGATTATCTTTTGGGCATCCTAAGAATTTTTGCCATTTTGATGTAGCCCTTACCATTGGTCATATAATATATTATAGGAAAGGAGGTAGTGGTTCCTCTCCAAGTCTGGGTCATGGTGTGTCTTATGAACTTGTTTTGCTCGTGGTTCATCTATGCAACATTTTGGCTCTGACTTCTATTAATCACCTTTTTTTTTTGTTTATGCAAATTGATCTCAACTTGAACTCTTGCTTGTGAATTCACCCTAATCCATCTTGGAATTCCCACCTATGTTTTCACTCTTGGGAGCTAAGGAATGCACCTTGGGTTTTCAATTTGTTGCAAACTTTAAAATCAACAAGTTTTTTTACCTTTCATACCACAAGTGACAAATTTAAGAAGTTATTATTGGGACTCCATTTCCCAATGATTCCCACTTGGGAAGTTTTAGGACTCACCTCCTTTGCATATTCCAACACTTGTGGGAATGTGTGTGAGTCCGCATCCTCATTTATGTGGGTCACGATAGCTTTATGACATCCATGGCTTGTTTGTGCACCATTTTGATTATAAACTACACAAAAAAAAAATTCTATTGGTTTGACAACACCATGAGTTCAACTATGAGTTAGTCCTAGTGCCACCTTGGAACTTCCAAGCCTTCTTCTTTGTTTGGAGTTAAGGAACACACCCCAATTAGCATGTAATCCACTACAAAACTATAAACCAACAAAATCATTTACTATCAATACCATTTAACAAACCTAAGGGTGTGTCATCTTGGGTAAAACAAAAGTTGTATACTTTAGTTATCAAACATGCAACAATTAAAACCTAAGGTAAATGTGCTACTTCTCATTTTTATAAAAATCAATTCAATTTTTTTGAAAACAAGTTAAATAAACTTATGAAAAAAAATATTTTATAGATATCTTGTAGTTTTGTCTATTGGTTATTTTTAACGTAAAATTTGATAAACTAGTAATTAGTTATGAATTTTATATGTAATTGACTCAAAATGGTATATCACTATAACATATTCATTTGGAATTGAAAACAATTCCAACATTATGAACTATTCATTGTATTCTCCTTTTTCAAATCCAATGTAATGATGTCTAAATAATGTTTATTTATATTAAAATGTCCATCAACGATATTATGTATTATCATTACTTGTTAATCATAACCTTAGCACTTAATGTCACATGAACAAAATTAATTAATTTTATTTTTATTTTTCAAATTACTTGTTCTCAAAGGATTTAGATACCTCGATATTATAAACTTAAAATTCTTTTATTCAACCCTTATTTGACTTAATCACCTTAATGTAAAAACTTCTAATCAATAGCTTTACAACCTAATACCAACAACTCCATAAAAGTTTATTTCACACTTCCATTACATTTAATTATGATATGACATAATTTTGATCCATTAAGGTGGTTAATGATTTAATATATGTCAAGTCTATGTTTGCCAAAATCAATATTTATAAAAATATAAATCCCCACAACTCTTATCCCTAATGTTGGTACAAAAATATTCAATTAACAACTAGTTGTTCAATCCATTTCTTATAAACCAACAACCAACATCATCCCCTTTAGTTATACATAAATGCCAATTCTAGTAATAGACTATGTCAAAATTCATGACCCTACTAGTTGGCCTCTAGCACATAGTTGGTTTTTCACACACCTACTTATGTAGTTTCGCAAATTTTATAACTTCAACCCAAGCCTTCCCTCTAGCCATAAACAATTGGATTGGTGTTATATAACATGTATAATTTACATTCACAATGTAGCACATTTGATATAAGATCTATTGGTTGTATCCACTAAATATGCATAAAATATTGTTGATATGGTCAATAAGATCAAGGGAAAAAAAGAATGCACACATGTAAATATGCTCTTTTTTAGTGTTCTATTACATCATACAAAGTTTATTTCACAAATAACATAACAAAGACAAAATCACAAATAAAAATCTCATGGTCATATGCAAACAATAATATTCCTTGCATTGAAACTAACAAGGGAAAACACATAAGAAAAACCTTAAAATACTTTCACATCAGATAAAACATTATATCATACCTACAACTAATCACTTGCAATATTTTTTAAAGCATAATTTTTTAGAAAAATGGTGTTTTAAAACCTTGTTTTCCAAATTTCAGAATTTTGACACAACAATTTAACTATGTGAAGTCTTTTTAAGTTTCAAAGACTATTGTGATAGGGCAATGGTTAAGGCTACTTAATGTGTGTAAAAATGCATGGTTCAATTCTTGTGAAATTTAACACAATGTTAACTTTTACATTTAGACAATTTTGTTCATCTAATGTTGATTCAATGGTTTCAAATCTTTGAATTGTTTGGTAGGCAACACAACACATTGCACAAAATTTGAAATCAAACCACACCTAATGACCTTGTTTTCTTGTTCCCTAAAATGTGGATTCTACTTAAGACAATAATATAATTTGTTTGGTTTGGGAACTTCATTACTTTTATTGGTAACCATTAGGCTTTCCTAGATTAACCATTACATCAATCACTTGGTTAAAAATTTATTTAACCAAGTGACATAATTTCAGGGTAAGCACATTTTCTTATCAAATTTCATTGGAGGGTTCTTTGACACGTAATTTCCCCTTCTTTCAACAAATAAATGAACAAAGTGCCTCATCCATGCAAAACAAAAATGAAAAAAAATTAATGCAAAGATGTATTTTATAACACTCATTGACCTAGGGACCTTTGTTAAGGGCAAGGTTCCTATTATACATATTTGTTAACTTACATGATGTTCTCCAATATTTTCTATGTTAATGTGTGATGAATTGACAACAATGAATTTTTTTTGGGTAGATTTTTTTTTTTTTTTTTTGACCAAATTTTTTTCAAAAAACCTTTTTATTTTAAATTTTTTTTTT
>Ga0116229_10008797_pt1 | contig 15582 bp, 14 predicted proteins | sample S1TSphgellanicum_3_FD_87313 | JGI IMG/M metagenome (GOLD analysis project Ga0116229, IMG submission 87313) | Host-associated microbial communities from peat moss isolated from Minnesota, USA - S1T2_Fc - Sphagnum magellanicum MG | ecosystem: Host-associated > Plants > Peat moss > Unclassified... | reverse complement strand
TCCCGTCAATCGCGCGAAGCTTCAGCTATGGACCGGCCCCCTGAATGCACCCGGCGCAGCCGAAGCGGACGCCGAGGTCTATGTGGCTTTCCTTGACATGCAATCGACCGTGGACCGTGACAAGAAAATCGGCACGCAGGGTTACTGCATGGGTGGACCGCTCGTCTTGAAGACCGCGGCCCAGGTCCCTGCGCGCATCGGCGCGGGCGCCACGTTCCACGGCGGCGGCCTCGTGACCGACAAGCCCGATAGCCCGCATCTTCTGGCGCCGCGCATCAAGGCGAGACTTTACCTGGCGATCGCAGCGAGCGACGACGCGAAGCAACCCGACGCAAAGACTCAACTCCGCGCGGCCTTCGACAACGCGCACGTGCCGGCCGCCATCGAGGTTTATGCCGGTACGCAACACGGTTGGTGCGTGCCCGACATGCCTCTCGCGGAGGGCAAGCCGATCTACAACCGCACGGACGCCGAGCGTGCGTGGAGGAACCTGCTCGATCTGTACTCGCAGACTCTCGTTTGAACGCGGCGGATCGATGACCAACAGCATGCGAACGGCAGCCGTACTGACCGTGGCGCTCTCGGCTCTGCTTCTGTGCGAGAGCGTGCCGGCGGCGGCCCACCGGCAGGATAAGGTCTACACCGCCGTGCAAGCGAACCGCGCGGGTGCACTCGAACTGCTCGGTGAAATCGTCAATATCGATTCCGGCACGGGCGACGTCGAAGGCGGTGCGCGCGTCGAGGCGATCCTCGCCGACCGGCTGCGCGCGATCGGCGCCGAGGTACGCCGCGAACCGGCGGAGGCGCCGGGTCTGCCCGACAATCTCGTTGCCGTCGTACGCGGCAAGGGCAGCGGCAAGATCCTCGTCGTGGCGCATATCGACACCGTCTTCGGACCCGGGACCGCGGCGGCACGGCCGTTCCAGATCGATGGCGATCGTGCGCATGGTCCCGGCGTCGGCGATGAGAAGGCCGGTGTCGTGAACGCGGTCACCGCGCTCAAGATCCTGCACGAGATCGGCTTCAAGAACTTCGCCTCGATCACGCTGCTCATCGACGACAGCGAGGAGCGTGGCTCACCGGGTTCCAGCCATTTGATCCGTCGCCTGGCGCGCGAAAGCGATGTCGAGTTCAACATGGAGCCCGGCGACCCGCCCGATGCGATCACGGTTTGGCGCAAGGGCTCGGCGAACATTCGTATTCAAGTCAAGGGGCGCGCCGCGCACGCCGGCATGGCGCCGCAGGACGGCCGCAACGCCGCGCTCGAACTCGTGCATCAACTCGCGGCGCTCGAAGGTCGCTTTCCGAGCTCCGGGGATGGAATCACTGCGAACCTGACCCTTCTGAAGGGCGGCGAGCGCAGCAACATCATCCCCGACTCGGCCGAAGCAACCGTCAACGTGCGCTTCCGGAGGCCCGAGGAATTCGCGACTGTCCTTGCGGCCGTCCAGGCCGATGCCGCCCGGACGAGCGTGCCCGACACGAGCGTGGCGGTTCTCTATGACCCGGCCTTTCCACCACTGACCGAGGATGCCGCCATCGATGCGCTCGCGGCACGGGCGCGCGCGATCTACGCGGAGCTCGGCAAGGACCTCGCATTCTCGGGCAACGGCGGTGCCTCGGAATCCGCACTCGCGCAAGCCGAGGGCATTGCGGCGCTCGACGGCCTGGGCTACGTGGGCGGTGACTTTCATACCGACCATGAGTGGATCGATCTCACAAGCGTGACACCGCGCTTGTATCTCTTCACGCGCCTGCTCATGGTCACGGGCGCCCTGCCGCCGCGGAACGCGGCGCCATGATCACGCGGCGTCGATTCATTGCCGTTGCGGGCAGTGTCGCCGGCTTAGGCGTGGCGGCCGAGGCGGCCGGCGTAACCGATGTCCCCGCTCCGGCCGCCCAGCCAAGTGCGGGCGCCGGTCTGCAATCGCTGACCGGCGACGCCCAACCGATCACGGCGGACGAGCGGCGCGCGCGGATCGTCAAACTTCAGTCGCTATTGACCGAAGGCAAGGTCGGCGCACTGATCGTCGAATCCGGGTCGACACTCGAGTACTTTACGGGGATCTCCTGGCACCGGTCCGAACGAACGACGGCCGCGATCATTCCCGCGCACGGCGATATCATCGTCGTGACACCGGCATTCGAGGAGCCCTCGGTACGCGAGACGCTGCAGGTCGAAGGCGACGTGAGGCCTTGGAACGAGGACGAGAGCCCGTTCTCGCGCCTCGTGCAAGGATTACGGGACCGGAAAGTTGCGCCCGGCCGAATCGCCGTCGAGGCGACGACGCGCTTCTTCATCGTCGACGGCATTCGCCGCAGCGCGAAGGACTACGAGATCGTCTCCGGCGACGAATTCGTGCGTGCCGTACGGCTCATAAAGTCCTCTGCAGAGTTGACGCTCATGGCGTTCGCCAACCGCGTGACGATCGAGGCGCTGCGCTCGGTGCATACGCGCATCGCGCCCGGCATGAGCCCCGGGGACATTCGCGCACTCATGGATGACACCACGGCGCAGCTCGGCGGTTCGCCCGAATTTTCGCTCGTGCTCCTGAACGAGGCGTCGGCCTACCCGCACGGCTCGCGCCAGGCGCAAACGGTCCGCGCAGGCTCGACGATACTCATGGACTGCGGCTGTACGGTGCACGGCTATCAGTCGGACATTTCGCGGACCTGGGTGTTCGGTGAGCCAAGTGCGCGTCAACGCAAAATCTGGAACACGGTCAAGCGGGGCCAGGAGATCGCGCTCGAAACGGCGGTGCTCGGCTCACCGGTCGGCCGCATCGACGATGCGGTGCGCCGCTACTACGAGAGCGAAGGCTGGGGCCCCGGGTACCGTCTGCCGGGGCTACCGCACCGAACCGGCCACGGGATCGGCCTCGACGGCCACGAGCCCGCCTATCTCGTGCATGGTGACCCGACGCCGCTCGCGGCGGGCATGTGTTTTTCCGACGAACCCGGCCTGTATGTGCCCGGCGAATTTGGCGTGCGTCTCGAGGACTGCTGGCACATGACGGCGTCGGGACCCGCGACCTTCACGCCGCTCGCGAAATCCATCGACGAACCGATCTGAAGCCCGGTTGCGGGGCTTGGCAGCCGCGCTACAACGCCCCGCCGGCAACGATCGTGCGCAAGCGCGCCGTCCGGCTCGAATCGACGACGGTGGCCGCCCGGCGCAACATCGCGAGCGCATCGACCGCGGTCAGCGGCTCACTGAACAGAAATCCCTGCGCTTCGTGGCACAGCTGTTCGCGCAGGAAGGCGAGCTGCGGAAAATTCTCAACCCCCTCAGCCGTGACGCTGATGCGCAGCGAGCGCGACATCGCGATGAGGGCGGTTGCGATTGCGCGATCGTCATGGCAATCGACGAGACTCGTCACGAACGACCGGTCGATCTTGAGCCGATCGACCGAGAAGTTGCGCAAGCGACCGAAGCTGGAATAACCGATGCCGAAATCGTCGATCGCGAGAGATACGCCGAGAGCCTTAAGTTGTGCAAAGGCATCCTCGGACGCGGCTTCGTCTTTCATGACGACCGACTCGGTGATCTCGAGCTCGAGCATCGAGGCCTCGATGCCGGTTTCCGCGAGTATGGCCGCGACGGTCGCCGGAAAACTCTTGAGCATGAACTGCTGCCCGGAGACGTTGACCGCCATGCGTATGTGCTTGAGGCCCTCGTCGTGCCAGGCCTTCGCCTGCAAGCAGGCATTGCGCAGCACCCATTCGCCGATCTGCACGATTTGGCCGGACTCCTCGGCGATCGGAATGAATTCCGCCGGCGCTATCGAACCGAGCTCGGCATTCGTCCAGCGCAGCAGGGCTTCCATGCCGCTGATACGCGCGGTCAGCACGTCGAACTGCGGCTGGTACTGCAGCGAGAACTCGCCGCGCTCGAGCGCCCCGCGCAGGCGGGCTTCGATCGCGAAGCGGCGCAGCGCAATGTCGTTCATCGCGGCGTCGAAGAATTGATGGCTGCCGGGAGCCGTGCGCTTGGCAGAGTACATCGCTTGATCGGCATGCCGGAGCAGTGCGTCGACATCGGTGCCGTCGCGCGGGTACATCGCGATTCCGATGCTCGGCGTCACGACGACCGAATGCGGACCCAGCTGGATCGGCTGCCGCAAATCCGCGATCAGGCGCGCGGCCACACGCCCGGCGTCCTCGGCTCGCTGCAACTCGGGCAGCACGACGATGAACTCGTCGCCGCCGAACCTGGCCACGTGACCGGCTCGCGAATCGCCCGATGCATGCGCGGCGACCGTGTCGCCCGTGCGCAGCGAATTGCGCATGGTGCGCGCGACGGCACAGAGCAACTGATCTCCGACCGCGTGCCCGAGTGTATCGTTGACGCGCTTGAAATTGTCGAGATCGAGATACAGCACCGCGAGGCCGCGCTGCTGCTGTTCGGCCGCCGCGAGCGCGCTCGTCAGACGGTTGCGTGACTGCTCGCGATTGGGCAACCCCGTCAGCGCGTCGAAATACGCAAGTTTGATGATCCGATGCTCGGCACGCCATTTGCTCGCGAGCGAGACCACCATCTGCCGTATCTCATTGGCATGAAACGGCTTCTGCAGGTAGGACAGCTTTTCCTCGGGCGGCACGAGACGGCCGATCTCCGCCGGATCGACGTCGGAGAAGGCGGTGCAGATCACGATCTCGATCGCGGGGTCGAGTTCGCGGATGCGCGCCGCGGCCCACAAGCCATCCGGCCCCGGGGGCATGCGCATGTCGAGGAACGCGACCGCAAACGGATCGCCGCTGCTCAAGGACTGGCGTACCGCGGCAACCGCCGCCTGCGCGCCGTCGCAGATCTCGGCGGCGAAGCGCGTGCTGCGGGACCTGGGACTCGGCGGCGGCGGTCGAACCGCGCCGGTCTCGAGCCGCATGCGCAGCGCGCGCACCGTGGTGGAATCATCGCTCGCCGGTGGCGGCGCCAGAATCTGACGATACGCTTCGCGCAGCGGTGCCTCGTCATCGGCTACGAGCACGCGGATCGCGGCGTGTTTGCCCTCGCTCATTGTCTTGAAGCCACCGTCGGCGCGTGCTGCCGCTCACGCGATCTTTGGATCGGCAGTTCGATGTGCATGCACGCACCCATACCCGGTCCCTCACTCGTCGCCCAAATCCGCCCGCCCAGGGAGCGCGTCGCGGCCGCGCACCAGTTGAGCCCAATGCCATCGTGCATCGCGAAAATGCGCTGCAGATTCTCTTCCGCGATACCGACGCCGTTATCCTTGCATCGCAGCAACAGCCGCTCGGACTCGTCGCCCGCCAGGATCTCGGCCGAAAATTGCAACAGCCCCCGCTCCCGCCCCGCTTCACTGACCGCTTCCGCGGCGTTGATGACGAGGTTCTGCAGTATCAAACGCAACGCGGTGCGAGCAACGGGCACGGTCCCCAGTTTTTGCAAAGAGTCCTCAATTTCGATGTCCAGACGCTGTTTCGACGCTTTCGGGACGATTTCCAACGCCTGGGCGACGAGCGTGGCAAGGCTGACGGGCTCGATGAGCGCTTGCTGGTCCTGGCGGACGAGGTTCTCGTTCAATGCGGCCCGCATGATGGCCATTTGGGCTTGCATCGCGGCAATATCGGTCCTGCCACCTTGGAGCGCGGCGGCAATTTCGCGGCAACCCAATTGGAACAACTCCAGGAGGTCCTCGCGGCGGCCGGGGTCCAAGTTTTCGGCGGCGAGTTCGGCGGCAGCCCACTGCACGTCGGCGAGCGGCAGTTGGGAGAACCTAGCGGCGAGCAAGGACAGCCGAACCTGGAGCGGCGTCATGGCGTTTCCCAAGTTGTGCAGTACCCCCTTGGCCAGCTCGGCGCTGCCGGCTTGGAACGCCTGTTCCTGATGCTGTTGCCTCGCCGCGGCAACGCGCTCGACCATGCGATCGAACTCGCGCCCCAGCTGCGCGATCTCGTCCGCGCCGCGCGGTTGCAAGCGAGCGCCGAGGTCGCCGCCCTGACCGATGGCGACTGCATGGGCGGTCATGCGCGCGATCGGCGCGAGCACGACCCGGTTCAAGATCAAGAGCACGAGCACGAGCACGAGAATCGCCGCCGCGACCAGGTACCACGACGAATAGCGGATCGCGTTCGCGCCGCGTGCCGCAAGAGTGCGTGGGATTTCGGTTCGCAACGTCATGAGCGGCCGCCCGGCAATGTCGGCGAACGACTGATAGGCCTGCATCGTGTCGGCCGTTGCGACGATCGAACCGCCCGGCGGCGCGGCGCCAGGATCGAAGCGCGTCACGGGCGACTGCGCCTGCGTGCCGATCGCACGCAACTCGTCGTTGGTGAGCAGCCGACCCATGATCGTCATGCCGCGCGTTCGGCCCCCGCCCGTGCCGTTCAGAATCGGCGCGGTCGCGAGCATCAAGATGCCGAGATTGGTCTTGAGCAGTCCGTGGGCGGCCTTGCCCGACTCGAGATTCGCGCGCCACGGAAAGCCGTCGGGCAGGCGCCCCGAGCGCGCGAAGTCGAGGTCGATGGGGGCACCCGAGGTGAGGTCACGAGCGGCCGAGAACACGTACTTGCCGTCACGATCGATCAACAACAGCAGGTTTACCTTGAGCGGTGCGGTTGCGGCGCTCGTCGTATACGTCGTGATGAACGCCGGATCGAAGTCCTGCATGAACTGATACAGCTCGGCCCAATTCGACCACTCCTGGTCGTTCAGCTGCAGGCCTTCCTGGCTACGCTCGAGCGCAAAACCGATGCGCACCATCGAGGTCTGGGCGAGCGTGCGCTCGAGTTCCGAGAAACTCGGCATGAACACGCGCTCTTGAATGACGATTTCGATGGCAATCAGCAGCGCGAACAGCGCGGCGACGACGGCGACGACTTTGGCTCGAATCTTCATGGATTCGAGATAGCAAACATCGTCGCGCTTGGGTCCTGAGCGCCGCTTGCTTTATGAATTCCACGGCCGCCGCCTGCGCGTTTTGTGACGCGCCGCGCACTTTTCAGGCGTGATCTGCCTCGACCTTCGCGACGGCCGGCCGCGCCTTCAGGAGCGCCGCGTGCGCACCGATTTTCGGCGCGCGCGCGTGCAACTGGGCCGGTTCGCCTGGACTCCAGGAGGCGAGCATGTAGAGGTAGACGTCGGCGAGCGAATAGTCACCGCCCAGCACATAGGGCGCGAGGCTCCCGCCCACCAGCGCAAGCTGCGCGAAATAATCGTCGGTCGCCTTGGCCGCGATCGCCGCCGCATCCTCGCTGCCGCGGTTCGAATAGCGGTCCGAATAATAAATTCGCAGCACCGATTCGTAGACGTTCGCCGACATGAACACCATCCATTGCAGGAAGCGCGCGTGCGCAGCCGTGCCCGGCGACGGCGCCAGGCGGGCTTCGCCGTGAGCCGCGGCGAGATGGATCAGCATCGCCGCCGATTCGAACATGACGGTCCCATCGGGCAATTCGAGCGCCGGCACGCGCCCCGTGGGGTTCAGCTTGCGAAATTCCGCGAGCGCTTGCGGCTCGCGCGCGACCCAGATCCGCTCATAAGGGACGCCGATTTCCTCGAGCGCGACCTGCACCGCCATCGAGCCGGATCCGGCCCAGCCATAGAGTTTATAGCCCGTCGCCATATCGTAAGCTCCCCGTGAACGTCCGCTTGCCTGTAGGCTTGCCATTATGCCGAATGCGCTGTCACTGACGAGCAATCTTGCCTACCTGGCGCTCATATTTGGACTCATCGTGATTCCGCGCGCGTTGCAGCGCTTTCGTCTGCCCGCGCCACTATCGTGCTTTGCGCTCGGAATGGTCGCCGCCTACCTCGTCGGGCCCGAGTATCACGATTCCACGTTGATCCTGCTCGCGACGCTCGGCATCAGCTCGCTGTTCCTGTTCGCCGGCCTGGAGGTCGACCTCGCCGGCCTGCGGCGCGGTCGATGGCCGCTGCTCGCACATCTGCTGTTGACCGGGGCCATCCTCGCGGGGGCCACCTGGGAGGCCATGCGTTACCTCGACTACGCGTGGAACACATCCGTCGTGCTTGCGCTCGCCGTGTTCACGCCGTCCACGGGTTTCATTCTCGAATCGCTGGCGCGACTCGGGCTCGACGCGGACGAGCGTTACTGGGTCACGCTCAAGGCGATCGGCAGTGAGATCCTCGCGCTCGTGGTCGTGTTCGTGGTGCTCCAGTCGGATACCGCCGAGCATCTGCGCGCTTCATCCTTGGCGATGCTCGGCATGATCGTCGGCATCCCGTTGCTGTTCGGCGTGCTCGCGCGTCTCGTCGTACCCTATGCGCCGGGATCCGAATTCTCGCTGCTCGTCATGGTCGGACTCATCGCGGCCTATTTGACGGACGAGATCGGCGTCCATTACCTCGTCGGCGCCTTTCTTGCGGGCTTCATCGCGCGCATGCTGCGCACACGGATGCCGGGCCTCGCCTCACCTGAGAACCTGCATGCGATTCAATTGTTCGCTTCGTTCTTCGTGCCGTTCTATTTCTTTTACTCCGGCATGGGCGTACCCGCGGCGGCGCTGCACTGGGACGCGCTGCGCTGGGGACTCTTATTGAGCGGCGCCGCGCTGCCGCTGCGCATCGGCATCGTCTGGTGCCAGCGCCGCTTCATACGCGGCGAAACCGCGGCCGGCAGTCTGCGGGTCGCGACCGCGCTCGCGCCGACGCTCATTTTCACGCTCGTGCTCGCAACGATCCTGCGCGATCGCTTCAAGGTCGGCGATACGCTGTATGGAGCGCTGTTGGTCTACGCCGCAGTCACGACCCTGCTGCCCTCGCTCGTGCTCGCGAAGCAGGCGGATTTCACGCCCGAGGTGCCGGAGGACACCGCGGTGAGCCCGAGCGTCGACTGATCAGACGGGCAGGACCTGCCGGCAGTTGAGCTGCACGCGCTCCCGGCCTTGATATTCATTGACCTCAAGGCGGTACGCGACCCGCACGTTTGCACCGGCCCGCACCAGAGCGTTCTCGGTTTCGCCCCCGACGTAGCCAAAAGCGATGGCGTCGAGTGCTTCGTCCTGTGGGGAGGCACGCAGTGTGAGCTTCAGATGCCGTTCGCCGACGATGCGTGTGCGTTCCACCGCGAATACCCCGTCGAACAGGGGCTCCGGAAATCCCTGGCCCCAAGGGCCGGCGGCGCGCAGCGCGCGCGCCGTACCGACGCAGATCTCGGGGGTCGCGAGCTCGCCGTCGGAATCGATGACTCCCGTGAGCAGGTTGGGATCGGTGCGCCGCGCGATTTCCGCGGCGAAGGCCGCGCGAAACGCCGGCAGTTGCTCGGCCGGCAGGCTCAAGCCCGCGGCCATCGCATGACCGCCGAACTTGGTGATGAGGCCCGGATGGCGGGCGGCGATACTGTCGAGCGCATCGCGGATGTGTACGCCGGGAATCGAGCGGGCGGAACCGCGCAGGCTGCCATCCTCGGTACGTGCGAAAGCCACGGTCGGCCGATGCAGCCGATCCTTGATGCGTCCGGCAACGAGGCCGACGACGCCCTGATGCCAGCCGTCATCGAACAGGCACAAACCCACGGCCTCCGCCCCGTCGGCCGCGAAGCGCAGCGCCGCAGCGAGGTCGACCGCCTCGACCTGCATGCGCTGTTCGATTTGCCGGCGCTCATCGTTGAGGCGCGAGAGCTGCGCGGCGAGGCGCGCAGCCTCGCCGGCCTCGTCGCTGAGCAGGCAGGCGATGCCGACGCTCATGTCGGCGAGGCGCCCGGCCGCGTTCAAACGCGGACCGACCACAAAACCCAGATCCACGGCGGCGACTTCGGCGTGGGACCGCCCGGCGCAGTCGAGCAGCGCAAGAATGCCGGGCACGCCCACGCCCGCGCGAATCCGACGCAAACCGGCTGCGACGAGAATGCGGTTGTTGCGATCCAGAGGCACGACGTCGGCGACGGTGCCGAGCGCAACGAGATCGAGCAGCTCGGCCGGCTTGAAATCGCAATCGCCGAGCCGGCGCGCGAGCGCGACCACGACGTAAAAGGCGACACCGACGCCGGCCAGGCTCGAACTGCCGAACGTGGAGCCCGGCAGATTCGGATTCACGATGACCGCGGCGCGCGGCAGACAGCGGCCGGGCAGATGATGATCGGTCACGAGCAAATCGATGCCCAGCGCGTGCGCGGCCTCGGCTCCCTCGATGCTGGAAATCCCGTTGTCGACGGTCACGATCAAGGTCGGCCGACGCTCGGCCGCGAGCGCGACGATTTCCGGCGTCAGGCCATAACCGAACTCGAACCGGTTCGGCACGAGGAAATCCACGTGCGCGAAGCGCAGCGCACGCAGCGCGCGGACGACGAGCGCACTGCTCGTCGCGCCGTCCGCATCGAAATCGCCGACGACGAGCACGCGTCCTGCGCTCCGATGTCGCGCGAGCAGGTCGGCAGCCGCCTCGACGCCCGCCAGTGAGCCGACCGGCAGCAACCGCTGCAGCGACAGATCGAGTTCCGCGTCGCTGACGACGCCTCGCGAGGCGTAGACGCGTCGCAAGACCGGATGCAGGTCCACGCCGAAGTTGAACTCGAGGTGGCTGGCCCGGCGCCGAATTTCTCCGATGGTCATGCAAAATACTCCCACCAGGGCCGTGGCTGTCGCCACCACCGCCAGCGCGAACGCCCGCTGAGACTATAGCGTCGCATTCCGGCCGACAAGACGACGCGTGCCTGCCCGTTCGCGCGCAGCCGGCGCACGGCCGGTACGATCCAGCGCGCTTCGACGCTGTCCCAGGCGGGGGAGCCCGGTACTTCTACGAGTACGGCAACGCCCGGACCCTCGCCTGTGTCGCTTGCCCCGGCCGCGTTGGCCGTGTTGGCCGTGTTGGCCGTGTCGGCCGTGTCGGCCGCGTGTGCGGACCATGCCGAGAACAAAGCGTCGCGGCCGACGACCCAGCCGCGTAGCTGCGGCAAGGTGAGGACCGGGGGGCCACCGCCCCAGAGCCACAAGCCGCTGATCGGCGGCTCGCCCGCGGCGAGGCGCCCGCGATTGAGCGCATGGTCGAACAACCACATCTCGATCTCGCTCATGAGGCCGCGCAGCCGCGCACCTTGCGCGCCTGTGGGCAGCCATGCGCCGATGGCCCGGCCCAGCGCCCTCGCGGGATCCGCTGTCGTCGCCGCGACGTGTTCTGCAAGCGTGCAGTACAGCGCCCCATCGCGCGCTGCGTGCAGGGTTTGGCCGCCCTGCGCGAACACCCGGTTGAAGTCCTCCGCAAGGCCCGCGGCGGCCGCGGCCGACAGCGAAAGCACACCGGTTTGGGGCATGCGCACGTCAGTCATCGTGGCTTGGTAGTGCACGGGAGTCGCGACGTAAACACAGGCGCAGCCCGGGGCGCCTCCGACCTGCGCGGCGAACAGGCCTGCGGGACCGATTGCAGGCAGGGGCTCCGCAGAGAGAACGCGAAACGCATCGGCACGCCAAGCCTCGCTCTCGGCGCTCGAGTCGGCGCGCGCGAGCAAGCCTTCGAGCAGCGGCGACCGGCAAAGCTTGGACGTCGGCTCGCGATCGGCCGGGGGCGCCGGGAAACGGATGTAAACAGTGGACACTCGGCGCCTTCCGTTGGGATTGAGTATCTTAAGCTCATGAGACTCGAGCAAGACGGCACATCCGCGAGCAACGTGATTCGCGCTTACGCGCCCGGCGTCATTCGGATCAACGAGTTGAGCTTCACCGGGTCGGTCATCGTCAGCGCGACGCAGCTCCTCGCGGAACCCCTGCTCGCGACCCTCGCCGATCTGTCGAGCGCACTCGCGCGACGCGTACTCGACCTGGAGCCGGATCTGGTCTTGCTCGGTACGGGACCACGGCAGTCGTTCCCCGCGCCGGCGTTCGCCGCCGCTTTCTTGAGTGCGGGTGTTGGGTTCGAAGTCATGGATACGGGAGCCGCCTGCCGCACGTTCAACGTGCTGATCGCAGAGCACCGGCGCGTCGTTGCGGTGTTACTCGCGGCCTGAAAATAGCGAGGCGCTTACTGAATTGCACAAGAGTCGAAGATCGGATCTCGCCACCTTAAAAATCCATCACGAGTCAACACAAGGTGGCTTCGAGAAATATTGTTTTTCTTGTTGATCTTATTCGGTTTTTAAATCCCCCGTCGGCTCCTGTCCATGGTTCAGCGCCCCGCAAATGACCTCTCTGCGGATGTCCACCAGTTAAACATAGCGCACCGCGATGCGCAAGGTAGCGGCCGCTGGTCCCCGACGCATCGAAAATTCTATTAATCAATGGACTACAGTCTAATTCTCGAATTCACTTCTTACCGTTCAGGAATGGCATCGGATCGATCGATTTGCCGTTGACGCGAATTTCGAAGTACAGCGTCGGCGTCTGGTTCGCTCCGGGACCCATGCGCGCGATGGCCTGCCCCGCGACCACCGGCTGACCATCGCTGACCAAGACCTCGCGGTTGTACGCGTAGGCCGACAACAGCACGTCGTTATGCTTGACGATCACGAGTTGCCCGTAGCCCCGGATGCCGCTACCCGTGTAAACGACACGGCCCGCCGCGGCGGCACGTACCTCTTGCCCGAGGTGACCCGTGAACAGGACGCCGCCGCTCTGCACGGGGCGCGGAGTGGCCGTGCGATCCGTGGGCCAGACCCAGTCGAGATGCGGGATCACGACGCCCGCGAGTGCCTGTCGGTTCGCGGTTGCAGAGGAGCGGCCGCGCGGCTGCTCGCGGGCGCCGGGGGCGGACAGCGGAGCCGCGGATGCACCCGTGCCGGGTGCCGTCGCCGGCACGTGTGACTTGGCCCCACCGGGTGACGAGGCCGGCGAGTCCTGCGCGTCCAGCCCGGAGGGACCCAGCCGCAGGCGCTGTCCTACCATGATGCGGTAATCGCTCCCGAGCCGATTCCACTTCGCCAGATCGCGATAGTCGAGGTCGTGACGCCAGGCAATGCTGTAGAGCGTGTCCTCCGGTTGCACGACGTAGATCTCGATCTCGTCCGACCGATCGAACGCACAGCCGCCGAGCGAGCCCGCGACGAGCAGTGCCGCCCAGATCCAGCAGAACCTGCGCACTTTGGTTAGCGCTGCAATCCCGACAGCAAGGGAACGAAACTGACGGGGCCCAGTGCATCGCGCTCGATGCGCTTCTCGCGCTTGGTGTAGCGTACGAGTTCCTGGCGCGAGTCGGGACCCACGGGTGCGATGAGCCGCCCCCCGAGGGCCAGTTGCTCGAACAGCGATTCCGGTACCGCATGCGGCGCAGCGGTCAGCAAGATCCCGTCGAACGGCGCCCGCGCGGCCCAGCCGATGTTGCCGTCCGCATGCCGAAAGTTCGCATTCTTGATCTTCAATTCGCGCAAGGTGCGGCGCGCGCGTGCGAGCAGACTCGCAATGCGCTCGACGCTGTAGATCTCGCCGACCAGCGGTGCGAGCACGGCGGTCTGATAGCCACAGCCCGTGCCGATCTCGAGCACCTTGACGAGCGGTCCGCCGGCAAGCAGCGCTTCGGTCATGCGGGCCACGACGTATGGCTGCGAGATCGTCTGGCCGAAACCGATGGGCAGGGCCGTGTCCTCGTACGCGCGACTCGCGATGGCCTCGTCCATGAACAGGTGGCGCGGTACCGAGCGGATGCGCTCGAGCACGCGCTCATCGGCGATGCCCTGGTCGTGCAGACGCTGGACCAGGCGCTCGCGCGTGCGCGCCGACGTCATGCCGATTCCGCTGAGCCGCGATCCTTCCACGAAACTACTCAAGCCCAAGCCAGTGCGCGATCTGGGGCAGTGCCGCATGGCGCGTCAAATCAATTTGCAGTGGCGTGATCGAGGCGAAACCCGCGGCCACCGCATGGAAATCCGTGCCGGGTCCCGCGTCCTGATGCGCTCCCGCGGAGCCGACCCAGTAGACGTCCCGACCGCGCGGGTCCTTGGCGCGCACGACGGGCTTGCTGCGATGGCGCGCACCGAGGCGCGTGACACGGATGCCGCGCAATTCTCCGTCGGGCAGATCCGGCACGTTGACGTTCAGGATCATCGAAGCATCGAGCGGCTTCTGCTTGAGACGCTGCACGAGATCCGCGGCGAGCCGCGCGGCTCCGGCGAAATTGCGCGGGCCGCCCTCTTCGACGCACAGCGAAACCGCAATGGCCGGCAAGCCCAAAAAACGGCCCTCGATGGCCGCGGCAACCGTGCCCGAATAAAGCGTGTCGTCGCCGAGGTTCGCGCCGTCGTTGACTCCGGAGACGACCATGTCGTGCTCGGAATCGAACAAGCCGGAAACCGCCATGTGCACGCAATCGGTCGGCGTGCCGTTCACGTAGTACGCATCGACGTCGAACGACGATGCGCGCAAGGGCACGTCCAAGGTCAGCGAGTTGCTCGCCCCGCTGCGATTGCGGTCCGGCGCCACGACCGTCACGGAACCGAGGGGCTGCATGGCCGCACGCAGCGCCGTCAGACCCTCGGCACGGTAACCGTCGTCGTTCGAAAGTAGGATCTTCACGCGTCCGGACTATACTGGATGGCAGTACCACCCGATAGCGACCCTTGAGCCGCCCAACCTGATGACCAAGCCCCGCACGCCTAAGCGGCCGGCCGCCGGCAAACCGAGTGAAGTCCCTGTCGCGAGCGATGCGGACGCGCTGGCGTTTCGTGCCGCTGTGAGCGACGTGCGGCCGCTGCGCGCGTCACCACGGGTGGCGCCCCCGGCACGCGTTCACAGGCGCCGCATCACCGCGCGCGCGGCGACCGAAGCCGAGATCGATCTGCCCGGTCCGCTCGTCGCGGCCGATGTCCTACCCGAGGAGACATTGTCCTTCCATCGTCCGGGGGTGCGCGATCAGATGCTGCGACGACTGCGTCGCGGGCTCCTGCCGATCGAAGCAGAACTCGATCTGCATGGTCACAATCAAGCGCGCGCGCGGGAACTGCTCGCCGAGTTTCTTGGACTCGCGCGGAGCCGCGGCCACCGCTGCCTGCGCATCATTCACGGCAAAGGCATGCGATCGGGCAGCCGCGGCGCCGTGCTGAAATCCGCGGTCAACACCTGGCTGCGCCATCATTACGACGTGCTTGCTTTCACCTCGGCGAAGGGCATCGACGGCGGCACCGGGGCCGTCTACGTGTTGCTGCGCGCGTAGCGGACTCGGCGCGGGCGACGCGGCCGGGCGGACGAGCGCTATCGGTCCAACAACACGACCGCCATCGCCGCGAGACCCTCGCCGCGACCGATGCTGCCGAGGCGCTCGGTGGTGGTGGCCTTGATATTGATGCGCTCCGCGCCGGCGCCGAGATCCTCGGCGAGCGCCGCCGCCATCGCGAGCCGGTGCTTGGCGATGCGCGGCGCTTCGGCAAGCACCGTCACGTCGGCGTTGACGAGTTGCAGGCCGGCGTTGCGCATGCGCGCCGCGACTTCGCGCAGGAACACACGGCTGTCGGCGCCGCGATAGCGCGGATCGGTGTCGGGAAAGTGCTGGCCGATGTCGCCCTGCCCGATCGCGCCCAAGATGGCGTCGCAGAGCGCGTGGATGATGACGTCGCCGTCCGAATGCGCGAGCACACCCTGGGTATGGGCGATGCGCACACCACCCAAGACCACGTGGTCGCCGGGACCGAATGCATGAACGTCGAAACCGTTGCCGATGCGCATCGCGCTTGCCTCCGCGGT
>Ga0116229_10008795_pt1 | contig 15583 bp, 13 predicted proteins | sample S1TSphgellanicum_3_FD_87313 | JGI IMG/M metagenome (GOLD analysis project Ga0116229, IMG submission 87313) | Host-associated microbial communities from peat moss isolated from Minnesota, USA - S1T2_Fc - Sphagnum magellanicum MG | ecosystem: Host-associated > Plants > Peat moss > Unclassified... | reverse complement strand
GCGCTGCAGGTCCGCATTCTTGATGCGCGACTGGGGAGCGAGTTTCCGCTGCCGCAGTACGCGACCGCGGGTTCCGCCGGTTTGGACCTGCGCGCCTGCATCGCAGGCGTGTTGCCGCTGGCGCCCGGCCAGGTCGAGCTGATTCCCACCGGCCTGTCGATCCACCTGGCCGACCCAACGCTTGCGGCCGTGATCCTGCCGCGTTCCGGACTCGGCCATAAGCACGGCGTGGTGCTCGGCAACCTGGTCGGGCTAATCGACTCGGATTACCAGGGCGCGCTGATGGTCTCGTGCTGGAATCGGGGCACGCTGGCGTACGAGATCCAGCCTGGCGAGCGCATCGCGCAACTGGTGGTGGTGCCGGTGGTGCAGGTGGCGCTTGAAATCGTCAGCGAGTTCGGAGCGAGTGAGCGGGGGGTAGGGGGCTTTGGGCACAGCGGCCAGCACTGAGGAAGCGACGGGGGAAGGGCTGGCGGTACGCCGCGCTCAGGAGCGCGCCTTCGCGGTCAGCTCCCGGAACCGCTGGATGTCGGATTCGAACTGGGCGCGCATCTCGGTCTGCTCCTGGTGCTTGGCGTCGAGACCCTTGCGCTGGTTGTGCAGCTCGTTCGCGGTGCGCACCAGGTCCTCTGCCAGGTCGTCGGGCATGCGGCGCGCGTTGGGCTCGCTGCTGTAGGGCTTGAACTGCAGCGCGCGCTCCTGCAGCGCCCCGAGCCGGCTGGCCAGCGATTCCATATAAGTAGAGGTCGCCTGCAGCTGGCCATCGATCTGCGCGAGACGTTCGTCGCGCAAGGCTTCGATGTCCTTGACCGACACGTAGGTCGACAGCAGGGTCTGATCGCGTTGGGCACGCTGGCGCGCGAGTTCCGCGGCTTCGGCCTGGGCGGCGAGCTGTGCCGCCGTCTTCGGTGCATCGACATGGCCGACTTCCACGCCCTGGCCGTTGAGCACCGATCGCTCGCGGCCCGAGTATTCTGGCGGCACGCTGTCGCCGTAATGCACGACGCCCTTGTCGTCGGTCCAGCGATAGGTCTGCGTCGGGGAGCTGGTGGTCGCGCCGGAGGCTGCCACCGACGGCAGAGCCGGCGCCAGCGCCGTGGTCAGCGCCATTATGTTCAGAAGGATGTTCCGCCCGCGAACCATGACCAGCAGCATTGTCGTCGTCCGCACCGCCACAGCGCAAGCGGGTTCACGGCGGCGAAAGCGGCACCGGACTATCTGTGCGTGACCCCGTATTTCTGCCGGTAGCTGCGCATCGCGGCCAGCTGCTGCGAGTTCGGGCCACTCGACGGAGCAGTCTCGCGTGCTTCAAGCGCCGCTATGAGTTCAGTGAGCGTCAGCAGCGCTATACAGCGCAGGCCGTACACGGCTTCGACTTCCTGTACCGCCGACTGCTCGCCCTGGCCGCGTTCCTCGCGGTCGAGCGCCAGTGCCACGGCGACTGGCGTGGCGCCGGCCTGCCGGATCAGCTCGATCGACTCGCGGATCGCGGTGCCGGCGGTGATCACATCGTCGACGATCACGATGCGGCCGCGCAGCGCGCTGCCTACGACCTGGCCCGATTCACCGTGGTCCTTGGCCTCCTTGCGGTTGAAGGCCCAGGGGACATTGCGCTGCTGCTGCCCGGCGAAGGCGATGGCAGTCGCGGTGACCAGAGGAATACCCTTGTAGGCGGGGCCGAACAGCAGATCGAATGCCAGGCCGGATTGCGCCAGTGCGGCCGCGTAGCAGCGGCCCAGGGTCGCCATCGAGGCGCCGTCGCCAAACAGGCCGGCATTGAAGAAATACGGACTGACGCGCCCGGACTTGAGCGTGAACTCCCCGAAGCGCAGCGCCTGGCGCGCCAGCGCCAGATCGAGGAATTGCCGTTGGTAGTCGCGCACTGATCAAAGGTTATCATTCCGCCATGCGCGTCATCACCCTGAACGTCAACGGCATACGATCGGCCGCGAGCCGCGGCCTGTTCCCATTCCTGGCGACGCAGAAGGCGGACGTCGTGTGCCTGCAGGAAACCCGCGCGCTCGAGCACCAGCTCGAGGGCCACAACGTCAGCCTGCCTGGCTACCTGAATCATTTCTACGCCGCCGAGCGCCCCGGCTATGCCGGCGTCGCGGTGCTGTCGCGACGCGAGCCCGACCGGGTGCTGCGCGGCTTCAAGGTCGACGAGTTCGATCGCGAGGGCCGCTACCTGGAGCTGCAGTTCGGCAAGCTGTCGGTGATCTCGCTGTACCTGCCCTCCGGCTCGGCGGGCCCGGCGCGCCAGGCATCGAAGTTCCGGTTCCTCGAGGCGTTCATGCCGCACTTGCGCAAGCTCAAGCGCTCGCGGCGCGAGTACATCATCTGCGGCGACTGGAACATCGCCCACAAGCCGATTGATCTCAAGAACTGGAAATCCAACCAGAAAAACTCGGGGTTCCTGCCCGAGGAGCGCGCCTGGATGGACCGGCTGCTGGGCCCGGAAAAGTATATCGACGCGTTCCGCGCGCTGGTGCCCGATCCCGATCACTACACTTGGTGGTCGAACCGCGGCCAGGCCTGGGCCAAGAACGTCGGCTGGCGCATCGACTACCAGATACTGAGCCCCGGGCTGGCCGGCACGCCACAGCGCGCGCACATCCACCGGGAGCCGCGCTTTTCTGATCACGCGCCGCTGATCATGGATTACCGCATTTGAAGCGCCGGCCAGACCGCGAGGCGGATCCGGCCCGGGATCCAGCGCGGCGCGCCGGCGGCTGGCTGGCTGCGCTCGCGGTGTATGGCCAGCCGCGCATGCTGTCGATGCTGGTGCTGGGGTTTTCCAGCGGACTGCCGTTCATGCTCATCTACAGCACGCTGTCAGCGTGGCTGCGCCAGAGCGGCATCGAGCGCGCGACCATCGGCATGCTGTCGTGGGTGAGCCTGGCCTACACGCTGAAGTTCCTGTGGGCGCCGGTAGTCGACCGGCTGCGACTGCCGCTGATCGGCCGCCTGCTCGGCCAGCGACGCAGCTGGATGCTGCTGGCGCAGGCCGGGATTGCCGGCGCACTGCTGGCATTGGCGGCCAGCGACCCAAAAACCCAGGTGGCCCACATGGCCGTGCTGGCTCTGCTGCTGGCGTTTGCGGGGGCCACGCAGGACGTTGCCATCGACGCCTGGCGGATCGAGTCCGCACCGGTGTCGGATCAGGGTGCGATGGCGGCGGCGTACCAGCTTGGCTATCGGCTGGCGGTCCTGGTCGGGGGAGCGGGTGCGCTGTGGATCGCGGCCGACCTGGGGTGGGGGCGCAGCTACACGACGATGGCGGCGCTGGTAGGGATCGGTGTGGTCGCGACCCTGCTGGTGCGCGAACCGGAGCACACAGCATCAGCGCTGGCGGTGATTACCGAACGGCGCGTGGTCAATTGGCTCGCGGCCCGCGCGCACTGGCCGGCCTGGCTGCGGCACGCGGGCGCCTGGGTGCTGGGGGCGGTGCTGTGCCCGGTGCTGGATTTCTTCGCGCGCTACGGGGCGCCGCTGGGACTGCTGATTTTTGCATTCATCGGCACCTATCGGCTGACCGATTACACCATGGGGACGATGGCGAACCCGTTCTATCTCGACCTGGGCTTCACGCTCAAGCAGATCGCCGCGATCGCCAAGGTCTACGGCTCGCTGCTGAGCATCGCAGGCGTGCTGGTCGGCGGGGTGGCGGTAGCCAGGCTCGGGCGTACGCGCTCGCTGCTGCTGGGCAGCGCGCTGGTGATCCTGTCCAATGTGTCCTTCAGCTATCTGGCCGCGCGCGGCCAGCCGAGCGTGGTTGGACTTGCGACCGTGATCAGCCTGGATAACTTCGCACAGGGCGTGCATGGCACCGCGCTGATCGCGTTCATGTCGTCGCTGACCAGTGCTTCCTACACCGCGACCCAGTACGCGGTACTGTCATCGCTGTACGCGTTGCCGGGAAAGCTGCTGATGGGGACTTCGGGTGTGGTGGTGGACCATATCGGTTACCCGCCGTTCTTCTTATATACGGCCGCGCTGAGCATTCCGGCGCTGCTGCTGCTGTACCTGCTGTCGCGTCGGGGGGATTTCACGGGGCCACGCGTCGGCGTGGTAGCCTGATACGCGCTAGAGCAATGCGTCGGGGATTCAGTGGCCTGATACGCGCTAGAGCAACGCGTCGGGCGATTCGAAGATATCGAGGTCTTCCAAACTGCCGGCCATCTGCGAATCGCCGTTAAGTCCGCTGCCACGCTCGCGTACATTCCCGTCGCTGTCGACATCGCCGTCCACGTCCACCGAGCCGCTCCAATCCTCCGGCGCTTCCGCGTCGGTGATCTCACCCTTGGTGCGCTGGGCCTCCCAGTCGACCAGATCCATTTCCTCGACCGTGCCATCGAAGTACTGTACTTCGATGGTGCCGTCGTCCTCGTCGATCGCCACGATTTCCAGCAGTTCGCCGTCGCGAACCTGGTACCACTCACCGATGTCCGGTCGTGCGCTCATTCGGATGCTCCTGTGTTCAGCCACGACAGAATGCATTACGCTGCCGTTCGAGGTGATGAGTTGCGATCCTATTAGATGCGCAGTCATGTTGCGCTCGACGCACCACTCATTCAAGGTGATTTTTTATTTTGCAGAGCGTCAATGAGTCAGCAACTGATCAAGTTCTTTGTAGTCTTTTTGGTAGTCATCGATCCCATCTCCATCATCCCGGTATTTGTAGGACTGACGGCCGAGGCCACCGAGGCGCAGCGCCGGCACATGGCGCGACGCGCCGTGGTGATCGCCGCGCTCATCCTGACCGCGTTCGCGCTGGTCGGCGGCCCGTTCCTGAAGGTGATGAGCATCAGCCTGGAGTCGTTCCGGATCTTCGGTGGCCTGCTGCTGTTCCTGATCGCGCTGGAGATGGTATTCGCGCGCACCTCGGGTACCCGCACGTCCACAGAGGAGGAGCGCGAATCGCGTCAGCGCGAGGACATATCGGTGTTCCCGCTGGCGTTCCCGTTCATCTCCGGCCCGGGGGCGCTGGCGACCATCCTCCTGATCTTCAGCCCCACCACCGGTAAGCCGCTGTTGTTCCTGGGACTGCTGGTGTGCGTGTTCGTGGTGCTGCTGATCACGCTGGCGGTGCTCTACCTGGCGACGCCGATGCTGCGTGTGCTCGGGGTCACCGGAGCCAGCGTCATCAATCGACTGTCGGGGGTGTTGCTCGGAGCGCTCGCGGTGCAGTACGTCATCGACGGCCTGCGCGGCAGTTTCGGCAGCTGAGCGCGGCAGCTGAGCGTCAGCGCCGCCTGAACAGCAACTCGCGTACCTGGTGCCCCAGGCGCTCGCCGCGGCGCTCGAAGCGCGTCGCGCTGCGGCTTTCAGCCGTGTCGACGTCCATGAATCCGCCGCCGCCGGCGCAATTCGCCAACAGCTCGCAGGCGCTGAGCAGCTCGAGCATCTGTTGGGCATAGGGTTCCCAGTCGGTGGCCAGGTGCAGCCGTCCACCAGGCTCAAGCCGCGACGCGAGCAGCGCGACCACGTCCGGCTGCACCAGGCGGCGCTTGTGATGGCGCTTCTTTGGCCACGGATCCGGAAACAGCACCTGCACCTCGGACAGACATCCGGGCGCGAGCTGCTGGCGCAGCACATCGACCGCATCGTGGGCAATGACGCGCAGGTTGGTGACGCCCGCAGCGGTGGCCGCCAGCAGCAGGTGGCCGATGCCTGGCCGGTGCACTTCAACGCCGAGAAAGTCGTTCTGCGGCTGCGCGCAAGCGCGCTCGAGCAGATGCTCGCCGTTACCAAAACCGATCTCCAGTGTGCATGGTGCAACGCGGCCGAACACCCGCGCGAGTTCCAGCGGCTCCACTGCGAACTCGACGCCGAATCGCGGCCAGTGCTGCTCCAGGGCACGCTGCTGCGCCGAGGTGATGCGACCGGTTCGCAGCACGTAGGAGCGAATGCCACGATGGCCCGGCTTGTCGGCAGACTGCTGCATGCCGCCATTATCGCACCCGTCATCGTCGCGGCCGCCGCCACTGGTAACTGCGCGCGAGAGCCCCCATCATCGACGGCATGATGCCGTTTTCAGTCCTCGACCTGGCGCCGATCGTGCAGGGCGCCACCGCGGCCGACGCGCTGCGCAGCACGCTGGCGCTGGCGCGACACGCCGAAGCGCATGGCTACCGGCGCTTCTGGCTCGCAGAGCACCACAACATGCCGGGGGTCGCCAGCGCCGCCACGGCGGTGGTGATCGGCCACGTCGCGGCCGGCACGCACAGCATTCGGGTCGGCTCGGGTGGCGTGATGCTGCCGAATCACGCGCCGCTGGTGATCGCCGAGCAGTTCGGCACGCTGGCCTCATTGTTTCCCGGCCGTATCGACCTCGGCCTGGGCAGGGCGCCGGGCACCGATCCGGTCACCGCCAGGGCGCTGCGGCGCGAGCTTGCCGGCAGCGCCGATCAGTTTCCGCAGGATGTCCAGGAGCTGCAGAGCTACTTCGAAGCCCCGCCGGGGCAGGCGACGCGCGCGATTCCGGGCGCCGGTCTGTCGGTCCCGATCTGGCTGCTGGGTTCGAGCCTGTTCAGCGCGCAGCTGGCGGCGGCTCTCGGCCTGCCGTTCGCGTTCGCGGCGCATTTTGCGCCGGAACTGCTGCAAGCGGCGCTGACGCTGTATCGCAAGCGTTTCCAGGCATCCGCTGAGCTGCAGCAGCCGTATGCGATGGCATGCGTCAACGTCATCGCCGCCGACACAGATGCGCAGGCGCGGCACCTGTTCACCTCGCATCAGCAGGCGATCACGCAGCTGCGCCGCGGCCGCCCCGGCCAACTGCCGCCGCCGATCGATGACATCGACGCCTTCTGGTCGCCGGCGGAAAAGGCCATGGTTGGCGAGTCGATGCGGTGCTCGTTCGTCGGCTCGAGCGCAACGATCGAGCGCAGCCTGGGCGCATTCCTGGCGGCCACGCCGATCGACGAGCTGATGGTCAACGTGCACGTCCACAACCAGGATGCGCGCCGACATTCGCTCACACTGACGGCGGCGATCCGCGAGCGCCTGGCGCTCACTCCAAGCATTGCCTGATCACCGCCAGCGCGGCCGCTGACGACGCCTGCATAACAGCGCAACCTGTCTGTGCGGGTCCGAACACTGGTTGGTCGCGGCCGCCATATGTACGCTCACGCACAGAAGTCGTGGTCCAGGCTGATTTAGGGTCGCTCCCCTATCTGTTCAGTGGCCGCCAGTTCAGTGGCCGCCAACTCAGTGGCCGCCAGGAGGACATCATGCGATCCGACGATCGGGAGTCCGTGATGAGGACCACGCCCAGGCAATTTCCGCGTGCAAAGAAATTTCCTTCGCGTGACGTTGCAGTGATACTCATGCTCGGTGTTACGGCGCTCACGCTGAGTGCCTGCGGCGATAGCGGGACGCAGGGAGCCATGGGCGCGACCGGTGCCACGGGCGCCACTGGAGGCACTGGTGCCACTGGAGCCGTCGGTGCCACTGGCACGGCGGGTGCGCCGGGTGCCGGCGTGAGCTGGGTCGATGTAAGGGGCGCGAGCGCGCAGGCCGCTGTCAACACCGGCTACGTGGCGGACAGCAGCGCGCAGGTCACGATTACGCTGCCAGCCACGGCAACGGTCGGCGACATCGTGCAGGTGTCAGGCGCCGGCAGCGGCGGCTGGAAGGTCGCACAGAATGGCGGCCAGCAAATCTACGTCGGCTTTCAGAATTCACTATGGACTGCGGTCGGACCGTCGCAGACGTGGGAGAGTTTCATCGGCTCCGCCAATCGGCAGGTGCTGGTCGCAGGTTCTTACAATAGTGGGATCTACCGGTCGATTGACTCTGGCGCGACCTGGACCGAGGGCAATGCTCCGAGCGGCTACTGGCCTTTTTTGGCCACGTCCGCCAATGGTGCCGTCGTGCTGGCGGCACCCTCCAGCGCGAGCTCGCAGTTCTACCTGTCGCATGATTCAGGACTGACGTACACGCCGGTGGGACCGTCTGTGGAATGGGCGGGCGTGGCGGTGTCCCCGGATGGCACCCAACTGCTCGTCAGTGGCGAAGACATCTCCAATAATCAGTACGTGCTCGATGCGTCGACCGATTCCGGGGCGACCTGGACGCAGACGAACCCCGGTGGGGAATTCGGCTCAGCAGCATGGCCTACCGCCGGCGAGCTGGTGGTCACCGGCCATCTGCCCTCCGGAACTGGGATCTTTGTCTCTGCCGACGGCGGAACCAGCTTTACGCTGTCGGAGGGCGGCGAGTTTGTCCAGGTAGTGGCCTCGAACGACGGCACGCAAATATATGCGGCAGGTCAGTTGGGCAGTGCGTTCACCCTGTCAAGCGATGCCGGGGCTCACTGGCAATCGCTGCCCAACGCGTTCAGCACGGTCGCAACGTCACCCGACGGCAGCGCCGTCATCGCCGCCGTATCAAATACGGTTGTGGCCTACTCCACGGATTCAGCACAGTATTGGGAGCAGCTGCAATCGGCCGGCGTCCCCTATGCCCTATTCGTGGTCGCCGCCGATGACCAAAAAGTCTGGGCAGCGCCCCCGCAGGGTGCGATCGTTTCGCTATCGGCGATCACCACCACCGGCACGAGCGGATTTGTCACCGGGAGCCAGGATCGATCGGTTACGCTGGAGTATGCGGGTAACGGCACCTGGCTCGTCACCAGCAATCAAGGGCAGCTCGGCGTTAACTGATGGGCGCAAGCGCACCACGCCCCGGCTGTGCGCGTTGGTCAGCGTGTGGGAGTCGACCGGTGGTCTGCCATTGAAATATTTTCAAGCGCGATGCCGACGATCGCTTATTGACGCCTGCGCTGGGGCGCGGCTAGCGTCAAACCATGTTTCGCTCGCTGGTCACACGTACCGTCGTGCCGCTGCTGCTGGCGGCCGGCGTGGTCGCCTACTTCGGGTTGCCCTATATAGACCGGCTGCTCACGGAGTGGTTTCGCGCCGATGTCGAACTGCGCGCGCGACTGCTGATGAGCACGCTGGAGGAATCGCTGCCGGCGCTGGTGGCAAAGGGCGACCAGCAGGGCCTGCGCCGCTATACCGCCAAGGTGCTGGCCGACCAGCGCGTGCTGGGAATCCTGATCTGCCTGCCGAACGGCGGGACGGTATTCAAGACTGAGCTGGTACCGGCGCTGGTCAGCTGCCAGAGCACCGACGAGCTGGCTGATGGGCGCAGCGTCGTGCGCCACTCGCCGATGGGCTCGGTGCTGGTGTCGGTATTCGACCAGAAGCCCGCGGACCAGACGCCGTACCGCGTTGCGATCCTGTACGACCTGAGCTTCGTCGACAGCCGGCAGAGTACCGCGCGCGATTACATGCTGGCGTTCGGCGGCATAGCCCTCGTTATCCTGGCGCTGTTCCTGGTGCTGGCGGCATGGCTGGTGGTGCGTCGCTGGGCCAAGATCCTGATTGGCGACATCACCGGCCGGCGCTTCTTCGACGATGCCAAGTCCGGTCCGCTGTCGCTGCCGATCCTGCGCCAGGTGCGCAAGGTGTTGAGCGAGATGGAAGCCACGCAGCGGCTGGAAATCGACTACCGCGAGAACTGGACGCCGCAGGCGCTGCAACTGGTGGTGCGCGATCAGCTGCACTCGCCGCAGATGATCGTGGTGTCGAATCGCGAACCCTACGCGCACGAGTTCAACGAGCAGGGCGCCATCGAAGTGCGGCTGCCGGCCAGCGGCATGGTGACCGCGCTCGAGCCGGTGATGCGCGCCTGTTCCGGTACCTGGATCGCGCATGGCAGCGGCAGCGCGGATCGCGAGGTGGTGGATCGCTCGGACCGGGTGCGCGTACCGCCCGAGGACCCCAGCTATATGCTGCGGCGCGTCTGGCTGTCGGAGTCAGAGGAGCAGGGCTTCTACTACGGACTGTCGAACGAGGGGCTGTGGCCGCTGTGCCACCTGGCGTATGTGCGCCCGGCGTTCCGCGGCGAGGACTGGGTGGTGTATCAGTCGGTGAATCGAAAGTTCGCCGAAGCGGTCGCGCGCGAGGCGCAGTCCGACGACCCGGTGATCCTGATCCAGGATTATCACTTCGTGATGCTGCCCGGATACCTGCGCAAGCGCCGGCCCAATGCCACGATCGTGCTGTTCTGGCACATACCCTGGCCCAACGCGGAGACGTTCGGCGTCTGCCCCTGGACGCGCGAGATGCTGACCAGCCTGCTGATGGCCGATATCCTGGGCTTCCACACGCTCTATCACTGCCAGAACTTCCTCGCCACGCTCGACCGCTTCATCGAATGCCAGGTCGACCACGAGCGCATGACGGTCGCGCTGCAGGGTCATGTGTGCCATGTCGGCGCCTATCCGATCTCGATCGAATGGCCGCCGCGCTGGCTTACCGCGGTGCCCGATGTGCCGCAGTCGCGCGCCGCGGTGCGCGAGTGCTTTGGCATCGGCGCGCATGTGGTGCTGGGGCTGGGCGTGGAGCGCTGGGATTTCACCAAGGGCGTGATCGAGCGCTGCCTGGCGCTCGAGCTGCTGCTGGAGCAGGATCCGCGGCTGCGCGGGCAGCTGACGCTGCTGCAGATCGCCGCGCCATCGCGCAGCAAGCTGCCGGCATACCAGGCACTGCAGCGCACCACGCTGGCGGAGGTCGAGCGCATCAACGCGCGCTTTGCGACTGCGGACTGGAAACCAATCGTGCTGATCGGCCGGCATCAGCCGCCGGAGCAGGTATTCGAGCTGTACCGTGCCGCTGACTTCTGCATCGTCAACAGCCTGCACGATGGCATGAACCTGGTAGCCAAGGAGTTCGTCGCCGCTCGCGATGACGAGGATGGCGTGCTGATCCTCAGCACCTTCGCCGGGGCCGCGCGTGAGCTGGTCGAAGCCATCCTGGTCAATCCGTTCGACGTCACCGAGACTGCGGCGGCAATTCGCCGGGCGATCGATATGCCGCGCGAGCAGCGCCGCCAGCGCATGCAACTGATGCGCAGGACGATCAAGGAAAACAATGTCTACCGCTGGGCCGGGCGCATGCTGATGGATGCCGCGCGCATCCGGCAGCGGCAGGCGCTGTCGCGGGCGGAGGAGGCACTGCCGGCGGCATAGCGGCGCGAACGCTTCGCGCAGCGAACGCTTCTGGATAGGCTAAAATGGCGGTGGTACACAATCCCGGGGAAACACCGGGCCGCCATCCTGCCGATCCAAGGAGCACGCTTGAATTCCCATCGCGCCGTTCGCATCGCCCTGTGGGCGATCAGCCCTTTGCTGTTGATGCCGTCGCTGCTGCTGCCGTCGCTGGCGCTGCAGGCGGCGGAGTCGGCCGACGCTGCTACGACCGCTGACCCCAAGTCTGCAGACGCCAAATCTGGCGATGCCAAGTCTGGCGATGCCAAGGGCGCAGAGCATAAGGCGGCCGGCGCCACCGACCATTTCGTGCCCGAGCAGCAGGCCAGCAAGGCCGCGGTCACCGTCGACGGCCATCGTATCGACTATGACGCCTATGCCGGCACGCTGGTGGTGCACCCCAAGGGCTGGGACGACGTGCCACAGAACGCGCCCAAGGACGAAGACAAGAATCCGCGACCGGAAGCGAGCATGTTCTACGTCGCGTACTTCAAGAGTCCCGGCAAGCCGGCCGACCAGCACGGCAAGCCGTCCGACCAGCAAGGTAAGCCGTCCGACGAGCGCGACGCCCCGCCACGCCCGGTGACCTTCATTTTCAACGGCGGCCCGGGCTCGTCCACGGTGTGGCTGCACATGGGCGCATTCGGCCCGCGACGCGTACTGACGGCGGATGATGCGCACACGCCGGCCGCGCCGTATGCGCTGGTCAACAACGAGTTCAGCCTGCTCGATGCCAGCGACCTGGTGTTCATCGACGCACCCGGCACCGGCTTCTCGCGCATTGCGGGGACCGACCGCGACAAGGCGTTCTACGGCGTGGACCAGGATGCGCACGCGTTTGCCGATTTTATAGTTCAGTTCCTGTCGAAATATGGGCGCTGGAATTCACCCAAGTACCTGTTCGGCGAGAGCTACGGCACCACGCGTGCCGCGGTGCTGGTGGCGCTGCTCGAGACCGAGTACGCGGTGGATTTCAATGGCGTGATCCTGTTATCGCAGATCCTGAATTTCGATGTCAGTCCGGACAGCCCGGAGACCAACCCGGGCATCGAGCTGCCATATGTGCTGGCATTGCCGACCTATGCAGCCACGGCCTGGTATCACCACAAACTGCCGGACTCGCCGCCGGATCTCCCGGCGCTGCTGACCGAGGTCGAGCATTTCGCGAAGAACGACTACGCGCTGGCGCTCGCGGACGGATCAGCGCTGCCAGCGGAGCAGCGCGATGCGATCGCCGCCAGGCTGCACCAGTACACCGGGCTGCCGGTGAGCTACATCCTCAAGGCGAATCTGCGCATCAATGGCGGCGAATTCGAGCAGACGCTGCTGGGTGACGCGCAGCTGACCACTGGCCGGCTGGACTCGCGCTTCTCCGGACCGTCGATGGATCCGCTCAGCAAGGAGGCGGATTACGACCCGCAGTCCGCGGCGATATCGTCCGCCTACGTGTCGTCATTCAATGACTACGTGCGCAAGGAGCTCAAGTACGGCCAGGACAAGGCCTTCAAGCCCGAGATCGAGTTCGAGAAAGGCTGGAGCTATGAGCATCGCACGCCGGGAGGACCCGAGCTGTCCGGGCAGTCCGTCAACGTGATGCCGGATCTTGCCGTGGCGATGAAGTACAACCCCGGCCTGCACGTGATGCTCAATGGCGGCTACTTCGACATCGCGACGCCGTTCTACGAGGGCATCTATGAAATGCAGCACCTGCCGATCCCGCCGACGCTGCAGAAGAACATCGAGTTCGCGCAGTACCAGTCCGGCCACATGGTGTACGCCCACGAGCCGTCGCTCAGGGAGCTGCACGCCAAGGTCGCCGACTTCATCCATCGCACCCAGGGCCCTAAGTCACCGTAGCAACGCACCAGAGGTTGAACACCGTATGAAAACCAGATTGATCGCCATGATCGCAGCGACCACCATGCTGGCGCCGCTGGCACTGTCCGCGGCTGACAAGGGCAATGAATACATCATGCTGGACAAATCCGCGGCGCGCTCGGCGCTGCCTTTCAGCGATGCGGTGCTGGCCGGCAACACACTGTACGTGGCAGGCACGCTTGGCCTGGATCCGGACACGCTCGCCGACATGAAGACTGCGCACGTGCCGGAGGACCCGGCGGCCGAGGCCAGGTTCGTGATGGACGCCGTCAAGCACACGGTGGAGGCGGCAGGATTCAAGATGGACGACTTCGTCAGCGTCCAGATCTACTGCACTGATCTGGCGCTGTATGGCGCGTTCAATGACATCTACCGCACCTATTTCAACGGCCATTTTCCGGCACGCGCGTTCATCGGCGTCGACAAGCTGGTGCGCGGGGCGCGCTTCGAGGTCATGGGCACCGCGGTCAAGGGCCGGCGCTAGCGGCCACCACGCTCAAGACCTCCGCGGCCGGGTCAGCACCAGGATCAGAGTGCGCCAGTTTGCCGACTACCCGCAGATGCTCGCCGCGGCGAGCACCGAGCGCGTACGCATTCAGCTGGCGGCATCCTGGATCCAGCACGTATTCGACCAGTTCTATACCGAATTCCTGCGGCTGACCTGGAGCGTCAAGGCGGCATTCGAAACCCGCGATCACCCGGCGGCGGTCGCCGCGGCAAGAGAGCGGCTGGGACTGTACAGCGCGACGGTGTCCGCGCTCGGCTGGGACCTGCGCGCGGCGTTTCCGGCGCTGGCGCAGCGCCAGGGGCTGTGGACGCAGGTCGAAGCGGCGTTCCTGCCAGCGATCGAGGCGCGCTACGAGGCCGACCTGGCACTGGCCTACATTCATTCCACGCGCCGGCGCGTGCATTATGGCGAGTGGACGCCGGTCGAGTACGGATTTGGCGATCAACGCGCGGCGCGTGCAGCGCCCGGGGCGCACAACGACGTCTACGAGACCTTCGAGTGCTGCTGGCCAGTGGATCGGCAGGTGCTGCAGAGGATCCTTCAGGTTGCCGACCTGGCGGTGCCATTCCGCGATCCGTCCGGCGACGCGGCGCGCATCGCCGGCAGGCTCAACGACGTACTGGCAGGCAAACAGGGTGCGGGACTGTCCGCGATCGAGATGATCCGCGGCGGCTTTTTTCGCAATCGCGGCGCGTACCTCGTCGGGCGCCTGGTACTGGGTGCGGATGGCTACCGGCCGTTCGTGATCGCGCTGGTGAACGAACCCGAGGGCGTGGTCGCGGCCGCGGTGCTGCACGTGGTGTCGCATGTGCACAACCTGTTCAACACCACCGAGGCGCCGTGCCAGGTGACCAACACCCACTACCACGAGCTCAGCGCCTTCCTGCACAGCATCATGCCGAGCCGGCCGCTGGGATTGCATTACTCGACCATAGGGTTTTATCACGTCAGCAAGGTGGTCGTGATGAACGAGGTCAGGCGCCACCTGGGCGCCGATCGCGAGCTGCTCGACACTGCGCCGGGCTTTCCCGGGACCGTGGCGATCGCATTCACTTCGCCGCGTTCGGACTACGTGCTCAAGGTGATCCGCGACCAGCCGACCGCCGGCTACAAATGGGACACTTTCCAGGGCGTGGATGTGGTGCTGGAGAAGTACAAGCGCGTGCACGAGATCAATCGCACCGGCAGCATGCTCGACAATATCCTCTACTACAACCTGAAGCTCGAGTGCTCCTGGTTCCAGCCGGCGCTCATGGACGAGCTGCTTGCTGCGGCAAGCAACGCGGTACAGCTGCACGATGATGCGCTGATCTTCAAGTACCTGGTGGTACAGCGCAAGATGACGCCGCTGAATGTGTTCCTGGCCACCGCACCGCACGAACGTGCCAGCCGCGCTATCGTCAACCTGGGCTACTGCATCCGCAACAACGCCGCGGCGAACGTGTTCAACAAGGACTTCGATGCCCGCAACTACGGCGTCAACCGCTACCTGAAAGTGTTCCTGTACGACTACGATGCGGTCGAGATCCTGACCGACGTGAAGGTGCGCACCAATCGCGACCGCTGCGAGGGCGAAGAGGACGTTCCCGGCTGGTTCTTCGAGGACGGCGTGGTATTCCTGCCCGAGGAAATCGACGTCGGCCTGCGGGTCGCCGACCGCTCGCTGCGCCGGGCCTTCCGGGAAGCCCACGGCGACTTGCTGACTGTCGAGTACTGGGAGCGCCTGCAGCAGGAATTGCGCGCCGGGGAGGTCCCCGGCATCCACACTTTTCCCGAGTCCTGCTACCTCGGCGAGCCGGGCGTGGAGACGCTGGCCAACGAATGAGGCGGCTGCCGGCGCCAGGCGGCAGAATGTGCCGCTGTGGTTGCGATCAACCGCTGACCGCTCATAAGATCGCGCCCTGACATCGCCGTATGCGCGCGCGGGCGTAGTTCAATGGTAGAACTGCAGCTTCCCAAGCTGCTAACGTGGGTTCGATTCCCATCGCCCGCTCCACTCTCTAATCATCGCCTGTTTGGGTCAGCGCCATCTAGAGACGCATTTCCGCCGTGATTGCGTCATAGGGTGCAGACACGCTGCCGTTCTCACGACGTAATAATCCGGAGGCAGTCAACGTCTCGACATCCTCGTGAACACGCTT
>Ga0116229_10008794_pt1 | contig 15584 bp, 5 predicted proteins | sample S1TSphgellanicum_3_FD_87313 | JGI IMG/M metagenome (GOLD analysis project Ga0116229, IMG submission 87313) | Host-associated microbial communities from peat moss isolated from Minnesota, USA - S1T2_Fc - Sphagnum magellanicum MG | ecosystem: Host-associated > Plants > Peat moss > Unclassified... | reverse complement strand
TTTTATTTTATTTTATTATTATTATTATTTTATTTTTTTCATGAACACAAGTGTTTTTTTTGACACACATTTGACATGTAATGGGCAATGATGGGCACAAAAAATTTAATCCATTTTTATTTTATTTTTTTTCCATCGAGGGGAAACACATTGAAAAGTATCTTAATGCGAAAGAAGAATTATAGAAGAATTAATGGAAAATGAAATATTTCACCATGCAAAAATATAAATCTTCAAAAAAAAATCCTCTAAAAGAAACCAAAAACCTTCAAGATATTATTATTATAACTCTATTATAACTAATTTCTCAAGTTTCAACACAAGGCCAAAATATATCATCTTTCAAAAATCCTCATATAAAAATAAATAGACCTATTATTTATTAGCTTAGGGGCCTAAAAAAAATCCCTTAAGCTACTATATACTCTATAATTAATCTAAACACAATATCCTTCTTGCCTTGGTGAAGTTAGTGAAGCAATAAAAGTTATATAGTGTTTTAATATATTTATTATTTCCCCATGCCCATCAATTTATTTTAACAAGAAAAAAAATTGGACAATATATAATGTTAGAGACTAGGTATTTAAATGCCACCAGTTGGGCCAATTAAAGATGATCTGCCAATGAAATGCAGCCAATTTTTTTTTAATTTGTTGACCCTTTAATGGTCACTTTTTATCTTGTGCATTTTGTAGGCCAAAAAATGGCCAGAGTTATTGCTTGGAGCTTAAGTTCCATAGGGTAGGGCTTAGGAGTTAGGGTTTAGGGTTTCATAGGGTAGGGCTTAGGAGTTAGGGTTTAGGGTTTCATAGGGTAGGGTGTAGGAGTTGGGGTTGGTACATAATTTACCCTGATGTATACTGGCGGGTATATCACCAGGTAAATTATATACCCTAGCATCAATGGTTTCAGTGATTGTTTTTAGTGGCTAAATGTGGTCGCCAAATTTCTCCCTTTTATTTTGGGTCTGGCTATCACTAAGCTTTATTTTTGTGAGTTTTTCTTTCCAAGGCAAATTCGCTAGATGGCTAAAGAGTGGACCTCTTGTTGTTTACCCCATACTCAATATACACTCAACAGTTTTACATAATACCCTAGTACCTTGGCCAATTCAACACTAATTATATTATATTTACAAAAATGTTGAATTTTTTTTTGAAAACTATTTCTTCCAAATCAAAAAAAATAGTGAAAGAAAATAGTGACTACTTAGGAATATTTCATTTGTTGAAATGAATTTTTCAAAATTAATTAATTATTCATGAGTATATATAGTCATCGATTAGGGTAGAATCACTCATCATAAAACACATACCTATCATTGAATATTTTTCAAAAGTTTACTCATTTCTTAACCAAATCGAGCGATTTTTGTGTCACTGGACATGCAAACTGAAAGGATACAAATGTTCTTTGAGCATCGGAAGTAAAGGAGGAGCGCATCAAACACAGGAAAAGGATGATTGACAGTTTGTTTCAAAATTTTAGAAGAAAATAGCTCTAGACACCTTTCTAGTTCCAGCCTTGTATCTTCCTCATTTTCAGTCCATTTTGAAGTGATTAAAAACCCTAAAACCTAAACCCTAAACCTGGGTTCAACTAGGGCTTTACAAAACTTCTTTGTATTCCAGAGGCAAAGATGCAACAACAACAAAAGGTTTTAAGCTCCTAATCATAATTTGGTTCTTTTCAACCATCAGCAAACATTGAACCCCCTTACACCAAACACACAATAATTTCCCCATTCTTTTGTTGAATTGAGCAATTTTTGCACCGATGGAAGCACGCAAGGTGAAGGGTTACAAATGGTCTTGGAGCTTCGGAATTACAACACCACAAAATGTTCCCCTAGACTATCCAAAATGAAAGAGACTATGCCTTGATTGCATAATAGAAACTACTTTCCTTCATTCCTCAATATTTGCAAAACAACAACGTTAGAAAAGCAAAGAGAACACAATCGAAGCTTTTCTCCATGTCATATAAAAAATTTCGCCATCAATCCAAAAGCGCACCATATAAGAAAGCCACTCAAAGAGTTTGGCTATGGTGTTGTGCACAAGACAACACTCTTTACTTTCCTTGTTTTCTTTCTCCTTCCTTCATTTGCTCATTTTTTCTCACTCTCACTCAAATCGCTGAAAAAATCTACACCTTCCAAGCAATGTTTTTTTTCTTTTTTCTTTTTGTTTTGGGTCAATTATGTAATATTGCCACACCGGCAAACATCCACAAGGAGATTTAGCCATGTTTGGCTATAGACCAGCTATGAAAGTAAATTTTTTAAAATTAAAATCCTTTTATATCCTGGCTACTTGCTTGAACAATGTGTAAAAACATGAAAATTTTAATCAAAATTTGGCTGTTTTTTAAAGCAATATTTAACCCACAAATTATTATTTTTTAATTGTCCAAGTGATGGAAATTCACCACAAAAAACAATAATGCTTCCAACACCAAAATCCTAGAAGATTTAAATGTGGGGTACCAAATGCACTTGAAGGTAAAAAATTAATTGTTTCATTTGGCACCCAAATGACAAAACCAACATCATCATTCGGTATGCTCTTGGAATCCATTTAGATTTTACTATCATTTCCCATTATAAAAATGCCTTAAATGTATCTCTAAAGCTATCAATTCCAATACATATTTTTCAAAATTTTGACAAAAATGTCTGAAATTGCATTTTCCATTATCTAGCCAATCTAATATAAAATCAATATACCTGCCCAACACTAGTTATTACAATACATATAAAGGTAACATAAATTATTGTGGTTGTTCAGGATTCTATTGCAACCTTTTGCTAGAATTCAAAGATGCAAAGGTTAATTTCAAAACTTTTAATAGCCGTATCTATTTAGCCTAAAAAACCGATTATTTTTCATATTCACAAAATGTAAAGGCTTCACAAATAATCAAGAGTGGGTTTTACATTAGAAGTACATAGGGCTATTCATTTTGTACAGATTTACTAGCCATTGGCGGTAGATTTTTTTTTAAATTTTTTTTTAAAAAAAAAATCTCTTGTTGCACCAAAAGTGGCAATGAGCCAGAACAGGATTTAGCCAAATCTGGCTACAAGACAAATTGAGAGTAGAAAATCTAAGAATTAGATTACATGTTCACACACCACTAAAACTTATTAGCTAAATATGGTGATTTCAAAAGAAGAAAGCTAGAAACCACCCTAAATCCACTCATAACTTTCTTCCTTAGAGTGTGGGTTTTTTGCTGAATTTTTCCAAAAAATTCCCTTGACCATGTTGCTTGGGACTTCTTTTTTTATTTAAAAAACTTGCTAATTTTTGCCAGAAAATTTTTAAATAAAAATAAAGAAAAAAACCTGAATGGAAGGCAACAATTGAACACATATTGTAAATCATCATAAAAGTTGTGATCCCTTACAATTTTGACAAGTTGGATGTTAAGCTTCAAGCTTATACCGTAGCCTACGATCATTTTCCATGGTGACAAAACAAATTAATTTTTTTTTTTTCAAAAAATGAATTCATTTTTTAATTTTGAAATTACATATGTTTCCATCATCTACTATAATATTGTGACATGAGTAATGAAATTATTCAGAGTGTAGCCTATGATAATTATGATGATTTTCAACATATTTTCACAAATTTTCATTTCACTATTTTTAGGATTATTTGATGATGAAACTGACCTTAGGGTAAGGTAATTTTAACAACACCAAGTTTCTAAAACCCTTGGTGTATCGCAATAGTGTATTAGAAAAGGGATCACACAATGTAATGTAACCGTTTATGAGGTGAGTGTGAAATAGTGGGTTTTTTTCTTTTCAATTTTGTGTTGTAGTCAAGGTGGTGATCATCCATAAGCTAGTTTAGCCAAATTTGGTTATTAACAAATATGAAAGAAAAAAATGAAAGATCCTTGTATATTCTTAAATACCTACTTGAACCATGGATAAAAATTTAGACCCTTTTTAGAAAAATTTGTCATTTGTTTTTTCTATCATTGAATTTGCAACAAAATATGTGTCCTTTAGTAAATACCTGACATGGGATTCAAGCAAACTACAGATAATCATTTCAAATGAAACAACATTTTGAATCTAGTTTTAATGCAATCGTTCTCAAATAATAAAAGATATTAAAGTTATCCATAAAGTTACCCTCTCTTTCACCCCCTATCCCCTCTTTCAGTGGTATCCCCAAAGTAACGAAATTTTATTAAATATCAGTATGGAATGCAGAAACTCAGCATTTAATGCATAAGGTTCGAGTGTAATTATAGTAGTCCTACAGGTAGGAACAGTGAAAATATATGCAGCAGCAGTGGAGGCGCTCAGGAACAAGGAAAGAGTGGATCAAACTCAGTTTACCACCAAAATTTGTGGAAAAACTAGTTTGGGTTCTAGTTATTTCGTTTTGTAAAATTTCATTACGCAATCGATGGCCTACGATGCCTTTGAATAAACGACACCTTTGGTTGGAATGTCTGCATTACATGCTTCCTTTTTCAAAATAAATGTGAACAATATAAATGAGAGAGCTTAGTGTACTCAAAAAGAATTCTAGCTAGAACATTATCAATTCGTGTACCTTTCAATAATAATAAGACCATGAATTCACCATCTCACATGAACTTACTAAGTATGTAATTTGTCATAAACTTTAAAATGCAAAATGCCGTAGAGAGGGCACATTTGAGGCCTAAAGGATGTTTCAAAATATTTATAACCATGAAGTGTACTAAAAATGATAACTGTGTTGTTAGATTGGATATTTCAATTAAATTATGCTTTAATTTGTTTAATCATTATCATGAAATTTCATAATTACATTATTTAAATTTAAAACATAATTATTATTTTAAAAGATATATTTTTAATTAATTTAATTTCTTACATTATAATTATATGTATATATGAATTTATGGCCCAAATGAAAAGTTTAAAATGACATTTTCATTTTTGAAATGAAAATTTTTAATTAGAATAATTTATGCACATTTTATTTTTAAACATTTAAAAGTTAAATGTCATTATGAATTTTTAAATACTTATGAAAGTACATAGGTTATGATTATGTAATTAGACCCATGAAATAAATTTCTTTATGAAGTTGTGAGATAACATAATTATGTCATAGCAAGTGAATTTTGAAAATAGAAATCTTTATATTCATGATATTACATTATTTGCAACAAGTTGAAATTGTGGTCGACATATGATTAACAAGTTAGTTTGCAAATTGTGGCAATGAAGGTTCAATTCCTTCATGACCCACATGATCACATCATCAATTAATCAAGACATTTTGCTTTTGTTAGATATTGATGACTATGTTGACATGGTTAGATTACACCAAATGAATGTCTATGCATATAATTGTAAAAAGGTATGATCATAAATATAATGACAATTTAATGACCTATTTATTGATAGTGTTTTTCAAGATGACAAATAAATAAACTTATTCTTTACATAAAACAACTTCTGAATTTCTAAACTACATAAAATAATCAAAGATGTCATTTATTGCAATTTAAGCCCAAATTAGATTTCAATCCTAGTCAAGAACTTGCAACGATTTCATCATACCAAAAACCTTGAAGGAGGCACTACGGTCCTTGTAATTAGTCATTACGAGACTACATATTCAATTGAACATCATTTTGCCTCTCCAAAATTGCACTTGAGTGTGCTAAACACATTAAGACACATTCAACTCCCAATTTTTCAAATGACATTAAAAGTTATTAAAAAATCTGAAATTTGTCAATCAATTCTAACACTTCCAATAAAATGGCATGTACCACAAATTTTAGGTGAAGTGAATGTTAAAAGAGTGTAAAAATGGTCCCAATTTTTTCAAATTTGCACATGATGATGCCATAGGTGTCAAAAGACATTGAAAAAAAAAAAACTATTGCTTCTAGTTCGAACTAACCACAATGATTAGCCCACATATGGCATTTGTATGTTCCTTCAACATATATTAGTGTGCCCAATTCTAAACTCATCACATAACATTAAGAATGTGCCCCAATTTCTTTTGAAAAAATTAGTTTTGATTTTATAAAACTTTCTTTGACAATATTGTTCAATATTCAATATTTCTTGCACCATAGCTTTAAGCATTGGCTTAAGTGTAATCATCTTTCAAACATTTTAAGGGATTTTTTTTTTCAAAAAAATTCTTCAAGGTTTTAAAAAGACATGACGAATATGAAATGTGATATAGTATGAATGGGCAAATAGGATGTCCAATGGGAAAATCTCCATGCATTTCCCCATGTAACATGAAATGGCAAACAAAGGGACCAATATGATGAAGAGACATTGATTAATTCAAAAAACCAAATTTACAAATTTGACTTAGTTTCACATTATAAAAAGCATTCCAAGTTCAAAAACTTTTGCTTTGGAATCTAAAAAAACATTAAAGAATCAATTTTGATCAAATTTTGACCTAAACTCATGCTTGGGCTAAAATCCTCTCAAATCAAACTACTTTTGACATTGATAGTAGCTTGGAGGGCATACGAAACCCAAGTTCAAGCTCAAGTTTCAAAAAAAAAAAAAAAAATCCCCAAGTTTGAACTTGGGTCTTAAATTGTACCCAAGGTTAGGATTCAAATCCATCATTCTTGAACTACTATTGGCGTTGAAAATAGCTTGGAGGTTATAAAATTTTTAAAAAACAAGAAAAAATAATCCAAGTTTTAATTCAGGTTCCAAATAAAACAAAGAACCTGAGCTTCAAAATGCCCATGGCCGAGCTACTTTTGGCACCAAGAGTAGTTCATGTCCAAAATGGCCTTAATTGAGCTACTTTCAACACTAATAATAGCTTAGCGGGTGTAAATAAATAAATAAATAAATAGAACTTTTCGAGTCTAATCTAGGACATGAGCTCAAGCTTGGGTTCAAAATAGTCATGGCCAAACTATTCTTGGCCCCAAAAGTAACTCAATAATTTAAAAAATCTAAGTTTGAACTTGGATTTTTGGAAGTTTTGCAACTATTTTCGACAGTGAGAATATCTCATTAACTTTTAAAAATTTAAGTTCAAACTTGATTTTTCTTTTCTCTAAAAAACACAAATAATAAAAAGGTCTGAAACACATACCTACAAGTTGATGGTTTGTTTTTTGATGGTCTCAGGCATTCTTGAAATATCCTTGATTTCTTCTTCCCACATACACAACTTCACAATGCAAATGAATGAACCCCACAAACATTGCACGTATACTCTAAAACTGTAAAAGTTATTCACACATTATGGATTGAAACCCTAAAAATCCATATTGAATGTTAGTTGCATTGAACTTTGTGTTTACTTCTTCATCCGCTAGTCTTAGAAAGATCCATTTCTTGAAACCTTGTATTAAAAAAAACAAGTGCCAATGTTGTAAATCCAAGAAAAGTTTTCTCCAACAATTGTAAATTGATTCCAGTTTTCATACATTCACCATCCTCGAAGTAATTCCTAACTTTTTCTTTTTTAATTGTGTGATTTTAGAAATGAAAGAACATATTGTAAATCAAAGTTTTGAGTCCGAAAACATTTTGAGCTTTATCTTATTCTACAAAAATCCATACCTTATCACTTGCTTGCCTTTGTTTATGCATATCAAGTTCGTCTCCTCTAATCCATTCATTCGTTTCCTTCAAAAATGTAGTCACCTAAGTTAACTCCATTAAAAATGAAAAAACATAGAACAATTACATTGAAAATTATTCTTTTTTTTATGGTCAACAATCTTTCCTAATATAAAGTTTTATCACATATTGTTTTGAAATCTTGAGAAAGCATCCTTTGGTCTTTTTTTGCCCCATTGTAATTGACTTCTAGCAACCTTTATGTGCATCTAATTTTGCCTTCTTCTTCTTTTTACTTTCCAAAGAGCTTGCTCGTGCCTTACATTAGCTTTCTACATATAAGAAATGATTCATTCACCCTGTAATCTTATAAGTATTTACATTATCTTATGCTCAAGGTAAAACATGTTAATGTTTCTTGTTTAAATGTTTCAAAGTTTGCATCATTTTCCAATGACCTAAAAGGATTGCATGCAATTTCGCTAAAGTTTGTTTAGAATTGTTGTTTGCCTTCCATAATATTAACGTAAGAATCAAGAAAAACTTGCTTGGGAAAAAAACTATGTATTTATTTATCTTTTGTATAAAATGACAATATTGGATCTCAATGCAAACCAAAATTTGAATTTAAATCATAATGCTCAAGTGGAATCTAAATATCTAATGGATATAACCAACTTTTTATAAGAATATTGGGATATTCTTGAAAAACAAGACCTATAGGATGGAATACACCATTCCATCTGTTGTTTACTTTTTGATTAGCATTAAATATTGGCGATAGTGTTTGCACTAATATTAGGTTTCTTAGTCGCCACATGTTGTCATGTTTGCATTCAATTAATCATTTTTGAAAAGTGAAAAATTGGAACAAATCCAAGACAAGTTTGTTGAATTGAGTTTTTTAAGTGTTCATAACTTATTGTTTCATTCAAACATTGTCTTGGGGGTGGCTACAATAACAACATCCTTGAATTGAAGTCCAAATGTTGTTATGACTACATCCATAAATGTTGTTTTCCATGGCATTTATTAGGTTAGAAAGTATTCTTCTTAAAGATGTTGTTTGATAGGGTTAGCAATGGAGTGAACTTGGTTGCACGAATGTAACCGAGGGGAAATTCAAAGAATTTTTGGATCGTATTTGACCATGTCAAAAGCGTCATTGGTTAAATAACAATGGTTTGCCATGTATATGATGTAACATATTACAAAGTCATGACCATTGTAATTTGCGACATGCAATTTGAATACATCAAAACACAATAAATCATGTGGACAAAGTTCAACGAAAAAATGGTCAAACATTAATATCGTAAACCAAACTTCAAAGGATTCATTGTGGACAATGCATAAGCAAATTGGAATGTTATTAAAATCATTTACGGTTCTAAGGACGTGAATGTCAAGATGGTTGACAAAAATCAGACATGTTTGTTCCACCAAACTCAATCACTTGATAGGCATACTAAACAATTAATCAAACCTAAGCTACAAGATCAACATAAGGCCCTTTATTGCAATTACATAATTGTCAAGTCCTTAAAAGAAGCGAACATTCGATATGTGACAATTTGTTGTTGGTGGTTCTTGTTCAAGACTACATGTGAAACTAGAGTTCATGAGCTTAGTAATTGGTGTATATGTAGAACCCTAACAACATCACATGGGTAGACATGCCAACTTGCAACATTGTTGAAACTATGCAAAACATCTAATTATAATAGTAAAAAAATTCAACATTTCTTTGTACATAATGACATGTGACAACTATGTTCATTTTTTTAAACAATCTACATTATATGTGGTGATGGCATGTGACATATTAATCAGTGCCTTCTTAGTTTTGGATTGAAACGTTTTACATTACAAATAAATACAGATGTTAAGTGCATAACAAGATCAATACACACAAAATGACAATTGGGATTCCAACTTGATGTTATTCTGATTTTTGGGTTCAATTTTGAATTGTGGTCCTAGAGCACAATAAACAATGGTTTTGTTTAATGACTTAAGCCATTGTGTGGGTTGGTTTGTATGAAAGTTTGTAATTGTTAGGCCACAAATTTCAATTTTATGGCTAGTTCAACATAATGTCAACCTTACCATAATGAGGTATCACATTTGGAAGAGGTTGGGTTTTTCTTTAATTTCGAATGTAAGAACAACCCTCAGAATCTATTTAGAGGTGAGGTTTTTACTATAAGCAATTGTTACGTGCCACATGCACATAAAATCTTGTGAAACTTGTAGATGCAAGTAATTGGCTTATGTCTTGTTGTGGCAAAAAGGTGAGAAGGCCTTCAATGTTCAAATTAACACAACGCACCAACAATTGAAAAGCTAATAAATTATTCAACCTTACAAGTGTTTTGCCCCATGTAGATGTTTAGCCTCCAAGGTATGGACAAACCTATAACATATTCTCTAGCCACAAATCTTTCAATATGTTTATTGGAACAAATAAATATAACCACAACACAACACATCTTGGGTTTTGTGACTGGTTAAAAAAATGACTATTTTTTAAAAATTATGTTTATAACTATTTGGTCACAAAAATTATTATGTAGGTGCAAAGGACATTAAGATGCCACATGGTATCATGATTTTGCAATTATAATCAATATGATAACTTGTCCAATTTTGGGATAAATATATTATTATTTTTAAATTTATATTAATATATTTGAATGATTTAAAATTTGAAACTAAAAAATATCATTTACTTTTACAACTAATAGTAACTAATAACGACTCATTCTAATGATGATGATGTGGCATTCCATGTGTCAACAAAGTGTTACAACTAGTAGTCAATTTCATGATTCATGACACTAATTTCAATAAAATTGCATTTATTGATTGGTAAAAAATGTTCATAATGCCAAAACATGTTTTTTACAACTTGTTTTATGCAATTAAGATGTCTAGCACAACTAAAGAAATGATTAAGAATGTCTTTAATAACTAGTAATTAATCGACCTAGTGATTTATAACATTAATTTCAATAAAATTACATTTTTTAATTAGTCAAAAATGTTCATAATGCCAAAACGTGTATTTTACAACTTGTCTTATTTAACTATAATGTCCAACACAAATAAGAAAACAATTAAAAATGTTTTTAGCAATTCGTAGTTAACTTAATGACTCATGACACTAATTTTAATAAAATTATATTTATTAATTGGTCAAAAATGTTCATAATGCCAAAACATGTTTTTTATGATTTGTCCTATGCAAATACAATGCTCAACACAATTAAGGAAATGACTAAGCAAATTTTAAACAACTAATAGTTAACCTTATAATTCATGCAATTAATAAAAATAACTAAAAAAAATTACAATCACAAGGACCAATCATTTTATTAACCAAGTTTAGTTTAAATAACCTAGTTTAATTTATAATTTTATCACAATTTAACCAAAGTTAACCATGTATTATTTCAATAAGTGAATTTTATCTTAAATTTTCCAAATTTAGCTTAATTTATCATTGTTTAACCATGTTTGGCATAGAAATTATGTTTAGTTTCATTTATGTTAATTTAACCATGTTTAACCTATATTATTATTTTAACTATAAATTTTATTAATTTAGTTATACATTAACAATTTTCAACCATGTTTAGCCTAAATAATTGTGTTTAAATATACTTAGCAATGTTTAACCATGATTAGCCAAAGTAAGTGTGTTTAGTTTCATTTATGTTATTTTAGCTATGTTTAATTTAAATAATTTTTTTATAAATTGTTTAATCATAATTAATTAAGTTTAGCCAAAATAATTGTGTTTAACCATGTTTAGTTGAAGGAATTGTGTTTAGCCATGTTTAGTTTAAATAATTATGTTTGACCATATTTATGTTTGTTTAGCCATGTTTAGCCTAGGTGATTGTTTTTAACCAAAATTATTTAAAGTAGTTGTGTTTAGCCATGTTTAGACTAACTTAGTTTATGTCTAACCTAGATTAACCTAGTTTAACCTAGGTCTATTTTAAATTAGCCTAGGTTTAACCTAATTTAGTTTAGGTCCAACCTAGCTATGTCTACCTTAACTTAATTTAAGTTTAGCCTAAGGCTTAAATAGTCTTAGCTGGGCTAGACTAGGTTAATTTATTTTTAGCATAAAGAACTTTGGGTGAAACTATGTTAGGCTTGTAAGTAGTATAGGTTGACTTAACTCATCCTAAGTCAACCTAAGGAGGCCTAGGTTAACCTAGGTTAGGTTGGTAGGTAGTAGGTAGGTTGACGTATGTAAACCTAAGGTGGCTTCATTTAATTTGAGGTTAAGATTTTTGATATTTATTATTTTATGTTTAATAAATATAATATAAAAAATGTGGTAATACAATAGACGAAGACTTGAACCCCAAAGTGAAGGTAAAAGGTTAAAGTCCTTATTCTTGTAACTTATGACTTAACCTAGTTTAGGCTACCTAGGCTAGGAGGCTGAATTTTGTTTTTAACCTAGGCCACCTAACCTAAGTTAGGTAGCTTAGGCTAACTAAGTTAAGCTAGGCTAAGTAGACTTTTGGCTAGGCTAGCTACCTAGGTTACCTAGGCTAAACTAAGTGGACTTTTACTCATGTATGATGTCTTACAATTGAAAATGTGTTTATAGATTTTTGACACATGTCATATATCTATCAAAGTGTTTTTTGTAATTTTTAGTTGAGTAAAATGATTAGGTTGACATGACAAACCAAGGTCAATGATGACATGAAATTTCAATATTATAAAAAAAAATTAAATCTTAATTGATAAAACGATAGGGCTTTGTAAATATATGTCCTTTAACAAATAAATGGGTGAAATGACATGGGTTTAGCTACTCAATAATCATTAGTTGCAAATGTCCTTTTTAATTAATAGATAGTCATAAAGTAAGTCGCAAAACCCAACATGTGTTCTTGTGCAAAAAAATAGTTTGTATTTTCACGTCGGACCTTTGTCCATGTGACAAAATATTTTGCACATCAACAAGGAATATTTTACCACATCACAAAAAATGAATCCATGTGGCATGAGAATATTTGTAAAATATTTGATAATGTGGCATGGAATATGTTATAAATTTTTTTTGTTGTTCATTTGAACCCTTTCACCCATTCATCGTTTGCCACTTATTATTCATTCGTTAACATTGTTGGGAAATTCTTGCCTTATGGTACTTCAAATGCTTTTCAACAAACAATTATGTTGAGGTAGGAGTGTTGTGGAAAATTCCTTTGGCATTTTGAAGAAAACATTTAGAGAATTGATTTTGAAAACAAACTTGCATGTCCTTTTTATACTTGTTGTTGTAGTTTGTTGTTGCATTATTTACAATATGATAATTGATGGGAAGGATTTTGACATGGACGAATTTTTTATTTATCTAAAGTTGGAAAATGTTGTTAATAGATGAAATTTTCATGTTCAAAAAAAAGGAGGATATGATCTTGGTACAACAGAAAATCTAGATAACACTTAGGTTGACATGGAATTACAAGGTATTGAAATGTCAAGGGTAGAGCAAAGATCCATGCTTGAGTAGTACTTGGGAAATAAACAAAGGAGATGATTTCATTTTGGGTTTGCATTTGCAAAAAAGGAAGGTCAGTTTGTGAAAAATATACTTTGAACATTGATAAATTGGTTTGTTGATGGATAATCTAAATCTGTAATTGTAGAAAAAACATTGACACAACTTTTATTTTGATTTCAATTCATTCATAATGACATGATGCATTTTTAGGAAAGAATATTGACATAGCTTTCATTTTGATTTCAATTCATTCAAAATGACATGATGCATTTTTAGAAATGAACATTGATACTTTCATTTTATTTTGCATTTGAAGACAATAAGGTTGATCCATGGAAGGCCTTTGAACATTGCCAAATTAATTGTTATGTTTAGGATCAAATCATGCATCAAATTTGAGGTGACTAACATTCCTAGCTATCATCCATAATCACATTTTCATCACCAAGTTGTGTGTGTGTTTTTTTGATGAATTTGAAGAAAAAGACAAAGTTGATGGTAGTAGGGATTTGTCATGGATGAAAGCATGGCACATGGCACTGGTAAGGTTGGAGAGGACAATCACCATGTCTTTATTTGTCTTTTGTATCTTTTTGTTTTTGCGCTTGAGGTAGTCCAACTAATTTTTAATGGTGTGTTCTTAGACCAAGGTACGACGCTCTTCAATCTCCATCTATGTTTGATTGATTCAATCCATGGTTTCAATGAACATTTTGTTGTTTTGGTTTGTGGCTTGAATCATCGAGGAAAAAACATTTGTTCATTTGCGCTTGACTCATGTGTTTTTAGGTGCAGTTAGAATAGTTGGGTGTTGTGCATGTGCAGGCAAGGGGACGATAGATGTTGTCTAGGTGTTGGAAAAATTCACAAAAACAGGATGAGCTTGAAGACTACCAAGGAGATCATCAAGGTTCACAAAATTTACTTGTGGTTGATGTTGGGAATTGGATTGCTGTTTTAGTGAATGTTACTAAGAATTTGGTAAGAAGTTTTTTTCAAGAAAGACTTGCATGAAGGTACATGTAGGGTCTATAAAGTCTTGGTCTTCCTATTGTCACCTTCAAGTACTTGTGGAATGTAATTTGCATCCCCTTTTGCTTGCAAATCTTGCACATAAACAAGTGCATTGATTATGCGCTCACCTTGGAATGTTTCAATTGTTTCATAACACTCCTTATTGAATGCTTGAAGTAAGTGTTGTTGGTTGCGCTCTTTTGTAAACAAATCCAAGAAAGAATTGTGATGTCCTATTCCTTTATGATAATCTAAGAGTTTCTTGTAGTCATAGTTTAATCCATTCCATTTGTCTTTGCACATTTTCTTGTTTCTTGGCACTTTGAATTGAATAATTTTCTGAAGCTCCTCCATGATCTTACTCCATTGCTATGCAACATGCACCATATGTGCATGAGGATCTTGTAATTCCTTTTAAACTGCATGTTCAACATGTTCGCATTTTATGAGAGCCATGACCTTGTTATGATCCCAATTTCCTTGCCTTTGACAACTTGAATCCTATTTTGGATGGACCACTACCTCCATTGTTGGCGATTGTTGTTATTGAATTGTTCCCTGTAGATTGCATTGAATTGCTCATGACTAAATTGATACATTATGTGTTTTTGTAGGATGGATTTATGCTATGCTAAAAGATGAGTGCTCACAATCTCTCTTCAAATTGTTGCAAATGGCTCTCACAATCCCTCTTCAAATAGTTTGCCAACATCATTCAAGTTCATTGACGCCACTCAAGTGATGGCCCCATTGTGCTAGCGCTATTATGGCATTCAAGCAAGCTTTTGAAGATGTGAGCAATGGTGTTGCAAAGATTGGCCTTTAGCTTCTTGCAAGGATGCAAAAACAAATGGATGTCGAAACTTCTAGAGATTAGTAATTTAAGTGCCTAGTTTTCAAGTTGATAGCTTATTGCCAACGATAAAGCCTAAAATCTTCATTTTTTGAAGATCTATAACTAGCCCTAACACTAGAATTAAGCCCTATTTACAAATGCCACGTAGGCATGCCATGTGAGCTACTTATTTTCACCATGTGTGCATGTATGAACTGAGTTTGTCAATCAATGCACTACCACTGCCACTATCAGCAAGTGTGAATGTAGTATTAAGACAATAATACCTTCAAGCAGGTCACCAAAATACACCTAGCAAGATTCTTAATTTGTTTTCTACTTTTCCTCTAAGACCTGTAGCCAAATTTGGCTAATTCTCTTCTGGATGATTGCCAGCATGGCTACATCACAGAATTGCCAAAAAAGGGACCCCAAGTTCTGGCCCTTATGGCAAAAACTCAAACCAGCAACAGCTCAAATAGGAAATGTTGCATGAAGTTCAGAGTAGGTAACACATTGGTGAACATTCCTCAAAATGTGGGACCAAATTAAAAACTAGGTACATCATGGTTCCCTACTCACTCTCTCTCTCTCTCTCTCTCTCT
>Ga0116229_10008793_pt1 | contig 15586 bp, 11 predicted proteins | sample S1TSphgellanicum_3_FD_87313 | JGI IMG/M metagenome (GOLD analysis project Ga0116229, IMG submission 87313) | Host-associated microbial communities from peat moss isolated from Minnesota, USA - S1T2_Fc - Sphagnum magellanicum MG | ecosystem: Host-associated > Plants > Peat moss > Unclassified... | reverse complement strand
TGACAAATTGACTCACCTTGAACATTTGGATTTGTCAGGGTGCTCGCAGTTGAAGGAGTTACCAACATCTATTGACAAATTGACTCACCTTGAACATTTGGATTTGTTATGGTGCTCCTAGTTGAAGGAGTTACCAACATCTATTAACAAATTGACTCACCTTGAACATTTGGATTTGTCATGGTGCTCCCAGTTGAAGGAGTTACCAACATCTATTGACAAATTGATTCGCCTTGAACATTTGGATTTGTCAGGGTGCTCGCAGTTGGAGTTACCAACATCTATTGAAAAATTAACTACCCTTAAATCGTTAAATTTTTCAGGGTGCTCGAAGTTAAAGGAGTTACGTACATCTATTGAAAAATTGACTACCCTTGAGTGGTTGGATTTGTGAAGGTGCTCGTAGTTAAAGGAGTTACCTACATCTATTGACAAATTGTTAACCTTTACCACCACTCCATGGAAGTAGATGTCAAATGGAAAAGTAAAAGCGTAGCGACAATTTTAAAATGATTGAAATGTTGTCTCAAAACATGTTTGATTACTTGTGAATCATCGTAATCATTTCAAATGCACTTTCCTTATACTAAAACTAAAATCTACTATTTGCCTTACAATTATTTCAACTAGTTGCATAAAATTACAAGCATTTTATTTATAACTTGGTGATGTTAAACGAAAATAGGCCAAAACTTTGTGAAAGAACATATCACAAGTTTTCCATTTATGAGCCCTTATATACTCTCCAATGTTAACATGACTTTCTTGAATGAAGGCCTTGTGCCACAACAAGAAAAGTTGGTTCCAGAAATTTTTTCAAGACTGAAATGTGAACATGTCAACCATGGAGATGTTTGTTGTTTAGGAAAACATGTCTTTAATGTAGTCCTACCATAGAAAATAAAATTTGACCCACATTCTAAAGCTAACAATAAATGATGAAAAACATGTTTGCATGCACAAATTGATAACATGATTAAGAAATCCAAATGCTAGCTACACCACCAAAAATGCATGTCTTACAAGAATGAATATCATTGCTATGACAATTGGGTTGACAGGTGGGACTAATGACATCTTACCATGCATAAAACTTCCTCTATTTACTTTGGGGTTAAAAATGTACCTTGTATACACTTGTAGATTTTCATCACCAAAATATCACTTGCATGGGAACTTGGACCCACATTCCTTTGAGTGCGTTTTCTTGAATTTTGATGATAAAATCAAGGGTTATCGCTTATATGACCCCAAGACTCAAAAAGTCATCATTTCAAAAGATACATTTGAAGATATTTGGATCCAAGAATCTAACATGGTCCACAGTGACTCACTCGTGGAATTTGAATAATCCGTTTAGTTTCTAGGAGGATCCACAAATTTGCCTACCACACCTACAAAATTGTTACCCACATTAATGCCTAATCCGTCTTCATCGCCAAGATCTAGTGTGCCCATCATGACGTCATTGCCATCACTTGATGGACCCTTCACTACCACGTGTTCTCCCGACCCCCCCCCCCAAATCGTGTAGATTGAATAGAAGAACGTCAAGCCAATTGAAAAGCAAGGCGCCGAGCCCCATAATGAATGCAACAACCCACCATCACATAGTTTGATAGGTGAACCACTCATCACCTATTTTAATCTTGCACTAATTTCAACATCAAATTTTTAATTAATTCTTGTTTTTTGTTGATTGGAGCACATCAAGGAACCACCCAAATATCTTGAGGACTTTGTGGTTACTATAGAATATTTAGTTTTTTTGGTTGAGGAAGGTGTAGAGGACCTCAAGTTCTATGAAGCTATTTCTCATAAAAAATGGCGTCACATGATACATGATGAATACAATTCCATCCTCTAGAACAACACATGGTCATTTGTTCCTCTTCCTTCTAGTAAATGGGCCATCACATGCCAATGGCTTTTTAAAATTGAACTCGAAATTAGTGGACAAGAAGATCGTTATAAGGTTCATATAGTTGCTAGGGGGTTCTAACAACAAGTAGGGTTTGATTATTTTGAAGCCTTTGTTCTTGTAGTAAAGTGGGAACTATTTGAATTGTGAATGGCCTTGTCGGACATTATGGGTGACCCATCCACCACCTCAATGTCCAAACTGCGTTCTTGAATGGGGTTCTTGATGAAGAAGTGTACATGGTTCGACCTAATGGCTTAGCAATTCCTTGCATTGAACACCTCGTTTGTCAACTTCATCACATGTTTTATGGTCTCAAATAAAGCCCTCGTGCTTGGTAATCTAAAATGGATTTTGCCCTGCTCCAAGTCGGCTTGATCAAAAGTCAAACTGATTCCAATCTCTATTACCATCAAATTACAAATATGATCATCATTTTGATCTTGTATGTTGATGATTTGTTTATCACAGGGAATGATGAACAGGGAGTAGCCCAACTCAAGTCTCAATCGATGGCACAATTTCATATTACTAACTTGGACCCTGTGTAAAAGTATTTTGGTGTTGAATTCAAGCGCACCATGCATAATTTATTATTTCACTAGACACCCTATGCCTGCAATCTCTTTGATGAACTCCACATGGTTGATTCCACACCAACTCATGTCCCCATGCATGAGAGCATCTATCTTTGATGTGATATTGGCATCGAACTAGTCAATGCTACTCTTTATTAGTGGATGATAGGTAAACTTCATTATTTGACCAAGACCTGACCTAACCTTCAATATGTTGTCAACATTGTTAATCAACACATACAAGCACCTCAAATTGAACATCTTCATGTCGTTTGATAGATTTTTCATTCCATCCAAAAATACTCGTCATTTAACCTCTTCTTGGGTGATGGGGAGGATATGCAACTCTAGGGATTTTCTAATGTAGATTACACATTTGATTTAGATGATCGAACCTACGTAACATCTTACATTTTCCTCCTTGACTCTACACCCATTTCATGGTGTTGTTGGAAGCAAAATTCAGTTTCACGGTCGTCATGTGAATTTGAGTATTGATCATTAGCAAACTATTGTTGTGAGGTTGTATGGATTCGTTGACTATTGTATGAACTACGACTAGACATGAATGCCCCCACAACAATCATGTGTGACAATCAAAGCGCCATTAAACTCTTTAAAAACCCAATTTTTCATGATAAAACAAAACATTTTGAAATAAATTGGCATTTTATATGAAAGAAAGTAGAAGAAAATAGTTGAGGTTGATTTTATCAGTACAACAAAATAACATGTTGATATGCTCATGAAGGTTTTAAGTCGAATTAAATTTGAAACATGTAGAAGTAGATTCAATCTGAATAATGTTAAGTCTAAAAATTAGATAATGATCTAATGAGTCTATTCTTAAATAATTTCTTAAAAATTTGATTAGGATAAACAAAGTTAAAGTGTGTGCAGGTGTGATTACATTGCAAATGGAATTCTTTCTTCTAGTAAAGTGTGAACAACAATGCTGGTGACAACATACGAATGATGAAAAAGATGTTGTCAACTGATGAAAAAAATGTTAAAGTCCTGCTGATGAAGACACTTTTGATGAAAAAACAATGTTGACATCTTGCTAGGAGATATTATAAAGTTAGTAGATTTATGTTGCCTTATTGTTTGATCTCCCTCATCCACCATATCTTGCCGATCAAAGGTGTTTGTGTATGTTGAGCATATGAAGGGGTGTTGGAATAGATAGACTCTCAACTTAATGTCATTCATCCCTTGGATAGATTATGTTAGGACTTTTAGTATGCATGTTACATTTAGAACAAATTTAGGACATTTGTAGAGACTTTCTCTTTTTGTTTTGTGAACAAATTATTGATTCTCTTACAGTAACTTCCATATGTGATTAACATTAGTTCTTCATTCTAAATTTAGTGAAATCAATTGGCATACAAAGACATCTTTTGTTGTAGCTAAAATCATCCTTTTAGAGCAGCACCACAGCTGCTCTGGGGATATGGCAATGGAACACAATATTTCCCAAAACCACGATTAGTTTCTTTTTTTTTCCCCAACCCCACACTGAAACTGACATTGCAAACAATCGGTAACCAATAATAGGTATTAGCAACCCACTGGGACCAACCACCTGTCTAACGATCTATCTGACAATCAACAACAGGTATTGTCCTTTGCTGAGCCTTTTGCCTGCCTTGGTATTCTCAGGGAAAATGTCCAGGACAAAGCCATTGGGTGAGCCAAATTTTACTGTCCAGGGCCATATACCCAGGAACTGTGGAGCTGCTCTTAGGCCCACTTTACACTAGGAGTTGAGACCCATGTTCAACTCAAATCACGCATTCCTAGCATTCCTATTGGTTCAAAAGTTGATATCAGCCTCGGGGGCTACATTAGTCAAGGCTGAAGTAGAAAAAATCTTTTCAATCTGCCCCAAGTTACTAATAAATGCTGAACTTTATGACCTTATATTGGCCCCAAGGCTGAAGAAAAGAATACTATCAAATTTGGCAAGCTAATTTGCAACCCTCGTGGTAGCATTTATTAGTAACATAGGGCCAGACAAAAAGCCAACAATGCTCAAAGTTGGCCCCAAGTTTTTTCAGTCCTGACTCCCAGTGTAAAGCGGGCCTTAGACTAAATCAGGGTATCTGAGGTCAAATTTAACATTTCTTTGATGCGTCTTGGAGTTTATGGGGGGAAAGGCCTCATTCAAGACCATGGATGTGTTAATGTAGGTGCAGGTTCAACCTGGCCATTAATTACAGGTTTCCCCAATTCCTTCACAAACAACAGACTCGGTTATGGGCACCATAACACAAAGCCAGTCAGAAGACCGAAAATCAGCAAAAAGTTACTGGCTTTCACTAGGCTAAGGTCTCAGATCTCGGATCCAACATGTTTGCACTTTGCACCAGATGTCAATCTTGCTGGTTGTGGTTCTCCACATAAGGAATCAAAAGGGTCTTGCAATAAAACACCATTAGGCCCACCCTAGACGAGGGTCCAGGGTCCAATTTCCTAGGAACCAATTTGGACTCATGTGACACAAATTGAATCATTGAGTTGGAGTATACCTTTGTCCCTAGCCTGATTCTTGGTTCTCCAATTCAGGAACTCTCCCTTTAGCTGTGTCTTTTGGTCCGAACCAATTGATTTTCCCTCCAAAACAGATGCCATATTAGCCTCGATTTGCCACTTTTTGGTCTTGGACCCTTGTTTAAAGGCCTTGGGACCAATTTAAAGCTTTTGACCAATAAGATTGCTTGAATTCATTGGTCCCTGGACCTTGGACCCTCATCTTAAGTCGCCCTTAGTTTCACAACATGTTTTTTCATAATTTATTTAGAGTGCACACACATATACTTCTGTATTGGTGTTTTTTTTTTTCCCTTTTTTTTCCAATTTTGTGGTTTGTAAACTTTGTCAAAAAAATTCCATTTTTTGAGCTTTTTTTTCTTGAATTCACACTGTTAAAACGAATTTTCCCAATTTCTTCAACAAAAAATTGTAGCCACAGAGCGAAAATTCACTGCTCTGCAAATAATTTCTTTTGTTTTTCCACTCCAGATTTATTTGCTATGACTGTCAATGTAATTTTTCCTTTCCCCCCCCCAGGCTCCTCCAATCACAGCCACTAGCCAGGGCGAACGAACACCTATTTTGGTAAACTCACCTTCTTGAGTGAGGCCTCTTGGGTTTAGGTTTAGGGTTTCAGGTTATAGATTTCAGAGACCGGATTTTGTCTAAGGACGCTACATGTATCTATAATGTTTTGAAGCTGCCCGCAAAAACTTTGGGATTTTCACCATCGTTCTAATATAGGCCAGGTTCACTGGACCAAGGCAAATTGAACCCGCAAAGCCCATTTAAATTGCTCATAAATATTCTAAATATTTATAATTATCATTTCCCTAGCCGAATTCAGGGTCCCAAATTCCAAATCTATAATTTTCGGGGCCTAATATGGCCATTTGAATGGGTTTTGGGGATTTTTACGTTGATCCCAAATGTGGGGGTCAATTCACCCTGGCCGGTGCACCCAAGGCCCAATTAACCATGCATTGCCTGCAATATGAGCTCTGACAGAGCGATTCAATAATGCAGTGGGTGAAATTAGCGAACAGCAGGAAACATGTGGATCAATAATTTTTTGGGTCAGTTTTGAGATATAGCCCAAGTGGCTATCATCGGTAGAAAGATTTAGTCCGACACGCTTTACTTTTTCTCTCTAGCCTCCTCCATTATCATCATCATGACTTTTGTTCACATCCACACACCGACCGTTCTTTTACCAAAAAACTATAGCTGAAAAAACCGAAGTCATAAATTTAAAAGTGCTAAAATCAAATGCTTTTTGAGATTCTCAATAGCCAAAATTTAACAAAATTCAAAGAAAAGTCGTCAGATTTCCATACATGGTTTTCAAGTAGGTAGCCAAAAATAAGAGAAAGATGTTAAAATTTTTCTAATGCCATATTTAGCTTGTAGCCAAATGACAAGTCTCAAGGTGACATTGCATATTCCATCCTCAATCATGAGTAGAAAATAGAGACATGTGTTCCAGAAAAGAAAGTAATGAATTGTTCAGTGGCCAAGAAATCGGTAAAGCGCTTATGCTACAGTCTGAAGAGTCATGGCAAAACCCTTCTAGAAGTTTCTGGGGGAGAAGAAAATGAAGAAGAAGAAACATCTGTAAGAAAAGTCTAAAAAAGGAGTAAGAGAAGAGAGTGGGAATTCCAGGGAGATCGTGAATTCCAGGAAAGGGGTTAATGTTTTTTTTTTATGAGCTCCAGTGGAGAGATCAGCTGGTGGGAATCTGTGATGGGATATGATGAATATATCCTGTGTATGCTATTGGGATGGCAGAGGATTTCTAGCAGGTTTTATGAGAGCTTCTTCTTCTGTGAGAAAAATCAAGTTTTTTTTCTATTTGATAAGCAATCCATGGTCATCTTCTAAATTGGACTATGAAAAGGTATGTCATTGCAGTGTAGATATTATCAATTTCTCCTAGCTCATCTAATTTTCCTGAAGCATTTTGCACTAAATGCTATGATGACAACAATCTTAGACACTGGAAAATGCAGCTGTGTCTAAGGTCGTTGCAACAACTTCTAAATCTGTACAAATCAGGTTTTGCCACCCTAGATAGACCGTTTGTGTAATCTGTCCTATTGCTGAACTTGTGTACTTGGAATTCACCATTTGTGACTTGTGATCTGCAATTTTTATGATTGAGGTTTAGAGTTCCAAGGGGCATCAAGAGGCGATATCAACTCTGTGGGCAAGTTGAAACAAGTATGTGGACATTAAGTTCAATGCAGTTTTGGAGGGTACATTATAACGGGATGAGCATTTAGTAAAATGGAACACTCACCATATAACAGTATGGTGGGCGATTCATTTCATTTTCTGTGCTTTATCTTGGGCAACACCCAAGGAGAAGCGGCATTACTGAAATAAGGACCCCCTCGGCTCCATATCAGGAGGGTCCATATTTCAGTATTGCCCTGCTCCAGGGTTTTTCCCTACACATAAAGTACCAGTAGAAAATTTCTTGTGTATCTCGAGTACACATTATCTAGCAGAATTTTTTGTTGGCAAATGAGCATTTCATTTTTTTCCCCTTGATACCTAGTGGGTATCCTGCAATACATGCTGAGTATCACCAGAAAAGAAATTTTAAATAATTGTCTACCAGTGCTGTCTATCAGAACGCCCTCGTAGCAAGGTCTTACCCCCAAAGAACCCACACTGGCCAAAGCCTGGGCAGGCCTATTTCAGGGAGAACGCACCACTTGGATGGTGTTATCGTGAATCCAACTTCATGTTCTTGAGTTGCAGAACAATCCAAACTAAGGCCATCTTTCTAGATTCGCTCTGCCTTAAAGGCTTGCTTCTTATTGTAATTGGCATTGTAGCACGTGTGTAGCCCAGCCCCTAGGGGCCATGCAAACTTAATGTCATCCTCACCTTCCTTCAATGTATCACTGGCAGTTTTTTATGAGTGCAACACATGGTATAGATTGTCAATCACTTTTACAAAGATCGAGTACTACATTGTTATGTGTGATGTGCTATGAGAATTGTGCTCATTGAAATACCCTTGAACAATTATGTATGATTGTAATCACATGACATTATGGTATTTTTTCAATGGCATGGTCTTCGTCAGTCTTAAATGGTTAATAATTAACGTTTTAATTCAAAGCACATGTCTTAGCAACACAAAACGAGGGTTGCACTCGTTATAAGACTTAACCCAACATCTCATGACACGAATTGATGAACTCCATGCAACACTTATATAAATTTTTGTACCATTTCGTTAAATACAAACAAATTTATTTATATGTCAAGGGTTGATAAGGTTTTGCATGTTATATCAAATTAAACCATAGGCTCCATCGCTTGTGCAAGCCCTCGTCAATCCCTTTAAGTTTTAGCCTTATAGCCATACTCCCCAATTGGAGTGCTTAACACGTTAGTGGGCTCCTGATCAATTGTTTTGCATACAATGCAAACCAAGGACAAACATTCATCATTTACGACATGGACTATTGGGGTCATATTGAAGATGTTTTTTTTGCCAACATTGCACCTTTTTTTCAATGGCTTAACTGCTTTTCGAGGTCATAATGGAAAATAAAAAATCCAATCATTTCATGATAACTATCTCCAAAAATGGACTATATCCTTTTTAAAAATGAACCTTTTACAATTGCTCTTTTTTTATTGCCTAACAACTTTTAGTCGACGCACTCAAAAAAAAAAAGGTAGAACTTTTTTCATTTTAAAAATCTAGCATTGTTGAATTTTGGAATCTTTGTAAACCAATAAGGCCTTCTTGTTAATTAAGGTGCGATAAAAATATTGTACTTTTTTAAAAATTTCAATACCAAAAAAAGGCAATAGTAACATTTTTACTATGATTACCGCATTTGCAATTTATTTCCAGAGGTTATACATGAGCATAAACTTTCCAAAAAGTGTCTAAGTATTGAACTAAAAGCTAAACATAATTTTTGTCAAAGCCATCAATGCATAACATAATCCCATGGCCATTAAAAATAATCAAACCATCTTCACACTACCAAAGAATTATCCTTAGTGATATGAAATAGTTTAACTATCACTATCAAATGAATAAGCAATTGTCTTTATGTGTGATGGCATAAATACTTCTAAGTGCCTTAAAGGTTCAATTTTAGACTAAAAGCTTCTTGTTTTGGTGCCATTGGTGGCTTGCTTTTGCACGAAATTTGGTGCCGAGGTTTCATGTAATGATCCTGCCTTCCATCGAAAGGAATCCTCCTCTATTTGGTTATGATGAACAGAGCTTGCATTTTTGTAGCTTTTAGCTATTTGCAATGAGCCATCTCTCGTAATCTTGAGATAATTAATTTCATTGAATTTGACAAAAATATTTGCTTAAGTCTTTTTAAGTGCATGTTAGGAATTCGACCTTTGCATAAGAAAAAAAACCTTGTTTTTTTGTCTTTGATGTTCTGTTAGCTTAGTTGGCTTCTGCCTTTTTAAAAAAATATCTTTTATTTTCTTATTTGTATAGTCTTTACGGGTTGTTATTGATAGAATATCATCAATGCACTTCCTTCGGGATTGTCTAATATTGAATGGTACATCTGCATCAAAGTTTCTTTGAAATAGCTGAATACACAATTTGACCTTGCAATCGAAGAAGACACCTTTGGCTATCTTTTATTCAGAGCCTAATCGGATATATCTAATCATGTTTGTTCTCCATCCTTTTGCACCTCAAGGTCAGTAAAGACCTAGAAATTTGCTTTTGCTTTTGGTGTGCTTTTGTATAAATGTGAATTTTATCTTCACACACAAATTCCACTATCCTTTATCTTACTCAACTAAATTAGTTTTGAAAGCATTCTATTAGTTGAGCTGACAACTTTCACTTTCGACCAAATTTACCACCTATGTGCCCTTTATGCCTAGTCATTCCAAATAACATTAGCCCCCCCCCGGTCTTATCGTGGTTGCTAACACAAAGTTAGCTAGGGCTTGTCATAATCGCACATTTGATGAAAAAACTTTACAAGCTGCATTGCCCTTCTTTGTTCACACCATATGCCAGAATAGGCTTTCACTCATTGGCCAAGATTCCGCATTGCTCTCTCTTGTAGGAATATAGGCCATGTCTTAATCCTAATGTGGCTAATCGTCGAAAAAGACCAACTAAGCATTGTAGGCTTGGTCAACCTTTACCTAACCAACTATTTAATATTATGTGGTCTCATTAAACAACGTTTTTTAGCTTTTTTATTTAGGATTTTGCCTAAACTATTTAGTAGATTTTTACGTGTTACACATGTATTCGTCACTTTGCTTTTATTCTAATTTGAAGACAACATTTGACTTGCATGTGTTAAGCATATTACTAGTGTTCATTCTGAGCCAAGATCAAACTTTTTTTCTCTAGTATGATTTTTTACACAGAAGTAACTTCTAGACCTACCAAACTTATAATATAAAACCTTTACATACCACTAAACAAATCATCATCATAATAAAATTGAATACCCATAGATGATTTAAATTTACTATATATAACTCTTGGTCTATTTAACTAGTTATATTTTTGCATTACGTAATTATAGATTGTAAGTGTGTTATATGAAATGCCATGCCTTTCACTTTAGGTAGCCCCATCTGTAATTAAAAAAGAATATGGTCTTAAAAAAAGATTTTTTATTACGCTTCTATTTCATTGATTTATTTTAAAAAAAAACTCTACCTCCTTCTACCTTGAAATATAGGGTAGATAATTATAAGAAAAAACAAGATTTTTTTTGTCTTATTGCTTTTGATTTGAGTTCCTCATTTTTAAAAATTTGTTGCACTCCACTTTGTAATTCTTCCAACATTCTAATAAATCTAGTTTAATTGTTCATAATAGGGCAAAACAATAAATCATTGTAGATTTTGGTTTGAGAAAGGCCTCATTTTGTATGGCTTTCTTCCCTTCTAGCTTTGATAAGAATGATACTTTTGGGTCGTAGCTTTTAAAGATTGCAAGATAAATTAAAATTTGAAATTGAAGCCATATTTACTTCTATGATTATTCAAGGCTATTTTTCATAAAATTATTTATTGAGTAGCATAACCGGAAAATTAATAATATATTATAATGAATGATTAATTCTATAATGCAAGTACATTGTAATTGCATTATAGAATAATCATTATACAACTTTATAAATAAATGAGGTAAACAATGACAAATTCATCCCTTTTGGCCTCAAGTGAGCATAGGAAACCTAAAGCAATCATAAACGTACAATTTTAAAAAAAAAAAAATCCCATTTTAATCAAAGAAGAAAGTGAACAAGACAATAATGAATTTTTCTACTAACCAAGTGGCGGGGAAGAAATTTTCTTTCTTAACCATGGTTTTTTTTCATGTCCATTAATAATAACATCTTGAACATTCATAGAATATTTATTGGCGAACATAAGCCAAGGTGTAGTGCAGTTTGGTAGCGCATATGTTTGGGGTACAAAGGGCCATAAGTTCAAATCCTATCACCTTGAATCAAAATCAAAGTCAACTAAAAACATGAAAATAAATCGACCCTTATCATTTCATCTTACTATTTATAAACCACAACTTACTTATACTTTTTCCATTTTCCATAAAAAACTACCCTTGAGTGGTTGGATTTGAAATTGATTTTTTTTTCAAGTACCCTTTTTTTATATCAAATGTACACCATTCCTTATGAAAATTAAAGAGGATTCTAACATTGATGCTTAGAAAGGCAAAAGGACTTGAACTAATGAAAATTGTTTTTGTCATTGATTTAAGCACATTTGTTTCAAACATGTTTTTAACCTTAAAAATTATGGATTTTGAAAATGTGGCCTTAACAAAAGTTGTTCATGTTTATGTGATAGAAAACATGAATGTATAATTTATGAAGGAAGGTAATTTGTTTTGTTTTGTTTTGTAATTATGAAATCCACCAAACCAAAATGTTTCAAATCATGTTTTTGGTGTCTTTGGAAAGCTCTCAATGAGAAGGGGTGCATGGGCTTGGTTCCATGTGTAATATTTTCATGTATTTTATTGTGATGTTATGATTATTTATATACCTAGTTGTGGGGTTTGAACATCCATTTGAGGAGGGTTTTCATGAAGTTGAAAGTGGAGTAGTTTTGCTTGGAGACATGATGGAAGATGTTGTGTGGGTTCATGAAGGGTCAAGGGGCATGTGCAAGGTCAATGCATACATTAATTCCTTTGCAACTAAATGTTGTTTCATTGACATTTAGACAAAACACATGGTCTTGCATGGAAATGGACAAATTTGGGCATCCTATTCATCCAAGGGGGTTAGATGAAACAAAATCATTAGTCCACATCACAAATTTAACATTCAATAAATGAATAACGAAAATCATGTGAAGTTTGTTCATTCATAGGTTCATACATTTTGCACATGAATATCATGCATTGAAAACACATTTGATACATAAATAAATGTGTGGATGGATGAAATACAAATTGTGAATGAATAAATTTTGCATGATTTCCATTACTAAGTCGTGAGATACTAAGTTTGTGACGCATGAATATTTGTATTTTGAACAACCCTTAAACAAGGTAAACACACATTGAGAAGAAGGTAATTGATTGATTGAAGAAGAAAACCAAAACTTAATGGGATTAATTTGAGGTTGAGATGCAACATTTGTAAGAGATTTAACAACCTTTATTGGTATGGTTAGCCTTTAATAAGTTGTTAAAACTCATTGACATTCTTGCATGGGGTGTGAGATTCATCCCACATAATGCCTTTTTAAAAAAAAACAACAACCTTGCAATTGAACAATTTGAATAAGCAAAGTTGTTTATATAAAACCCTTCAAGGTTGCATGGGATGCTTGGAATTAGTGATTAAAATCTACCAATATCAATTTACGGGAGGAAAATGCAAGTAACATGAGTTGAAAATAATCCATGGTTAGGAAACATTTAATTTGTTGTTTTTTTCATTTTTCAAATATATCATGACATTAATTTGTCTTTTTGTTAAACCAATATTTGAGGCACAATGAAGGAGGCCTTTGTGACAAGTGCGGTTCAACTTCCTAAGACGATGGGTGTGCACATAAAAAAGTTTTTAAAGAAGGGTAAGGTTAAACCAAAAAACAAAATAAAAAATCAAATTGTGTTACATTGTGTGGTTAACACATGGATAAGAACTAACAAAAAATTAGTGGTGGTTCAACTACATACATCCTTAATTAGTGCAATCACGAGGGCTCGTTCAATTATACCATTAAGGTAATTAGTCTTGGGGCATCGATTATTGGGAATAGTTGAAGCACATTCACATTGAATATTTATAGTTATTAAATGACGTGCTCCCAAGTTCCTAGTTAGACCCAACGTGGGTTCATGTTACTCACACAGCGGAATTGTGAGGAACTCGGGGCACGCTCCTAGCTCTCAGCACTAAAAGGGGTAGAGGGGCGTGTTGAAGCTCCGGGATGGGACTAGGAAGAGTGACAAGCTTTAGTTACTTACTCGATCCTGCATCAAACCAACCAACAAGTTGGTTAGTTCACATTCTGGAGCACCTTTGGTGAGAGGACAAGCCACGGGCAATTTTGGACTTACAAGACTCACCACGGCCCAGACTCGGGGGAAGCCACCACCTTCCCCCATATAATATACTCTGTGCCTCTCCGCAGCACCTACATCCGAATGGCTTTTTGTCTCGGGACTCTCAAGGAGGAGTCCCGAAATTGTCCTGGTTTGGACTCCTAGGACTTTGTGAATGCATAACTCTTTGCTCAGACCTCTGATCGGGATGAGGTCTGAAGCAAACTTGTAGTTCTCCTTGAGAGCTTTCCAATATTGTGTTGCAATCTACCTGCACACACCGGGGTCGGGTCGATTATTGACTTTTAGTGGTCGGGAGTCAAATTGCTAGTTTGATTCCTGGCCCTTCTTTTTGCCATAACTTGTGCTGAAGATGTCCAAATGGCACATGTGAGCCCATTTTCGACATCTACACTTCGATAACTTTTTAATGATATAAAAAACACCCCAATACGAGGTGTTTTGACCCCTGCAATCGAACTCTAAAGTTTTGGGAGTCTATAGGACTCCCAAGTCCCAATTTTGGGAGTGTGAGTTTCATCCTCACACTCCCTCAAAGTGGCGTTGCGACATTAAACATTACCAATTGAGGAGGAAAGAAAGGAGATTAGAATTTGTATGTGAAACTATTTATGAGAATCAATGAGATCATAAATAGATGCTTTAGTTATTGCAATTAGTCTTGAAGCATTTGCACCTCAACTACTCCTAGTAACCAACAAAATTCAACACCTTTTTGTTGGTTACGAAACATAACCATCCTTTGTGAGAATTGAGATGTCCTCTTTTCAATCGCATAGAATGGTTATGAAATGTTCATCCAAGTAATCAAGGGTTACCAAATCATTCAGCCAATGAAAGCCCAAGGTGATACCTTGTGCTCAATGTTAATCAAATGGGGGTCAAAGATTATGGGTTGTAACTATGAACAAGTGCAATGGTGGTGTTGGTGAAGGCAAATGGTGAACCAAAGTCTATCCTAGAATTTTCATAAAGTGAAATTAATCAGTTCCACTTCTATATACCCAAGTGTGTAGTGTGTATTTGAGTACATCTTACATACCTATCAAAACCCTACATGCTAGACCAACATTGGATTAAAGCCCCTAAGGACAGAAATGGATGTTTTCCAAAATGCTTTAAGCATTAAGCAATGTATTCATAGTGCCTTTAGGGAAAAATCACCATGGTAGGTGTGAGTCAGTGTTGTGCATGTAAATGTCAATAGTTGTATGTAAGGCATGTAAATCTTGTGTAAGCATAAATCATTTATATCCTTTGAACTTTTTACACTTACACTTGTATTATTGCTGTGTATATATATACTTACATTTACTTACACGACCATGCTTTGAGTTGTGTAATTGTATATACTATAATTATCCATAAAGTCACCCTGTCTTTGTGCCTCCTTTCACCCCCAAACCCTTCTTTCAGTGGTAAGAATAAAATAAGAAAATTTTATTAAATTTGGGTATAAAATGTTAAACTCAACATTTAATGCACAAGGTTTGAGAATAATTATAGTAGCTGTACATTTAGGAGTAGTGAAAATATATGTAGCAGCAGTGGAGGTGCTAATGAAAAAGAAAAGATAGGGTGAAGCTCAATGTACCACCAAAATCAATGGTTTTCTGAGTTTCACTCCTCTCGTCCTTTAGTGCTTGTTTATTTTTTTGGAATCTCACCCTGTTTATGACCAAACTGAGGGTTTTAATGTTGTGTTTTCATTATTTTATTGATAATTTGACTATATACCTTTTATGACTATACATTCTTGCATATCCATATAAATTAGTTATGGGTACATGTTTGATGATTTTTTTTTGTTGCAATAGGTCATTTGATTGGCCTATCACCAAAAAATTATGAAATCACACCCCCCCCCCCACCCCCCCCCCCCCCCACCCACCCCCCCCCACCCCCCCCCACATCCACCTCACCCACCTCCCCTATCCAAATCTCAAACTTAATATTCTTCTA
>Ga0116229_10008791_pt1 | contig 15586 bp, 13 predicted proteins | sample S1TSphgellanicum_3_FD_87313 | JGI IMG/M metagenome (GOLD analysis project Ga0116229, IMG submission 87313) | Host-associated microbial communities from peat moss isolated from Minnesota, USA - S1T2_Fc - Sphagnum magellanicum MG | ecosystem: Host-associated > Plants > Peat moss > Unclassified... | reverse complement strand
CCGCGGCATTTGCAGCATTTTACGCTCCCCGCGCTGAGCCGCCTGCTGACCAAGCGGGGCTTGAGCATTCAAGGCGTTTCCAACGTTTCGCCGGAGCATGACCCCTTTGGCTGGGTGCAGAGCCTGCTCAACCGCATTGACTCCAAGCCAAATCGGCTGACACGGCTGCTAATGAGGATCGATCCGCCGGATGCGGCGAACCTTCTGCATCTGGCATTTGGCTGCGTCGCATTCCTCCCCGCCGTGCCAATATCCTTGCTTAGCTGGGCGGCTCAGCGCGGCGCAATGATCGAGGTGACCTGCGTGCAGGACGGCGCTGACGTAGTTCCTGAACGCCCCGCCAGACCGGGGATTGCGCAATAAAGCCGAATAAAATGCAAAGGAGTATGGATATTATCCACCACCAGGCCAACTCCCGAACAAACCAATAGGTCAGTATCGGCACGGACCCACCCATAGGATACGCAAGGCCACCCGACAGCCGGGCAACCGCGACCTGAGATGTGAGCCCCCACATAACAAAAACAATCGCGGCGGCGGTAAAACCGAATGTGCGACCAACGCCTGGAACCGCCGCGAGGCGCAGCATTCCCGGGATGGTGAACAACAAAAATATCTCGCGATAACTGTCGTTTTCGCAGGCGAAGAAATTAAAGCACATAAGCGCGGAACCGATGACAAGAAAGCAGCGCGCGCCGTGATCCATTTCTGAAAATGCCGAAATCATTTTCGTTTGCGCGGCCAGCCATAGCCCGAACGCGATAGCGGCAATGGTCAACGTGGCCCAAGCGTCCCAGGCAAACAGGGCCTGGGCGCGGATCGTCGTCAGGAATGGCCAGCTAAGCCCCGCCGAGCGCAAAAAATACGGAATCACGGCTTCCAGCCCGCGCGGCAGCTGGTGTGACCCAAACGCATCGGTAAACTCCGAGAAAACCGGCATGTTTGCCGCCGCCTGCCGCAAATCGGCGTGATAGCGCAAGATGAAAGCGGCGAGCGTGGCAAAGCCGATGCAGATAAGGGCGGCGAACCTAAAAACACGTTCCCGGATGAAGAGCAGAAACAGCACCAGCGGGTAGAATTTCAAAAAACCCGCAAGTCCAAACAGTGCATAGCCAGCCAGCCGAAGGCCAAAACTGCGCGCCCAGAGAAAACCGCCCAGGGCGATCAGGACGAACATGATGAGATCCACATTGCCCCGCTCCAGCGCAAATACCGGCGCGCTGGAAAATGTCGCGAGCGCGGTCATCATCAGGCCGGTGCGTCCGCTGGGCCGTGGCAGGAGGGCCAGAGACATGAAAAAAGCCGCATCCATGCAAATGCCCATCCAGTTCGCCCATGGCGGCAGAAACGTCGCCCATAGCCAGATGGGCGAATAATCCCAAAGGCGGTGCCCTGGGTCGCACGGTACGCTGACGAACACGTCGATCCCTTGCCGCGCGCATTCGACCACCGCCGGGACGGCTTGCGCGTCGATAAACGGCCTTGGGAAAGGCACGATCATCAGCACGGTCATGATCCGCATATACGCCGATGTGTCAAAGCAAAAGGTGAGTGCCGCGATCAACAGGGCGGCCAGCCCGGCGGCTGGCAAAAACCAGCGGCTCGCAAGCTGGGCTTGCGGGTTGCAGGGCTTGGCGGGCGGGTGATCCATTTTGCGGCCGATGCGAGCAGTAAGTTAAGAATATTTAACGATGGTCGCTTAGCAAAGCAGTGTGCAATGTAAATCGTCATAAGCCAACCTGCGGGGCAAGGAGGGAAAATGCCGGCAAATGTTTCAGTGGCCGCCGCACGTGCGAGCGGCTTTTCAAAGGAAATTTCTTCCGTATCAGCGCGCGCGGCTTTCCTGATCATCCTCGCCGCCGCCGCCATTGCCGGCGTGGTTTCGGCTGCCTCGCCCGCATCTTCCGTTGCCGCTGCCCATGCTGGGACGGATTTGACGCGGCTGCTACGGTTCATGGCGGCCCTTAAGGCGCTGATGGCGGTGGCGGCTTGCGCCGCCGTGTTCTGGCGCCTGGGTGCCGCCGTCACGCTGCCTTGGTTTGCCGCCTATGCCGCAACCTGCGCCGCCATGGCGGCGGGCCCAGGGCTCATTTGGGCGATGGCGCATGTCGGCCTTGGCGCGCTGTTGCTGCATGGCGGGCTGTTTGCGACGATTTTGCTCCTCTGGCGGGACCCTGCAACCGCTGGGCGCATGGCCGCTATTCTGGCCCGGCGCTGATTTTCCGGTAAAAATCTTCCAGCGCCCGGCACATGCCGGCGGCGTCGCATACGGCGGAGCCGGCAAGCTTTTCTCGCATCCCGCGCCGTAACTTTGCCAGCATTTCTGGTGTCTCCGGGTCATTCGCCAGCGCGATGGCGCGGGCCACGAATGCATCCTCATCCGCCATCAGCCAATCGCCCAGCCCCGCCGCGAGGAGCAAACTTTTACTGGTGCGCGAGGCCCAGCGGTCGCCGTCAAAACTCAACACCGGCACGCCCTGCCACAGCGCCTCCGTTGTCGTCGTGCCGCCATTATAGGGAAACGTGTCGAGCGCGATATCCACCAGGTCGTAGGCTTCCAGAAACGCGTAATGCTCGCTGCGGCCGGAGAGCATCACCCGGGATTCCGCGATGCCGGCGGCGCGCAGCCGGCGCGAAAAATCGGCGCGGGTGGATGCATCCTCCAGCGCGCCGTTCTTGATGAATAGTTTTGCTTGGGGTGCGCCCGCCAGAATGCGCGCGAAGGCGGCAATCACCCCATCCGTCAGCTTGTAATGCGAGCCAAAACACCCAAACGTAACCACCCCCCAGGCGCCGCAAGGCGGGGGTGCCACATCCGGCACCGGGTAGAGAATCTCGAACGCCATATAGCTGCCCGGCAGGCGGTGGATTTTTTCGGCATAGTATTGTTCCTCCGCCGCCGGCAGCACGGTGCCGTCGCCCACAATCCAGTCAAACGCCTCAATCCCGGTCGTCGCGAACATGTTGACCCAGCCGATCACACGCGGCGCCGGCCTTTGCATCATCAGCGGCAGCCGCTTGGGAAAACTATAGCCGTTCAAATCCACCAGCACGTCGATGCCGGCATTGCGAATAATCTCAGCGGCCCGGGCATTATCCACCGCCCGGAAGTCATGCACGTAGTCGGCCTCGTGGTCGCGGTAGCCGGAAGCGGCGGCGGGGGGCAAGCCATCCGAGAAAAAATGCAGCTCGAACCGGGCGCGGTCATGGTGGTTGACCATCGCCATCACCGGCTTGATCCAGTTGCGCGCGCCCAGAAACGCCGAGACATACCCAACCCGGATTTTTGCGCCCGCCCCCCGCCTTGCGGGGGGGTGCGGCGGCGGCAACGCAGCGGCTTCGACTGTTGCCCAGGTTTTTCGCGCGCGGAGCACGGCTTCGTTATCCGCCGCCGGGCTGCCGGGGATGATGGTGGCGATGCTGGCCCGCGCCATTTGCGCCATGGCGGGCTCAAGCTTGGCCGTCGCCTCAAAATTCTCGATGGCCGCTTCAATGGCCCCCAGCTCGAACTGCGCCTTGGCGAGATTGTAGCGAACCGCCGCCGAGTCCGGCGCCAAAGTTTTGGCGCAGTTCAGGGCGTTGCGCGCGGCGCCATGGGCTTTCAGGGCCAGTTGCGCGCAGCCCAGGCTGAACCAGCCATCGGCATTGCGGTCATCCAGCAGCAAAGCGGTTTCGTATGCCTCGACAGCCTCTTTCAGCTTCTGGGAGGCGTGCAGCGCGTCGGCAAGCAGCAGCGCAATCTCTGCATTTGCCGGAAAATCGCGCCTCGCGATTTGTAGCAAGCCCAAGGCCTGTTTTGTTTGGCCGCCGGTGAGCAGGGACCTGCCCCGGGCAATTGCGGCTTTAAGCTTCATGCCAAAATCTCCCGCCACCAGGCGATGCTGTCGGCAAGCCCGGATTCTAAATCAAAGCGCGGCGCCCAGCCAACCTCATCGCGCAACCGCGTTGTATCCGGCAGCAAAATCGCGGGCTCGCCGGCCGGCGCCTCGCGCGACCCGAGACGGATCAGCTCCGGCCGGCCGATTTGCGCACCGATCATGTTCACCAGCGCCGCGATGCTTAGTCCCTCGGCGGCGCCGATATTCACACTCCCCGCCACATCACTCTCCAAAAGTGCCGCAAACGCGCCGCCCACATCGGCGGCGTGCAAAAAACTACGGATTTGGCGGCCATGGGTACAAAGCGCCGGTTCGCCGCGCAACAGGCTGCTAATGACCGAGGCGACCAGGCGGCTGGGATGTTCGAACGGGCCGTATTGGAAGAAAATCCGGCCCCAGGCGGTGGAAATGCCGGCATCCTCGCCAAACCGCGCCAGCAATTCCCGCATGGCCAGCTTGCAGCTTGTATAGGGCAGGGCGGCCCCGTGGCGGCTCAAGGGCGTGGTGGTCTCGTGGCAAAGACTGGCTTGCCCCCAGTCATATTCGGCGCAACTGCCCGCCATCACGGCCCTCCGGCCGCCGGAATCCCGAAAAGCTTGCAGGAGCAGAAGACTGGTGGCGAGCCAGCGGTAATTATCCGTGCTGGTCCAGTACTGGCCGGGCACCGCGTTCCAGGCGAAATGCAGCAAATGCGTGGGTTTTATTGCCGCCAGCAAGGGCGCAATCGCGTCCGGGTTGAGCAGATCCGCCTTATGGACATGCGCGCCGCTCAGCATTTCGGGAATTTTTTCGCGTGCCGTAACGATGTGGACTTCGTTTCCTGATGATAATAATTTTTCGCCGGCCCAGCGGCCGATAAACCCGGTTCCGCCGGTGAGCAAAACTTTCAGGAGCGTAAATCCGCGAGCGTGGGATACCCCGCGTCCCGCTCGGAAATCACCGCGGGCCGCGCCGGCCATTTTATGCCGATGGCCGGATCGTCCCAGCGAAAGCCGCGCCCGAACCCGGCCGCGAAGGGAACCGAGATCATGTACAAAATTTCTGTCGCGTCAGCGAGGGTCAAAAACCCATGCGCCATGCCCTTGGGCGCGAACAAGGCGCGGTGGTTGGCGGCGGTGAGTTCAGTGCCGAACCATTTTCCATAACTCGCTGATTGCGGCCTTATATCCACCAGCACATCAAAAATCGCGCCGGCGGTGCAGCGTATGAGTTTGTCCTCCTCATGAGGTGCCGCCTGAAAATGCATGCCGCGCAACGTGTGCGCGCGCGTGTTGAACGAAATACTGCATTGCGCGACGGCCGGGTTCAGCCCGTGTTTAGCAAACTCATCGCCGCAAAATGTTCGGGCGAAAAAACCGCGCTCATCGGCTTGCGGCGTGGTTTCCACTACGAAAACACCTTCGAGCGGGGTGGGCAGAAAATTCACGGAAAAATAGTCACCGATGGAATCGCGGTCACAAATTTGCCCCCCCATTCCCGAATGCCGGCAAGCTGCGCCATGATCTCGGTTTTAATATTCCAGGGCAGGATCAGCACATAATCCGGCCGCGCCGCCAGCATCGCCTCCGGCGTCACAATGGGAATATGGCTGCCGGGCAGTAGATGGTTTTGTTTATGCGGGTTGCGGTCGGCCACCACGCTGATGTCTTCTGCCGTCACGCCGCAAAAATTCAGCAACGTATTGCCCTTGGCAGCCGCGCCATAGGCCGCCACGGCTTTTTGTTCGGCCTTGGCCGTGGCAAGAAATGTCAAAAGCGAGTCCCGGCATGCCTCAACGCGCTCATGAAATTTTTCGTAGGTTGCGAGGTCATTTAGCCCCGCCGCCGCTTCCTGCGCCCGCACGTCCCGCAGCGCCGCGCTATCGGCAAAACCTTCGCGCGCGGCATGGGTGCCAAAGACCCGCAAACTGCCGCCATGCGTGGAAAGCACCTCGACATCGTAGAGCCGCAAGCCGTTGGCGCGCAAAACTTTTTCGATCGCCAGGAGCGAGATGTACGAAAAATGCTCGTGATAAATCGTATCGAATTCGACATGCTCGATCAGTTTCAGCAAATGCGGAAACTCGATCGTCACGGTCCCGGTAGGCTTCAAAAGTTTGGCGATTCCGGCGACAAAATCGTTTAAGCCCGGCACATGCGCGAGCACATTATTCGCGGCAATCAGATCCGCCTGCCGTCCCTCCGCCGCCAGTGTTTTGGCAATCGCGGTGCCGAAAAACTCCACCAGCGTCGGCACCCCAATCGCCTCGGCTGCCGCCGCGACCGTGTGGGATGGATCAATGCCGAGCACCGGAATCCCGGCGGCGACAAAATTTTTCAGCAAATACCCATCATTGCTGGCAAGTTCGATAACCAGGCTGTCCGGCCCCAGGCCAAAACGTTGGGTCGCCATGGCGCAATAGTTACGCGCATGCGCCAGCCAGCTATCCGAGAACGAGGAAAAATACGCGTAATTGCTAAAAAGTTCGCGCGGCGGCACGTCGTAATCCACCTGCACCAGCTTGCACGCGCCGCAAACCTTTGCCCGCAGCGGGTAAAAATGTTCTTTCGCAATCGCCACCGCCGACGGCAAATAATCGTTGGAAGGCGGTTGCAGCCCAAGGTCAACAAAAGGGTGCAGAACCGGCGCCTCGCAGGCCCGGCAGGTCAGCCGCGAATTTGGATCGGTTTTTTGCGCGGCGCTCATGCCTGCCACACCCGCCAGGGCGCCTCGCCAGATTCCCAAAGGGCGGCCAGGCGCTGCTTGTCGCGCAGCGTATCCATTGGCTGCCAAAATTTTTCATGCACGAACGCGGAAAGCTCGCTCTTCGCTGCCAGCGCCTCAAGCGGTTCGTTTTCCCACACGGTTTCATCACCCGCGATCAGCTTCAGCACGCCGGGCTCCAACACAAAGAACCCTCCATTAATCATCCCGCCCTCGGTCTGCGGCTTTTCCTGAAAAGACTCCACCCGTTCGCCCGCCAGCGCAATCCGCCCGAAGCGCGCCGGCGGCCGCACGCAGGCCACCGTGGCCTGGCGCCCATGGCTCTTATGAAAAGCGATTTCCTCGGCGATATCGATATCCGACAGCCCGTCGCCATAGGTCATGCAGAAGGATTCTTTGGGGTTCAAGTAAGCCGCAACCCGCTTTAACCTGCCGCCCGTCATGGTTTCCTCGCCGGTATCAATCAAGGTCACCTTCCATGGCTCGCTGCGGATATCGTGATAACCGACCGTATTATTCGCCATATCAAACGTCACATCAGCCTGGTGGAGAAAATAATTGGCGAAATACTCCTTGATCATATAGCCCTTGTAACCGAGGCAGATCACGAACTCATGCACCCCGTAATGGGCATAGAGTTTCATAATATGCCATAATAGCGGTTTATTGCCGATCTCCACCATCGGCTTTGGCCTGGTGCCGGTTTCCTCGGCAATCCGCGTGCCTTTTCCGCCGGCAAGTATGACACATTTCATGAAACCTAATCCGCATCTGTCTGGCCGGCCGCGCCCCCGGCCAGGGCCTGATAACCCGCAATCTGCGCTAAGGAAAACCCCAGCATATCTGCCCCATCGAAATGGGCGCGGTACCAGTCCGCCGTCCAGCCCAGAGTCGCGTCGATATCCAGGGCCGACCGCCAGCCCAGGGCCTGCTGGGCGAGGTCCGAACGCAAGGTCAGCGCCGCGGCTTCCGGCGGATTTGTGGTCCCGTCCTGAATCCAGCCAGGACGCCCCGCGAAACGCTGGCTGAAGCCATCGACAATCTCGGCCACGGTCCGGAAAGAGGCCGGATCAGGCCCGAAATTCAACGCGCGTGGCGTCGCCTCCGGCCGATTCACCAGCGCTTCCACCATGGCGAGGTAGCCGCCCACCGGCTCCAGCACGTGCTGCCAGGGCCGCACGGCGGCTGGGTAGCGCAAGGTGACGGGCTGCCCGGCGCCAAGGGCGCGCACGCAATCGGGCACCAGCCGGTCGGCGGACCAGTCCCCGCCGCCGATAACATTTCCGGCCCTCGCCGTCGCAATTGGCGGGCCAGCCTTGAAAAAACTATCCCGGAAACTTTGTGTCACCAGCTCGGTACAAGCCTTGCTGTTGCTATAGGGGTCGTGACCGCCCAGCCTATCCAATTCGCCAAAAGGCCGGCCGTCGCCGTGGTTTTCGTAAACCTTGTCGCTGGTCACCACCAGCACGCAGCCGAGGTTTGCGGCCTGCCTGCAGGCCTGCAGCAGATTAACGGTTCCCATGATATTGGTCGCAAAAGTGCCTACCGGGTCGGCATAGGACTCCCGCACCAGCGCCTGGGCGGCCATGTGGATGACAATCTCCGGGCGCGCCGCCGCCACCGCCGCCGCCACAAATCCGGCATCCCGCAAATCCCCGATATGTGACGGCATTTTTGGGGCCGCGATGGACCAGAAATTAGGGGCTGTCCGCGGCGCCAGCGCCAGGCCCGTCACCTCGGCGCCCAGCGTTTGCAGCCAAAGTGCCGCCCATGTGCCCTTAAAACCGGTGTGCCCTGTCAGCAACACCTTGCGGCCTCTCCAAAACCTCTCCATACGCCTCCCGCATTAAAGCTGAGGTTGGTCGGTAAACATTTGGCGGCGGCAACACAATGCTGCGTTGCGGCGGCACTGGAAGAAACATATTTCGTTACTGGATTTTATTTGATGCCCGCGAAGTTTTTCCTGGCAATGTCGGCCAGCCGCCGCGCCCCTCATTTCACCGCTTTCCCCCGGGGCGCAGCCTGAACCGATGCCCCAAGCGGTTATTTTATTGCTGCGCGGCGTTGATGGCGGTCTCAATTCGGCTTCCCGGTTTTTTGCCTCCTACCGCGCCAACCCGGCCGGCCTGCCGCATGAATTGGTGGTTCTCCTGAAAGGCTGGGAAGGCGTTGCCGGGGCGCGAGAGGTGCGGGCCATGGCGGAAGCCTTGCAGGCAAGGCTGATCGAGGTCCCGGATGACGGCTATGACTGGGGCGCCTATATGCGCGCCGCCGCTCAGTTGCCGCATGACTGGTTCTGCTTTCTTAACACCCATAGCCGCATTTTGGTGCCTGACTGGCTGCGAAAACTGCGGCACGCCGCCGAACAGCCAGGTATTGCCGCCGCCGGCGCCACCGGCTCGTTTGGCTCGGTCCTGCCGGATCTCCGCCTTCTGGGTGTGCGGTTTCAGGATGTGCGGGAACGCCGGGGCTTCGCCATGGCGGGGGCCGCCGTGCTGCGGGCGCTGGCCGGCTACCCGAACGGTATGGCGAAGTTGTTGCCGGATTTCCGCCGCCCGCCCAACCCGCATTTGCGCTCCAACGCCTTCACCGTCCGCCGCGCGGATTTTTTGGCCTTTGCCCACGCCAACAGCATACCAGCCTCAAAAAAAGACGCGCTGATTCTGGAAAATGGCCGTGGCAGCTTTACCAGCTTCCTCGCCAAATCCGGCCGGCTGACCGCCGTGGCGGGGGCGGATGGGCGCGCATACCCGCCTGAAGCCTGGCCGGAAAGCGGCACGTTCTGGGTCCCGGGCCAGCCGAACCTGCTGGTCGAGGATAATCAGACGCAGGATTACCGCGATGCCGGCGCGCATCGCCGCCGGTTTTTGGAAAAAGCCGCCTGGGGCCGGGTATTCACGCCTGGCCCCATCTCGCGCTAAAAGGTTAACAACACTACCCTGAGGGTGCGCCGATCATCACCCGGGCCTGTATGGCGTAAAGTCGTGACATGAGGATTTCCTGGCGACATGTTTGTTTTCAGTCGGTCTGCCGGCGGTAGACAATTTTGGATTCGGTGAGCCAGCCCGGCAGGGCCGCGCAGAGCCGGACCGGTGTCCGATCCATGCTGACCAATGTTGCGTCCGGCGGGTTGTGGCGGGTCTGGCAGGCAGTGCTGCAATTCACGCTAACCCCGGTTTATATCCACTTGCTTGGCCCCGCCGGCTACGGGCTGGTCGGCTTCAACGCCACCCTCGTTATGCTGCTGGTGTTTCTGGACCAGGCTGTTAGCCCGGTGCTGAGCCGTGAATTTGGCCGGCTATCCCACCAGCCGGAAGGTGCGTCTGAAATGCGCGCGGTGCTGTTCGCGCTGCAGGCCGTCTCGCTTGCCACCGCCGTCGCGGTTGGCGCCGGGATCATGCTCGCCGCCCCCTTTATCGTCCGCCATGCTTTGGACCCGGCGGGGCTGCCGGGCGCTCAAACTGTCACCGCGGTCCGGCTCATTGGCCTGACCATTGCCGGGCAATGGCCGGCGTTTCTGTATGGCGCCGGCTTCATCGGCCTGCAGCGGCAGGACGTGCTGGCGCGGCTGCGCCTGGTGACGATGACGGTGCAGACAGGGGGGGCGGCGCTCGCTTTGATATGGATCGCGCCGACACCGCTGGTTTTTTTCGGCTGGCAGGCGGGTATATCCCTCCCGTTCAGCGTGATTTATGGCTATGCGCTGTGGCGCGAAATGCCACCGCGCATAGAAGCCGTGGCTTCCCGGATGCGGCTAACACCCGTGCTGCGCTTTGGCGCGGGCACGTTGTCCATCGGCCTGCTGGCCGGGCTGCTGACCCAGGCGGATAATCTCGTGGTCGCGAAATACACGCCGCTGCCGCTATTCGCCGCCTATAGCCTCGCCTTCACACTTTCCACCCAGGCTTTTGGCCTGGTCCTGGCGCCTGTGGCATCCGCCCTTCTGCCTTATTTTACGCGACTCGCGGGGCTAAACGACGATCAGCGTATGGTGCATGAATATCATCGCTGGACACAGATGATCGCGGTCGTCACCTTGCCTCTGGCTGGCGCGCTGATCGTCTTCGGACGCCCGCTGCTTGAAGTCTGGCTGGGACCAGCCTCGCCGGTCATCGGCGCGATGATGACGGTTTTGCCGCTTGTCGCCCTTGGCAGCCTGCTGAACGGTTTTGTCATGCCCTGCTATCTCATGCAGCTTGCCGCGGGTTGGACCCGGCTTTCCGTCATCACCAACATTGTGACGGTTTGCCTGTTCATTCCTTTGGTGTTCATCAGCGTGCGGCATTTCGGCATGGTTGCCGGGGCGGTGTGCTGGGTGCTGGTCAATTTTGGCTACGTGTTCGTGCAGATCCCGCTTGCCCACCGGCGGATTTTGCGCGGGCAATTCCCTGCCTGGCTTGGGCGCGATATCCTGCTGCCCGCGGCAATTGCCGCCGCCGTGTTTTTGGCCGCGTTCTGGCTTGGCGGCGGCACCTGGCCGGGCTGGCAGGGGGCGGCCGGCGCCGCCGGCACCGCGGCGCTGGCGGCTTCACTGCTCGGCCTCGCCTTGCCGCATCCAAGGCAAGACGCTTGGCACCTCGCCCAACGTCTATCCGAAAGGTTTTTGCGCCGTGCCTGATGGTTTGAACACAATTGCGGCTTCCACAGCCACGGCGGCGCCAGCCGGCCCCGCCGTCAGTATCGGCATGCCGGTCTATAACGGCGCCAAATTCATCCGCGAAGCGCTGGACAGCCTGCTCGCGCAAAGTTTTCGAGATTTCGAGCTGATCATATCGGACAATGCCTCCACCGACGAAACCCAGAGCCTATGCGAGGCATATGCCCGCCAGGATTCCCGCATCACCTATATCCGGCAGCCGAAAAACCTGGGTGCCGTGCCGAATTTTCTCTTTGTGCTCCGGCAATCGCGGGGATACTATTTCATGTGGGCGGCGCATGACGATGCCTGGGCGCCGAACTGGCTGGAAACCCTGGTGAACGCCTTCCGGCCGGAGGATTTCGCGCTCCGCGGCGCGCTGCATTTTATCTGGAAGGGGGGCACGGTGGTTGAACGCTGCCCGGCGGATTACCGGCGCGGCCAATATTTGCGATTCTTCATGGGCACGGAAACCACGGGCAATGCCAGGAACATGTATGTGTACAGCCTGTTCCGCCGGGAGCAGGTTCTGGCTTTAAATTTTGCGCCGCTACTAGAAGATGTATATTCATGGGATTATCTCTTCGTCTTCCAGATGATCGACAAAGGCAATTTGCGTAGTATTCGCGCAACGTATCAGACCTACCGGCTGCACGAGGCGAGTGACGGCAGCAGGATTATGCGCCAATACACTACGCCGCAACGGCTGATTTTTAAGGTGCACCCGCTCTCCTACTATGCGCAATATGCGCAAGTGGCGCCCGCCCGGGTAAAACCGCTGCTTGTGCTGGCAGCACCCTTCAAGCATGGCTTCAACCAGGCGCAATTATGGTGGCGCGGGTTTAGAAAAATCATTCTTGGGCTTGAGAACGTTTAAAAATGTTCTCGGTGGTTATTCCGCTCTACAACAAGGCCCCGCATATCGCGGCGACGCTGCAAAGCGTGCTGGCGCAGTGTTTCGCGCCGGATGAAATCATCGTCGTCGATGACGGCTCGACCGATGGGGGTGCCGCCATCGTCGAAGGCTTCGCTGCGCAAGGAGTGAAACTGATCCGGCAGCAAAATGCCGGCGTAAGTGCCGCGCGCAACCTCGGCGTCCAGCGCGCCGCTTGCGAATATGTCGCCTTTTTGGATGCCGATGACACCTGGCTCCCGCAGCATCTGGCCACGATGCGTGATTTGGTCATTCAGCATCGGGGCCTGGGGCTCTACAGCACTTTATATCAAATCCACATGAATGGCCGCATCTTCCAGCCGCATTCGGCTTACGGGGAGGAATTCTCCGGCATCGTCGATGATTTTTTTTCGAAAATGGCGATCGGGCTGTCTCTCGTGATTTCGAGCACCGCGGTTGTCTCCAAGCAGGCTTTGCTGGAAATCGGCGGCTTTCCGGACCAGGTGAAGCGCGGCGAGGATCTTGTCGTGTGGTTCAAACTCGCGCGTGCCTCCGGCATGGCGCATGCCGCGAAAATAACCGCGATTTATAACCGGGACGCAGTGAATCGCAGCACCGGCCTGCGCGAGCATGAAGCGCCGGAATCGTTGATTTATTTGCGGGATCTCATGGCGGAAAACCGGCTAACGGCCGGTCAATCCGTCTCGGCGCGGCGGCTGTTCAAGCGGCTCGCCTTTTTCACGGCCGCCGGGATGCGCGAAGTAGGCGACCTCGGCGGTCTGCGCGCCATTTGCCGCCTGGCCGCTGTCGAACGCATGTTTGCTCTGGCCGCCGGGATCGCGGCGATGATCATCATCCCGCCCGCCATGCTCACCTTCGGCCGCCGCTTCCGCCACCATCAGTCGCACACGATGCGGATGCTGACGCCGGCCGTTGATTAGATGTTTGATCCCGGGCTTTCATGGCCCGGTATTTTCCTCTGAATGGAAGGAGGCTATGGTCCAAAAAAAGGCGGCACCGAAGTGCCGCCAAGTTTAGGGAGGAAACGTCCAAGAAAGCAGCAGAGCATGCTCATGCTGCAGCGCATCATATACGTCATGCAGCCAGACATAGGCAAGCGGGATTTTGCAGTGCAGCACTGCTAAAAGCGAAATGAATTTTGCTGCATGACCAGCTTCACCCTAGTGCAGAGAAGTTCACAGAAGCTTAATTGCGAAAGGGGTCGTTAGCGAAAAAACAAAAGTTTCTCTCCCCTTTTTTGGCCTATTCGGGGATTAAAACGACCACGGAGGCCTGCGCCGCGATGCCCTCGCCGCGCCCAGTAAAGCCCAGTTGCTCCGTGGTGGTGGCCTTCACCGAAATTTTGTCAATCGACACATCCAGCAATTCCGCCAGCCTAGCGCGCATGGCCGGGGCGTGCGGGGTGATTTTCGGGCGCTCGCAAATAATCGTGATGTCCACATTGGAGAGAACACCGCCGCGCGCGGCAATCCGGCCGGCGGCGTGGCGCAAAAACCGGGCGCTGTCCGCGTCCTTCCACGTGTCCTCGGAAGGCGGAAAATGGCGGCCAATATCGCCTTCCGCCAGCGCCCCGTAAATGGCGTCGCAAAGCGCGTGAATGCCGACATCGGCATCCGAATGCCCCGCAAGCCCTTTCTCAAACGGCACGGTGATGCCGCAGAGAATCATTTTTCTCCCGGTTTCCATGGCGTGAACGTCAAACCCGGTGCCGATCCGGGGGATAAGGCGGCTTTCAAAAATATTCTGCACCCGCGCAAAATCCTCCGGGAGAGTGAGTTTGATGTTTTGTTCGGCGCCAGGCGTCAACGCAACGGGGAGACCGGCGGCCTCCAGCAACGCCGCATCATCCGTGGCCGCCGGATTGCCGGCCGCAGCCCTGTGCAGGCGCAGCAGCGTACCAAACCTAAAACCCTGCGGCGTTTGCGCCCGAAACAGCCCGGCCCGGGGCACGGTTTTGGCAATAATGCCCGATTCCCCCCGTTTCAGCGTGTCCGAGACTGGCACGGCGGGGATAGCGCCTTCATGGGTGGTAAGCGCCGCGAGCACGGCCTCAGTGATGCCAGCGCAAATATTCGGCCGTGCCGCGTCATGCACCAGAACAATATCAGGGTTATGCGCTGCCAGGGCTTCCAGGCCCGCGCGCACCGAATCCTGGCGCTCGGCCCCGCCAGGGACTGGCGGCAGATGCGGCAATCCGGCGAGAGCCTGCCCGATGAGGTTTGCATCTCCAACGGGCTGCAAAAGCGCGGCATGCGCCAGCAGCGCCTCCGCAGCATGGCGGATAACGGGCTTGCCCGCGAGGGGCAAAAACTGCTTCGGCAACTCAGCCCCAAAACGCGAGCCAGTGCCGGCGGCAACCAATATGGCGGCAATCTTCATGCGGCGGACATGTGACGAGCGGATGATTGCGCGTCAACTGTGGCGCCAGGTGATTGCGCGGCGCGCGGCGGGACGGTAGTTTGCCCAAATGATGAGCAATGATTCTGCACCGTTAATAAAACCGGTCACCATTGGGACTGGCGCAAAAGCGGTTTTTTTAGAGAGTCCGGTAATCTTGGCGCCACTTTCAGGGGTCACTGATCTGCCATTCCGGGCCCTGGCAAAATCCCTCGGCGCGCCGCTGGTTGTCTCGGAAATGATCGCCTCCTGGGCCATGGTGCGGGAGAATCGCAACACGATGCGGATGGCCGAGGTGGTGGCCGGCGGCGGCCCATCCTCCGTGCAACTCGCCGGCTGCGAGCCGGCGGCAATGGCCGAGGCCGCGCGGATTGCGGTGGCCAATGGCGCGGATTTGATCGACATAAATTTCGGTTGCCCGGTGAAAAAAGTGGCGATTGGGCAAACGGCAGGCTCCGCCCTGATGCGCGATGAGGCGCTGGCGGAGAAAATTTTGGCCGCGACGGTGCGGGCCGTGGATGTGCCGGTGACGCTGAAAATGCGGATGGGGTGGGACCGGGAGAGTTTAAACGCGCCGGCGCTGGCGAAAATTGCCGAGAATGCCGGGATTGCGATGATCACCGTGCATGGACGCACGCGGCAGCAGTTTTACGAGGGCACCGCCGATTGGGATTTTATTGCCAACGTGAAGCAGGCGGTTAAAATTCCGGTGATTGTGAATGGGGATATTACAACCGAGTCGCGGGCAGCCGAGGCGCTGCGGCGCTCTGGCGCGGATGGGGTGATGATCGGGCGCGGGGCATATGGGCGGCCGTGGTTTCTCGCGCAGGTGGCGCATTTTCTTACCACCGGAACTTTGCTCCCCGGCCCGTCTCTGGCGGACCAAAAGGAAATTTTGGTTCGGCATTACGCCGCAATCCGCGCGCATTTTGGCGAGCAAGCCGGTGTGCGTCTGGCCCGAAAACACGTGGCCTGGTATTCCGCCGGGCTGCATGGATCGGCCGCATTCCGGGCAAGGATGAACCGGCTCGACAACGCCGCCGAGGTGCTGGCGCT
>Ga0116229_10008790_pt1 | contig 15588 bp, 14 predicted proteins | sample S1TSphgellanicum_3_FD_87313 | JGI IMG/M metagenome (GOLD analysis project Ga0116229, IMG submission 87313) | Host-associated microbial communities from peat moss isolated from Minnesota, USA - S1T2_Fc - Sphagnum magellanicum MG | ecosystem: Host-associated > Plants > Peat moss > Unclassified... | reverse complement strand
TAGCGAAAAAGAAATTGGGCGGGGTGTTAAGGGCTTAGGGTAAAAAGGAAGGCCGTTGTTTGCCATTTGAGACCGCGAGAAATTTTATTGAATTTTGGAATTTTTTTTTTTGTTTTTTTTTTTTTTTTTTTTTTTTGGCATACTTTTTCAAGAATTATTTTTGGCCTTACATGGAAAGCTAAATGACTATCAATATTTAAAGTATAAATTATACAACTCAATGAGAGCTGTTTATGTTTTATTAAATCTTAATTAATTGACTAATCATTTGTATGAATGATCTACTTGTAGTGACATCTTAGCATTCATATGATTATATATGGCAATACTCAAAATTATATATATATATATGATGAAATTTGAAGGAATAATCTCAACTTATATGAAGTGTTGATTATAGCCATGTCATTCTTATTGGCGGAATGTTGTTGTCTTTGAAACGCCAATTTTAATCTTTCTCCATCATGTTTTTTTTTCAATTCCATCAATTCCCTTTGTGTTGATTGCATCTAATACAAAAATTCCACAAGCCCCCCCAAAAAAAGTTAAACCTAAAGAGACCCTTGCTTGCTCAAATCCAAATTGTTACAAATCCAATCAATCAAGTCATTGGTATAGTACCACCCTATAGTATAGTAACCACAGTATAGTAACACCAAGGTAATCACAAGTTTGGTCTCCATGTTGAATACTAGTGTGTGTTGTGATACTACATATTATGCACAACCCCACATACCATGCAATTGCACCCCCTCTTTTGTTGTTGGCCTTGCCTACCAAGAAGGCAAGAAGGATATTGTGTTTAGATTCATTATAGAGTATAGTAGCTTAATTGGCCCCTAGGTAATAGTAGTAGGTCTGTTTTTATATGAGGATTTTTTTTTTGAAAGATGATATTTTGGCTTGTGTTTGAAATTTGAGATTAATTATAATAATATGTTGAAGGATTTTGGTTTCTTTTTAGAGGATTTTTTGAAGATTATATTTTTTCACAGTCAAATATTTGAGTTTCCATTAATCTTTGTTTTGCCTTAAGATACTTTTTAATGTAAATGGCAAGGGCCATAGTGTGACACACCCCTTGTTATAATCACATTTGCGATGAATTTACGATTCCATTATGGAAGTCTCAATGCGGAGAGGGTGGTGGGCCAACGTGAACGAGCACCCACTAACACACCGTGCAGGATGGATGATATGTGAATAGGAAACACTTTTTCATATTTTATACTTGTCCCATATATAACCATTGTGGTTAGCTACGTACTAACCGTGCACATGTACCTACCTAGTAGCTAGTAAGTGCCTTATTTACTTTGTGTACTTACATAAAAACCACTTACATTCATGACCTATTTACTCATGATATTCACCCACTTACACGGGTATCAACCAATGTTGGGTGGTTCTTTGATTTTGGTAAGAACATCCGGATATGGGTTTTTGATCATTTTCAAAAAACCTATGGTTCTCATGATAGAATCGACATTAAGGGAAGGTTCTTTGCCCCTGGTGGAGGGTTAGAACCTCTAGAACCAGTTCTTGTTGGTCAAGGATATACATGTACCTTACCCTTACCTTACCTCAACCCTAGGTTGCAAAAAGTAAGAACCTCGCAACATGGGTGGTAACCTCAGTAGGATGAGGTTCACGTTGGAGGGTTTACAGGATAGAGTTATTCAGTCATGGTTCATCCACAAGTGAGTCATAAGGGTTTTCCGATGGATGTGCATTGGTGGGTGTTGGGTCATAGTAGTTGGGATGGTGTGAAATGGGTTGTGTTAGGGGTGATTTCAATCGTAAAGTTTGATTGTATGTACCAATAAATGCATAGATATTATCAAGAAAATATTTTAATTATTTTGAATGTATTTTATTTTAAATTGGAATAATAAACAAAAAATAATTTGTTTCAGTTCACAATGAGAAATCATGTTTGTTGTAACTTGTTGGTTGTAGTTTTAAAATTGTTTGATGCAATTAGAAATTAGTTGCATCAAACACATTCTTAATTTGCATCAAACATTTTTTAGTTGTATTGAACAAGTTATAACTCACATAATTTTTCAAAGTTACATTCGACATTTTTGAGTTGCATTGGACAAATTACAATTCACACGATGTTTTGTAGTGATTTTATCGTGAACTTGTTAGTTAAAGACACTTTGAAAAGAAAAGAAACATACATGGGCACGTTGAGTTTCTATATCAATAGATTGTTGTGTTATTGCTTGGTTCAAGGCTTTAGCCTCCATCTTCATTTGAGATGCTTCACTTCTCATCTTCATTGCCCCTTCAACCTTTTGTTGTGCCTTTGTCAAAAACAAAATTGACAAAATGAAATTCATGCATTCATGATCCTTGTTTGGACATGGTTATTTTGCATGTGATGAATCAAATAAAAAAAGAATCTCAAAAACAATTCCGTAACACTGTAATGACTTCATGGGCGTTCTCCTTTGCAATATGTCTAATAAATTTGTGAATTAATCCTTAAGGGTCGATATATTGTATATTGAATTTTCCAAAAATGATTTGAACTATTTTTTCCTTTGTAAATGGAAGGTATGTACAAGAAGGGCAAGTCACACGGGTAGTTGTATTGTTTATGGAAATGTCAAAATACTCTACATTTTGTGGTAGTGCAAATGGAGGGCACCTACTATGTGATAATGTTTCATCAAGAATGAGTGAACATTTCGAAAAACAAAATGGCTACAGAAAAGATATCCGTTTCATTTTTAAAAATGCTTATGTTACCCTTTTTTTAATTACCATGATACCCAATGGGTACCCATCTATTATCTAGTGGATATCATGGTTTAAAAAAACCCAAAAAAGGCATCATGTTTTACACCATGCAATGGCCTGGCCCTTGGGTTTTACCCTACATTTGATCCATGGACAATTAGCAAAAGCCTATATATTGTCCATGATCCAATTTGCCCCTAAAGTCATAGCAAATGATAATAATAATAATAATAATTTAGAAAAAAGTTACAAAATCCAAGCCCAATTGGTTAAATTATGTTTTCCTATATTTTTCCAAATACCTTTCCATGACTAGTTCAAAATTTGGTTCCTATCCCAAGAATATATTTTTTGGACATGATTTTCTTCATATTACCTGGATACCAAAAGCATGAATATTTTTTATATCATGTTCAAAAGCGTTGCGTTGAAGCTCAAGTTCATGCTTGCCATCTTCTACCTCTTGGGCTATCTCGGCCACTATCTCTTTGGCACGTTCAAGTTCACTACGTTGCTTTGCCATGTCTTGAGCCTCTAAATACACACACAAAAAAATCTCATAATATTGAGCAAGCATTACATGATCAAATGATAAGTGCAAAGAAATGTGTATGATTTCACATATGTGTATTTTTAATCAACCTAATGTATTATCATCTAATGAATTTTTTTCCAAATTTAAACCATAATTAAAATAGAAATGTTGTAAATTTGGAGTTGGGCACATGCTTTATTTATCATGCTCTATGTGACATTTTCACATGATCAACACATTAGACCAATGCATGAAAAAAGAATGTAATTCAATGGAGACCTTGATGGTTTTGTTAGGGATTTCATTTTGGAAATTTAGGTGAATTGCAATTGGAAACAACTTGTGATGTTGCAAATTGCAACCAAGCAAATTCATCCTTGACCATCCATCTAAATAATTTGAAAACATATCAAAAACTTCAATAAATAAATGTGTGTTAAGGTGTTGAGAGATGGTATCAAATATATGAAACTACACCAAATTGGATGCGAGTTGCATGTTCTAGTAATTGTTTTTCAAAAGCTGAACTTGAAAGAATTGCTTGTTCTTTCATTTGTAATAATAAATCTCGTTGCGTTGCCATCTCATTTCTTTCCTATTGGAGTTAAGAAATAGTAAACATTTGTGTTTCAAGTGTTGTGAAGATAAATTTTAATCCACCAAGAAAATATATTATTGTTAATTCTTTTAACAAATTTGTACCTAATTTTCAATCACATTTGATATATTATTGTGTGATTTGAACAAAATTGAACTCAAGCAAATTGACATAAAAAGATATTTTAAAAATTATAATAGATTTTTTCAATTAATTTTTTGGGATATAAAGTTCATTAATATAGATTAATATGAAGAAAAAACCTTTTTATAATTTATTTGTAATTTTATATTATGACACTTCATTTTGATATTAGTGGAGACCATTAAAAAGGGATATTAAATCAAAATCAATTATGTTTTATACATATTTCATAGACCATCATTGAAAATATTATTTTGGATATTGTTGTAGTTCAATATAGATGACCATCAAATGGAAAACATATTTACATCCATGCATTTAGTGAAGAAAGTTTCTTTATCAAGGAAACTCATTTCCCTCATTTCTTCCATTTGTTGTCGTGCAATAGCAAGGTCACCCAAAGATTGTATACGTTCGGCCTGTAATGAATCCTATCATAACATGAATATTATAAATTTGTCATTTATATTTATATATATATTCCATTTACATGTATTGTGAAGCTTCATTTCAAATGACCCATTCAATTATTGTATCACACAACACATGTTTAGTGGTTCAATTTAAATCCAATTGAATAAATGTTGATTTAAAAATCATTGGAGTTAAAACTCTTTCATTATGTAAATACATGGCCCATGAAATTTTAACCTTTAAATCTACTTTTCATTATCAAATACACAAAATTTCAAGACCTGTAATGATTGAAGATGGACATGACCCTCATGGAGGTGTTTTCTTTCCTCATTTTGCATTGCTTTCATTTCCTTGACATTTGTTTCTAACAAGTCCACTAATCTTTCGAGCTGAATGCCCCCAAGACAACATACAATAACAAATGAACATAATTACTCGATTTTTTCATTACATATTCAAAAGGGATAACATCAAGATATGTGCCAACAAATCATAATAAAAATTCAAGCTTTATTATCATTTTTTGGGATTTCTAATAACATGTTTTTGCCTTTAGGTAAATAATTAAAAACTTGATTCAAATTTGGTAAGTTTCAATTGTAAGTTGTCAAAATGAATTGTGGAAAAAATAATTTTCATCCATTTCAAGCTTATCATTTAAAAATATTCAATGTGCATTTCATGGATATAAGATTATACATAACTTTCTAGGTACAATACATGGGGACTTGCAATTGGATAGATATGATCTAAGTGGACACTTTTGGAATCCATATAAATATTGGATGTAAGTGTTCCGACAACAACCTATCCAATTAACCTCATCAAGATTTACTACCATGATAACATACCTTGACATGTTCTTATTATTATGGACCTTAAAGTCCATGGTGACCCAATCACTAGTTTGTAATCTATATGTTGAAAAATATTGTTTGTGAGATTGTGTCAAAATTCATTCAACAAATGGTATTTTAAAAATATCATAATGTGACATTCTTGCAATATTAAATGTTGGTGTCAATTTAGGTTGTTGTTTTGGTTTGTTTTTCACATGTCTTGGCCAATTCCAATAGGTTGCATTCCAATAGTTTTAATGATGTCAACAAAATGCAAAATTTTGACTAATTTAAAGCATATATGATCACATCCCATGACCCCACTAGCCTTCATCTTAATTATACACAAATCCATGTTCCATAAGTGCATGAAGATTACTTGTTTTTGTAGAGAAGCAAATTTGATATCCCAACTTTGGATTGTGGCTTGTTGCTCAACAATGGAATTATTCAACATATCCACCCACATGACCTTTTCTTTATTGAAGAGTTCTCTTTCAACCACCATGGTGTCTTGCACCACCTTCATTTTGGCTAACCAATCATCCACTTTGGCAACCAATTGTGTTGTTATGTCCTTAGTGAGTTTTTGGTCCCCCAATATTTGTTGCTGCAAATATGTGACGACTTCAAGGTCAAATATATCAAACAATGAATATCCACATTATAAGATCTATTTGGAATTTCACTTATCATGTGAAACAATGATAATATGGGCAACATAATTAGTTCACAATTTAGTAAGATCAAGACAAGCATCTTGATCAATTGAAGTAATGTTAGTTTCAATCATTGTTCAAATCCATATCACTTGTTACATAATTACAATGTGTATTGATCGATTCTCACCTCAATACTAAATTGGTTGTTTCTCTTTCCATTTTGACATGCATACATATCTTTCACCATTTCCATCTACCACCATATTAGTGATCATTACAATCTAGAAAATATAATTGTTAAGAAAACTCTTATTCAAATTTTATAATTGCTCATAAAACCTTTAGGCAATAATAATTGATTTATGGTTTTAACAATCAACTTGAATGCATTATAACTTTCAATGTTTCAAACAACAATAACATTATTATACATCCAAAAGGGTTAACTTTTCTATCACCATCAAAATGTTGAACCTCTCAATTGTACACCTATGTATTTACATGCATACACATGTATTTTTATAGCAATTTAAATTGTACAACAATTTAACTACACTAATGCAAATTACCTAACACAAACCAAGATATTACCTCTTTGTTATGGTTTCTTGCAAAGACTTCAAACTTTTCGTCAAACAAATTGAAACTTTTTTTGAACGAATGCACATCTGATGCAAGTTGAATAGCCAAGTGTTGTGTGGTTGATCTCTGAAGAAATTCAAAAAAATGGATGATTTTTTTGAAAGTTTCATCCATTTGAATGAATTTTTGAAAATAAAATAATTGTCCCTCTTGAATTGTAAGATTTCAAAACTACTAACAAAGGAAATAAAGATAATTTGGAAAATGTTTGAAAAATTTAACAAGTAAATTAATTTCTCTTCAATTTGACATAGATGGACTTTTTGTATTTAGAGAAAATCCCTAATTCACCAACTAGTTCAACAAATAGGTTGACTTCCATTCACAAAATATGTATATTTATAAGTAGATCACAAATAAAACCTATGTAATAAACTTTCAACTTAACATTGCAATGGGTTTAGACGCGATACTTGTTCTATCAAGGATGGGTCATCATTGCTTAATTTGTGCATCTCATTAGAAAGATCATTTTGCTCATGCTTTTGTATCTCATTGGTGAGGAATTGGGGTTGGCATTCTTCCACAAAGGTTCCATCTTTTGACGGATTGGTTTTGCTTCCCATGTGTTTTGTTGAATCTCCCATGTCTTTTATTATGTCTCCAATTCCATCAAGTTCGCGCTTCACCTAATGTGAATGGACATTCATCTTTAGTCATTGATACAATTCACAAAGTTTTCATGATAAGAAACTACAATACATGAGATCATAGAGCAGTGTCAAAAGACAATTTTGAATCATGGCTATATAGTTAAACATTGCATTGTTTGCAATGTATTTCCAAGAGTTTAGTGTTTTTTCTCTCCTTCAACATAACATCAACTTTCATTTTTTTTTTGATGATTAATAACCAATGTTTTTCATGATGCAAATTTTATAGAAATTATACTTGCAAGTCGTGTCTTGGATTCACCTTCATTTCCTTTGCAAGATCGTCCTTTTTTTCCATTATTGTATTGTCAATTTTAGGTTTAAATATGATGTCCTCTGCAACATACACCTACACATGAAAATTTTGTCAATATCAACTAAACTAGAGTTTAATAACGATCTCGAAAAATATTTATAATTAATATTTATAATTTACAAGTTTGACAACTTGAGTTGATAGTATGGATTGTAGTTTGACCCCAACTTGTTAACAACCATCTTAATTGAGATTTTTTTTTCAACCCTACCAATTTGGGTTGTTTGCCTCCTTTTCAAAGATGGGGGGCTTTCTCTCCATAATAGTTTGAAAATTATTTCATGATCCATGTTTAATTTTTCAATTCCCAATATTTTGACATCGACTATAATGCACGATTTATCATTTTGGTAATCACTAATAAAATCCGCATGCACCAACACAAATTTGACCCATAGTTATTTGCGATATTTTGATCATTTTGACAAGAACCCTGATCAATCCTTAAGCACTCATATGTGACTACTTCAAGTTGTCAACACACTATTTCCAATATTTGAATTTAGTAGAAAATTCATATAATTGATATTTATATATGCATAGTATTTATTTATTTATTTATTACCTTTGTTGAAATTAAAATTATAACACTTGTCAAGTTTTAAATATGTAATTAACCAATTTGGATTAATTATTATTTCCAAGTTCTTGAAACATGTTTGGTCAATTTGGATAGTGTGAAAATTTACCAATCAAGGCCTTCACGGTTGGCACTTTTGGTCCTTTTGGGTTGTTCATATTTGTTGTAGGTGTGAAAGGAGTTTTATAAGTTGGGCCAATGGTGTTGCTAAAACTCTTCTCTTTCATGTTTTCATGGACGCCTTCTTTGTCTTTCAAAGGCAAAAATTCACATAAATGATTGAGACTATCATTATTATTATTATTATTTGATGCCATATTTTCATCTGTTGTTCCTCCATTGGCTTTTGGCACTAAAGAGGATTCACCCATGTTTAAATTTAAATTCGACCTCCGACCGGCAATGGGAGATCGACGCATTCCGGTGTGGGAAAGGATCGATGGTTGATAATTTCCAAAATCGGATGACGTTACAAAGTCGATGCCTTTGGAATTTGATCTTCCCGGGAATAATAATATACTAGTGGAATTAGCCCCTTCACTAGTCTTCCCTTTGGTGTCTTGTTCTAAAGACTTGTTCCCATCATGTAGCATTGATAAGATATCGGATGAGGTTCCCCATTCATCATCCTACAAATACAAGAAGAAGAAGATGGTAGTAATGAGACCTTAAAATTTTTAGAAAAATACACCAAAATTGTCAATTGTTATGGTGAAGCTAATGAAAATGTCACACCCATTTTAAAGTTGGCATTATGCAACAACCAATACTCTCTCTTGATTCAAAGAATCATTGAGTTTTTGGCATAAGGAAAGTTCTATTTTTAAAAAATGGCATTCAGAAATTCAAATTTCAATAAACCCTTTGGATAAAATAATATTAAGTAAAATTCTTTGAAAATGAAAGTTTAATTATATGATAATTGATCACTACTAAGTAGATATTGGGTTCCAATACATGGTGAAATACATTATATATATATATATATATAGTTGCTACATCTATGGGAATCATGAGGATATTAATAGTTAAATTTGATTTTTTGGGGGTGTAAAATCAATAAAATAAATTTTGTTCCTACACTTAGTGGGCATTGAAGGTTCATGAATATTAAAAAACATGGACCTAATAACCACCCATATATATATATATATATATATATGATTAAAAAATTCAAACCCAAAACCACATTGGTGTGGATCATATTTTTAAAAAGATTATAAGTTATTTCCATAAATGCAAACATAAGCATTCAACATTTGCAAGAATTACAATAAAAGGGGAGAGGGGGAAGGAGGGGGTAGCGGAGGTTTTGGTTACACCTACAGATTCAAGGCAAATAGTTGGTGATGGTGCATGATCTTTGGACATCAAAGCAATGCCATTGATAGTATTATCTTGTGGGCATGGTTCTACAACAACAAAAAAAAAAAAAGTAAATAATTTTTTAAAAATGAATTTATATAACATATGGGGACAATATAATATATATTTTTATATAGTTTAATATCTTTAAAATGTCAATGTTTGAGAACTTGTGTAAACTATGTATGGAAATATAGTACCTTTGTTTTTTTTTTCTTTGATATCTTGTATCCTTTTTTCGACACCCTCAGCCAATACAATTGAGCTTTGATGTTCAATTTGATTCCAAGATGCAATTTCTGGGGGCTCCGGCATTATAGTGGGTAGTGGAGATGTTGGTTTTTGTGTAAGTGCATCTCTAGTGTTCAACCAAGAAAGAGTGTGAAGGAAGGAAATTGAAATAGGTCAAATCTGAAGAAATAAATTTGGAAAATAATTTTTTAATTTTTATTTATTGAAATATATATATTAATGAATAATGGTGAGTTTGCTTCACCAAGTTGTATTTTTTAACTTAATATATTAAGTATGTGAAGGAACAAATGAATCCACATGAAATAATTACACAACTTGTATGGAAAGAGGTTCAAAGCATTGCGTCTTGGATAATTACAAACTATCATGACTTTCGAGCTTTTTTGCAATCATGTTTGTAGTTGCTTCAGAAGGTGTGTTATCATGTGAATTATCCATTTGAGTGTCGAGTGTTTTCTTCTCCATATCAACTATGCAATTGTCAAGTGTTTTCTTCTCCAAATTGATTATGCAATTGTCGACTCTTGTTTGCATTTGGTTGTGCGAGGTTGTTCGAAGCTCAACCCTTGGTGCACTCAAGGGAGTTGTGAATTTTCCATTTGCAAGATGATCAATTTTTGCAATGTCCCCTACATTTGCATCATATTTGAAAATTTTGTTCTATAAGGACAAGCCCAAGTTAGAATTTGGGCACCCCCAATCCCATCTCAACTCCAAGACAAGTGTGGATTGATAATGCAAAAAGATCCAAGACTTATATGGGAAAGTGAGATTGACAATCAAATTCAATGTAATAAGTCCCTCAAGGGTAGAACTAATATACCTTCTTCAAAGAGAGCATCTATTGCAGCTTGGCTTTTAGAACTCATTCCACCACCCCGTATCATAACTGGTGTGTTTAATTGTCCTTTTTTTGCATTCTTCCCTGTCAATGGGGACATCCTCTAATTATGATCGATGATTTTCTTTTCAACAAATTTTTTTTTCATTAAAAAAATAGAGATTTTTTGGGAGAAATGTGCTTTTCTAGTGAAAATTCAACTAAATTTATTAATTTCTTGGAAATTTTTGCTAACTTTTTTATATCACAATACTGAAAACAAAACCTCGGTTATGATTTTGAATATGCTCTTACATGTGATAAGAGAATTAGTGTATGAATCTTTGAGCATTAAGTTCTACAAGCCTTAAAACCAAAGATCACAATCCTAAATTTCCAATTCTTTTAACTTATGGTGTAAAATCCCATCCCAATTTTAGATTTACCTATTAAAGTTATCCATAAAGTCACCCTTTCTTTCACCCCCTAAACTCTCTTTCAGTCGTATCTGCAAACTAAGGAAATTTTATTCAATCTCAGTATGAAATGCTTAAAAACTCAGCATTTAATGCGTAAGGTTTGAGACTAATTATAGTAATTGTACAGGTGGGCGCAGTGAAAATATATGTAGCAACAGTGGAGGCGCTCTGGAAAAAGGAATGAAGGGATTAAACTCAGTTTAACACGAAAACTGGTGGAAAAACTAGTTTGGGTCCCAGTTATTTCGTTTTGTAAAATTTCATTCCCAGCCTCGCATGGATGCCCCATCATGCTGAAACTGACCATTGCCTGACTTTATGGATAACTTTATTAACTAATGATTTAAATCCAATATTTTTTTAGATAATTCTTCACATGCTTAAGATCATTTTGCATTTGAGAAAGTCATGGCTGGATTTTGTGTCATAAAAAGACAATACATGAATGCAAGATAAACTCACCATGGAGACGTGTATATGCTATAGAGTTGCAAGCTATCAAGATTTGTTTTCTTATATACATGTTGATTTGAAGTAGAAGCAATCTTTTATGGGTGGTCAAGAAGGTACCTTTATTGAAGGAGGGTGAAGCAACACGGGATGGAGCGAGTGGGGGTGCATTTGCTAGTGATGATAGTGCAGGCATTATTGGTATTCTTTTGGCTCTCTTTCTTCTTTGTTATTGAAACCTACCTTTCAATTTCAAACATATTTACATGAAAATTAAAATAAAGATTATACATCGGTGTTAATATAAAAACAAGACATGATTATCGAACTTGGATTAAAATTTGATCCCTTGCACAATGTGTGCACACAATCATAACACTTTATTTTGGTGTAATATAGCTAACCCTAATTGATTGGAAATGATTAATCAATTACCAATTTGTTCAAAATAACAATTGTTTATAACAAATCAAACTTCTTGTTGAGATTATTAGCATGTCACAAGTTATATAACCTCTGATGATTAGCACAAAATTTGATGATTCATGTCTTGCAATCAAACATTGTTGTAGCACATGATGGATGTCTCAAAAACCATTATGGTTTTGGAAGTTTCAAGAATTTGCTGAAAAAAACCTACCAAATTCAACATGCATTATTAGTCCTCAATTAAAATTAAAGAGAATATAAATTTGAGGTAATTAAGATTGAAGTTGTGTCATTTTCAATTCTTTTCTTGACAATGCACACTTCATAATTAGATAGTGTTTATCAATGAACGAATGAAGCATAATTACCAAGTGTTTTTTGTTATGATTCACTAATGTGTTTCCATGTTATATTTGATTTGCTTGTTAAATAGAGTACCAAAGTGTTAAAAACAACAAAGCCCTTTCTTAAGCAAAGTGTAGTATGTATATATTTCTCTTGCAAACTCAGTACAATCAAACATTTTTGCAATTCCAACTTTAGAAAAAAAAAACATGGGCATGTGGAGTGGTTACATTTTCTCCCTCCACACCACAACAATGTGTCAATTTTCAAAGCACATTTTAGCGGAACACACACCAAGAGCAACACTTTCCCGTATACATTACCCACCAATCGATTGCTTTGCCACACAACACACCGAGGTTTTCTTTCTTCCAATTTTGTTATGTCAGAAACTTGGCAGATTTTTCAGCAATTGAAGCAAAATTAGACTAATTTACACTGAAAAATCAGAATTTCCCTAATTTTATTTTGAAAAGAGAATTGAATTTTTTTATTAAAAAAATCACTACCCATCAATCAAACTAAATTTAAAAGTATATATCTCTTTTTATGTTTGGCTTATCTACTCTATTGTAATTGAGCAAATGGGTTTCCTAGTTCCTACCTCCTTTGTTCACCTCCAATGTGCATCAACACAACTAGAGTCCTTGGAAGCAAAGAGGGTGCCTAGCCTAGCCTAACAGTTTTGGTAACTGAAGAACCCAAATTCCCATATCCTTAAATTGATAGCCCATACATGATACATCATCTTTCCATTCATCCAAGGGGTACCAAACTCATTTGTTTGTTGGCCTTGCATACCAAGGCAAGAAGGATATTGTGTTTTAGATTCATTATATAGAGTATAGTAGCTTAAGGGATTTTTATAGGCCCCTAGGTACCTAATAGGTCTATTTTTATATGAGGATTGTTTGAAAGATGATATTTTGGCTTGTGTTGAAACTTGAGATTAGTTATTATAGAGTTATAATAATATCTTGAAGGATTTTGGTTTGTTTTAAAGGATTTTTTTTGAAGATTATATTTTTTGCATGGTGAAATATTTGAATTTCCATAATTCTTTTTCGGCCTTAAGATACTTTTTAATGTAATGGCAAGGTCACATTGTGACACACCCCTTGGTTTTTTTGGGGGGGGGCTAGATGTGTTATACCTAGATTAGGTTTTCAAAGCTTGCCTATTCCTCGTAGCCAGGTAGGACAATTGTGTCTATCTACTGCCTCACCCGAGACCCCTTATTTTGGGAATATGTCACCCACCCTACCCATTGTAAAGGATGAGGTGAATGTTATCATGAGACTAATGGTGAAAAATTGTCAATAGGTGACACAATTTTTTGAAAATGGAATATTTTGTCATGAAATTAATTAATTTTTTTGGGGCAACAAAATCACCTAAAAGCAACATTTATTTATTTATTTATTTTTGTGAGGATGTGGTCACATTTATGTCTACCGGTTACAATTTTAAGAGTTTCTTGAAATAATATTGCCAATTAAGTTGAGATTTTGCCTAAGGATGGTTGCCACCTAGCTCCATCAGAATATTGGAAAATAAACTCTAATGTTTACTCCTTAAGAATCAAAGGGATCTTAAGCCCAAGATTAAATACATGTAAAATCCCTCCCATAGATTTAAAAGACCCGTAGGATTTTTCTAGTTTATGTGGAAGGTGTCTTACCATTAGTAAAATTTATCCCTCCCATCATTAAAAAAAACCCATAGGATTTTTCTAGTGTATTTGGAGGGTGTCTTATCGTAGTTGAATTTCTATGGTTTTGTGTAGAGGTACATTGGATGGCCAACTTTGACCATCCATTTCTCCCTAATCTTAACTCCATTTTGCACGGTTTTGTCTCCACATCATTTACATAGATGTGTTCTACTTTTCTCTTTTAATTTTCAGGGCCAATAAAGCATGGGATCTTTGGTCCAATTCTTTCAAATTTTGTAATCTTAAAAATTGTTTAAAACTAAAAAGGCAAAACTTTCAATGACCATTTTGAAACCAAATTCCATTTAAAAAAAATGAAAACATTCAACTTGAAGTCCTCTAGGTACCACTTTATTGAGTTGGATTTTTTAAATTATTTTACAATCCATGACGTTTGGGTGCATTTGTGAAAGCTAGTCCAACTTTTGGATTGAGATCAAGTGTTTTCATCAAATGTCAATTTAGGGGTGAGGTCCCTCAAAATGGACTTTTGCAAATAAGATGCCCCCATCTCCTCTCAAATGAGTTCCAAACATCCATTTATATAAGTAAATGTCTATTAACTCTTTAATTACAACTATCTGTTTATATAATTAAAATGTCTATTGATTCTTTACACTAGGTAAAAACCTCGAACGTGGTGGGTTGTTCTAGCAATGTGAGTCCTATATTCAACTCTCACCTTGCATGGGTCTCTCATTCCCAAAACACCATATTCTCAATCCCTAAAATAGACTTAAGGACTTATTCATAAGATTCTTCGCACTCTTAAGACCTCTCCTCTTTTTGAGGTAGGATCTTCATCAATATAATGTGCCCTCCAAATGCATTGAGAAAGAGTGATATAAATATTGATCTCTCACACCACATAACACCACACCTTATAATAGATTTGGCTATTGATTCAAAGTTGTGTTGCTTTTGGCAACAATTGATCAACCAAGTTTGTCACATCTACAAAATGTTGAAGACACAATTTAATTAAAGATATTCCCCCAAAAATTTGCAATTAAAAAGAGAGAAGAAATAATAGATTGCAATTGAATGTGGAGTGTCCATCTAAGGATATATTATCTAGCAAGGGACTATATATATATATATATATATATAATTTTATTCTATTATTTTCACGAAAATGGCAACTTTTTCACATGGATGGATGCCTTTGGGATGTCTCCCAATTTTCAAAACCTTGTGGTCTCAAGTTATAATGGAAGAAGTTCCCCAGAACCATCCATGTTCAATTCTCAATCCCATAATATTGAGATGGAAATTCCTTTAGACTAGTGAATTTTTGTGGCGAATTTTCGCCATTTTGGGAAAGTTTTTTTTTCAAAGGAATATTCTGTCAAATTTTCCCTGCTAAAAAAATTGAAAACGATTTAAAAAAAGATCCCTATTTAAATCAAAAGCACTAGGCTAAGTACATAAAAATGGATTAATAATCCCCATAAGCTTCTAAATTGTGTAAGTCAATACAACATATTAAGTGTTTGGGGGGGGGGGGGGGGGGGCGTAAGATCTTTTTAGAGTTTGTTATTTGGGGGGGCTGCGCGATTGCCATCAATTTTTCTATATTTTTTTATTAAGAATT
>Ga0116229_10008786_pt1 | contig 15590 bp, 13 predicted proteins | sample S1TSphgellanicum_3_FD_87313 | JGI IMG/M metagenome (GOLD analysis project Ga0116229, IMG submission 87313) | Host-associated microbial communities from peat moss isolated from Minnesota, USA - S1T2_Fc - Sphagnum magellanicum MG | ecosystem: Host-associated > Plants > Peat moss > Unclassified... | reverse complement strand
CATTGTTAGGCATGAGAATGCACATGGGAAACTTAAGTAAAGTAAAGTATTCAAGTTTGTATATTATGGCACTTGAGAATTATGAAGCCACTCAATTCTTTATTAGTTCACAGGGTCAGTCATGGTGGTCCAAGAAGGCCCAGAAGGCTGCAACTAAGGTACGGTAGACTCAGAGAGATGGAGATGGGCAGTGCACATGCGAATTCAGTAGCCTCTTGTTTGTATTTGATCAGAGCTCGTCAAAATCTTGGCAAAGAGGATCTGGGGACAGTGAATTTTATTTTTTTTTGGCAAAATTTCACAAAAAAAAAATCAATCTCAAAATATGTACAAGAATAATCTTTCAAAAATTCCCTGATTTGCTGGAAAAATTGCTAAATTTCAAAGGAAAAAAAACTTTGAGAAAATTTTGTCCCATTTCAATATAGTTTTAGTTTTTCAAGCTTTTTTGTTTTTTTTTGGGCCAGTTTTTTACAAATGTCTCACCAATTATGGCTAAATACTTTCTTGGGCTGATCACTAATGATGATGCTACATCAGAAAACATACCCCTTTAGCCATAAAGAATATAATTTAGAAGAAGGTGTGACCACAGAAAATGTTAATATGGGCCAATGGTCTTAAATGTAGTCAGCGACAAAAGTACTGCAATGAATTGTTTTTCCTCAGTCTGCCCTTTTGCACTTTGCCCTGTCATTTTTTCATCTTGTGATGATGCCTTGACATGTTTCGTGATACCCAGGCACATATTTCTCTCGTAACCTACCATGTTATACACTCAATAACCTCACATAACATGCCGAGTAGCATGTTTCGTGCCCCCTCAAGTCTGTAACAAGTGCACAACGAGCATAACGTGGACCCAAAACATGTCTAGGCATGGCAAGGGGAAAGAACAAGGGGCAAAAAGGCATATGAGAAGAAAAAATCTCAGCAATACTTTTGGTACTGGCTATGCATTTAAGACCATTTCACGTGTTGAAACTTGAAACCACAACCACTTGCAAAGTGGCTGGCCCCATTAAAATATTAAAAACTTATTATTGGTTCCTTTGCAACGATACTCAAGGCTCATAGCTCGAACCTATTGGCTGTTTATAAAAGCGTAAAGATGTCAGGCCAACTATCTACAACAAAAGCCACATCCAGACGGACATCCAAATTTTCTTTTTGGGGGGGGGGTGTATAAAAGCCACATCCAAAGTAGTGTTGAAGCAGCTTTCAAAGGAAAATTTGAAGCACATCCGAGTGAGGCTCATGTGGGGGTAGTAGTAATCCCTTCTACTACGTAACCAACCAACCTACACGACATTAACCTCAAAAATCTTTGCAAAAAAGCTTGTTACTCATGGGGGCCATGTCATTTTGCACTATCAGCATTGGCACAACATGAATGTGATCTGACTCGTGAAAGTGAACATCATCGTCAGCAGCTGCGTTTATGCCCCCAGTACCCACCGCACAATAGCAGAGAGAGCGGATGAGACCGGGTTTGCTGAGGTGGAGAGCCAAGGTGGACAATACCCGTCCAAGCAACAACAGCCTTTGGGAAATCCATGAATCAAAGCTCTTTCCTTTTATTCTTGGACTCAAGCTTTTGCTGGTGAGGTGGCCCGGACCTTTTGCCTCTGGGCAATCTCAAGAGGTGTCTTATTGAAACCACCCCCTTTGGCCCCCCCAACTCTTTTTGCCCTTTCTATTGATAGCTGGGGTTGTTTTCTAAAGGAGAAATCTGGGGATAATTTGCCAGAGAAAAAAACACTTCTGTGTGGCCTCTAGTAAGTAAGTAGCGAGATCTAATTAGGTTTCTGCTTTTTAAGAAGAGGGCGTCCATCTCACGCATTGCCGCTCCCATGAGCCGGCCCTAATGAATGACCCACCACCCACCAATGCACCAGTTGATCGTTCTGTCCATTGGATGGGTTTCCTTTTTTCATCTGGTTCCTGACCCTGGATTAACCAATGTTTATCATGGTCAACTTTTTTAGGTGCTGACCTTTTACTTTTGACCTTTGACCTTCTTTTTATTGGCTGCTTTTTTTCTCAACCTGAACATCCGTACTACCCACCCACTTAGTTACACTATTGACCTAGCTATCCTGCCTTATCAACTAACAATCAACCCTCTACCTACCTACCCTCTATCTTTCCTTGTCGATCTTTATCCTCTACCTACCTACCCTCTATCTTTCCTTCTTTCCTTGTCAATTTTTATTTCTCGACAAAACCTCTACCTCTTCTTATCTAAACTTTAATCACTCGACAAAATTTGTATTTTTCTTAGTTAAATCTTTATCTCTTAGCAAAACTTTTATCTTTTCTTAGCTAAACTTCTACCTTTCAACACAATCTTTATATTTTATTCGTTAATTTTTTTTTTGTCTCTCATCAAAACTTCTTTATTTGTTGATTAAACCTTTACATCTTAACAAATTTTTTTACATCTTAACTAAACATTTTATCTCTCGACAAAATATTTATCTCTTTTTAGCTAAAGCTTTACTTTTTGACAAAACATTTTTATTTCCTAACTAACCTTTTTTTTTATGACAAAACTTTTTTACTTTTTAACTAAACCTTCAACTTTTGACAAAACTTTTGTATTAACCCCCCTACCTACCCACCCACCTTCTTTTTGTATTGTAGTTAGAAATATTTGTATAAGTATTAAGATTTATGGCAGCTACCATTATGATTATTTAAAGTTTTATGTATTTATTTTCTTGGGTTAAGTAACATTAAACTTTAAGTTTTTTTTTTTTATTTGAATAGTTTTAAATTTCAAAACATAATTAGTTGTTATAAAAATCTTTTGTTTTCCATTTTTAAGGTCTACCTTAGGATGCATGTATCGCATTCTTAAAATGGTTTTGTATGATGTAATACTTGCACATGAAGACCTACGAAAACCACCTTGGTTCTAGTTGAATGTAATTGGGTGGTGATCCAATACAAAATTACAATACCCACACATGGAAACCTATAATGGAAACCATTTAATCTTGGTTGAAGGTAATTCAATGACAACCCAATCTGAAAATGCAATGCCCACATCAACTTTAAACCCCCATGCATGTTTAGAATGGTTTAGGGTTCTCAAAATTAACACCTATTTTTGTGACTCACATGTAGGTATTTCATTAAAGAAATGGTTTTGTTTTGTAATACTTACACATCATCCTTTTTTTATTGATGGAAAATCACCAAACAACAAATGGAAAAAATGACATACAAAATCTATCAAAGGAAATAAACTTTAATTTTTTTTTAAATCAACATATATTGTTGGTGGCATTGCACCCACCCAATTGTTGAACTCCATAGTAAAGCCTAAACTAAATTGCATGACACTTTCAGCCAAGATGTAAACGTTGTTGCCACCTTACATTATTGGATCTAGGTTTATCACCCATTACCTTTATGAACAACAGAAGTTTTGCCAATGCAACATGATACTTTCAAGCCATTATTTGCCACTATTATGAAAATCATTTCCAACTATTGCCACTTCCAACAATGAGTGTTAGAAGTTGAGGCCACAGCAATGAAAGAATCGTGACTATGAAGCATAATGGTGGCTTGTAGTGGTACATGCACACTTCTCATCACCGAATTGATGTGATCACCAAGTTCAAATGCAACAAGCTAGGTATGGATTTTGTAGTCACCGTCATCTTTTTTTGTGGGTTTTCATTTGCTTGTTGTCACTTGTGCACATTGCATTCAACTATTTTGGAACATTTTGTTGTGTTGTGTGTTTAGTAGTTTGTTATTATGGAGCTTTCAAGTTTTTATTGTACATTAGATGTCTAGGGTTTGCACTATATTGTGCGAACAACAAAATTTGAATGAACATTGTAATTTGTGATGGCACCAATTGGGAAGCAAAAAACAATAAATAATATGCTGCCTTTTTTTCAAATCAAGTCAAAATTCTAATGATTTGCCTCCTTTTGTCACCCTACCTCGATCAATATCATATTTTGAAACAAATTCAAGTTAAACCAAAGTGGGGCCAAATTTGGATTCAAATTGTAACAACCTAACAATGCAATTGGAGCACCTAGGTGGATTATCAACTTTTGTTCCTCCTACACCCAACCTATTTGATATCCTAGAGGAGATTGACAAGCCCTTGCCAAAGAAGGCAAAAAAAACTATGATGCCTTTTGTAATTGCAAAGAAATTTGGGCTACATAATTTCCTTTGGCTAAAATGCTAAAAAGTGGAGAAATTCATTATATCAAATGCATCATTTGTTCAACTATGAAAGGGAAGGATATGATTGGGGCCAAAATATGATATTCTTGCAAAACATGCAAGAAAGACTAAGCAATTCGAGACATGCCACATTTGGGCAAGAAACAAAGAGAATTTTATGTCAACAAAATATGTAATCATGCAAAAAATGAAGTCATAGTTATTTTCGACAAAATCACATGACCATCGTTGAACAGGTGATTCAAGGAGGTTTGAAAGGGGATAAAGGAGAAAAAAGGTAGCAATTTGTCATAATTTTAAAAATATGCAATAGTGTGGTCCTATGTTAAAGTTTGAGGTTATGAAGCCATTGTTCTCTATTTTGAATATTTCCATTAACCAAAAAAATCACTATAGTTATTTTGTTGGTTGGGTAATGGTTGAATGTTCACACAAGCAAGTGATTAAGAAAATGAAAGAAGTCATTGCAAGTTCAAAGTATCTTACATTATCATCTAATGAGGTCACCATGATTAATAACCAATTGTGGGTTTCAATTCATTACTACATGGTCCAAGATTGGTGTTGCTTGCTTATTCTTATTTTTTAAAGGCAAGTTACCAAAGGAGGGGGTTCAAATAATCTCACTAGAGTTATTATGGGTTTTTTGGAAAGATGGGGGTGTTTTTAATGGAGGTTTTGTTAAAAAATTGATGTCATTTGGGTCAATGTTTAGGGTGAAAAATGTGTGATTTGCCAAATCTAAAGGAAATTTGATCCCCACTTGGAAGGTATTCATTACATGGCACATCACACCAATTTACCAATGCAAATATTATTAATTCATATCCCTATTGTATTGAAACACATAGAGGATTTGCTTTAGTTGCTCCATTCCTTTTTTTTTAATAGCCCCAAAAGGTACATTGAGTTTTTGAAGCTTGCAAATTTGATGAAGGTGAAAGGGAACAAGATTTTATGAAATGTCAAAACACATTAAATTAACATGGTTAATCCAACAAAATGGGCTATGTTAGAATTTTTCAAAGAATTCCAACATGGTGGAGTATAGTCACAACACAATGCACTTGAAATGGAAGGTGACTTCACTAAACCTCAACACCTTTGATGCTGAATATTTGTGCTTTGATTCCACAAGCTTCATTTTCTGGGCTATATGTTTAAATGCCCATGGTGAGAAAATTTAAGTGTTTTGAAATATTTTCAATAATATGGAGGAATGATGCAAAAACATCTTTTCATGTATTCAAACCTTTTTTTTTTTTCATTTTTGATTGTTCGTTCAGTTCTAGACACTTGAATTGAACTTCCGCTCATTTTTTGGTTGACATTTTTTTGTTACTTTTGGTGCAGGATATTACAATTGTAAATTTATCACGTGTTTTCCATAAGCATAAATGTTGCCATTTGAAGGTCTTCCTTGTCACACATTTGATGTTTCCATTATGCCTTGTTTAGTTTTTGAGGTATTGTCATTTGTTGATGATACATTTTTTAATTTTGGTTTTTGTAACAACTATAATTCTAATATGCATTTTGAACTACCAAGATGCCACCCATACTGCAAGTTTTTTTCATTTTCTATTGCTTATAAACCTTTTGATGCAAAAAAACCAACCAACTTACTAATTGTTGTAGGTTTGTTGCCACACATGTAGGTGTTGAATCTTGATGCAACCACCAACTTCCAACATTAATTAGTTGTCATTCAAGGTTTGAAATTGAACATTTGAACTTGAAGGTGTACCATCAAAGGTTTGCAAAGTGCATATGTGCTTAAGTTGTGATGCATCATATCTTTCATGAATTAAATGTGTATATATTGTCACCATAGCTAAATCGTTCACTTTAGAATAATTGCAAGATTTTCAACATCTCATTTCATGGATGCTAAGGGGATTTATTATCCCAAGTATTATAAACGAAAATTTTCACTATCATCTTAAATTGATAAATTTTCATTATTGCATTGAACAATGCTTGGAATTTAATAGAATTTCAAATGCAAATACATCCTTGGAAGTAGCCAAGATCTACCCATCCATATTATCCATGAGTATTTTGGATATGTAATCCAACATATTCAAGATTAACACAAAATCCAATGTTGTCACAATAATGGAAGTTTTATTTCATGTCAATCCTTTGACATGGCTTTAGTGGACATTGGAGGCTTCATGCATCTTGAGGCATTATTTCTTTGAATTTTTCAAACTGGAAAGATTGCAATGATGCTAGTGTTGGAGTCAATGGCAAATGAACAAACATTCTCCATTTTCCCTTTCATGAAATCAAAATTTAGGAACTACCTCAATGAACACTTGCAAATTGTTGTTTGGATATATTCCCAAACTTTCTACATTTTAAACACCTTGTATGACACTTGTTTTGATGATTGGAAGGAGCAAAAATATAAGTGAGGTTTGAATTAGATTCCATTGGCAATGGTTTAAAGTCTCATTTTGATGATGACAATTTTTGGCTAGAGTTGGGTAACTTTTTGCTAATGAAGTTTGAGGGATGTGCTGCCATATAGTGTACATGTTTGCAAGTCTACCAATATGTTTGATTTTGTTATTCAAGGTCTATTAATGAAGGTCTTCCATTGTGTTTTAAATTTGATTTTGTCTAAGATTTGAATGTGTAATTGTCTATCCAAGTTTGAAAGTTTGTTTAAGGTCTACCATTGTGTCTAAGCAATAAGTTTGTTGAGTTTTAATTTGAAGGTTTGTTGTACAAATGTCTATGTGATTATGTGTTTAAGTTTGAAGGTTTAAGTGTCTAAATATTTGAGTTTGAAGGTTTATATGTTTGTTTGTCATTTTTGTCTATTTGCTTGAATGTCTAAGTGTTTGAAGTTTGAAGGTTTGTTTATATGTTTGCCAATTTTGTCTATGTGTTTGAATGTCTACATGTTTGAAAGTTTACATGTCTCTATGGTTAAGTGTTTGAGGTCTAATTTGCCTAAATATGAAAGTCTAAGTCAAAGCCTTGATATTTGATAACATTGATTTTTCATATTCAAGTTATTTTGTTGCATTATGTAAATACAATCACAATAGAAATTACATTATTCAAAAATTATGTTTACATCACGACATTGATAGTGATGGATTGTTTAGAACCCATACTAAATTTATGCACATTAGCAAGGTTCCATCTTCATGCATAAGAACCTACATGCAATTCTTCACATTTCATAAATTATTAATATTTACAATTGGTGTATAGGACCTTGTTTTTAACTCCCCTCCTAACTTGTTCATGAAAGTATAAGGAAACTTGAAAGACCATTTTTATCATAACCTCAAGTTGAATCAAGTGAAAATCTAAATGAACACACTACAAGCCAAAGTCTTGTGATTAAAAGAAAACCTACAAGTAATATGCAAGAAAAGGCAAGCATTACACTCTACTTCACATTCACAAGTTCACACAATCATTGTGAAAGAAATCAAAATACAACGAGAACATATCATGTGTGAAGAAGAAAATAACTATGTAAAAATTCATGTTCAATCAAAAGATGTGAAGAAAAGTGCATTTAATCAATGAAGAAAGGACAACCCCAAACATCATACCATCTCTATAACATGGTAATGAAATGAATAAACACCACCCATCTCCATAACATGAAAGGTCTATTTCAAAAACTAAAACCAAGAATAGAAAACTTTACCATTTTGTTGTAATAAAAGATTGATTCACTCAAATTTATTTGCAAACTTGAACCCTAAGTTCATTTCATCAATCCCAAATGACTTGGCCACTTTGCTTTACTATGGTTGAATTATCATTCGTTAGCAATAAATGTTTTGATTAATTTTTATCATTCCATTGTTCGAATAACCTATTCCATTTTGAAGATTATTTGCACGAATCTTCAAAATGGAATAGGTTATTTGAACAATGGAATGATAAAAAATTAATCAAAACATGAATGTTTTACATTAAATAATAGCTTACCTTGTAGTTTTCCAAACAAATTCCACCAAAATTAACACATTTGGCCTTTTTAGCTTTCCAAACACATGCCACCAAAAACTTAATATTTTGCAACAAGGAAATTAAAAAATCATGAAGACAAAAAAATACTAATAATAACTTCTTCTTCCTTGTTTTTTAAAAAAAAATCTTAATGCTAATCCTTCCCTTTCTTTTCTTATTCTTGTTTTTTTTTCTTCTTTGAAAAAGAAAGCGACAATGACAATGAGCTACAAGCTTGTTGTTGTCATTTGTAGTTGAAGGCTACATGAACATTTTTTTTTAAAAATGCCCAAGAATGAGACTTATATGAAAAATTATTGAAACTTGGAGGAATAGTGGCAATGGCAAGAGAAGGGCAACTATGGTTCCCTGGCACCCCACAAAACACCAAAAACACACCAATGAGATCCATGGCAAAACAATAAAAAAAGAGCAGTGAGTTGTTCAAAGAACTTGTTCCAAAAGAGAAAAAAAAAATTAAAGGGAAGAAGAAGAAAGAAGGAAGGAAGTGTGAAAAAAATAGAGAAAAATAAGAAGAAAATGAGGGAGAAGAAGTACCAAAAAAAAGTGGCAAAACAAAATTCTAAGGTTTTTTCTTTTGGCCTTGATGCAGCACATTGTGGCAACAACCTACCTTAACCCACCTAGACACCAATGGGGATGAGTTGGGTTTTCTCCAATTGGTGCATTGGCCTTTTGTTGAATGGCCATTGAATTCATGGCTCCTTCTTTTGGCATTGATGCGGCACATTATGGGAACAAACTACCTTAACCCTTAATTGAGTGCCAAGTGACAAGAGAGAATTGCAACCATATAACCTCCCAATAGTTAGAATTTTGCGACATTTTTAAATTTTTTGACTTAGTAGAGTTGTAGGGGACTTTAATCTGAATCATTTGGTAATAAAAAAAGTGTAATTTGGGTGAGAAATGAAAATGCCTCACAAGTGCAATTTAATGAAATACATGCAACTTTCAAATTTTGGTGTTTTTGGAGGATTTGATTTAGCTATCATAGTTCAATGATCCTAAAACGTTTAGGATAGATGGAAGGTGAGGCATATGAGGTTAATGGGAAAAAAAATTCAACATTCAGACTTGAGATGAGGTAGAAATGAGTGATCAAAGTTGCACATACAATGATCATTTACACACAAGCCCCAAAAAAAAAAAAAAACAAAGCAAGCTAGTTTTGCTATTCTAGAGTTTGTTATTGAGGCCCAATGCCTGCGAGAACCCTGCCAACTCCACCTTCAAAACTGGCAAAACTGGACTTTTTATCGTATGGGAAGATAGCAAAACTTGAGGGGGCTCAAGATTTTTCTCCATTTTCAAAGCTCAAATTTTTTCATGAATAAGCTTGAGAGACAAATGGCACATCAGAGAGGGTCAAGAGAGAACAATGAACATAAGGGTACCTGGTTTTAACCTGTGATAATATACCTAAGAGTACTAGGGAGGAGATGGGCCATTTTGGTTAGCACTGATGTTTACAATTTAACTTTTAAATCAATCCTCATACAAGAGGCTTTCTTTGACACAACTGATCGTGAGGAGTTTCTTGCTAATGCAACAGCACACCATTGAACAAGAACTCCCCAGTTATATCATGTATCATGTTGCCTTTTGACATTTTGGATAAAAAAATTCCAAGGGTAAGCACGATTCCAGAACTGAAAATTCAAGAAGCATTTCCAGTTATGCCCTTGTCCAAGGGATGAACAATGGTATCCGGTGTGGCACATCCAAGGGTTTTTAATATGAACTAAATAGGCTGAACTACTTGCCCTTATAGAATCAGCGTGCCCAGCCAAAGCAGCCTATTGTGAAGCTCGACAATCGGATACCAATTCTCTTAATGCTAGAGACTGGGCCAAAGAGGGTCAAGTATCCGGAGGGCCCATTCCTTGATACAAACTTATTGGCATATGCTCCTTCATTTTTCTTGCTAGGACTTTTTTCAACAAAGATGTGGCTCTTGTCAAGGAATCCATGATCTATTTTATGAATAAAAAGGGACATAAGTCCAAACCTTGTTTCCTAAGAGAATCCGAATTCTTAATATGAAAGTCTTCACAAGAAAGGAACTCCTAAGTTCAAAGCAACAATCAATCTGTTACATGTCTTTTGGCCAATTGATTTGATTTTTAAAATTTTTGATTCTAATGCAACTTGTGTATTCTGAGACCACAACAATCACTCCCAAGTACGGGATTAAAAACTTTTGGGTGCAATGTACCATACCCATAGCACAGTCATTCATGATGAATAGAATAATTAATTATTTTTGGAACTTAGGGTTTGTCCAACCAAAATTTAATACATTGAAATTGGGTTTTACTTTTAGGAATTAACAAAATTGTTCATCACAAATTCATACATTGAAATTGAGTTTTACTTTTTTGGAATTAAAAAAACAATTTTTGTATTGAAGGCAGGGTTTTTCCCCATTGAAGTTATTTCCTTTTTATAAAAAAAGCATTGATAACGTGAGGTGTGAAACTTGGACATTTTCAAAATGCATTGTCCAACAATGTTTCTTTTCTTTAAATTTTGAACTATTTCTTTTAATTAATATAATTTTTAAAACATTTTTCTTTTTTATCCTCATATTTTTCTATTTTTTAATTTTTTTTTAAAATTTTTTTTTGACAAACTTGCATAGGTATAGTATTGGATTTTGCTTTCCACTTATTTATCAACAATCATATGTTGCCCCCACATACACAACTTGTCAATTATACACCATCTTGACCAAGCTGTGATGGACCCTTGCTTCCAATAGAAATGATCTAGTAGTGAAATTAAATCACAATATATGATTCTCTCTTTTATGGCTTGTTAACATCCACATATTAAAATAATTATAAAAGGGGGTTGCATTATTTCAACCGTTACACCGAAAAATGAAAAAAAGTGTATGAGAGCTTGTTATCATCCACATATCTATATATTTATATTAAGATAGTTGTTTGTTTTGTTTTGTGGTCACACATTAACACTCTCAAACCATAAGGCCCCTCACTATGCTTTTGGTATCATTGGAAAGTCCTTGACAACATGGTGTGCATGTTGCGCATTTTGCAAAATTTCGAACCAATGGAGCAAAAAATGATTAAATTTTTAATTACTTTTATCATTGAAAATAAATTATAATTTTAAAAATTAGGTTTTTCAATCAATCAATCAATGCCCTTTCGTCATAGTGTGATGTCATTGACCATACTATTTTGCCTTTTATATCACATGTGAAAATGCGCGGAGAATTTCAACCAATCAATGCATCCTCATCATATTAGCACTATCACATCTCAAACCTTAACACTTGAGCCAATGACATTTGAGTTCACACTTGTATCAATAATAATATTTTCTTCATAATAGAGTTTTTTTTTTAAGGTGAAGGGTCTGCTTTTAGGTGGGAGACTACTAATGGCAAATCACCTGGACCAATCATTACGATGGACCAATCAGAAACACTGAGAACCAGTCAGATCGTATTTATTACACTCTTTTCTACATGTGCACAGCAGTTATGCGCCTCTTACTACCCACTGCAAACAAACTGTGCGGTTATGCTGAGCCACAACCAGCTTCATGAGCCAAACAGGCATGTTTTGACTTTTGTTCATCCAATTTTACTCTTTAGGACCACGTACTGAGCACCGCTGGAGATGCTGTAACATGTAGCACTTATTGGACACCACCCCAAAAAGAGTGATGGTACTTTCAAGGATATATGCTATGTACCTATTTGGAAAGGGCCCAAGTGGAAGGCCTTCCATTATTTGAGGGCCACCTAAGGCCATTAGGCCCAAGTTGGGGGTGCACTCTGGAAATAAGGAGCCAAGTACAAGCCAAGAGTTGGGTCCAGCTCCACATTTTGGGAATGTCCCCCACTCATTACCTGTAGTAAAAAGTATGAGGCAAAGGTTTTCATTGAACTAAAATATAAGTAAATCACAAGGCATAGGAAGGGGAGGGTTCTTATGCCCACTCCTTAAGAAAGGAAGGGATCTTTTGCCTTATGAGTGGGAGGGGTCTTATAGCACATTGCTTTTGTTCCATATGTGTTGCCCAAAGTTGTCCTCTTCTCACCTATATGAGTGGGGTCAAAGAGGAGACACTCCATCATTCAATAATTTTTAAAATTTTGGGTACCTTCAAAAGTTTCAGTTATTTTGTGATGGACTAATCAAAATGGCTAATTGCCCACCCCAAAAAATGAATAATTTTTTTTTTAAAATTAGGACACACCCCACCTAATTAATACAAAAATGAATAAAGTACTCCACAGAAGGTAACTTTTGTGTGAACAAGATGTTAGGGCAGAGGAGGGTGAAAGGTAACCTTTGTGTGAACAAGATATTAGGTCAGACAAGTGATCTAAATACACTACTAAGATATCAATCATTTTTTTTCCATCCCCCTTCCCCCCCCCCCCCCGAAATTGATGTACAATTCACAGTCTTAGCATGCCATTTGGAGCCTATGACCACACTCACAATGCACCATTTAAAAGAGAATAGTAATAACTTTGTGCTTGCTTGCTACATTAATTTAAAATTCCAGAAAAAATATAAATTAATTAATAAAATAAAATTGGCTTACCAAGCATTTATGCCCTAGGGTTAAAAATACCAATGAGTCAATATCATGTGCTTTTTTTGAAGGTTTGAATTGAAGTAGGTACTTACAAAACGTGTCAATTAGGTTGTGATTAGTTTAATCTACTTTTTATTTGGGTTGTGATGGTAGTACTCACAACAAAGTGAGTCTATCCAAAAGGGACATTTTTTTTTTTTTTTAAATTGTTTTCATGCACTTTGCCAGGCTTTTGTCTTCAATGATTCAAAAAAATAATAATAATCCAAAGATGAAGTTTGAACTTTCTTACCACAAAGTGTCAAAAGGGTTTGCAGCTCCCAACTGCAAAACGACATTCACGTGTGTTCCAGTGGTTTGCAAGCAACAAAAGTGTGTGTGGTGGAATTGTATGACAATGGAAACGTGGGTTAGTAGGAGAGATACCACTAAGGTCTACTTTGGCACTTGGCGACAACTTTAGCCTAGTGTGTGCTTTTTTGGTGAAGGTATTTAGTATTTACTAGTGTTGGGTGGGTATTTGATTTTGTTGATAACCATGGGTATTGATTTTTTTAAATTTTGAAATCAAAGAAACCTGTAGCTAGAATTGCTTGTCATCGAACATGTGCCTGTATTTGAACTCTTTTCAACATTTTCCTCATTTCTGAAGCAAATTGAGCAATTTTTGTGTCATTGGATGTGCAAACTAGAGGGTTACAAATGTTCTTTTGAGCGCCAGAAGCAAAGGAGAAAACACAGGGAAGAGGATGTTGAGTGATAGTTTGCTTCAATTTTTTTGCAAAAAAATAATTCTAAACACCACTCTAGATCTACTAACCCCATATTTCTCTCATTTCTTGTCTGTTTTGAGTGATTTAGAATCTGATGGGTGCCCCAACTAGGGGCATTACAAAACTTTCTTGTATTCCAAAAGCAAACATGCAATGATCAAAAAAATTTAAGCTCGAAATTCTAATTTTTAAAAATTCACCCACCAAAAACTTTCTTGTATTCCAAATGCAAACATGCAACGATGAAAGATTTTAAGCTTGAAATCCTAATTTGTTTTGATTCACCCACCACCGAACATTGAACCCCCTTATGCCAAACACACCAGATCTATCCCATTCCTTTACTAAATTGAGCCATTTTTGTGATGTTGGAAGTGGTAGGGGAAGGGCTACAAATTTTCTTTGAGCTTTAGAACTAGAGGAACAACAAGTGAAGATTTGACTTTCTTTTGGGTTCTTAAGTGTTCACTCACTAACCTATCTATCTAGTTCAACTAGTTTTAGTACACTACAAGGAAATATGGGCTCATTTCACTCATTTTATAATGAATTTCATGGAAATTTGCTACAATGAAGTCACAATTGAATGTGAACAACAAGTGAAGGATTGAATGAATATTAGAATAGATGATGGAAAAATATGTAATTTCAAAATTAAACACGAATTCAATTTTTAAAAATAAAAAAATTATTCATTTTGTCAATGTGGAAACTGACCTAGGCTACGGTATCTCGGATTGCAAGGCACTAAATGTCTCCTAAAACGCATTATTCGGTGTATTTTAGGGCTTGTCTTTTTGTGTGATGTTTGATTTTGCACCAAATTACGTTCTACAATTTTTCATGTTTTGCTAAAAGAAAATTATTTAATTTTAAAAATATGTCTTTATTGTCTGAAGCCAAAAATGAACTCAACATCTTTCTCTTGAGAGGAAAAACACTAACCAACAACATAGATTTCAACACAAAAAAAGAGTAGTCATATTTTTTATTCAATATATGTTTTGGGTCAAACTAGTGAAACCTTGCAATAGAACCAAGTAGCTTTACATAAGGCCAAACACTCTTAACAACTTTTTGTGTCAAATAATGCTTGTTAAGGGGTGTTCAATATCGTCCTCTCCAACCATCAATTTTAATTTTTTATTGAAAACCAAAGTTGAAATTGGAATTGGAACCAGCCAAAAACTATTGTTGGAAAAATTACTTGATGAGTGGGATTTCTTAGAAATGATTTCATAATTTCCAAAATAATTGTGAGAGATATTAAATATTGAATAATTTTTGCTATTGTAACCTTTTTTGTTTTCTTAATTATTATTTTCACAATTGGGCTCTATCATCAAGGTCCTATTCACACTTGGAGTAATTATATAGTCGAATCATATTTGGGTCAATGGCACATGCCACACTCATGTAATTGATATAAATGGTCATTTTAATTAGTTGTGCAATGCTTGTAACTAGAAAAGTTTCAATGTTGGGCTATGCAAAGGTATGTAGAACTAGGTCCTTCAATTTTTCTGAAGAATCCAGAATTGAGAGAATCAAAATAGGAAAAATCGAGAACCAAACAACACTAGTTGTAATTTGCTAGTAATGCATTTTTTAAACAGTATATATTAAAGTTATACTCTTTAGTTGCTGAGAGGAATTTCCTAACGTATTTGGAAGGGAGCTTATTTATGTGAATACCCTTCCTTTAAAAAATAACTAATAATAATATAATATAATATAATAAATCTACTCCTTAAGAATGAATGGGAGGGAAATTTTGCCTATTTATAGGTGTAGGATCCCTCCCACTTGTAATGAGCTTTCAAAAATTTCCCAATGCAATTGGAGGGCGCCTTAAATTTGTAATCTTTCCTCTTGACACTAGAAGTCATCTTACATTTTTGTAAGGGCTTGTCAATTTTTTTTCACATGCTAAGTTACAACTAACAAGGTCATTACGCACATTAAGGCCCTAGAATGGGTGCGTAATTTGGCATTGCCCTTAGT
>Ga0116229_10008783_pt1 | contig 15592 bp, 8 predicted proteins | sample S1TSphgellanicum_3_FD_87313 | JGI IMG/M metagenome (GOLD analysis project Ga0116229, IMG submission 87313) | Host-associated microbial communities from peat moss isolated from Minnesota, USA - S1T2_Fc - Sphagnum magellanicum MG | ecosystem: Host-associated > Plants > Peat moss > Unclassified... | reverse complement strand
GTTGTTCTTGGTGTGGTTGTTGGTTTTTGTTTTTTTTTTTTTTTTTTTTGGTTTTGTTTTTGGGGGGTTTCTTTCCCAGTTTGGTGGAAAGGATCGAGCGGGAAAGTTGCGTTTGTTGAGGTTCAGGTTGAAGAGAAACGGGAGTTTGTGAAAGGGATGATGGAATAGGAGGAGGAGGAGGACGACGACGACGATTATGATGATGATGCGGAGCAAAATGGAAGTGGGAGGAAGGTGGTCGACTGGAAAGCACGGCCGACGAAGTCATGGCTGTCGTACTCTGACGAAGAGGAGTATACGAGGTTCGTGTGGGCTCTATGGGGGGAAATACCCTGATATCTGAAATTCTCACATCTCGGAACAATTGAGACTAGAACGGCCAGGCATGTGTCTCTAGTTTCTTTGGTTATTTTCATCTCTCTTTTTGAGGGAAATTGGTTATGGCAGAGACTAGCAGCACAACAATTTGTAATTCAAAATTGCATTTGAACAGTGGTGCTTGCTGCACAAGCAAACTTCTTTTTCCCCTTCAAACAAACTATGGTCGATGGAGAGATTGCGTTGGGGGGTTGTGGTGAGATTAGAGAGAGGTACTCTAGAAATGGGGAGTTGCATCTTTAAAATGCCTGATGATGACTTGGTCTCATGTGTGGTTGCATGCATTACAGAGGATGTTGACATCACCGGAGTTTTGTGATTGAAGGAGCATGCAATGGTTGTGTATCAGATGGAATCCCTGGTTGGGATGAGATGGATGGCAATCAAGGAAATCAAGCACTGACTGGTAATTGTGGAGAGGTTGAAGGATGGCATCAGGCCATGCCATGGCCAGGAAGTCTCGAAATGGATGTTCCATTCTGCGATTTTATATTGCAGTACTTGCTCTGCTGCAAGCATTCTACGCTGTCATCCCTGTAGTGGAGGGCATGGCCTCTGGCAAGCCAGCATGGATCAATGACAGGGCTACGCTTTTAGACAGCATACCAACACTGAACAAAAATCGACGGGACACAGAGATGGACTCAAAGGTGACAGCCATGTGGGGGTCAGAGGATTTAGTGTCAGAGAAAAAAGATGTTGTCCATGTACAAGAGGTTGTGGCCAAGCCTGTTGTGGAACAGAGAGTTCCAGTGTCAACTGTTGCACTACTCACATTGGGGATGGCAGTAGCAACAGGGCTGGGGGCAGTCCCCTTCTTCTTTGTGGAGTTGGAAGCACAGTGGGCTGGAATGTGCAACGGCATTGCTTCAGGAGTCATGCTAGCAGCAAGCTTTGATCTCATACAAGAGGGCCAAAAGTATGGATCCGGTAGCTGGGTGGTTGTTGGCATCCTGTTTGGTGGATTGTTCATTCTCATCAGTCAGAAGATGTTGGAAGGCTTTGGGGAAGTCAGCATGCTAGATATGAAGGGGGCTGATGTGCGCAAAATGATTCTGGTCGTTTCCATTATGACACTGCACTCATTTGGGGAAGGGTCAGGAGTAGGTGTCTCATTTGCAGGCTCAAAAGGATTCTCGCAGGGGTTAATGGTGACTATAGCAATTGCTGTTCATAACATTCCTGAGGGATTAGCAGTGAGCATGGTACTTTCGCAACAAGGAATATCAGCCAAGCATTCCATGTTGTGGAGCATCTTCACTTCTCTGCCCCAACCCTTGGTGGCTGTCCCTGCATTCTTGTGTGCCGAAGCTTTCACCCAATTCTTGCCCTTTTGTACAGGCTTTGCAGCTGGATGCATGATATGGATGGTGATTGCAGAGGTGATGCCAGGCAGTTTCCGGGATGCAACCCACTCACAGGTGGCTTCAGCAGCCACACTTTCAGTGGCATTTATGGAAGCTCTTAGTGCAATTCTGGATAACTTTGATCATGCCCCAAAGTGGGAGAATTTTTCTGCATTGCTGGTGTCCCTTCTCTTTGGATTGGGACCCTTTTTGGGGGGGCTTGTTATCATGCTACTTGTGAGTTCAGTGAGATTACCTGCAACACTTCTAACTGGAATTGGTGCTGGAGTTGCCTTGGTGTTGGCTACCTGGCGGCCCCTGCAACTATGGTCTGGGGGGAAAATGAGCTTGTTCCTAGTCTGCTCTCTTTTGGGTGCTGGTGTTTTTCTCCACTACATCGTAAGGAAAATGATCAAAATAAAAACCAAGGCACCAAAAGATGAGGTAATTCGATCAGATCCTGGAAAGATCATGAGCCCAGTGGCACAAAGGGCTTGCATTGCGTCACTAATGATAGGGTTTCATGCCTTCGCTGAAGGATTAGCATTAGGAGTTGCAGCACCAAAAGCATATGGTCTTGGTGTCCATTTACTCCTACCTGTTTCACTTCATGGTCTACCAAGGGGGGTCTCAGCGGTCAGCACAATTCATGGTGGTACAGGTAGTGGAAGGGGTGCATTGCTTGCAGCTGCTCTCACAGGATTCGCTGGTCCAATTGCTGCCATTTTGGCCATCCTTCTGGGAATAGGTTATCAAGGGCTTGACTATTGGATGGTGCTGGCTTGTGGGAGCCTCTACCCAGCCTATGGTGGTAACCTTCTTCAGCGAGCTCTTCGTGTGAACCTCAAGAGTACTTTTCTGGGGCTTTTGTTGGGCTTAGTGTTTGCAACTGCCTGCCTTACCAGCACACGCTTGGTGTGCTTGCACACACCATACTGCAATTCAGCCCCTGAGACTGTAACATAGAGAAATCCTCCTTCCAACATTGGGTTGGTCATGAACCCACACTAGCAGTTGAGGTCAATTTGGGCACCCTTCATGCAAAAGCGGACACATCTGGGCCAAAAAAGACGCTCCATGCTGTGCCACCATCATTTAGGACATTGGTTGAAGTGAATTCAGGTACCCTCAATGCAAACACATACAATTCCAGGTCGTGGAAAGATTCCATGTTGTGCCACCATCATTTGGGGGTGGGTGGAACTCAAAATTGTTGCAGCTTCTGTCTCAAATAATGAGAGACTATGGCTTGTAGTTAGATTAGTTCTTCACCAACTTTAGGCTAGTCCTGGTTGCAGAGAAATCCTATAGGAACACAAACAGATAGCTAGCTTAAGAAGTAAGATCTTGAAATGAGGGATTCAGCTTTGGTGTGTCAAGCTTTGCCACCATTCTGGACGTCGATCAAAGTCCTGTTGAGTATTTGAGATGTGCAACAACCTTCAGTTGATCAAACTTGAAAACACTTAATTGAGATATTTGAGCTATTCCAGCAGATTTGGGGGGACTGTTTGAATTCTACCACATTTGCAGTGCATTAGTGACCCTAGAGGGTGCTCCTGTGATGTAAGATGAGTTTCTATAATTGATCTAACTTCACTGATTTTATATGCCATTCCTTTGGGGGCTAATTTATTTTCTGAGGACAACCTGTTACCATGGATTCAATGTTTTAAAGGAAATGCATTGGACTAAACTTATTTTGTTACACCTTCATTCATGATTCATTTGCATTCATAAATCATTTGATAATTTATTCTCTCGCAACTTACTACTTTTTCCTCTTCATGCATGAACCTTTCTTTTTAGAGTTATTGTTCTCCTTTTGCATTGATGGATCTCTACAACCTCCAAGGCTGACCTAAGGATGCCAAGATCATGGACATGAGGTGTATTGGATGGATGGGTTTTAAAGATGATGGGTTGACGGGTGACGCACAATTTACATGTTGAAGGTTTCTTATCAAAAGAATGCAACACCATTGCCATATTAACCCTTCCACAGTGTCCAGAACACCCGATCCTTTGTGGAGGAAAAGTTCTGCTTGGTTATGTGCCTTCCAGATACACTAGGAATTTTGTTGTCAACCACCCTTATTTATTTTGGGAATGCCCCACCCACTCCTAAGGCATTACCCTACTCTTATATTTTCTTTTTTAGAATGATGCAATGCACAGAGAAGCTGCCCTAGAATTGCAGGGAGAAGCTGCCCTAGAAAGTTGAGATTTTTGATCATAGAGGGCTCTGAGAAAAAGAGCGATACGAAGTTCGGGATGAGAGAATAGAGGGGCTAATTACAGGCACAACAGATGGCCTACAGGGATGAATTTTTATGGATGTGGATTTGTTTTTTCATCCTATTGTGATGCAGCTGCTTGAAGGCGGAGCTGCTAACCTTGTGTGTGTGTGTGTGTGTTGGTGGGGGGATTGTTGCAGAAACAAGGGAGGGGGAGGGTAACGATGGCGTCGGCTGTGTCCTTCTCCCCTTCCTTGTCTCTGTCCTTGCGCTGCAGTTCTCCCTTTGGACATCATTCTGGTATGTTTCTTTCTTGTTTTCGCCATTTCGTGGTTTTTTCTCATTGTGATTTATGCTTTTGTTGTTTGTTTGTTTGTTTGTTTGTGAGTGGGATGCAAGCAGTGGAATTCTTTGGAAATAAAAGTTAAATACATCGTTCCCTTCTCTCTTTCTATTGACAATTGTGAGGATGAAGATGACATTTTCTCCAGAGCTGGGAATTCGACATGTCCTTAGGGCAAACTGCTTTTTTGTTTGTAGGTTCAAGAAACAAGTCATGGAATTCCGTTCACCAGTTTCAGTCCTTGAATGGGAAGAGTATTCCACCTGGATTCTGTGTCGTCCCCTTGAGGTAGGTTACTCTTCTTTCTCTCTGTCTCCGTTTCCTTGTTTGCATATGGCCAAGGGTCTCTCAGGGTTTATGGTATAAGTCTAGGTACAATTCAATTCTGTGTCACAAACCCTAGCTAGCTTTGAGGTCAAGGAAAATGCATGATGCTGGAGGGTTTAGCTGTTTGATTTTAGGGTTTTTGCAGCTTGTAGCTATAATACCCTTATAGTCTCAAGCTTCCAGGGTGTTAAGGCTGTTGGAATCCTGCATCCTAAATTGCCTTTGTTTTCCCCCTGTACCCCCTGTAACTCAGGGTTTTGATGTCAACAACAATTAAGTTTTGGTGGTATTTATGTGTATCAGGGTATCATGGCCAAGATGGAACTTGTCAACTGGTTTTTCTTGTACTGCAATGGATGCTTCCATCGGTGGTGCAGGGCCAGGTACATGTTCCATGCCCTAAATCACAGGTTCATAAACCTGATTTCAATCTCTTGTTTCCTTTACATCTTTTTGAATTTACTTCTTTGTATGTGCAACACAACACTGCTGCAGTCCTTGCAGTAGGTATGCAATGTTTCAAATATTCTCTGTTATTCAAAGGGCTTGATTTTTAAAGGTTAAATATGGGTCACCAGTTCCTTCAAATCATATGGAACACAATATGAAATAACTATTTGGAGGTTTTTGTTAATCCATGGGGAAGTAGGTGGTATTCATGATAGCATCAAAGTGACATCTGTTGTTAATTAAGCATTCCAATTCTGAACAGTTCAACCAGTATTTCCGAGAGTGAATGTACGTGACCCCTACAAGCGTCTGGGAGTAAGCCGTGACTCCTCTGAAGAAGAGATTCGAGAAGCTCGAAATTATTTGTCTGAACAGGTAACTTGCAAACATTTGACCCATAGTGTAAAGTGTTCTTGGGACCTGGTCTCAGTGTATTGAGGTCTAAAACGTTTTGTCACCAGGTCCTTGTTGAATTTTGTGACTTTTCAATCTAGTTCTGTTCTCCGGATTAAAAGGAAAACTCAATCTGTTTGTCCATTATTATGAGCTGTTTTGTGTCCAGGAAATGTCTGTTTGATATCATTTGGAGGTTGATATCATTTGTCTGAATGTACCTCAATGTAACTTACATAATTCTTTCTGCTAAAAGTCAGCATCTGTGTGTTGGTTTTGCTGAACTCTTTTTAAGTATGCGGACCATGAAAGAAGCCGAGAATCCATAGAGGCTGCATATGATAAGATTATAATGGGCAGTTTCCGGGAGCGGAAGAGGTCGAAAATCAATTTGAAGAGCAACTTGAAGAAAAAAGTGGCAGAGTCACCTCCATGGATTCGGAATCTTGCGAATATGGTTGAAGTTCCCAGTTCTACTGTGATTTCTCAACGGGCTATTCTCTTTGGACTTCTTGGAGTTTGGAGTGTAATGAATCCTGCAGAAGGGGGCCCTGCTTTTCAGGTCACATCTCCCCCTATTACAGTTCTATTATCAGTTACACAAGTCTGGGAGTGAGTTCCAGTTGACATTTGTATGGTGGTTGGCTCGTTGTTAGTTGAGTTTTCAATGTACCTGATGTTTATTTACCCCACAATTTGCAGGTGGCAGTCTCACTGGCAGCATGCATATATCTTCTACATGACCGCTTGAAGAGTCTTGGTAGGGCTATGGTTCTTGGGTGCGTTCTCTTCCACAGAATGTTCAGTTTTTCCATTTGCATGTGTGCATTTGATGCTTCTATGCATTCTTGCTGAATCATCTCAAACCTAGTAACCTGGAGCTGATATCCAATATAAGATTTGAAGTATCATAATTTGTTTTGTGGGGTTGGTTCTAGATATCATAAGTGATTGATGTTGAGCATGCATGATCACTGAGCAAGCCCTGTAATCTCAACTGGTCCTGTTTCTTGTGCACAGACTGGGAGCTTTGGCAACAGGGTGGCTATTGGGCTCATTTTTGGTTCCGGTTCTACCTTCACAAATTATCCCTAGAACTTGGAGCCTGGAACTTACCACAGCTCTCATCTCCTACATTTTCTTGTGGGTTGCTTGCACATTTTTGAAATAGACCTACTTTCCATTGGGAATTAATACCAGGCTAAATGATTTGTTCAACTTACTGATCAGAGGAAAGAAAGAGAGACAAAAGGTTAGTGAAATCTTCAAAAGATCCAACAAGTGTAGGCTTTTCTATTTTGTTCCTCTGTCAGAGAAAGGAGGCTGTAGACTGCAGTCTGTGTAACCACCCTTGTGCCACAGCATATGAATTGACAAACCAGCGCCTATGACATAGTTAGACTAGACTCTGGTGGGTTCAAATTTTAGTAGAAGAGAAAGAAATTGGAATGCCAACTGAGGATGCATCGAATACATGACCATGTTCCAGCATTGTGCCTGAAACTTAAAATGGTGAGAAAAGTTTTGGTCAATTTTTGAGACAGGTTTAGTATGCAATGAATAACTATTTACAATAGGCCAATGGGGTTCTGGATCAATGCCTTTCATGCCCTTTGAAGATCTTTGAGCTTTAAAGAAAAGGGATGATTTCAACCCTTCTTTACTTGAGGTTCACTGTACATCCATCTGTGATCATCATGTACAAAGAGTTTTCTATATGAATGCAGGCAGGAGAACCCTGGGGATTTGTGTGGAGTAATGCCCTGGCAGCAGAGAATTACCCAGTGTAATGACTGTGGCAGTACAATAGGCCTCCCACTGCCTCCTTAAGATTGGGACTGATCTCATTAAGAAGTGTAAGAACCCTCCTTGCAAGAACCCTCTTCTCTTCTAGAAACACATAGATATAAGGTACCCTTCAAGTAAACTATGAAATTTGTGTGAGTGCTTTACCTGTAAGGTGAAGACCCAGGGTGGGGGCTTTCCCAGAATAAGGGGCTTAGGACAAAGTAATAGTTGAGTCTGGTGCTGAGATGGGAGCATATCTTGAAAAGGGGCATAGGAGGACACAATGGAAGATGCTAAATACACTCTAATTGAGCAATGAATAAAAATAATGGCACTGCATGCATCCAAGAGTTGGTGAGGAGGCATTCAAAAAAAGTTGTATAGAAATTATCTTTCAAAATGCTCAAAATGAATTAGAAAGTTTGGCTACTGCTCTGTTACACTGAAAATGTACTGTACACAACCACAAAACTATATTGGTCAAGAAATCCTCAGAACCTGCAAAGATGAGGCAACCAGCTGCGCCTTAAAGTATTTGGAAACAAGTGCATCAAGGTTTCTTGCGATTAGCACCTGTGTGAAAAGTTTTGTGACTTTCGTGGGAACAACATTATTGCAGGACTGATGGAACTCGGTAGTAGTAGTGGTGAAACTTGTTGAGCTAAAAACAAATTGAATTGTGCAAAGACATTGTCAATCATGTTAATGGCTTCAATTTCATCTGTGGCTCTTTTTCTCTTTCTTCTTGATGTACGGATAGTTGCAAAGCATGGAATTCTTGAGGGAAAACCATGACCAGCACCATCTTGCAAAGCTTGCTTCAATTTGTTGCAGGCTTTGTTGTCAACCACTTCAACTTCGAATGTAGAAGGAGCAATGAGAGTGAACACAACATGGTCCCCTGCTTTTAGTCCATTAGTTGTCCTGAACTCTCTCCATCCACTCCCAATGCTTATTCTAAGTGACCCAATCCTCCCGCTCTTGCCAAAACACACTTTCATGTTCTGGACTTCAGCAAGTTTTCCTCGCATTGTCACTTCTGTGCCGATCTCGCCACCATACTCCATTAGAAATTTCTGAGGCAACTCCTACAAAAAATCCATCAAATGGTTTAAGGTGTATCATGGTATTTGCAACTCAATTTGAGAAGATTAGTAGCTTACACAAGCACACAAAAATGATAAGAAAGAATATCCATTCAATTTGTAACAAGAAGATAATCAAAAGTACTACCATACTATAAGATCCAACTATTTTTGGTTTTTAATTCCACTACCCAGATCTCATGGGTGGAGGGACTTGCAAGAGGTTTTTAAATTACCAACTGGCCATGATGAGACACGCTGCAAGCTGAAAGAATCTTGTGGAATTTTGGTGGTTTTGAATCACGTCTATCTATTGTTGCCGAAACATGTGCACCTGGCACCATAGACATGTTGTTTATATGTGGAGAATCTTGCGAAAATTTGACACTTCCAAACCACACTTAGCTATTTGTAGAACACATGTGCATGCATGTGACCGACACAATCATGATTATGAGTAATGCATGGACACAATATAACTATTTCAGCTCTCTAATCAACTCATGCACCACTAATCTGCTAACAACATCTAGCTCTCAATCCTCCATTCCCATGTATCATCACAAGTCCCACATGTTACAAACAACTGCAGTCATGAACTAATAAAAATTGAATTGTTTCCCATCGAGGTATATTATAATCTGAAAGCCAATTCAATAGAGCTCTGCAGCAGCCGCCTCACTCAAGGTAACTCAATGGAACCTCTCCTCCCCCCTTCCTCTTCTTCCTCCCTCCCAAGCACTTGCTAATCTTGGTTATATTCATGGCCGCCACCACACACACATACACACACACACACACACACACACACACACAGAGCCCAGAAACCCAAAATAAACTTCCTGCTTCTCTTCAGCCTTTTCCCATCCATCCACCCATGTAGGCTACTTGACCAGGCCATCATTTTATGAATCATGGCTGCAACTACTCTTTTTACACATGGAGTAGTGAAGGATGTACCTCTTGAGGCGTTTCCCCACTCAATCCACCCAACGCCATTTAACAATCATGGCTGCAACTACTATTACTGCAGAACAGCAGGGCCTCGGTAGAGGTAATAACTGATGGGCGGCGCACATGATTGTGAAAACCTTGGGTTCTGCCTGCCTGCCTGCCTGCTTGCTCCTTGAAATCCGCTGGCAGAAGGCAAGATCAAATGTGCACAAGCACACATTGTCTGCCCACCTTTTGAGCTGCTCCATCTAATTTTTCTCTCCCTGCCCTCTAGGCGATTTGTTATTAAAAAAACATTCCATGCATGCATGGGAAGCTCCTATCTCAGTAGCTTGTCCCTAAAACAAACCATTAGGATAAAGCATGTGAGGAGTGCCAATTGGGTGGCACCAACAACATGCCCCAGGGATGTTTCTTTTCTTTTCTTTTCTTTTTGAAGGGGTGAGCCAATTGCATGGCATAAACATGCCCCCAAGGGATGTTTCTTATCTTTTTGAAGGGGTGGGGGCTTGATTTCCCATCAAGTTCCCAAACAGGTGAGCACAGGTGATCATGAAGGTGAACGGTGAGACTCGTAAGAGACTCAAAGCAGAGTGCTAAACAGAGAGCGCTGCAGTTCGTGGGCAGGACAGAAGGGGGAGCTACAGTGCCAAGCAGACGTCTGCCGGGTGTGGCAGAGCAGAAAGTCGAGATTTTCCGCCTGTCAGGTTTTGTGGAAGATCGCGGGCAGATCTGCTTCTCGCGCAGCAGACAGTCTGCCACGCTTCATCCTTCGTGTGCACGACCCATGCGGAATGCCATCACTTGTTTGACTGAGATCAACTAAAATCAAACAGTTTGTGTTCCTACTGACTACTACAATTTTTTTTAAGTGTTCCTTGAAATAATGTCGTCAGTTAAGTCGAGAAATCTGCTTAAGGATGGACGCTCACCACCAGCCTGGCTCCATCAGGAAATTGAAAACAAAAACCACGGCATACATATTAGAAAGAAACCCATTTGCCATCATTTGACTCAATTCATTGCGGTTGGATAGTGTGGGTGATCGATCAGCTGAAGACATCGGGAACGTCCCTCGATGCTGAATTAAGTCTAAAATCACCAGCTTTTATGAACGAGACTTGAACCCCATGCCCATTAAATGCATCTTCTGAGACTTCGATCCCAAGATCTCACAATATGGAATCCAATGCATCAACCCAAACTTCAGTCCCCAGATCTCACAATATGGAATCCAATATGCATTCGAGACCTGCTGTTTGCAGCAGGTGAGGGTTCTTTTAGGCTAGGCCCTCCTTTCAGAAGGTCCTAACTCCTCCCCTTTCCTTCTTCTTTGATATGCTTCTGGCAACAGGAGGGGGTTTGGGAACTTGATGTTCTCCTTGTAATTCACCCTCTTAGATGGTTCTTTTGTTTTCTTGGACATGGGTCCTTCCATTTTGTTCCTTTGTATTCCCACTTTTTTGGGTGCTTTGGTTTATATATGATTGGCAAGGGGGTTTCATCAATGGACATGGTTTCTCAAACAATTGATTACAATATCCATGGCTATTGTTTCTAGTCAGGTTAACAAGTATCACATAAACACTGAAACTCAGACAAAACTGAAATCGACCAAAGCAAATCAAACACTAAGGCATCACTTGAGATGAGGATCCAAGCTCCAAATTCCTAGGAACCAATTTGGACTCATTTGAAACAAGGGGTGTGCCACACTGTGGCCTTGCCATTTACATTATTTAACAGGACCTTAAGGCAAAAGAAGAATTATGGAAACTCAAGTATTTCACCATGCCAAAATATAATCTTCAAAACAATCCTCTAAAAGCAAACCAAAATCCTTCAAGATATTATAACTCTGTAAGTAATCTCAAGTTTAAACACAAGCCAAAATATCATCTTTCAAAAATCCTCATATAAAAATAGACCTAAGGGCCAAAATCCCTTAAGCTACTATACTCTATAATGAATCTCAACACAATTTCATTGCCATGGTAGGCAAGGCCAACACATTGAAGCCTTAAGTTGAAGCCTGCCTTGGACCCTAGCTTGCATCTTGATTCTTCAAAACATGAGCTCTCCTTTTTAGCCTTTTTTTTTTTTTTTGGGGGTCCAAACCAATTGATTTTCCCTCCAAAATGGTGCCAATTTGTCACTTTTTGGACTTGGACCCTCATCTAAAGACCATGGGTCCAATTTATGGCTCTCATTCAATAGGATTGCTCTCTTTCATTGGACCATGGACTAAGTTATTGCTTCCACAAGATGCTAAATCCTCCTCCCCCGCCCCCAACCCCAAGAGCTTTGTTCGACACACTTTTGAGCTTGCCTTTTTGTTCTTTGAATGGTTTTTTATAAAATGGCACTCAAAAGTTTTTCATGTTCTGCATGTTTTGTTGTTGCAAGTCAAATTCAAACATAACATCTCTCATATGTGAGAGCAAAAGTACCAATCAGCAACATAAATTTGAACACAAAAATGAATTTTTTTAATAAAAAACTTAACATATGCATAAGGTGAAAACAATCAAACCCTACACTAGAATCCAAGTGATTGAACATTGTAATCACTTTTTGCATGGAAATAAAGGGCCGATAGAATTATAGCTCCAAATTGCTTCTAGTAAGTGGTAACTAAAACCTTTGCCTCGTGATAATTGCCTAGGACTTGTTTTATGTAGCAGCACATTACTATGCCTCTTTTCATGTGGACTTTGTCACTTGACCTTGACTTTGCACCTCTCCTTAAAATGCAACAAACAGGGTCACAAACTCACAATAAGGCATGGATAGGGGGTCATTTTTGCTAAATTACAACTACACTTACACCTAAGGAGTCTAGCTAGGGGTCCTACTTACCTAGGGGTCTACCTACTTACCTAGCTTCTCACTTGAGAGATTTACCTACCCACTTATTGAAGGGGTTTATTTAGCTACCTAAGAAGTCATGCTACCTACTTACCTAGGTTACGGATTCTCCTACCTAGGCTTTCAACCTACCTATCAACTTACTTGCTTATCTAAGCTTTGACCCAACTACCTACTTATTTGCTTACCTAGGTTACCGACCATCCTACCTAGGCTCTACTTTAACTACCTACTTGACTATCTAAGCTACATATATTTGGAAACTTTTATTTTTATTTGGAAACATTGTTTTATTTTTACAAATTTCTATTTTAATTTTGAGAAAGTTCTATTACTTTATGAAATGATCTTTTTATTTCTTTTTTTGGAATTTTTTATTTATCTTTAGAAATTTTCATTAAATTATATCTGAAAATGGTTATGCTGATTTGGAAATTTTTATTTTATTTCTGAAAACTTCTATTTTACTTTATAATTGTTATTTTTGTAGTTGATAAATTGGTGGAAACTTTTGTAGACTTGTGGGAGTTTAGAGAATTTAAAAACTTAAAGCTAAGATGAAGGATTGCCTTTAATTTTCTAAATCGTTTTTGAAGATTAAACCCATGTCTTTTGCTTGCTTAAGATTTGCAATTTTCACCTTGTTTTGTTTTTGTTGGGCCACTAATAAAACATCTCTACTTTGATTGAAATTGTTTAGGCATGAATATAATATTAATAAATTCAATGTTGGACATGAACTTTTTGGTTTCTCAGCCAATACATTAGGGCTTAAAACTAATATAGAGCTTGGAGCACTAATTCATTTACTATTGAAATACTAAGCGCAACAATTAGCTTGATATCATCTATAGAAGATTGTTGTCTCTTTTTGAAAAAATTAGATGCGTGGTCATCCATAGTTTTTAATTGTGCTAGAAGTTCATGGCATTGCAAAGTTGTTTTCTTGAAGTGTTTTTCATTGAATGTTTTCGTTTTCAGCACTTTTACTACCGCCCACAATAAGTGCTTGAGAGTTTTGTTTTAGAATGGCAAGTTTGGGTTTTGTTCTTTGTAGGCAACATAGTACACAATTTTTTCATACTACATTAGGTGTCAATTGGGTGACATGTTTTTGCTCTTGTTGTATTGCCCAAAATAGACATAATACATCCTTGCCATTTTGTTACTTGGGTGGGTGGATTCCATGAAAATTTTCTAGTTCTTTTTTAATTCATGTTGCATTTGGTTTTTGGTATGCTATTGCTATGAGATAAAATTCTTGTGTTGGTGAATAGCAACCATTTCCTTGTAACTCCATAAAAATGATAAGGTTTGTTAAAGAGAATTTTTTTTTTGAAAAGGGTTTACTAAAGGTTTGAAAGTTTGTTAAAGGTTTTAAATAAAGTCTATTTAAGGTTAAAGTTTAAGGCTAGGGTTTAATTAACGTCAATTCAGGTTTTAAGATTCAGTGTTTAAGATCCAGCTGCCATTGTTACTTTCTTCTTCTCTGCAACACCACCACAGAAAAAAATGACAACACATTGTTGTCATTTTTTTTTTCTTAAACACAAAGAAGAAAACAACAACACCACCAGAAAAGAAGGCGATGGTAGCAAGTTGTCGTTGCCTTCTTCTTCTGAACACAACAAGCTATCATCACCTTTTTTGCTACAACAATAGCCCCAAAAAAAACAACGGGGAGGTAGGTAAAAAAGGAAAATTTTGGGACAATAACAAGCTTGTTGCCATCGCCTTGTTCGCAACAAAAAACAAAAGAAAAAAAAAAGCAACGACATGCTTGTGTCGTCGCCTTTTTCGCTTCAAACAAAAACAAAAATTGAAAGAAGAAAACAATGGCGTCTTTTTCTCAAGCAAAAAACAAAAAAAAACCATAGAAAAAAAAAAAGAAAAAAAAGAAGAAGGAGCTTTCCTTTATTCTTTCAATTCTACACTAGTGTGAACCTTGTGCATTATGCATAGGTGTGTTATTTCAACAATGTTTGGTTGATGTTTTCGATTTTTTAAAAAAACTTTTCTTTTCAAACAACTGTCCGTGGCCTATGTCCGTCCGGAGTCTAAGAACCAGAGCGTTTTTTTACCGGTTCTTTCGTAAAACCTTTGGTTTTTCTTTTGAAAGAGCCGAAACCGGTGATTCTTATGGGAAAAAAAATTCAAAGATTCAAAACCAACATTGGAACCAACCACCATTAGCGGGTTATTAGAAGGGTGGTTCTTACCATTCGTACTCACGGTTCTCAAAAAATCAATGAACTAAAAAATGGAACCGACGGTTCTTTATATTTTTCCACTTGGTCTGTCTGTGATAGGGCTTGGGAAGGGGGTATTAAGATTTCAACAACCTTAACTGTCCGTGGCCACTGTCCGTCCGGAGTCACCCCCCCCTGCCCCAGCGGTTCTTTATATTTTTCCAATTGCTGCTAAACATCGATTTCCATTGGATCACATTGGGCCAAAGTGATTCAACACCCACCGGTGCACCATCCATCCACTAGATGCCTGAACTTGAACCTCCCCCGTGCCCAGCTCGCCCGTGCTGGCCCACCGTCACAGATAGACAGATAAGTGAATTAATATATATGATGATTTGGGATGAAGTGCTTCTCTTGTCTTTTGCTCTCCACATTTCTTCAACATTAAGTTCTCCACCTTCCTCAAGCCTTGTGTTTCACGTCTCCTGGAAGCTTTGTGCTATCATGCTCTTTTGAACTCTCGAGATGCAGTGAGTGGGAAATGAGGTGAGGGAGGTAGGAAGGGGGAAATAAATAGGAGGGAGGTAGGTAGGAGGAGAAAATTTTAAGGCTGACAAGGGGCTGAAAAATCCTTGGGCAAGGGAAGAGGATATGTTTTAGATTCATCCCCAAAACAGCTTGAACAGCCTCATCCTGAACTGGTGCATTGGTGGCTGCTGGTTCCTTCCAATTAAGCAATCATTATCTTTGACTAGTAACAACATGTATTTACTTTTACTGTCACCTTTACAAGCGAGTGTTATTTAATGTGTATATATCTGCTTGTGAGTTAACCTATATGCTTTAATGGAACTTTTAATGCAAAACTTACTTTCACACTATGTGAAAATTGATTTCACCTTGGGTGAAAATTGATTGTACATCCCATCTATCCTATTTAGGATTTAGGGTTTAGGGCCTTATAATGTACAAGCCATTGTTATAATGGCTAAATTTATCCCATGTGATTTTGCCAAATGTTCTATGTGTATGTTGTGTTCCCCATAGTTCCCATGTGTTCCCCCCTCACATTTGTTCTTTTGAAATTTATTCCACCTGCTTTCTCAACTACTACCTATCAGACCTTGGGGGGGGGGGGGGGCTTGTTTTTTGAAAAAAACCGATTAGTTTTTTTATGGTGATTTTTTCTTTAGCAAATTTTTTTTTAAAACAAAAAAAAACATCCAATTTT
>Ga0116229_10008782_pt1 | contig 15592 bp, 13 predicted proteins | sample S1TSphgellanicum_3_FD_87313 | JGI IMG/M metagenome (GOLD analysis project Ga0116229, IMG submission 87313) | Host-associated microbial communities from peat moss isolated from Minnesota, USA - S1T2_Fc - Sphagnum magellanicum MG | ecosystem: Host-associated > Plants > Peat moss > Unclassified... | reverse complement strand
TGTCATCAATTAATCATCAATTTTGACAAATTTTGTTATTTGATCCAATGTTTATTTCTTATTACCCTACCCATTTTCCTAACGAATAATAATGAATTATTTAGTTGTGAAATAGTTCATTAATTTCTTCTATTGATGTGTTTTTGGTACAATCTTGCACCATGTCAACCAATTCAAAAACATGAAATTACACATTTGTTATAAAATTGGATCTTTTTTGTTTTAGTAAAAAATCTTAATTTGAAATAATAAAGCTTAAATTCCTTCAAGTAATTTTAAAATATTAGGCAACATCAAGAAATAAAAATCCAATTTGCATTTGAAATTTAAAAAAATAATAATTTGAGATAACAACATTCACAAATGAAAAAAAAATCTATTTATTTTCTTAACAAATATGTGAGAAATATTTGATTTTATTGGGTTTCTTCATGGTCATGGTCATGTTGTTGTCATGTTTATGTAGCCATCAAGTTATGGTATTTTTACATGGACTTGCAAGGTAATTTCATGGTCATAATCATGTGATGGTTGTGCCATAGTGATGCCAATTATATGTGTTAATACAAATTTTACTAGAATCAACACCATGGTTAGCCTTCGCATAGAACACATTTATGGTTTTTGTGTTTTAGGAAATTTTAACAACTTTATAGTGTAAGGTAACTTTGAATAATTGTTTGATTGATTAGAATTAGAATTAATGTCTTTTTCTAATTGTGATGCTTTATATGATTTTTTATATTTTTCATGTCACCTTTTAAACACACTTTTACATTTGTTTATATATGTATAATTTTGTGGAACTGAAAACTATTGGTATCATTAATATGAATAAAAATTTCTTCCTTTCCAATTGTTTTCCTTGAAGTTACCCACCATAGTTCGATCATTCATTTATGCATTGATTTGTGAATACTAATGACTACAACCCATCTCATACACAATAATTGAAAGTTCACTTTGTTGTGTTCTACCCCATAATAATGGTCTCTTTCAATAATTCAAAATCCATCCATTGTGGGCATCCTACCTATGTTAAAACGGAGTTCAAGATTAACACATCACATTCATTTGCTTGCATTTTTTATTCCATTCCATAGTGTTGTTAATGGTATTAGTTTATTAAATAAGGCCATTATAAACATGCTCCAATTAACACACATTTATGCATTCAGTGAACCATGGTGTCTTGCCTTTGAATGTTGTTTTCTTTATTGTTCAACATCTACATGCCTATTGCAATCTACCTAATACTTAAGAGATCCTTTGTACACAATGGGTTGCAAAGTTTTATGTGTCATCTAGAATTGGGTCTCAAGTACGAGTATCCAATGCATAGTTCATATTCTACCAATACCATAGTGTTCTCCATATTGTCACATTTGGAAATAAATATTCTTATGTTTGGAATTTATGTTAGTTTTAACCTATAACATGCTCATACAATCAAATCAAAGTATGTTTTTCATGCATTCTCTTGCTATCGTGCATTTGCAACTTGGATACTAATTTTAACTCCTAGTACATTGAAGCTTGTTGTGAGGGTTCATCCAACATTTTCATCTAGCATTTGTTTGTTCCTATTCCAAAATATGGACATTTTCAACACACATCTTTGAGAATATTAGAAGATGCATTTGGTTTTTTAACATTTTAAACTACCATTTCCTTTTGTGTTCATTCACCTCTCTTCTATGACACTATTTGTTGTTTCTTATGGTGACATTTCATGTAGATGGGAAGCTTGATTAGACAATCATGGTTGGCAATTTAGGTTTACACTAATAACTAAAAGATGTTTGTTTGCCACATATTTGGTTTCCAACAAGGTTTTATTCATGTTTTGAAAGATTTATCTTATGATGAGTGCAATGAAGTAAAGTTCACTCCATGTACAAACCCCTTGTGTCTAGACTCAATGGATTGTATTGAGTAGTTTCTTTTGGGAGATATTGGATTGTTGGCAATGACTTTGCAAGGATATCCCAAGATATTGATTTCACCCTAAGGATTGTTGGCTTTGTCATCAAAGATGTTATTTTTTTAAACATCAAGCATGAACTTCATTGCATCCTTATCAAACACAAACACTTCATCAACTCACAAAACACCAATTATTAAGTTATCTAATTCATTTGAGGAAGTTGTGCCTATGTTTATCCCTATTCCTCATGTGTTTTTTTTCTTTTGCATCCCTTCTATTTATTCCTTCATATACCTAGTCTTTGCCTCCAAAGATTTCACATATGCCATCTTCAATCTTTTCTTTGGTTCCTAGTGTCATCAGTTGCTTCCAACTTCTTTCTCACACCCACATTCAACAAATGAGTTGAAGGATTCAAACTATAATATTATAGAAATTGAAAAGGTGTAGTTATTTCGACCAAACTTTGATGTGGAGCTCCCTCCCATTTCCAATCAAGATGGACATTCAGGAAAATTACAAGGTATGGATCAAAAATATGATTTCCATGCTTGGTTTAAAGTGATGACCATCAACATCAAAAACAATTTTAGCTTCAAGTTCAAAATCACAAAATGCCTTGGACAATTTTGATGTGAAAATGATTTTTGTCCATTGTTTGTTTGTTCGATTAATTCAATGCATAATGAAATTGCATGGAATGCCAATTCAACAAAGACGTGAAGGACAATCATTACAATCTTGGAGTGTTGTTGCATTCATTGTTTGCTTCCATTACATTACACCTCCATTCTACGTGTAGGTTTGCTTGACATAGATGTATTATGTTGTCACAAATTGCAATCATTGACATGAACATCAATTCACTTTGGGATGCACATCCATCTTGTTGCACATGGGAAATGTTGAAAAATAACATGTCAAATCAAAGACATGGTTAGAAAGGAGGTAAACCAAACTCCAAATACTAATGCTTTTGTAATTACATTGGCATCAAACAAGACATTTTTGTTTAAACACCTCCTAAATGATGATAATGAGGGTCATATAGAATTATTGAAGGGCAAAAGACTCCGCAAGGGGATGGAAAATTTCTTCACATTGTGTTCACCCAATGTTTGAAACTTGATTGCATCTTTAAAACATTACCCTGGGAAGCAAGGATACATAAATAACATTTTGGCTTTGAAAACCATAAGTTTTTATTACCACTGTTGGGGGGGGGGTATCAGATTTTTTATATTACCCATTGGATTCAATATTCACAACAAATTATAATTCTCACATTTTAATTTTTAAAAAAATTATACACCAGGTCATGGTATCAATATATAATTTTTTAAAAAAAAATCGATTCACACAATGCTAGTTCTTATAAATTTGAAAATAATCGATTTTCACTTGGCAATTATCACAAACTAGTTATTAGTTTGTTTTTTCAAATAAAAATAATAAACTTACAAAAAATTAATTAACTATGTTTTTATTATTATAAAATTTAAAAATTACGTATTGTTACCAAAAACATTTAAAATAATAACTAAAAATTTCTTTATAAAATTTTCATACTTCAACTACTTCATCCTTTTCAAAGTCACCTTCAAATTATTTTAACTCTTCTTCTAAATCTATATTCCTTTAAAGGAATTCCATTAAGTTAAGTGGAGATTTACATGCTACTTTAAAGTCATTAGACCGATTTTTCTTCACAAATATCACCTATTCTAAATTTTTAATTTACAAACGACATCTTTTAAAGTTAACAAGTATTTTAGCCAATGAAAAAATCCTTTCTATTTCAATTTGGGATCCAACAATGCAAAAAAATTGGTGAGTTAAAAAACCAATAATATAGAACATTGATTCATGTTTCTCTCACAACCACCATTGGAGAAGACTTTTGTTGTTTTTAACATCCAATTAATATTGTCTAAAAATTATCAACTCTCTTTTTATAAGTTTTTATGTTAGTTCACTTGTATTTGTAATTTGCTAAAAAATGTCCAAATCGCAATCTCGATATAAAATATATTTTGATTAGCATAATGTTTATTTATGACCTTATTAAAGGATGCAAATGTTCCCAACATTTGACCAACATAGGATATAAAGATTTATTGTCATATTTCTCAACAATACTAACACCTTGTTCATGTCCAACAAATGAGGATATTATATGAAGGTTTTTAAACCTAGGTTCTAGCATTAAAAAATCATATTATGGGTTTTTCTATTTTCATATTTTGTTAAAAATGAAAGGAAAGAATCCAACACACCACAAACCTCCCTTCTAATGTTAGAAGCCATCAAAGCCACCTCAATAACAACACTTGAATAATCATATAGTAGGGTTTCAATTAAAGGAATAACTTGATTTCTTTCTTGAGTCTTAAACTCATGAAAATTGCAAAGTGTAATGCATCATTAAGTAGTTAATGTCCTTGTGATTGGTTAAAAACACGTGCAAAAACAATTGGAAAAAAATAATCCACAATAATTTGAAAAATCTACTAAGTCAACGGTGGAGGCACTCAACCAATAATCGTCATAATAATTTGTCTACTATAACAGAGAACAATTATAGAATGAAACTGCAATGCCTCTTGAAACAAAACAATCCTATTAACAAACTTACAAAACAAAACAACAATATTGACAAGTATTTTCATTCAATTGAAACGTTCAAAAAATGAAAAAGAATGTTAATAATACTCAATTAAAAGCCTCCTTGGTTTTCACTAGAATGTTCAATGTTCTTGGCCAAATTCCAGTTTCAACATGAGCTTTATTCCATTCATGTCTTCCCTTCCTAGATTTCTTAGGAAAAGTGATGCATTTTTGCAAATATGCTTGAATAGACTTAATGGACACATATTTCAGATTTTTACAATTTTTTTTCTTCTATTGTGCCATATTGACATGCTTTTGAAAAAAACATGACTAAAACAAGTTCCCTAGAAGCTTTCTTCCAACCCAATATATTCATAACTTACAAAATATTTCAATACAATAATCATGACATTGAGATTATAAACTTCATCTTTGAGATAAACAATGATTTTTTTTTCCATCAGCTATATTTATCCAACAAATCTATCAAATTTTTAACCAAGCTTGTCTTTTAGTTTCACTAGCCTCAAACAAGCCAATAATCACATGCTTTGGTTGCCAATCATTCCCCAAAAAATTAATGATTAACACAAACACATTATAAGCTCCTTTGGACATCCAAAAATAAAAACTAACAGTTGCATAATGACATTATTCCAATGCAATAAGAACACACAACTGACTTATTTTCTCCATTAGCCCCATCAATATTTCTTGTGTAAATTGTCTTTTGAAACGAAAATTTAGTTTTGGACATAAATGCAAAGCCAAATGTTTCAATTGGATACTTTCCACAAACTAAATTGGTAAAATGTTTTTGACAAACAAAAGACCAAGATCCTCAAGGAATTCTTTTTGTGGGACGTCCTTTGGAAAGAATCCTTCACAAAAATGTTTTTTGAAAGTGACCTCTAGAAAGAAAAAAAAATTTGCACGAACACACCTACTACAATCATTGAACACAATCTATGGAGATGCACACAAAACAATTGATCAAATTGAAGATGCAAATTAACACAAGGCATTTTGTTATGAATGTAAAAACTCCACATTGCTAGAAGAAAATAAATTTTGATATGTTGCCATTAGGTGTTGGTGGTACTTGTCTAACGTTGCAAATGAGAGGATACTTGTGGAGCTTACCAATTGGTTGGCATTTTAACATTTCCAAGTTAAACAATGGGGTGGATTTATGAAACATGTAAGTTTTTTACAATTGACCATTGTTTTTTTGGTCCTCATAATGTACTTTCAATATGTAAGTTATATTGATTTCTCTTCCTTTTCACACAAGTTTTTTCTTGAAGAACTAGTGGACATGTCAACTTACAATTTATCAAAAAAAAATCATAACATTTGGCTTTAACAATCAGGGAAGTGAAGTGCCTGCTTGTTTGTTGCCATGTTTGATGACTATGTTCAAGCTTTTGAACAATCAAACTTGTATTATACTCACTTGAAAGTATAGTAATTTGAAAACCATATTTTCATAAGATATAAATTGGGTTTACATTTGCACAAATAACCACAAATGGTTTCACAAAACCTAGTGGATGCACATGCGCATTTGGTGTATTGAATGTTGTTTGATTTCATCACATGTTCAATGTTTTATGTTGCACAAAATAATCTTGCAACCTTGTAAGGCTTGGATCATATTGAAAAAAATTATCTTCAATGTTTGTGCTCCACGTTATGGTGGTTGGTTAGCACCACACATTGGTGGCCTTCCTCAAATTCACAAGTTTTGGTTTTGCCTTGATGACATCAATCAATGTGTGGGGTTCCAAGTATAAGTGTGTTTCAAAAAAACAAAGTGTGCCTCAAAGTTGGCATGTGCAAAAAGGTGTTAATTTGTCCCAAGATGAAATTACATGTATAGAAGAAGAAGCATGCTTTGAGCTTAATAAATGGCAAAAGATTACAATGCATAATTAATTGGCGATGAAAATTTAATTCAAATGAATCCACCATTAAATGTAACAACCTGGCCTTTTGTTTGCAACAATAAAAAGGTTTGGTGCATCAACCTTTTCAAATTGTCAATGCAACATGTCAACAAATGGGAATCCCCTTGTCTTCTCCAAGTGATCGTTTTACAACATGTGGAGGTTCCTCTACTAAGGTATTTAAAAATTTATAGTATAGTGTCAAGTATTCTCAAAATAATAAGCAATATGACATAACAATAAATAAATTCCTAACTCGTACATGCATTGATTCCATGATGGTGATGGTTGGCTCATTGGGGAAACGGAATTGGGTTCCTTGTAAGCACATATATTATATTTCGCAACATGTGATGTTTGGTAGAGATGGTGAGGAATTAATTCATCATCCTACACGAAACTAAAATGAAATTCACCTTTTATTATTTTATGCCATGACTGTAAAATAGGCTCATATTCTTTTATGGAAGTATGGAGTGTTTAATGATGATACCATATAGTCATAAAATGCAACATAGTGGCACTTTGAGTTAACCATATATGTTGTCTTCAATTTGAGGAATGAAAACCTTGCATATTATTGTAGCATTGTTTATATGTGCTTGTTTATCTCCATCTATTGTGAATTGGTATGATGTCCAATGACATTCAATGCCTTCAATCGTAAATGGAAAAAATATGCCAAGTTGAACACATGGAATATTCTTGTGATGTGATTTTCATGATTTGACAAAAATATCCCTTTGAATATTTTGTCACGTTCATGTGTTCATGTGCCCACCTACTCGCCATTCATGGTCACACATTCACATGATAATTACATTGATAATTTTGGTTCTTGTTTTAGAAGAAATATTGAATCCATGCTTTTATGGGTGGGTGCATTCAAATGGAGGTGTTTACCATAACAAAGGTTTCAATGGGAACATGATGGGCTATGTGTGTTTTGATGGGGAGATTTACCATAACTAGGATCAATTGTGTTCTGCAAGGGGGATAAACCATAGCTGGGATCACATGTGTTTTAATGAAAATGTATACCATAACGAAGGTTTCAAATGAACAAGGTGGGTTAAATGCATTCCAATGAAAAAATCTATCATATTGTTTGCCATCATTTCTTATTTGACATTTTTGCAATAAAAAATAATGGTCATCATAGCAATACAAGAGTAGTAAAAAACAATCTTGTATTGTTATGTAGTCAACAAAAGCTAAATATATGGCACACTTCACAAACAAGGCAACTAATTGTGGTTTTTATCATTTTTGGGGCTATTGGTAAACCATAGATAAAACCCATTGTTAATATGACAATAATCAAGATTGTATATCTTAAATGAAAAAATCAACCTTTGATGTTTGCATGAAATATATCAAAATTCATTATCATTTGATGTGAGACAAAATTGAAGATGATTTTATTAAATTATAATATTTTAGCACAAAGAATATGATTGTAAATATATTGATTGAGACATTTTTTATTAACAAGCATGAATATGTTTTATGTTTGATGAGCATGATCAAATGAACAACTTGATAGTTCATTGATTGAGGATGTTGAATATGAATTTCCTATCAAATTACTTTTGTCTTAGAGATATTTATGTTTCAATCATTTAACTTTTGAAACTATGAGATATTTCAAGTTAAAATTAATGAAGTATTTCGTGCATGTGATGTCTACCCTAGTTATGGTGGAGGTGACATCTGCATGTGGGATGTTCACCTCCTGTTCACGAATAGGTTAGAACTTCAGGGTGGATCATAAAGTGAACAACTAATATGATCTTAAAGGTTGGGTGAAGAGCTCTTTGTAAATCTATGTTTATTCATCTATATTCATTTGCTATCAATTTTCAACAAAGTTGACAATGATTCTTTAAAAACCTTACCTCCAATTGTTAAATGCATATATACCCAATCTATTAATTGGTAGGATTTGGTGCCTCTTCCAAATAATGATCATTATTGGAGGCCAATGCATTTATGGGATGTAAGTCACAAATTGAAGGTGACATCCAAGTAGCCCAGGTTTTTTTTATGACAAATAGCACAAGGTTGACACCCGCATTAGGACATGGCCGAAATAGATATGTAAAGCATTCCTAGAAATTCCCTAATGTATTTGGAGGGTACTTTTGTGTCCATGAATATCCCTCTAAAAGAAGAGGAAGGTTTAAGAGTAACAGGAGCTTACACTTATTATAGGCATATGAAGTAGGTGTCAGCTCACTCCCGCTTTTAAGGAGTAGGTGTAAGAACACTCGGTGTCAGAACGGCCCCCCTCCTAAGCCTCGTGATCTACATCCGTCAAAGGCAGGGCCAGCGGATCCATCCATTCTTTAGGCTCTTTAATTATGCCGAATCCGCCGCGGGTACCAATTTGGCCTGGCAGCAGATTCGGCACATTTGCTTTTTTATTCCTGTTCTTTAAGATGCATTTAATACGCATCTCCGTCCATTTAACGCCAGGTAGCAGGCCGGCTAGACCCGATTCCTGCTCTTAGTACGCCGATGGGCTGTCCCATGGACTTGCTAGGAACCGCTGGCGCGCTCTTTAGTAAGCTGAAGTTCTCGACTCATTCATGATAATCTTTGCGTTGTATTTTAACGTGGGTAAAGACCATAGGTGTGGGACATTCCCACAATGCAGGTCCGAACTCCGAACTCGCCAATGGCCTTGTCCTTTATTAAGAATCCCTCCACTTTGGGGTTGTACCAAACACCTTATTCCTCAGCGGGCACACTGTTAGTCTAACCTACTCACAAACCAGATAGGGTTTGTGTGAGACAAATATACAGACCTAAAAGAACTTTTCAGTTTGATCCTTTTTTATCTGACAGATCTCCTGACACAAAATGGGCCTCCATCATACTGAGGTCGCTTGTTGCTTCCACAACAGATGGGGGGGCCTCGGTGTACCCTCTCCACCTGCGGAGATTCGTCATTGTCGAAAATCTCGACGTTTGTTACGCTGGTGAAGGCATGTTCCCTCAGCCTTCACGAGTTTTATCGGCCTCATTCCCATGCCCTCGAACTAGGCGAGGGCTGAGTAACAGGTTCCCTACACAAAAGCAGACAATTTCTGTCACCATGTGGAGGCAATTGTGGTTTCTTATCCTCATGGGAATGTGATACACCCCCCACCCTCGACCTGCCTTTCACATTCATGAGTATGTTACATGCAATGAGTGGACGATTCCATATTGAAGGACCAACAGTCGGGCAGCTTATTGAGCTTCATGGTCACTGAAGAACAACAGCTTTGTCCACTGGCAGGCATGCTCCCTCCCCCCACAAGTCTCTTCAAGCGTTGAGGCTGCTGCTACATCCTTGTGTGCGGGCTAACATGTCCTGAGAGTCGTACAGGGGCCAATGCAGTTATGGAGACTTTCATTCAATATCCCTATGCCCTCACAAATTGAACAATAGGTTTATGCATGTCCAATTTTTTTGGTTTGGCTCACATTATTACATTACATTCACTGTTGCAATTTGGAAACCTCTCCGAAGTAGCTGTTAGCCCTGGCCACTAGCTTATTGCTTCTGCCTCAAGATTATAAATCAGAAAATAACAGTTGAAGTTCATTCCATCCTTCATCTTGCTTGCCTGAGGACTTGGCAGAAGAACAACCTTCTTGATCCCAATAAACAGCCTCCTTATGGGCAAAGACAGAATATGAGACATCAGATCATCAGTGTCACAAGAATCATATTATTGAAAATTCATAATAACCTCTGGTCAGTGAAGCTCCTAAACACGGGGGCAAAAATTCAATATTACAGTATTGGGTAGTGTAGCCAATGTTATGTGCCTTCCTTGCATGACCATTTCTTCTAATGAATCGCACTGGACCATCTCTAGGCTAGCTATAAATATACACTCTTCTACTTGCACAAGTATTTCAGAAACTGTTCCTACAATCAATTTCTAAACTTCATTTGCTTCATAAGTCCAAAGACCTGGAGTGCCCAGCGTCATTAGCTTAAGTTCATATCCAGTTCCTGATGCCTGACCCCTGGATCCTTATTGCTTGATGGTCAAGCTCCATGCAAGCTACTATAGACTGCTTCGGCACAGTCCTTGGAAGTTTCTCTTCAATCCATGGTCCTTAATCATGAATGCTGACAGGATTCTCTTGTATCAGTATAACATTCACTTGCAAGAAGATCAGTTGAAATCTGCCTCATCCCTGGATGCTTATTGCTCCATTGTCAAGTCCTATTGTCAATCAATGCAAGCTACAATAGGCTGCTTCAGCACACTCCATGCACAGTTACTCTTGAATCCTTGGTGCTTAATCAGGAATGCTGACAGGGTGTTCATTGATCAGCAATGTGTTCACTCACAAGGACATCAGTTGAAATCTGCAATATCCTCCATGTAATTTGTGTGATTGTTTTGGTACCACCATCCAATAGTTGTCCATTTTGAAATGTAAGTGCAGGCATAGGACCAGTATATTCAGGTTTATCCACTAGTTGATCACAACCTGACCTTACGTACAATATCTTGTGCCATCTTCATAGATGTCACAAGATGAAGACTTTGTTGTTTGAAATGGCAGAATCCCCCCAGACTTCTTCTGCCCAGGCATCTCCCACTGCTCATGAACTCTTGCCCGTTCTTCCTTCTCCATTTGACTTGTGAAAGCCTCCACAAAAAATGCTAGCACCACATTTAGCATGAATGCAACAGCAAGCACCCAGAAAGCTATGAAGAAGCTTTGCACCCATCTGTTGCCTGTGGCTGCTGCATAGGCATCCATAATTACATACCATTTGTTGGCAACACAAAGGTTGAAAGATGTCACCATAGCTGATGCAAAGTCATTGTAGTTAAATGCATCATACCCCAACGCCAGGTACTCAGTGCCTTGCAAAGCAGGGTTGCCTGCATAAACCAATCCCCCAAATAGATGCATCCCTAACAGAGAGAAGAATGAGCAGACCAGAAACTGCAGCACCAAAACTGGTGCAGTGGCAGGGATTGCATGGAGTAATGTTTGGGCCACTAGCCACCAACGTGATACCAGTGTCACAAGGGTGAATATACGAAATCCTCGCATTATGATCAAATATGACACCCTGAGAAAACAACAACCACAAGTGTTAGAACTCTGAAACGTGTATAGCTATATTGCACACTAATGCATTTGTATGCTAACAGCTTATTACTCCACCCAGCAGTCAAATTCCTCCAGTCCAAGATTTCTGCTCCTCACAACTAAACAATCCACCACAACCACAACTAAGAACCAGAAGAACCAAAACCCATGCAAAAGCCAGATACATACCAATTGCGAGAATCATGGTAGAAGAATGAGAAGAGATGAAGACACACAATGAGAACAGTCACAACAAAATCAAAACGGTTCAAGCTGGTCCACCAGTAGGGCTTCCAGCCTTGCACACAAATCTTCAGCATTGTGTCCATTGCAAATACCCAACCTGCACTTGCATATCCACATAGTTAAGAAGAAAGTTCACCATTTGTTCCTGATTGTTTATTCTTTTGGTAGCTTCAGGTATGGTACATAAAAAGCATCTTCAGTATCTGGGGGTCAAAAGGCAACTAAGTGACACCAATAAATGCAACAGTACAGAAGAACCCTCTGCTTCTTCATACTTGTTTGTCAGATACATTACTAATAGAGCCAAACTTGCTCAATTTATTTCTGAAGATGCAACAACACTTAGCACCACAAACAAAATGGTGCACAAAATGGCAAGAAGCATACCAAAGAGGAACTCAAGACTCAACAGCAGGATTTGCAATCTCCCATCCACCTGCACCAGAAGTATACATGTCTTAAAATGAAGCAAAAACTTTTGATCTGCTGCTGAAATCATGCAGTGTTGAGCAGGAGAACTATGTTAGGCCTTTCCCAACACATGCTTGTATGAATAAGAATCAAGTGATCTACTCTCATTGAAGGAGATCAATTAATCCTCACAAATTTTCCCATCCATTTTAGACACAACTGACATTGCCTCTAATGGAACTTGAGAAACTCAAAGCCATAATCTGTGAGCGGAAAACAGAAAACTTCTTTGGAAAGGTTGCATACATTGAGTTGAACAATAGCCACAGCTAGAGAAGCAAAAGTAAAAGCCCAGATGACATAGGCATAGCATGGGTGCTTCACAAAATGCATATCACTCAATCTGCGATATCGCCCAGGTGTCTGAGCTCCTGGTTTTCTCTCCACCTCCTTGGCAATGACATCACAAAGCTCCTCAAACTCATCTGACCATATCTTGAAGTCACCCCGTTTGTTGAGGGCTAAGAAAAGACGGCTTGTGCGAGCTCGGACATCAGGAATGTGCCTGCTGCTTGAAGGTAGAACTGAAGATAGCAGACTTTTGCTTGTAGAACTGCATCGAGCCAGGACTTAAGTTCAAGCTTGTAGAAGATCAAGACACAAATTTTTTGTGAAGTGTCCAGTGAACATAATAAGAATATTGGGTTTGCAGGTTATGGGGTAAACACCAAGTTAGAGGGGTGAAGTTTTGTTGAAGTTAGCCTGCAAAGTTGGTTTTCCAAATTACTTTTTGAGCCTGTCTCTGATAAAGTCTCTAAAAACAATCAAATGTCTTGGAAAGTGTATGTTCTAACATCTGTTTGATTACCCATTAGTGTTACGTAACATGGAAGGTTTTTGATTTCAAAAGTGTGTTAGAAAGAAGGTCAAGAATATAATCAAAATACGATTATGTCCTGAAACTTCCACTTTGCCTTTATTTTTATACAATGACTAGACCCTAAAGTTTTAACATCCTCAAGTGTAGACTTACCTACATAACCAAGTCTTGGACATCTTTAATTTTGTAATTTTGAAATGTACACAATGTTAGGCTCAAGTTTCCATAAGTAAAACCTATACATATCACATTGAAATAAGGCTTACATATTGTAATTATCAGCAGAGAGGGCACAGCCTTGAACAATGTTTTTGCAAACTAACTTTAGAAAAAACAGCGCCAAAAATCACATGGTTGACATAACTCTTGGTTTACTTGAGCAAAATTACACCCAAGGTAATTTGGGGATCCAGGAAGCATGAATTTTGCTACATTAGTAGGATAACAGAATAACACTTTGCCATGGACATCATCTTCAAAAGAGCTTTCAGAAAGGGTGTCATTACAACACTAAACACCCACCAACACTGATTTTACCATTTAGGTTTGGTACAAGAGAATTTTAAGTTCAAGATGAGATTGTTACAAAGGCAAAATTAATGACAAGTGGAAACCTGTGAAGAAGGAATACACACCTGTAGCGACCAATAGCAAGAAATAGGGCAATCATTGTAGCACCATCAATCCACTCCTGATGCTTGATGTCCAAAAGACCAAAAGCTGCTCTCAAATTTCCTTGGCGTGCTGTAATCCTCTTAGCTACTTCAACAACCATCTGTGATAACCATGCATTCATTACACAAAACAGAAACCATCAGGAATTGCTACAGTGCTGAATAAATTTCATCAAGTACAATTGCTCAGTAGTAAACATCTATAGGGCTGCAATATACTGATCCCAAACTGATAAATCAAATCCCTGATTGTCCTAAATACTGTACAACTAAGGCTATTGAGCTACACTTTGCAGTACATATTTAGAGATTTCACCTCACAGCTGCAGGTGAGAAGTCAAAACAGGTCCTACAACAGTGATACTACACATAACAGGACTAGGAACCAATTCCCAAATCTGGGGATGTGCACCTTCTGTCTTCAAACAGTAATATGGTTTCACTCAATGGAGAAATTCACTCAATATGGTTTCACTTAAGTAGCAGCAGAAAACTGGCTACCCCAGAATTCATTGTGTTCAAATTTCAAATTTGGTAACAAAGTTAAGCAACATATAGTCACGATGTTTGTTAGTGATTGGGATAGGATCAGCATATCACACCTGAGATTTGTAGTTGCTGTAGACAACAGAGAATGCCAGGCTCATCAAGAAGAAGAAACCAATAATTAGATAAGTGAAGAAGAAAAAGAATGATAAGCGATTTGCACTATAAACTGTTGCCCAGACGGTCGGGTTGTTGGCAGTTGTCAACAGCACAAAAAGATTGAATAGTGAGGTCACATAGTCCTTAAACTCAGCTGTACTATCTGAAAATAAAGCAGTTCCCAGCCATGCTGAGACCAACATGAAAGCTACCACCAATACCTGATAAGACCAAATCCCCACATCAGTGGCAAACACCATACAGCCATAGAAACAAGAGGGATCAAACCAAATCTGACACAATGTTGAAATTACTCATTAATATTAACTGACATCATCCTAGCAATTGAAATGTTCCAGAATCATCTTGGGCTTTTAGGTGTTTATTTCACAGCACACTGAAATTATCTAACATATAATTGTCAATTTCTCTTTTCTCTGTCACTACTTTCTAGAGATTGCACATACTGGAGCATACACTTGACTTATGGACACTAAGCTTTTCATTTCTATTCTTACTCTCTCAATATCTAAAATCTGAAAGCAGATACATGTAGAGCAAGACATTCGATCTGCAATTTTGATTTTATAACAGTGTTGGAACTGCTAGACCAATGACTTTGGATGTCTCTCAGACTGGTTAGTCACGATTTGGCTTGCATGGCCCTTGGGGCTCTTAGTAGGAGTTTGAGGTTTTCTCTGCTGTCAGTCAGACACCTAGGTTTTATTGATCTCATTGATTCCTTTCTTCTTCAATATACCTTTCCTTTCAGAATCACAATGTGAATGTTAACCTGAATCCTTCATTTGAAATCATTTTATGGAAAGCAAATTGACCTGCAAGCAGATTCTTTAACATGAATTGAATGTTACATACCATAATGTCCATGAAGGTGAGACCAATGCGCAGGGTCATGCAAAAGCAGTTACGTAGGGCCCTGTATAGAAGCATGAAAATGTGTAAATTGACAGCAGGCCTTGCTTATAAGCAGAATAACAGCTCTGTTAGATCAAGGACATTACACAAGAAGTTTTCTGTAATGTTTCCTCTTATGGACTATAACGTCTAAATATTTAAGCAGTTAAAAACTATTTAAGAGACAACATGAGGAGGCAGGAATTCTGTACAACACCCC